>Ga0099828_10000150_pt1 | contig 38215 bp, 37 predicted proteins | sample CZO8metaG_2_FD_79338 | JGI IMG/M metagenome (GOLD analysis project Ga0099828, IMG submission 79338) | Vadose zone soil microbial communities from the Eel River Critical Zone Observatory, Northern California, USA - CZOApr15con2H1.8 metaG | ecosystem: Environmental > Terrestrial > Soil > Vadose... | reverse complement strand
CACCTGAGGGCAGATTATCCGCGTGTTACTGAGCCGTCCGCCGAGGTCTTGCACCTCTCGACTCGCATGTCTTAAGCGAACTCCCATAGCGGTGCCCGCCGGCAGGATCAACCGGAGTTGATCTCGCACGACGCACACTATTGCCATCTCAAGGAATCTTGGCGAGGTAGCTCGAACATACCTCTGCCTTGATCGCGAACGTCGGGTTTGAGAGGGCACGCGCCCCAGAGAGCGCGGGGTTCTCAAACCTCCACAGTGTCGGCCGCATCAGAATGAGGCCCGTCACAAATCGGGGCCTTCGCCGGAGGCGACCACCACGGACTCGGGCGATGTCGGCTCTCCTTAATTCATCGCCTTTGCCGAGTCTTCCAACTGATACCGGAGCGGGCTATATGAGTCTTTCGACCCGACCTTCTCCATGGTCGATGCCTCATGAAGTGGAATGCACTGGCGGTCCCGTGAAAGGCCCGATCTACGGCGGCGCCCAGGTCTGCCCGCCCACGAACCGCCACAGCATCAGGAGTACCCCGAGGCCCTGCAAGATTGAGAGGAACAAGAGGAGAGCCCAGATGCGACCGACGGTCGCGCGTCGGATGAACACGGCGTAGAACAGGACTTGCAAGGCGAGGAACGGCCAGAGTTCGCCGATCGCCGCGTAGGCGGGTCCGTTGAACGGAAACAATCGGAGGCTCCACCCAAGGAGGAGGAAAACGACGCTCAGGAACTGGAGGACAAACCCGACGAGCAGGGTGCGACCCACGCCGAGCCGGACCGCCATCGTGCGGATCCCGAACGCGCGGTCTGCCTCGTAGTCGGAGGCGGTCGTCGGCGCATACAGCGCTCCGAGGAACAGAGCGATCGTCCCGATGTACCACCACGGCGCGACCTCGATCGGCCGCATCAGGGACCAGCCGCACAGGGGACAGAGGACGCCGAAGCCGACCATGTTCGTGACGAGGTCCATCCCCGCGACTCCCTTCCAATGGATGCGCGGGATCGAGTACGCGAACGACAGCAGAATCATGAGGATCGTGAGGAGGAGGAACCCTTGCGTCCCAACGATCGCGGTGAGCGGGCCGATGGCCTCGGTGGCGCCGTACCGCACGAGGGTCCCGGAGACGTACGCGGCGATCACGACGGCCATCGCGGCAAATCCGAACGCGGCCAGGAGGAGCGTGTCCCGCTCCATGAGGCCCTCGCCGATCAGCTCCTCGACGACCTGCACGTACTTCTTCCGCGGGTTCACGCGGTCCGTCGTCTCCATGTCGAAGTAAACGTTGAGGAGGAGCGTGAACGTCCCGAGCAAGGGACCGACGACGATGATCCCGAGCATGACGCGAAGGTCATCGATGAACAGATGGCGTGCCGGCGCGGCCTGAGCGAGCACCCAGCCCACGTACAACGGCACCACGGAAACGATCCAGAACTTGACGCCGCCCATGCTCACAATGAGCTCCGAGAGGTCGCTCGGGGAGAGGTGGAGCTGCTTCGTGATCCGGACCTCCGAGGCGGTTCCCACGTCCCGCCGTAATGTCCCAAGCAAGGAAAACCCTGCCTGTGGAAGGTCACTTCGCGAGCGCTTCGAGTAGGATGACGCCTCCAACGAGGACGTAGAGCGCATACACGTCACCGCCGAGGGCGAGCACGACGAGCCCGGCGACGAGCGCAAGGGTGCGGCTCGTATTCAACAGCAATTCCCGCGTCGCAGTCACCGTGGGGATCGAGTCCTCGGTGCGGTCGACGAGGATCGTGAAGATGAACGAGGGGGCGACCGCGGAGGTCATCGACAGCCACCCGACCGCGAACGCGAAGGCTCGGAGATCGCGAACCGCGAACGCGAGGATGCAGGCGGGGACGGAGAGAATCGGGCCTAACAGCAGGAAGGGCGCGCGGGTTCGCACGCGATCAGAGGCGCGCCCCAAGAGGAGCGCGGCGACGCCGGCGGCCAGAGAGAAGAGCGCGAACAGGAGCCCGAGCGCGAGCGAATTCGTCGTGAAAAGGAACGAACCGAGGGGCGTGGCCGCGGACAACAGGCCGTCGACGCCGCCTTGTCCGGAAAAAGCGAGGGTCGTCCGAGGTGCCGTCCGGCGCAAGTCGATCGAGAATGCGAACGATTCGCTCGGCGCGACCCGGCGACGGATGAGCAGGAGGTTGCTGGCAACGATGACGCCTCCGAGCCCGAACACGACCGGGAATCCTGCGACAACCGCCACGAGGCCGCCGAGGATTGGCGCGACGATCGCGACGGTCGTGAACGTCGCCGTGACGGCGGCGAGACGCCCCGCTCGGTTCGCGGGGCTTGTCTCCCGGACAAGGAGGCAATTCATGGGGAGCCAGAATAGCGGGAGATAGAGACCGAACGCGACGCCCCCCACGACCACAATCCACGACGCGGGAAGGACCGCGAACGCGAAGTGGCAGAAGGCCATGATCATCAAGGCGAGCGTCATGCTCGACCTCGCGTGGATCGGCCGGCCTCGAGAAATCACGATGACGACGATCGCCGCAGTCAGATAGGCGACGACCCAGAGGAGTGCCGCGACATCAAAGGCGAGAGCCTGTGGCGCGCTCACGAGGTAGACGATCCAGAAGCTTCCCGCCATCTGATTCCCGAACGACTGGATTGCGACCAGTCCGAGCAGCTCGCGATACCGCAAGCGCTGCGAAACCCGGAACGGAGGTGGGGCCGGAGGGGCCGAGACCATCCGGGCCGCCCCGAGACCTGCACGGGTACAAAGAGGATTCGATGCGCCGATCTCACGGCGCTTCGATCAAGAGGCCCTCAGCGACACGCTCAGGAATCCCACCGAGCAGGTCTGCGGCCCGGAGGCGACGTGCCGGTCACCGCTTCGCGGCGACGAGGGACTCGAGAAATTCGAGGACATCCGCGAAGCTTTCCACGTTGAAGCGGGCCGATGAAGCGGCGAAGCCGACCCGGATCGAGAATGTGCTCCGCGGGAGGGCTGCGAAGAGCGCCTCATCCATCCAGTCGTCGCCAGCGGCGAGGATGAAATCCCAGGGCTCGCGGCGCAGGCGCGTGGCGAAGTGGGTGCCTTTGTCCGCCCCGGATCGACGAATCTCGATGACCTTGTCGCCCGGCAGCACCTGGAGATCGAGGTTCGCGGTCAGGGTCGTCAACGCATCGACGAGGTCTTTGGCCGCAAACGACCCGGACTCCGCATCGGCGGCGCGATAGTGCCATGCGAGCCCAAAGTCTTTCTCCTCCAGGGAGGAACCCGGCACCCGGTCGAGGTACCGCTCGATCACCGGGCGGACGCGCCCCTTCCAGCTTCCGTCGAGTGAGAGCGTCGCCTTCCACTCCGAGTCCCCGCGATCGCGAACCCACCCGCCGTGCTCCGCGATGAGGGTGAGAGCCAGACCCCCGAACCATTTGTCCAAGATATCTCGTGGCCGGCCGCTCACGACGACGACATGGTTCGCCGAATCCGAGACGAGATCCTTCAAGACCCGAACGACGCGTTCCGTCGGGGAGACGGCATCGCGGTCGGGGGAGAACGGCACGAGGGTTCCGTCGTAATCGAGGAGCAGCAGCCGACGGTTGCCCTTTCGGTAGGCGAGGCGGATCTCCTTCTGCTCCGCCTCCGAGAGGATCTTGACCGCGAGGTCCTCGGAGAAACGGACGGCCTCGTCCAAGCGTTCGAGGAAACGCATCGCCCATGTGCGCGCGTCGTACCGGCGCAGCCGTTCCTGCATCGCCCGAATCCGGAACGCCTGTTCCTCGGGCGGCATCGTGACTGCGCGAGCGATTGCTGCGACGACCTCCTCCACGTCGTTCGGGTTAACGGTCAACGCCTCGCGCATCTCCCTCGATGCGCCCGCCATCTCGCTGAGGATCAGCACCCCGCGCGGCTCCCGCTTCGAGGCGACGTACTCCTTTGCGACGAGGTTCATGCCGTCCCGGAGGGGCGCGATGAGCGCGACGTCGCTCGCCCGGTACAACGCGACGAGCTCGTCGAAGTCGAGCTGCCGGTAGAGGTATCGGATCGGCGTCCACGCAATCGTCCCGTACCGGCTGTTGATCCGCCCTACCCTCTCGTCGATCTCCCGCTTCAGCCGCGCGTACTCCGCGACCCGTTCTCGGGACGGCACCACCGCGAGAAGGTACGTCACGTTGCGGCGCCATTCGGGGTGGGCCTCGAGGAACCGTCCGAAGGCCTCGAGCTGCTGCGGAATCCCCTTCGTGTAGTCGAGGCGGGAAACGGAAAACAGAAGCTTCGACGGACCCGGGCCTTTCTGGAGGCGGGAGAGCGAGCGCTCGACGGAAGGGGCAACCGACGCGGATCCGAACCTCGCGACGTCGATGCCGAGCGGGAAGACGTCCACTTGGACGACGCGGTGGCCCGCGGTGATCATACCGATCCGGTTGTCGAGCCCCAGGTCCCGCAAGACGCTCCCGAGGAACGCGCGGGCATAGTCGTACGTGTGAAACCCGATCAGGTCCGCCCCGAGCAGGCCTTCGAGGACCTCCCGATGCCACGGGAGGAGACGGAACACGTCGTACGGCGGGAACGGGATATGCAGGAAGAATCCGATGCGCGCATCCGGGACGCGGGTTCGAATCAGGCGGGGCAGCAGGAACAAGTGGTAGTCGTGAATCCAAATCGAATCGCTGCGGTTCATTCCGCGCACGACTTCGTCCGCAAAGCGTTCGTTGACCGCGCGATATGCGTCCCATTCCGATGCTGAGTATCGCGCGTACGTCGCGAACGAATGGAACAATGGCCACAATGTCCCGTTCGAGAAGCCCGCATAGTACGCCCGCGCGACTTTCCGCGGGAGGAACACCGGGCGACAGTCGAACTCCGTCTCGAGGCGTGCGGCGACCTGCCGCGTCTCCGAAGGCAGGACCTCACCCGGCCAGCCGAACCAACGCGCCTTGTACTCGCGGTAGAACGCCGCCAGGCCCGCGGCGACCCCGCCCGGATTCGGCTGAACGTCGAGCCGATTCCCAATCCGGCGCAAGTTGATCGGCAGACGGTTCGAGACGAGGAGGAGGGTCATGGGCACCGCGAATTCGTGATGCGTTCAGGTCCTTGGCCGCACTGCACGGAACGCGTCGTGGGATCGGATCCGGTTGAGGGGGTCTTCGGGAACCCGACACCCTCATGCGTTATAATTCTGTCCCGCGAATGGCCGTCCGAGACGCGGAATCCGCAGTGCCCCGAAAGCGTTTATAGCGGGTTCCCAATGAACGCGGCCCTGCGGGGATCGCCTAGCCTGGTAGGGCGCCGGGTTGCTAACCCGGTGCGCTCTGCGCTCGGGGGTTCAAATCCCCCTCCCCGCGTGGTTGTCCGCCATGCGCGTCCGAACCTACGACGAGATCGATCCGATCGATGCGTTCCGGCTGAGCGTGCTCAGCTTTGGCGACGCGTGGGACGCGGCGAAAATCCGTCGGGTGCGGGCGAGTGACCGGCGGTACCTGAAAGAGGTTGCGCTCTACGCCGAAGAACGGGGTCGCGTTCTCGCCCAGGTCGTCCCCTTGCGGTTCCCCGTGCGGCTCTCCACCGGGGTCGAGGAGGTCGGAGGCCTTGCGGGGGTCTGTTCCCATCCCGCCGTCTGGGGCCGCGGATACGCGAGGCGCCTCATGGACGCCGCCCACGATCGCTTGCGCGAACTCGGGTTGCGGATCTCGACCCTCACGACCAGCCGCAACATTCGAGGGTACCGGGTCTACGCACGCATGGGGTATGTGGACCTCGCTCCGTTCTGGAGCGGCGTGCGACCCGTGACACAACGCCGTCCGCCAACGGGGTATCGCCTCCGGAGGGCGAGCAAGGCGGACTTGCCTGCGATGCATGCTCTGTACCGCGAGCACACCCGGAAGATGCTCGGGTGGACCGAGCGCGATCCCGAGCAGCTCGCCTGGGCGATCATTCAGGACCCCGACTACCTCTCGAGGTATCGAGTCCTGACGCGAGACGGATCGCGGGTGGGATACCTCCGGACCAGGCTCGCGGATTCGGTGACGATGGAAGAGGTGATCGCGCCCGACGTCCGAGACTTTCGCGCCGCCGCGGTCCTGATGGAAGCGCGAATGCGGCGCGGCATCGCGACGGTCAACTGGATCACGGCCAACAGGGACGCCTCCCGTTTCCGGGGCTTGGGCTACACGGTCGACGGTCCGATCCCCGACGCGACGATGGCCTTGTCCCTGACGAAGGAAATGCGCACGGCCGATCTGCCTCGGTTGTTCGGAGGCACGTCGGGGAGGTTCGTCCAATATCCCACCGACGATTTCTGACGAAACCCCGCGGGCCCCCGGACCCGCGCTGCGCAATCGCTTTGTACCGGCCGGACTCTCTCCGGCGCCATGCCGACGTTCATTGACCAACATCCGATGAATCCCTTGACGGAGGACCAACTCCGCGCCGCGCAGCGATCGCCCGCAGACGAGTTCGGCGTCACGCACCACGACATCCTGTTCAGCGAGCCGGAGAACAAGCTGTACTGCGTCCTCGATGCCCCCGACCGGGAGGCGATCGAGAAGCACCATGCAAAACTCGGGATTCGCTGCGACTGGATTCACGAAGTCGAGTCGACGCGTGATTGAAGCGATTGGGGAGGCCCGCGGACGGGGCGGACAGGCCGCGCCGCGTGTACTTAGCCGATTCGAAAGAATCCCCCGTCTGAGAACCACGGGGAACGCTTCAAGAGGGGGACTTGGACATCCCACCCCGTCGATGCCTCGCGAGCCGATGAAATCGAAGGTCGTGCTCCTCGGCGACGGCGGCGTCGGGAAGACATCGCTCGTTCGTCGCTTCGTCGTCGACCAGTATTCGGACGACTACATCACCACGGTCGGCACGAAGGTCTCGAAACGGAGCCTGAGCCTCGGGTCCGCCTTGTCGGAAGTCGAGATGGTCATGCAGATCTGGGACGTCCTCGGCCAGAAAGGGTACAGCGGGGTCCAGGAGACCGCGATCAAGGGCGCCCAGGGGGTCCTCCTCGTGTACGACGGCACGAACGACGAGAGCCGCCGGGCGCTCGAGGAATACTGGATCCCGGCCGTATGGCGCCTCACGGGGCGAGTCCCGATGGTGTTCGTGGGGAACAAGTCGGACCTTGTGGCGGATCGCGTCTGGGCGGAGGAATACCTCTACTTCCTGTCCCAGAAGTACACGTGTCCCGGCATCCTGACGAGCGCGAAGACGGGTGACCACGTCGAACCCGCGTTCAAGGCACTCGGAGAGCAGATCCTGCGGGCGGCCGGCCACTTGATCAAGCGGATCGACCTCGTGACACCGCCGCAGGAACCCGTGGACCGCCTGATCCGGGTCACGGACAAGATCATGACCGACTTCTGCTACCACATGGGCGGCGTCGAGACGGGCATGCCGATCGTCAAGCGGCAACTCGGGCTCGCGGGACTCGATGTCCGCTCGCCCACCTCGGACGCGATCCACGATTTGATCGAGCGCCTCGCGGTCGTGGAGCGGGACTTCAAGGGTGCGGACGAAACCGCATCGAACCGCGAACGGCGTCTCGCATGGCTCGAAGGAGCCGAGTGGTAGACGCCGCTAGCTCGGCTTCGACGCCTCGATCAGGAACCGGCTTTCCGTGAGAGCCAGCCCCGCTTCCACGGTCAGACCTGCCTCGAGCCGAAGGAGTGCGCCGAGATCTCGTCCCAACGGATCGAAATCCGGGATCATCCAAGGGGCCACGCACAGGATGTACACGAGTTCGCCCAGTCCGCGGTACGCCACCCGCGCGTCATGAGACTCGGCCCGCTCGATCTTCAGCCCGGCACTCTCGAACCCGGAAACGTACTGTTCGAACAGTGGGCCCCAGTCTCGCATTCGAGGGAAGAAGGTCCGCACCTCTTTCCAATCGTTCCGACCCACCTGTTGGGTGAGGACGATCCCGTCGCGGGCAAGGACGCGACCGACTTCTGCGGGGTCCAACTCCTCGTGACGATCGAGGACGAGGTCAAACACGTCGCTTTGGAACGGGAGATGAAGACTGTGGGCACCGACCACCTCGACGCCAAGGGGGGCCAGGCGGCTCTGTGCAATGGGAGTGTTGACGTGCCACGGTTCGGAGGCGACCATGCGCCCCTTGTGTCCCCGGCACAGATCGGCGAAAAGCTCCCCACCGCCGGTTCCTAAGTCGAGGACAGCGGAGGCGGGTCCGATCAGGTACGCGGCTCGCTGCCGATAGTCCCATGGATACGCGCGCCCAATCCGTCTCGGCGCGACCTCTTCGAGATTCCATCCCGTGAAGCTCCGCGCTTTCTCGATATAGGGTCGCAGCCGGTCCCTGTCTTTGATGAGCACGCCCGAAGCCGACTCACGCATCCGGTTTCGGATTGCGGGTCAACCTATCAAGGCTCGTGCTGCAATGGGAAGTTTTTCTCACCCGCTCGAATCGGAGCTGAGAGCCAGTTCTCCCGTGGAGGGAACGGGCAGACGTAGTCGTCGCTGTACGCGCAATAAGGGTTGTAGGCGAGGTTGAAGTCAATCACGTATTCGTCCGTGGGCCGTTCTTCGATGTCCAGGTAGCGCGCAGCGCCGTACGTTTCCTTGCCGGAGGTCGCATCACGGAGCGGGACGAAGAGGCTCTCGTCCTCATGGTGATGGCCTGGCTGCGGCACGGACTTGTACGCCGCGAGTCGTTGGTTCGTGCCGTCGACCTCAAACTCGAACACGCCGAACCGAATCATGTTACGCGGTACGCCTTTCGAGGTCGCAAGGACGACGCGCTGCGGATTCGGGTCCCTCACCAGTCTCGCTCGCACGCGGTATTTCGAATCCGGAGGGAAGTACGCGAGGCCTTTGAATTCATCACGGATCGCATGGGGAATCGGGGACTCGTGGTCTTCCCGGAAGAAGTAGTCTTTTTCCCGACGCGTGGCCTCGAGTTCTTTCACGTAGTCGGCGTCGGAGTGCTGCCCGGGCATCCCGCGACCGAGGCCGTTCGTGCGCCATAAGCCTGTGGTGCCTACATGGAGGACAGGCGGTCCTTCGCCTTCGCCAGGTGCTCCCGCTCCGGCGGTCCGAGGTGGGCGGCGGGGATTTTCGTCTCGACGAGTTCCACGATTTGCGCGGCGGCGGCGATCTTCTGGGCCTGCACGGCCTGGTTCACCAGGTCCGCCGCGAGCCGGGCTTTGAGCTTCGACAGGCCGGCATCCTCCGGTGCGATTGTCAGCATCTCCTCGACGAGCTTCAGCGATTCATCGAACCGGCCCGTCTTCGCGAAGGACTTCACGGCGCGCTCGAGCATCGCGAACCGATGGACCGTCCCGGGATCGAGTGGCATCGGACGGGCAACGTGCGCGCTCTCCTTATGCGTTACGACGGGGCCGTCAGTACCGCGGCATCTCGGGTTCAACCCGCTCCGCCCACTCGTCGATGCCGCCGACGAGGTTCTTCACTTTCCGGAAGCCGAGCTCCCGGAGGAAGTTCGTGATCCGTCCGGAACGTGCGCCGGTCTTGCAGTACACCACGATCTCGTCCGCGGTGCTCAGCTCGTTGACCCGACTCGGGACCTGTGCGACGGGCATGAGGATCGCGTTATCGAGGCGCGCGATCTCCCACTCCGTTGGCTCGCGGACATCGAGGAGGACTGGTGCCTGCCCCGCGTCCAGTTTCTCCTTGAGCTCGTCGGCGGAAATCTGGAACTCCTCTCCGAGCTGCTCGGACGGGCCGCGGAGGCCGCAGAATTCCTCGTAATCGATCAGCTCCTTGATCGTGGGGTTCGTGCCGCAGATCGGGCAGTCCGGATTCTTCCGCAGCTTCAACTCGCGGAACTTCATTCGAAGGGCATCGAACACGAGGAGGCGACCGATCAGCGTGTCGCCTTTGCCGAGGAGGAGTTTAATCGCCTCGGTCGCCTGGATCGATCCCACGATCCCCGGGAGGACGCCGAGGACGCCGCCCTCCGCGCACGAGGGCACGAGCCCGGGTGGCGGCGGTTCCGCATAGAGGCACCGGTAGCACGGCCCCTTCGCCGCGAAGAAGACGCTCGCTTGACCTTCGAACCGGAAAATCGACCCGTAGACGTTCGGCTTGTTCAGGAGGACGGTCGCATCATTCACGAGGTACCGTGTCGGGAAGTTGTCCGTCCCATCGACGACCACGTCGTAGTCGCGCAAGATGTCCATCGCGTTGTCGGATGTCAGTCGGGTCTCGTGGGTCTGCACGTCGACGTTCGGATTGATCTGCGCGACCCGTTCTTTCGCGACCTCGATCTTCTTGCGCCCGACGTCCTTCGTCCCATAGAGCACCTGGCGCTGGAGATTTGTCTCGTCGATCACGTCGAAGTCGACGATCCCGAGGCGGCCGACGCCCGCCGCGCTCAGATACTGCGTGAGGGGGACCCCGAGGCCCCCCGCGCCGATGATCAGGGCGGACGACTGCTTGAGCTTCAACTGCCCGGCCATCCCGACCTCCGGGAGGATCAAGTGCCTCGAGTACCGCTTGATTTCCGCAGGCGCGAGGACATCCTTCCGCTTCGCGACGAGCCGGTCCATCAGGGAGAAGGAACCGCCCGCGATGCTCGGGACGATCGAGATCGTGTCGCCCTCGTGCAGCGGCGTCGCGCTCTTCCCAAGGTAGCGGATGTCCTCTTCGTTCACGTACACGTTCACGAAGTTTCGGAGATCGCCGTTGTCGGCGTAGAGATGTCGCCGAAGGAGGTCGAATTGATCGACGAGGTCATCGAGGGCCTCTTTCACGTTCCGGGCGTCGACCTCTACCGCATCCTGGTTGCCGACGTATTGCCGGAGCGCCGTGGGGATAACGATTTTGACCGCGGCCATCGTCGTGCCTCGCACCACAACAGTGGGATACTTAAGGTTCACCCCAGCGCGGTATGCGAACTCGAATAATGCGAAGGACCCGCGTCACCACCCGGACGAAGTATCCGTCGAATCGCAGACAACCTTAAACAAGGTTAACCGGCGAAGGGACGGGACCGAAAGCCCGGGATGGTCCCCGGCCTCAACGGACAACGAGTTTCTCGGGGCGAAACGCCCGCGCGACTTCATCGAAGCTCCAAGCCGTCGTGTCCTTGGGTTGTCTATCGACGACGCTCACGATGACGTAGGAATACCAGCTGGTCGCCCGGGATCGATCGAACTCGGATGGGGCGGCCGGGTGGTCCGGATGGCTGTGGTAGATCCCAATGAGGTCGAGTCTCTTCTTGCGCGCATCGTCGTCGGCCCGAAGGAGCTCGAGAGGATCGATCGTATACCGGCTGGAACGGTCCGCGGTCGCGACGTTCCGCGCGCGGCGGGATTCGATGGCGCGCCGAGGCTCGCTCATCCGTCCGAGAAGAAACCCGCAGCCCTCTTCCGGATATGCATCGCGGGCGTGGTCCTCGATCGAACGCACGATGGCTCTCGGGATTTCGATCGTCACGGCGCCTGCTCCCAATACCGCTCCGCCAAGTAATACTGGCCCGCATCCGGGAAGACCGCAACCACTACGCCTTCGTGGATTCGCTCCGCGAGCCGCAGGGCCGCGTCGAATGCCGCCCCGCTCGATGTGCCGACGAGAAGGCCTGCCTCCCGTGCGAGGCGACGCGCGGCGACTTGGGCGTCCTCCGTGGCGACGAGGATCATCTCGTCGGCCAGGTTGGGGTCCCAAATCCCGGGGACCGCCGACGTCTCGAGATGCTTGACGCCTTCGAGCCCATGGAACGGGCTGTCGGGCTGGACGCCGACGAGGCGGACGCGCGGCGCCATCTTCTTCAGATACCGGCCCGCTCCGACGAACGTCCCGGTCGTGCCGAGGCACGCCACGAAGTGGGTGATGGTCCCGCGCGTCTGGTCCCAGATTTCCGGGCCCGTCGACTCGAAGTGGGCCCGCCAGTTCGCCTCGTTGTTGTACTGGTCGAGATACCAGTACGTCTCTGGCTTTGAAACGGCCAGATCCTTCGCGGCCTTTTGCGCTCCGTCGGTCCCCTCCGCCGCGGGAGTTAGTACGAGCTTGGCGCCGTACCCCTGGAGAATCTTCTTGCGCTCGGCGTTGACGTTCGCTGGGACGCACAGGGTCACCCGATAACCTTCGGATGCTCCGAGCATCGCGAGCGCGATCCCCGTGTTGCCCGACGTCGCGTCGAGGAGCACGCGGTCTCTCACCAGGCCCGCCCGCTCCGCGGCCCGAAGCATCCAGAGCGCCGCGCGGTCCTTCACGCTGCCGCCCGGGTTGTGCCATTCGGCCTTCGCAAACAACCGCACGGCGGGAGCGACGTGGTCCGCCAACCGCTCGATGCGGAGAAGGGGGGTGTGTCCAATGGAGTCCGCGATCCGGGGAGCCTTCGGCGGCGTCGCGGCCGGCCGCATGGGATCGACGGCCTCACTTCGAGACGTCGGGCTTGGGCCCCAGCGCGACTTTGAGAACATGCAGAGAGAGCAGGGCGCACTTCAGCCGGACCGCGCTGAGCGGAATCCCGAGCTTCTTCAGAATCGCGTCCCGGTCCAAGGCGGTCGCGTCACCCAGAGACATCCCTTTCACAATCGTCGTCAACATCGACGCGCTCGCCTGGCTGATCGCGCAGCCCTGGCCCTCGAACCGTACGTCCGCGATGCGATCCGATCCGTCGACCTTGAGATGGAGGACGACCTCGTCGCCGCACAACGGGTTCGTGTCCCGGGCGTTCTTCGTCGCGCCGGCCAGGGATCCTTTGTTCCGGGGGTGCTTGTAATGGTCCAGGATCTGCTCCTGGTACATCTCGTAGGAGACGGCCATTACGCGAAGACCTCCTGGACTCGCTTGATGCCGGCGATCAGGGCGTCGACATCGTCCAGGCCGTTGTAGATGTAGAACGACGCGCGCGCCGTCGCGGGGAGGTCGAACCGCTCCATGAGCGGCTGAGCGCAGTGGTGGCCCGATCGGATACAGATGCCCTCGACGTCCAAGATCGAGGCGATGTCGTGCGGGTGCGCGCCTTCGATCGTGAAGGACACCACCCCAGCGCGCTTCTTGACATCCTTCGGTCCGTACGTTGTAACGCCCTTGAGACGGTCGAACTTCTCGAGCGCGTACTGCGTGACCTCCATCTCGTGGGCCCGGACCGCGTCCATCCCCAGTTTCGTGAGGTAATCGACCGCGACGCCGAGGCCGATCGCGCCCGCGATGTTCGGCGTGCCGCCCTCGAACTTGTACGGGACGTCGTTCCACTTGGCCCAGCCGAGGTGCACCTCGCGGATCATCTCGCCGCCGCCCAGGAGCGGTTCCGTTTCCTCGAGGAGTTCCGCCTTGCCGTAGAGGACGCCGATCCCCGTCGGCCCCAGCATCTTGTGCCCGCTGAACGCGAGGAAGTCCGCGTCGAGGCTTTGGACATCGATCGGCATGTGGGGAGCCGCCTGGGCCGCATCGACGACGCATACCGCGCCGACCTCATGGGCTCGTTTCGCGATCTCTTTGACCGGATTGATCGTCCCGAGGACGTTCGAGCACAGGGTCACCGTCACGATCTTCGTGTGGCGGGTGAGGAGGTCGTCGTACTGCTCCAGCTGCAGGGTGCCGTCGTCGGCCACGTCGACGTACTTCAGGACCGCTCCCTTGTGGTCCTTCACGAAGTGCCAGGGCACATGATTCGAATGGTGCTCCATGACGGTTCCGAGGATCTCGTCGCCTTTCTGGATCTTGCCTTTGAGCCCGTAGCCGTATGCGATGACGTTGATCGATTCGGTCGTCGACTTCGTGAACGCGATTTCGCTCGCCGCCTTCGCGTGGATGAAGTCCGCGACCTTCTCCCGCGCGCCTTCGTACTCCCGCGTGGACTCTTCGCCGAGCTCGTAGATCGCGCGATGGACGTTCGCGTTGTACCGTGCATAGTAATCGGACGTGGCCTCGATCACCTGTTTCGGCTTCTGCGAGGTGGCCGCGCTGTCGAGGTACACGAGCCGCTTGTCCCGCACAGTCCGCTTGAGGATCGGGAAGTCCGCCTGGATGGCGGGCACGTTCAGAAGCATCTTGGCCGGTTTCGCCATGCGGTCCTTTCTTGCCATGACCGCCTCCCTACTTGAGTCTTCTCGTGATGAGCTCATCCGACTCCGCCTCCGAGCTCGAGCTCGATGAGCCGCTCGACTTCGACCGCGTACTCGACCGGGATCCGCGCCATCGCGGGGTCCGCAGCCCCGAGGACGACCATCCGCAGGGCGTCGTCGCGCGTCACGCCGCGGCTGGCCATGTAGAACAGCATCTCGTCGCTCACCTTGCGGATGGTTCCGGCCTGGACAATCTCCGCGTCCGCTTCGTCGAGTTCGATCGTGGGCACGGTCTCCGCTCTCGACTCGGCGTCGAGCATTAGCGCCGACCATTCGATGGACGCGGTAGCGCCGAGGGCCTGCGGGGCCACGTGGACGCCCGACCGGAGGGTCGCGCGACCGCCCGTGTGGACGATGCCGCGGTTCACAATCGTCGAGCGGGTTCGGGGTGCGCGGTGGACGACTTCCGCGCCGACGTCTTGGTGTTGTCGTTTGCCTGCGAGGGCGACTCCGACGAACTCGGCGACGGCCCCTGGACCGAGGAGGTCGGCGCGAGGCACCTTCCACGTGCGACGCGAGCCCAGGTTCGCATCGACCCATTCGATCGTCGCACCTTCGTGCACGAGCGCGCGCTTCATCACGAGGTTGTCGACCTCTCGCGAGAAGTTCTGGAGCGCGATGTACCGCACGCGAGATCGGGGCAACGCGATGACCTCGATCGCGGACACGTGAAGCTGGTCCGGCGTGTACACGGGTGCCGTGCACCCCTCGATGTAGGTGATTTCGGCGCCGGCGTCCGCGACGATCAGGTTGCGCTCGAACGGCTCGACCGCCTCGTAGTCCGCGCGGATCTCGGCCTGGAGCGGAATCTCGAGGTGCACGTCCGGCGGGACGTAGACGAAGGACCCGCCCGTCCAAAGGCTCCCGTTGAGGGCGGCGAACGGATGGTCGTCCATCGAAACCGCGGTGCCGAAATGCGGTTTCACGAGGTTCGGAGTCGATGCGAGAGCGGACTCCAGTCCGGAGAAACGCACGCCGCGGGACTCGAGGTCTGCCCGGACGGAACGGTACGCCGCCTCCGATTCGGCGAGCGCGCCGAGGCCCGGCACGGGACTCGATCCATCTTTCGCGGTCTCAGGCGAATGCGGCGGACCTTCCGCGGTGACGATGCCCTCGAAGTCCACATCCCGCAGGAACGCGGCCCACGCCGGCACGCCGTCCGATCGGAGCCGTTCCAAGGCCCGCAACCGCTGGCGGAGCATCCAATCGGGTTCGTTTCGATTTCGGGACAGACTGCGAACGAGCTCCGAGGTGGGGGCGTTGCCGATCGTCACGAAGCGTCCCGCATCCTCCCGCAACGGAGTCGGTGGGAGGTCCGCGACGGTCATTGTCACTCCAGGGACACGGTCTCCTGCTTCGCCTCGAGCGCCGCCTCGAGCGTGTGCCACGCGAGGCTCGCGCACTTCACGCGGACGGGGAACTCGCAGACACCGGAGAGGACCGCGAGCTTGCCGAGGGACGCGTCGATCGGGTCCCCCGGACGGCCCGTGACCATCTTGCGAAATCGCTCGAACAGGCGGGTCGCTTCGGCCTTCGACTTGCCCTTGACCGCGTCCGTCATCAGGGAGGCCGACGCCTTCGAGATTGCGCAGCCCTGGCCGATGAAGGCGATATCCGCGATGTTCCCGTCGTCGAGGCGCAGGTAGACGGTCACCCGATCCCCGCAGAGCGGGTTGTGCCCGACGGCCGTCGCGCTCGCGCCCGGGATCTCGCGGAAGTTGCGGGGCTTCTTGCTGTGGTCCAGGATCGTGTCCTGGTAGAGCTCTCGGAGGTCGGCCAATAGATAAAAAAATGGCGGGCCATGGATCCCGACCCCCTTTTAACGGACTCGCTCGTCATAAGGTCTCGCCGAGTCCCGCTCCCTTCGGGAGCCGCGAGAGAATCAACTGATCGAGTTTGATCCGGATCGGCGCGACCCGAACCTGATTCACGACATCCGCGACGAAGGCGTACGTCAGGATGTTCCGCGCCGCCTCCTCGTCGATGCCGCGGGATCGCAGGTAGAACACGGCGTTGTCGTCGAGCTGGCCGATTGTGGACGCGTGATTGCACTTCACGTCGTCCGCGAGGATCTCGAGGCCCGGCGTACTGTCGACGAACGCCTCTTTCGAGAGGAGGAGGTTCTTGTTCGTCTGCCGCGCGACCGTCTTCTGGGCGTCCTTCCGGACGTAGATGTTCCCGTTGAACACGCCGCGCGACCGGCCGTCGAGAATGCCGCGATAGAGCTCGACGCTCGTGCACGAGGGCGCCACATGGTCGATCCGCGTGTAGTTGTCGTGTTGTTGCGTCTCCCGGGGCATGAAAATCCCGTTCAGCGTGAGGCTCCCGCCTGGACCGCGGAAGATCGTGGACACGCTGTTCCTCGACAGGGAGCCGCCGAAGGACATCGAGTGCGCCGTGACGGAGGAATCTCGCTCCTGGTCGATCGTCATCGTCCCGAAATGGAATGCCCGTTCGGACTCCCGCTGCACCTGGTAGTGTTCGAGGACGGCGGCCGGTCCGACGACGACCTCCGTCGCCGCGTTGGTGAACGTCACGTCGGGCGCCCAGCCGGCGTACGTCTCGATGACGGTCGCCTGGCTGTTCGCTCCAAGGAGGATCAGGTTTCGGGGGTGGGCGACGATGGGAAGGTCCTTCGACGCGGAGAGGAAGAGAAGATGAATCGGTTCGTCCACGACCGTGTTCTTCGGGATCTCGATGAACGCGCCGTCCTGGAAGAACGCCGTGTTCAACGCGACGAACGAATCGGCCTCGAAGCTCGCATGGCGAGCCACGTGCTTCTCGAGGGCCCTCGGTTCCGAACGCAGCATCTCCGCCATAGACCGGATCCGGACGCCTTCCGGCAAGGATCGCAGGTAGGATAGGCGGGGCGCGTAGCGCCCATTCACGAAGACGACCTGGTTCGTCTTCAGGACGCCGAAGGTGAAGGGTTCCAGCTTCTCCGCGAGGACCCCATCCGGGCGCGCCAAGATGGCGGGCTTGAATGGGCCACGCAGAAGCGGCGCGAGGTTCGTGTACTTCCATTCCTCGTGCCTCTGCGTCGGAAACCCAAAGGATTCGAACCGCGCAATCGCGTTCTGGCGCAGCGTGCGGACCCATTTCGGACCGCCGAGTTCCTTTTCCGACGACGCGAACTCCGCGACGTACGTCTGCTTCGCGTCGACGGCCACGGCCACGTCCGTCACCGGCCTCACGGACGCGCGGCCGCTGGTCTCGGGGCCTCCTCGAGGATCCAGCCGTATCCGTGCTTCTCGAGGTTTCGCGCGAGATCCGCATCCCCGCTCTTCACGATCTTCCCGTCGACGAGGACGTGGACGACGTCCGGCACGACGTAGTCGAGCAGACGCTGGTAGTGCGTGACGACGAGCATCGCCCGCTTCGGGCTGCGCATCGCGTTGATGCCGTTCGCCACGAGCCGCAGGGCGTCGATGTCGAGTCCCGAGTCGGTCTCGTCGAGGACGCAGAATTTCGGCTCGAGGACCGCCATCTGGAACACCTCGTTCTTCTTTTTCTCGCCGCCCGAGAAGCCTTCGTTCAGGCCGCGCTTCATGAACGTCTCGTCGAGGCCGAGGAGCTTCGCCTTGTCCTGGACGAGCGTCACGAAGTCCATCGCATCGATCTCGTCCTGGCCGTGGTACTTCCGGATCGCGTTCAGGGCGGCCTTCAGGAAGTAGGCGTTGCTCACACCCGGGATTTCGACGGGGTACTGGAATGCCATGAACACGCCTTCGCGGGCGCGGTCCTCCGGCTTCATCGCGAGCAGGTCCTTCCCTTCGAAGCGGGCCGTGCCCCCCGTGACCTCGTACGTTACACGGCCGGCCAGGACCTGGGCCAGCGTCGTCTTTCCGCTCCCATTCGGGCCCATGATCGCGTGGACCTCGCCCGGCAGGATCGAAAGGTCGATCCCTTTCAGGATCTCCTTGCCGGCCACCTTCACGTGCAGACCCTTGATCTCGAGCATCACCATCTCCTCCCGGGGCGCGGGACGCGCTCAGCCGACCGTGCCCTCGAGGGCCAGGCTCACGCCGATCAGCTTCTGGGCCTCCACCGCGAACTCCATCGGGAGCTTCAGGAAGACCTGTTTGCAGAAGCCGTTGACGATCATGTTCGTCGCGTCTTCGGGCGTGATGCCGCGCGTCTGGCAGTAGAACAGCTGCTCATCCCCGATCTTCGAGGTCGACGCCTCGTGCTCCATCTGGGCGGTCGGATCCTGGACCACGATGTCCGGGAACGTGAACGCCGCGCACGTCGAGCCGATCAGGAGGGAGTCGCACTGGGAGTAGTTCCGGGCGCCCGTCGCGCCCTTGTGGATGTGCACCCGGCCGCGGTACGTGTTCCGGCCGTAGCCAGCGGAGATGCCCTTCGAGATGATCGTGCTCCGGGTGTTCTTCCCGATGTGCAGCATCTTCGTGCCGGTGTCCGCCTGCTGGTAGTTGTTCACGACCGCGACGGAGTAGAACTCGCCCTGGGAGTTGTCGCCCTGGAGGATGCAGCTGGGATACTTCCACGTGATCGCGGAGCCCGTCTCAACCTGCGTCCACGAGACCTTCGAATTCACGCCGAGGGCCTTGCCGCGCTTCGTGACGAAGTTGTAGATGCCGCCCTTCCCGTTCTTGTCGCCGGGGTACCAGTTCTGGATCGTCGAGTACTTGATCTCCGCGTTGTCGAGCGCGATTAGCTCGACGACGGCCGCATGCAGTTGGTTTGTGTCGCGGATCGGGGCTGTGCAGCCTTCGAGATAGCTGACGTAGGCACCGTCGTCCGCGATGATGAGCGTGCGTTCGAACTGGCCCGTGTCTTGCGCGTTGATCCGGAAGTAGGTCGACAGTTCCATCGGGCACCGGACGCCCGGCGGCACGTACGCGAAGGAGCCGTCGCTGAACACGGCGCTGTTCAGGCCCGCGAAGAAGTTGTCGTTGAAGGGCACGACGGTCCCGAGGTATTTCCGGACGAGGTCCGGGTGCTCTTGGACGGCCTCGGAGAACGAACAGAAGATGATCCCGAGCTCCGCGAGTCGCTCCTTGAACGTCGTGGCGACGGAGACGCTGTCGAGGACGGCGTCGACGGCCACGCCGGCGAGGCGTTCCTGCTCCACCAGCGGGATCCCGAGCTTCGCGTACAACGCGCGGATCTCCGGGTCGACGTCCTCGAGGCTCTTGACCGGTTTCTTCGGCTTCGGCGCGGCGTAGTAGATGATGTCCTGATAGTTGATCGGCGGATACCGGACGTTCGACCACTTCGGCTCCTTCATCGTGAGCCAGTGCCGGTACGCGCGGAGTCGCCAGTCGAGCATCCATTCGGGCTCGTTTTTCTTGCGGGAGATGAGCCGGATGACGTCCTCGTTCAGGCCCTTCGGGACCGTCTCCATCTCGACGTCGGTGACGAAGCCGTACTTGTACTCCTGCTTCGCCATCTGCTCCTGGATGACCGTCTTCGATACCATGGGAACGCCTCCCGTTTTCGGGAAGCGGAATAGTCACTATAACGACGTTATATATATCTTTGGTCGTGCGTTCGGCGAATGACGCGGAACCGACTCCGGGCGTGCGACTCGCGGCGGAAGACTTAAGTCGAAGGCTCGCCTTCGAACGCACCGGGACGCGATGTCCGTGATGGCCTCCGAGGCGTTGCCGCTCACCGTGACGGACAGCGCCGTCCGGCGGATTCGGGTGTTGCAACATAAGGAAAGCAAGCCGGAAGCCGCCCTGCGTCTGCGGATCATCGCAGGCGGTTGCAGCGGCATGCAATATCGGATGGACCTTGCGGAAGCGCCACGGCCGACCGATCTCGTCGTCGCGCAGCAGGACGTCCGGGTCTTCGTGGACCCGAAGAGCATGACGTACCTTCGGGGATCGAAGCTCGAGTGGGAAGAGGACCTGTTCGGGGGCCAGTTCAAAATCACGAACCCGAACGCGAAGCATTCGTGCTCGTGCGGCCTGAGCTTCACGATTTGACCGGACCGCGGTCACAGCGCGTTCGCGAGCATCTCCGCCAGGTCGACGATGCTCAGCGTCATGTTCCGTTTCTGGGCGATGCCCTCGAAATGCATCTCCGCGTGCGGGCACGTCGTCACCAGGCTCGTCGCGCCCGTGTCCTCCGCGGCGTCGAGCCGCCGCTGGGCCACGCCGGCCGCCTGCTCCGGGAAGACCGCCGGGAAGCCGCCGCCTCCGCCGGAACAAAGGGCGTCCTCGTGGTGCGGCAGGATCTCGAGGACCTTCAGGTCGCGGATGAACTTCAGTGCCTGGCGAGGCGGCTCGTATACGTGGGAAACGCGGGACATGTGGCACGCGTCGTGAAACGCGATCTTCTGCGGCAGCGGCTTCGTGAAGGCGATCCGTTTCTCGCGGATCAGCTTCTCGACGTAGTGGGAGATGTGGAACACGCTGTACGGCGGGTTGCCGCCCCATCGCCGGTAGTCGCGGGCGAACGCCCGATAGCACTCGGCGCACGCCGTGACGAGGACCTTCGCGCCGGTCTCCTGGACCGCCCGGACGTTGTGCGGCATGAGCTCCTTCTTCGTGAATTCCTGATAGCCCATCCGCGCGAGCGGCGCTCCCGAACACCATTCGTCCGGCCCGAGGATCTTGTACGGCACCCTCGCGGCGTTCAGGATCTTCACCATCGCGCGGGCGACCTGCTGCCTCCGGTAGCTCGCGACGCAGCCGACCCAGTACAGGACCTCCGGATTGTCGGACTGCACGGCCTCCGGGGGAATCCACGCCGCCCGCTTCTCGGTCGGCTCCCCGAACAGGTTGTGGGTCTCCCGAACGTTCGCGAGGTACGGCTCGAGTTCCTTGCGGCCGTACCCGGAGGTCACCATCCACTCCTTCACGTCGTCCCACAGCGTGTCGAACGGGATGTCGACGGGACAGATGTCCTCGCAGGCGCCGCAGCCGGTGCACTCCCACGAGCTCCGGGCGAAGTCCTCGCCCGGTTTCACATTCCGGCGAAGGAGCCGGTCCAGGGGGCCGCGCATCTCGTACTGGCGCAGGGCGAAAATCCGGCCGCGGGGTGAGGCCCCTTCCCAGCCCGCCTCCTGGTAGGCCGGGCAGACGGGGACACAGTAGCCACACATCGTGCAGGCGTGGATATCTTCCTGAATGGGGGGCATCTTCGCGAGACGGGGCACCTGACCCACCTCGCTCAGGCGCGGAGCTCCGCGAGCTGCTTCACCGCTTCGTCGGCTCCTGCCTCTTCTTCTCGCGCGAGCGCCTCGAGGACGTCCCGCGTGCGGCCCTGCGCCGTGCTGGCGGAGGCGTGCAAGACGACCGCGGACTTACGGTCCGCGTCCGCGGCAATCTCCCAGGCTTTCGTCAAAGCGATCTCCTTCTCGAAGGCGTACCGGGCCGCACCGCAATTCGGGCATTGGCTCGGCATCGCCTTCGTCTCGGCGACGTAGCCGCAGACGTAGCACTCTACCTTCGCGACGGCGTCCATGGGGTAGATGCCGGGCATCACGGCCGCGTCTTTGGCGGTCGGTCCCGCCACGCTCTCGAGCTTCGAGAGTTGGTCTCGTTTGCGGCGACCGAGCTCCTCAAAAGCGACCTTGACGCGGACTTCGGCGACCGCGGCGTTCGCGAGGTCGTAGAACCGCAGGCCTTCCACGATGGCCCCGACGGCCCGCGCGAGCGCGTCCGACTCCTTCCCACCCTTGGAGGTCACGGTACTCGGCCACCCCCAGAACGCTGCGCGCTGCTGGATACGGGGGAGAGAATATCAAGATTTGGTACTGACTCAAGGGGAATCGCGGAGGCTCAGATGCCCCAGCCGAACTGCTTCTTCGCCGTCTCGGACATCATCTCGGGCGTCCACGGCGGATCCCAGACGATGTCGACCTTCGCTTCCTTGATCCCCGGCAGCTGCTCGAGCTTCCGCTTCACGTCCTGGTGGATGTAGGCGGATGCGGGGCAGCCCGGTGCGGTCAGCGTCATCCGGACATCGACCTTGCCTTCGTCCCCTTTCAGGTCGATGGTGTACACCAGACCGAGATCGTAGATGTTGATCGGGATCTCGGGGTCGTAGCACTTGCGGAGGACGCTGATCACGTCATCCTTGCTTGCCATCGCGGATGTCCTCGAACTTCCTAGGCTGCCCGTCCGTTATTAACGTTCCGCTTCGAGTCCCCCGAATCACTTGACGGAACCCGTTTCGGGGGTCAACGCCTTTCGGCCCGCGAAGCCAGCCTCGAGCGTGTGCCACCATCCGATCCGAGGCTCCCCTCGTTGCCAGCACAGGTAGGCGACCTCGTCCCCGATCCGGGCCGGGAAGTCGACGAGGCCGCGGTGGACATCCTTGAGTTCGCAGCCGTGCGCGTGGATCTCGTCGACGTCGGCTTGGACGGATCGCTCAAGGTCCGATTGTTCCTGGAGGGATACCGCGTACGCATCCCGGTCCTTCGGGGGCGCGCCGAGCAAGCCTTCGCCGAAATACGATTCCGCGTCTTCGATGAGTTCGCGCAGTTCCCGCAACCGAGCGAGCTTCGGGTCGAGGCGCCGGAAAACGTGCTCGAGCTGTGCCACGAGCACATCCGCTTCCGACACCGTGAAGAGCCGCAACGGCGCATCCGAATGCAGGCGGAGATTCACGGGGCTTCCCATCGCGATCCTCATGGTGTCCATTGCGCACGAGGGACTTTACCCTTTGCCCACCGTTAGGTGGTGCGATTCTCGGACCGCATGGGTCGCGGCAACCATGTTCCGCAACTTCACCTGGGCTTCCTCGACGCTCCGCGTCTTGAGACCGCAGTCCGGATCGATGTAGAGCTTGTCCGGGTCAAAGATCGTGAGGGCCTTCTCGATGCGCTCGCGGATGAGGGATTCCGGCTCGATCACATGGCTATGGACGTCGACGACGCCGAAGGCGATCTCCTTCCGGAGGGGCTCCCGACGGAAACGTTCGAGCAGGTCGAGCCCCGAATTCGACATCTCGAGGTCCAGCTGGTCGACCGGGAGCTTGTTGAAGTACGCGAAGATCTCGTTGTAGTTTCCGTAGCACGTGTGGAGGATCGTCTTCGCGCGCAGGCCCTTCGTCACGACGCCGACCGCCTTGACGAGGAGCGGAAGTTCGTCGAACCGGGTCGAGAGCGCGGGCTCGTCGACCTGGACGATCTTCGCCCCCGCCGACTCGAGGTCGCGGGCCTCCTGATGCAACAACTTGGCGAATGCGAGGCACGCGGCCTCCCGCGACCCGTAGAATTCGTCGAACGACCAGTCCATCATCGTGTAGGGCCCCGTGATCATGCCTTTCACGGGCTTGCTCGTCCGAGCCTGCGCGAACCGGAACCAGTCCACGCTGATCGGACCTTTCCGGCGCAGCTCGTCGACGATGATCGGTTTCTTGTAATACCGGTTCCCGTACGAACGCACGAGGCCGGAAATCTCCGTGCCGTCGATGTTCTCCGCGAAGTACGTGGCCATGTCGCCGCGGTACTGCTCGCCGTCGACGGGAATGTCGATCCCGATCTGCTCCTGGAACTGCATCCATTCCGCAGTCGACTTCTCCTCGAGCGCCCGGAGGCCTTCTTCGGACAGCTCGCCTTTCGAGGCTTTCGTGCGCGCCCGCAACAAGTAGTCGGGTTTCGGGAACGAGCCGACGCTGGTCGTCAGGAGGGCGCTCATGCCGCCACCCCGACCTGCCGCGCGGCCGCCGACAGGGTTCCCAGCTTCTCGCGCGCCCGCTCGCGCGGCAGGAACTCGAGCCCGTTCGAGGGGGACAGGTCCGTCGTCTTCAGGTCCACGCGATCCCTCAGCTCGAGGACCTTCTTCGCCACCTCGCCGGGTACTTCCTTCTTCGTGTTGCGGGCGTCGATGAGGCCCAGGACGAGCGGCTTCTCCGAGCCGTGCTTCGCGATCGCGTCCCACGTCGCGGCTCCCTGCACCAGGTCGAGGCCGATCGTGTCCGCGGGACTTTCGAGGAGATCCTCGTAAATCGGTGTGACGTCGCCGAAGTACGTGAACAGCGCGAGCCTGGCGGAGCCTTTGCGGGTGCGAATCCGCTCAAGGCCCTCGATCGCAATCGAGAGGTCCTCCGGATGGCGCGTGAGGATCGGCTCGTCGAGTTGGATCTGGGCGGCTCCGCCGCGGACCAGACTCGAGACCTCCTCCCCGAGGGCGGTCGCGAGGTCGAGCGCGAGGGCTTTCTTCGAACGATAGTGCTTGTCATCCGCGAGGGACGCGAGCGTGAGGGGACCGGTCAGGACGGCCTTCACGGGCACCTTCGAGTTCGCTTGGGCGAACTTCCATTCGTCCCCGAGGATGGGCTCTTTCCAGGCGACCGGTCCACGCACGATCGGCTGACGGTAGTACGTGTTCGTGTCGAAGTACCGAACGAGTCCGCCGATCTCGATGGACGAGAGCTGCCGCGCGATGTGGCTCTGACTGTCGTACCACGAAATCTGGCCGTCGGTAATCGCGTCGATTCCCGCCTCGTTCTGCTCGCGCAGGACGGCCTTGACGACTTCGCGCTCCGCGGTTCGCAGCTGGGCCGCATCGATCTCCCCTTTATCGAAACGGGCAATCGCACGGCGAAGGGACTGCTCCTCCGGCCTGTCACCAATCCGCGGGTAACTGCCAACGACCGTCGTTCCGACCAAGAGTGGGCCTCCTGAGGGGAGAGATGGGGATGGATGATGGGAATAGTATAAAAGGTCTACAATTCCATTGGGAATAATCGACTGAGGGCCGAATCGGGTCTACTTTTCGACCTGTTCCTCCAGGAGCTTGACTTCCCCCTGGAGGTTGATATGGTAGAAACCTTCGAGGTCCTTGTACCCGATTTCTTCCATGTGAAGGCAGTCGACCGGGCAGACGTCAACGCACTGCTGGCAGCCGATGCACTTCGTGTAGTCGAACTCTGGGATGACGATGGGTTTGCCCTTGCGGTCGTTCGGGCCGTCGAGCATGTCGATGCAGCGCGTGGGGCACTCCCGCTCGCACTTGCGGCAGCCGATGCAGACGTCGACCTCGAGGATCGGATGCTCGCCGATCCGGTTGATCAACACGATCTCCTTGTCCGAGTTCTCCTTCGGCATCCGGAGTTCGTCCGCCTTGTAGTAGAGGTCCTCCCGCGCGTAGTCCGCGAGTTCGAATTCCTGCGTGAAGTTCCACGCGTCCGTGGGGCAGTACTCCATGCAGTTGCCGCAGAACAGGCAGTGCCCCACGTCGACGGCGGGCCGGCGGATGATCTTCTTCATCTCGTCGAGCTGCGCACGGCTCGGATGGAGATATTCCGAGGTCGGCTCGACCTCGTAGAACTCAAAATAAATGCATTCGTTCGGGCAAACCTTTGCGCACAACTCGCACCCGATGCACTTGAACCAGTCGATGCTGTGCTGACCCCGGAACGCGAGCGGCAGCTCGACCTTCTGGTACGGATACATGTGGGTGACGGGCTTGCGGCCTCCCGGGACGATCCGGTTGATCCCCGGCATCGTCACGAGCGCCTGCTTGATCGTCGCGAGGAGCGGGCGGACCGTCCCCCCGACCGTGCCGACCTTGCGGCGCCCCTTAGGTTCGGACTTGGGGGACTTCATAGGTGTACTCGCCCTTCTGCATGTCCATGAGCTGGCCCTCGCGCGCGCTGACGAGGCGGCCCTTTTTCGTCCGGACCCAACCGGTGCGCTCCGCCTTGATCTTCGCGCTGAGCTTCAGGAAGCCATCGATCAGCGCCTCCGGCCGCACCGGGCAGCCGGGGATGAAGATGTCCGTCGGCACGAACGTGTACGAGCCCTTCACGACGGAGTACGAGTCGTAGTACGGCCCGCCGCAGATCGTGCACTCCCCCATTGCGATGACCCATTTCGGCTCCGCCATCTGTTCGTACAGCCGGCGGACCGCGGGCCGGAGCTTGAGGGAGATCGGGCCGTTCAACAGGAGGACGTCACACTGGCGCGGGGAGGAGCGGTAGATGACGCCGAACCGCTCGACGTCGTAGCGGGGATCGGAGGTCGCGGCCATTTCGATCGCACAGCACATGATGCCGAAGTGCAACGGCCACGTGGAGTTCCGCTTCGCCCAGTTGAAGAACTCCCCGACGAGGCCTCCCTTGAGCCGTTCGAGGACCGCACCGCCCGGGCCGCGCTTCATCGGCGCATCGATGTTCTGCTCGACCCACTGCACGAAATCCTTCGATCGGAGGCCGACGATGTTCGCCTGCTCCGCTCGCTGAATCATCCGATCACGACCCCCGTGGTGTGGCCCGCGAGTCGCTCCCGAGCCGCTCGAATATCCGGGTCGCTCTTAACCCTTCCTTTGCCGTTTCGCATCGGGAAACCCTCCGGGCCGAGTCGCTCGTGGCGCCTCGTTGAAAACGAACCCCCCGGTCGGCTTAAAGGTTCGGAACCTACTCACATCGGCACGCGGGATTCGAGCCCGCCCCACGTGGCCCACCAAGGATCCGTCGAGAGCATGACGCCCGGATTCAGGAGGCCTCGAGGATCGAGCGCCTCTTTGATCCGGAGCATGACGCCGTAGACCTCGGGTCCCCACACCCGCGGCAGCGTCTCCGCGCGAATCCGACCAATTCCATGTTCTCCGGATGGCGCCCCGCGGAAGCGATTCAACACGGCGTCGTCGAATTCGGCTCGAAGGGCCTGCATCCGCTCGAAGTCGGCGGGGTCCATCGGATCGAAGAACGGACGGTAGTGCGTGTTGCCGTCCCCGATGTGGCCATAGATTCCGGCCTCGGTCCCGTGGCGGCGGGCGAGCCCCGCAAGGAATTCGATGAACTCTGGCACGCGGTCCCTGGGGACAATCGGGTCTTCCACGAAGCCCCATGCTTTGCGCGGACCGGGACGCTGGATGATCGTCGGGAAGACGGCCCGACGCACGTTCCAGAGCGCCGACTGGCGAGCCGTGTCGAACGCGACCTCCGCGGCTTGGCTCAACGGATATCGGGAGCGGATGCGCCCCACCACGCCGTCCGCGATCGCGGCGAGGTCCCCGTCATCGAACTCGACGAGGAGCATCGCTCGTGCCGCGGGAGGAACCCCGAGCGCCTCGCGGTCGAGGAGGGCGAGCGAGCCTCCGTCGACGGCTTCGATCGCACTCGGGCTCCATGCGAGGATATCGACGACGGCCGGGCCGAGGTCCTCGAACCGATCGAGGTACAGTAGGAGCGTGACCCGGTGTGCGGGGATTGGGAGGACGCGCAACGTGACCGCCGTCACGATCCCGAGGGTGCCTTCGCTTCCCACGAAGAGGGAGGCGAGAGGGAAGACCCCTCGGGCCATCGACTCCGCGAGGCCGACCAGATTGTAGCCAGAGGAATTCTTCCGGATCGGGCGACGACTGGAGAGGATCGCCTCGCGGTTCTCCTCAATTTCGCGGCGGACTCGCTCCAGCGCCTCGGCGCGATCGGCGACCTCGGCCCATTCGGAGCTGTTCAGACGCACATCATGGGCGCGCACGGAGGTCCCGTCTGCCAAGACGACCTTCAACTCGAGGACGTGATCGCCGGTCTGGCCGTACTTCACACTGCGGTACCCGGAGGCGTTGTGCCCGACCATCCCGCCGATCCGACACAGGTCTTGGGATCCGGGGTCGGGAGCGAAGCGCATTCCGCGCTCCGCGAGATAGGCATTCAACTCGGAGAGGAGGATCCCGGGCTCGACGCGAACGCGTCCGCGGGCGGGATCGAACTCGAGAATCCGCTTGAATCGCGTTGTGTCCATCACCACACCGGGACCAATCGCGGCTCCGGATAGCGACGTCCCGGAAGCCCGAGGGGTGACCGGCACTTCCAGCTCGCGGCATACACGAAGCACCGCGAGAACCTCCTCCTCCGTCTCGACGAACGCCACCGCTCGCGGCTCGACTGCACAGGGACTTGCGTCCGTCGAGTAGGTCCGCCGGGTTGCGTCATCCATGCGGACCTTCTTCGGCCCAATCGCGGACTCGAGAGACCGGCGAAGCGTCGCATCCTCCGGGGGGCGCGTCATTTGCGTATCGCACGAACGTCCCGGGCTCACTTCCGCTTTTCGCACGTGCCATGAACGCGGACGAACCAACGTTTATGTCGCCCACCGCCTTCGACGGTCGCCGTGCCTATTAACCAAGACCGACTCCGGAAGATGGCGGACCACGGTCTGACGGAGTACCAAGCCCGGGTCTACCTAACCTTGCTGGACCTCGGCTCTGCGACGGCGAGCCAGATTTCGCCGCTTTCGAAGGTTCCGCGGACGCGAATCTACGCCGCGATGCAACAGCTCCACGAGAAGGGACTCGTCCAGATCCTCCCAGAGACGCCGCTCCGATACAAGGCCGTCCCGTTCGAGACGTACTTGCGGACCCTCGCGGACGACCTGCGCATGCGGGCGAAACAAATCGATAGCGGTCTCGAGGCCTCGGCGCGCGAGTTCGCAATCAACGCGCACCAAGAGCCCGAAGCGCGCGGGCGGTTCGAGGCAATCTACGGACGGAAGAACGTCCGGGAGCGACTGCTCAAGATGTACGACGTCGCGACGCGAGAGGTAATCGGGATTGGCACAACGAAGAGCCCGGGACGGATCCTCGGAGCGTTCATGCCGAACCTAGTCGACAAGGCGAAGCAGGGCGTCCGTCTGAAGTACGCGTTCTGCTTCACGCCGGAAAACCGCGACGATGTCCGCGCCCTCCTGAAGTACGGGGAGGTCCGGCATATCGACTTCATGATGCCCGTCTACATGCACGTCTTCGACGGCAAAGAGTTCTTGATGAGCCACCCGATCCCGGACGACGACTCTTCGTATCGCGGCGACGACATCGCGATCTGGACGGACGATCCCGCGATCGCGGACGCCATGTCGGAGATGTCCGAACGGATCTGGGAGATGGGGAAGCCCGCGGCCGATCTCCTCGAACCGGATCGCGGGACGAAGCGGGTGGCCGTCACTCGGCCTTGAACGTCAGGGGCCGCATCAGACGCGTCAGGTCCGTCCTCGGCTCGCCGCCCGGGCCCGCAATCGACTGGAGGGCCGGCGGATGATCAAGATACGTTGGCACGCGCTTCGCGATCCGCTCCTCGAACGTCGGCACGTGCTCGTTCTTGTAGAACACGCCGATCGGGATGCGGTCCCCCCATTCGAGCGCCTTCTCGAGGGCCTGGGTCGTCTTCTTCTCGACCTCAGAGAGGTCGTGGACCACGGGGTCGTAGCCTTCGTCTTCGAGCTTGTAGACACGCGGCAGCGCCCGTCCCATCGTCGCGTCCTTCCGGTCCTCGCCGCCGTACCACTCCTTCGTGTTCAGATCGTTGTACGTCGGGCACGGCTGGAGGACATCGAGGAAGGCGTAGCCCTTGTGCTCGATCCCTTGCTTGATCGTGGCGACGAGATGCTTGATGTCGTACGAGTAGCCCCGGCCGACCCAGGTCGCGCCGGCGGCGAGGGCGAGCCAAATCGGGTTGACGGCCTCGTTGATGTTCGGGTGGGCGAGGGACTTCGTCTGCACGCCGAGCTTCAGGGTCGGGGCGGCCTGCCCCTTCGTCAATCCATACACACCGTTGTCGTGGATGATGTACAACATGTCGAGGTTCCGGCGACCCGCGTTCACGAAGTGACCGCCTCCGATCCCGAGGCCGTCCCCGTCCCCGCTGAGGCACAGGACGTTGAGCTGCGGGTTCGCGAGCTTCACGCCCGTCGCATACGGGAGTGCGCGGCCGTGGAGCGTGTGGATCCAGTACGTCTTGATGTAATGGACCGTCTTCGCAGAACACCCGATGCCCGAGACGATCGTGACGCGATGGGGCTCCATCTTCAGCTCCGCGAGCGCCATCTGGATCGTCCGCAGGATCCCGAAGTCCCCGCACCCCGGGCACCAGTCGTTGTGGACCTCCGTCGCAAAGTCCGACGGCTTCAGAATCTGTTCAAGAGCCACGCGTCAACACCGTCCTCCTCGCCGCCTTCTTGCGGATGACCGACTGAATCGCGTCGTAGAGCTCCGTGTTCGACATCGGGCGGCCGTTGTACTTCAGGATGAAATGGGTCATCTCGACGCCGGTGTGCTCGCGCACGATCCCCGCCAACTGCGCCCCGAAGTTCATCTCGATTCCGATCCGGCGCTTCGCCTTCGCGAGGTAGGGCAGGATCTCTTCCGTGGGGAACGGATTGATCAGCCGCACGTGAAGGTAGCCGATCTTGGTGCCCTCCGCCCAGAGGCGGTCGAGCGCGTCGAGGAGCGCGCCTTTCGTCGAGCCCCAGCTCACGATCAGTGTGGTGGCGTCTTTCGGCCCGAAGTAACGCATCTTGACATCCCGAGGGATCTCCTTCGCGGCAAGGTCGAGCTTCGCGAAGCGCTTCTCCATCATGGCGTCCCGGACCGCGGGGTCTTCCGTGATGTGCCCGTGCTCCTCGTGCTCATCGCCCGTGTTCCAGAACATCGTCCCCTCTTGACCGAGGAAGGCCCGCGGAGAGACCGGGCCATTGCTCAGATCGAACCGTTTGTACGGATTCTCCTTCGAGTATCCGTTGTTCCCGTTGGCCAACGCGCCCCGGTCGATCCGGAGGTCGGAGAGGTCCGGCACGGTCGTCGTCGCGTAGCTGTTCGCGAGCGCCTTGTCGACGAGGTGGATGACCGGCATCTGGTACCGATCGGCATAGTTGAAGGCCAGGAAACCGTCCCGGATGCACTCCTCAAAGTCGCCCGAGGCGAGGAGGATCCGGGGGCTCTCTCCATGCCCGGCATGCAATGCAAACCGCAGGTCGCCTTGTTCGTGGCGGGTCGGCATGCCCGTGCTCGGGCCCGCCCGCTGGTACAGCGTGATCACGACCGGTACCTCGTTGATCGAGGCCCAGCCGATCCCTTCCATCATGAGGGAGAATCCGGGGCCGGACGTTGCGGTGGCGGAACGCGTGCCGGTCAGCGCGGCGCCGGTTGCCATCGTGATCGCGGCAATCTCATCCTCCGTCTGGACGACAAGGATCGAAGCGCCCTCTTCTTTCGGTGTCGAGGAGTCGGAGGATTCCGAGTGGAGGCCGGAGCCGTTGAGGTCGAGCGCCTCGTTCTCCTCGAGGAACTCGCTCTCATCGGACGCAGGGGTGATCGGGTAGTACGTCTGGAATCGCATTCCTCCGTACAACTTGCCAAGGCCCGTCGCTTGGCTTCCGGTGAGGAAGAGCCTGGCCTCCTTCCGCGGGAGTTTCTCGAGACGGTACGGGAACTCCGGCACGAGGGTCTGGGCGATGTCGTACGCCTTCCGTCCGCCGGCCGCATTCATGTTCACGACCTTCGCCTTCGCGCGGAACACGTCCTCGAGGGCGCGTCGCATCATTTCGAAATCGAAGCCGAGGATCCCGAACGACGCCCCGACCGCTAGCATGTTGACGACGCGGGAGATCTTGCTCAGCTGGTCGATCTGGAATTCGTCCGCGACCTGTTCGAGCAAGTCCTTGTACGGAATCGGAACGAGCGCCACACCGCGTTGTTTCGACGCCGCGAGCACATCGTCGAGGGTCTCGCCGACGCCGTGCGAAATCAGATAGGTGTGGAGGTCCGCGGCGAGCCGCTTCTCGATCGTCGGGATGTCGGAGAGGCGCGTCTTTCCGAGGGAGGGGTCGTACACAATCGCGCCGTCGTCCGTGACTTCGCGGGCGTGTCGGAAGAGGGTCTCGGCCTCGAACGTGGCGAGGACGTTCACGGTGTCGACGTGGGACCGTACCACATCGGAGCGCGCGCGGAGGGCGAAGTACGAGTGCTCGCCCATGATGTTCGAGTAGAACTCGCGCTTCCCAAAGATGTTCAGGCCGCCCGCGGCGCAGGCACGTGCGAACACGTTCGCGGAGGAGTCGACGCCGCTCCCCTGGGGACCTCCGATCATCCACGAGAGGTCGTTCACCTTCTTGGCAGGGCTCATCGGACCAACCCTCCGTCACGCCCGAAGGCAAGGGCCTTCATGGAACTTTACCAATTCCGGCGGTCGGAATCGCGATGACCCGTTCGACACACGTGAGGGACGGATGCACACCTTATCAAACCTTTCTTCCCGTTTCCATCTCCGCGGATTCGGTCGCATTGTCTACGGAGCGGGCGGGGTCGATGTGTCGACTTTCGGCGCGCGGCCGCGCGGGAGGACGAGCTGCTGCATGAAACCCTCCATAAATTGGAATCGGTTGCGCAGCGTGACCTCGCTGACGCCGGCGATTTTCGCAATCGCCTTCTGCGGACGACGCTCGCCGGAGGCGAGGGAAGCGAGGTAGATCGCGGCCGCGGCGGTGCCGGAGGGAGACAGGGACATGGAGCTATCGATCTTCTCCAGCTCCTTGAGGATCTTGTGGGCTTCCGCCTCGACCGCGTTCGAGAGGCCGAGCCGCGAACAGAAGCGGCTCACATAGTCCGTTGGTCGGGACGGCGGGACGCGGAGGGTCAGCGTCCTCAGACACGCCCCGTACGCCTTGCCGATCGTCTTCTTGCGGACGCCGGTGACCTGCTGCAGCTCATCCAGCGTCCGCGGGACGCCGTCGATCCGACACGCGGCATAGACCGCGGCTGCGACGATCGCTTCAATCGACCGGCCCCGGACGAGGCCCTTCTCGAGCGCCTTCTTGCAGATGAACCCCGCCTCGTCCTTCACGGGACGTGGCAGGCCCATCAGGGACGCGACGCGGTCCAAGGACCGAATCGTCTCCGGTAGGCTCCGCTCCCCCGGGCGGGAATGGCCGGAGTGACGTTGGAGCTTGCGCATCCGATAGAACTTCTCCCGCTCTCGCAGCGGGATCGTGTTCCCGCGGGCGTCCTTGTTCGCGAGCGGGATGACCGTCGTCAAGCCCGACGAACCCGCGACGTAGCTTCGGGGCGCTCCGGTGCGGGCGAGCCGGTCGTTTTCTTCCACGGAATACGCGGCCCACTCGGGGCCCTCGTCGATCGCGCTCTCGCTGATTACCAGGCCACAGGAATCGCAGACAAGCTCGCCGCGCGCGTAGTCGCGCACGAGATGCTCGCTGCCGCATTCAGGGCAGACCCGGTCCTCTTCGACCACAGGTTCTGCCGGTGTGCTGCTCGGCATGGGATGCCTTCCGCTCGCTGGACTTCGGCGGTCCTCGTAAATATAACGAGCTTATATTATACCTTGTCATCGTGGCCGGTGACAACTTCAGGGACCCCGAGCCGGGCTGGAGTGGCTGACCCGTCCAGGACGAAGGACGTCCTAAGCGTCGGTGACGCTTCGCACGGCACCAGTTGAAACCCGGTTTGAATCGGCGAAGGCAGCCCCCGCCAAGCGTCGATGGCTCGCACCGCCCGTTCGATCGCGGCGTCGTGCGCCCGGTGCGTACGACCCTTTGACAACCTTAATGACCTCTACGCCCTGTCTGCGCGTCGCGGGATGCGAATGACGGACCACCGCATCGAGAAAGACTTCCTCGGGGAGTTGAAGGTCCCCAAGGACGCGTACTGGGGCGCCCAGACGCAGCGGGCGATCGAGAACTTCCCGATCAGCGGAATTCGGTTTGGCCGGCGGTTCATCTATGCCCTAGGCTTGATCAAGATGGCGTGCGCGCAGACGAACGTGGAGCTTGGGCTCATGGACGGCAAACTCGGCAAGGCGATCGTCCAGGGATGTCAAGAGGTCATGGACGGGAAGCTCGACGCTCAGTTCCCGCTCGACATCTTCCAGACCGGCAGCGGGACCTCCACGAACATGAACGCGAACGAAGTGATCGCGAACCGCGCGAACGAGATCTTGGGTCACCCGCTCGGCGAGAAAGGGGTCGTCCATCCGAACGACCACGTGAACATGGGCCAGTCTTCGAACGACGTGATCCCGACGGCCATCCACGTGGCGGCGTTGATGGAGGTCGACCAGAGCCTCCTACCCGCGCTGCGGGAACTGGAGGAGAGCCTCGCGAAGAAGGCGAAGGAATTCGACCCGGTCGTCAAGTCAGGGAGGACGCACTTGATGGACGCCACCCCGATCCGTCTGGGCCAAGAATTCTCCGGATACCAGTCCCAGATCGACCATGGGATCCGAAGGGTCTCCGCCGCCCGCGCGGCGCTTGCGGAGCTCGCGATCGGAGGGACCGCGGTCGGCACCGGCATCAACGCCCACCCGGATCTCCCCGGCCGCGTCGTGGAGAAAATCAGCGCGGCGACGAATACGAAGTTCCGGGTCGCCGAGAATCATTTCGAGGCGCAGGCGTCTCAGGACTCGCTCGTGGAGGCGAGCGGGGCGATCCGGACCGTCGCGGCTTCCATGGTGAAAATCGCTAACGACCTCCGGTGGCTCGGGTCCGGGCCGCATGCGGGCCTGCGGGAGATCAACCTCCCCGCCGTCCAACCCGGATCCTCGATCATGCCGGGCAAGGTGAATCCGGTGATCCCGGAGGCGGTCATGCAGGTCGGCGTCACGGTGATCGGGAACGATGTCGCGATCACGGTGGCGAACACCCACTCGAACCTCGACCTTTCGACGATGATGCCGGTCATGTCCCAGCGACTCCAGCAGAACATCGAACTCCTGGCGAATGTCGCCCGCGTGTTCGCCCACAAGTGTATCGACGGGATCACCGCGAACGTGGACGTCCTGCAACGCTACGCCGAATCGAGTCCTGCGATCGCGACGAAGCTGAACCCGATCATCGGTTACGAGAAGGCGGCGGAGATCGCGAAGGAAGCGGGACGCACCGGGAAGACCGTCAAGCAGCTCGTGATAGAGAAGGGGATTCTGAGTCCCGAAGAGGCGGAAAAGGTCTTGGACCCGAGGCACCTCACGGCCCCGAGCAAGGACATGCTCGGAGGCGGAGGCGGGTGAGTTATCGGCGAGTCAAGGATCCCACGGAAGTCGTCGTGATCTTCAAAACGCACGTGCGCGATGGAGCTGACACCGCGGAATACAATCGGGCCTCCCGCCGCATGCACGACCTCGTCAAGGAGATCCCCGGGTTCATCTCAATCAAAGGGTTCAGGTCCGAAGACGGGGAGGAGATCGACATCGTCCGCTTCAAGAACGAAACGGCGCTCGAGGCATGGCGGACGCAACCGGAACACCGCAGGACCCAGGACCGCGGCCGACGAGAATTCTACGATCGGTACTCCGTACAGGCCTGCAAGGTGGTCCGCGACTACGAGTGGACGCTCGACTGATGGGGTCGGGCCGAAAGGTCTTTCCTCCCGACCGGCCATGCAGAGGACAAGGGAGGTGGTATGAACGCGACATGACGCGACGGAAGCCCTCCCGGGCCCGGATTAGGCCGTTTCGCATCATCGATGCCGCAGACGTGTGTCGCATCTACCCGATGTTCTTCGTCGACAACGCGGCGTGGTACGGCAGCAGCCGCATCACGGTCGCGGAGGCCGACGGCCGAGCGATCGGGTTCGTCATGTGGGGGCCGGCCTTCGAGGCCGCATGGTTCGACCCCGGTGTGGACCGCTGGGCGGAACTGCACGAGCTCCACGTTCATCCGGACTACCAAAGTCGGGGAATCGGAACGCGGCTCGTCCATGCGGCAATCCGCCAAGCCCGCGACTCGGGGTATCAGGTGATGTACCTCATCGCGGAAGAGGGAAACGCGCCGGCCCGGCGTGTCTATGAGAAGAACGGCTTCCGGGAGCACAATCGAATCGTGCGTTACAAGATCGAGCTCTAGGCCGTGGGCAGTATACGCAGCTCGCGGTCAGCCGCCGACGAGCTTCCCCGTATCGATTTGCGCCTTCTGCAACCGGCCGGAATAGTCAACGTAGATCGTCTTCCAGTACGTGAACTCCTCGAGCGCAGTAGTACCGGCTTCCCGCGTGTCCGTCGGCCCCGTCTCCTTCGTCCCCCCGAACGGAAGCTGAACTTCGGCTCCGATCGGCGGCGCATTCACATACGTGATCCCGGCCTCAAGGTCATTCATCGCACGGAACGCCCACCGGAGGTCGTTCGTGTAAATGCTTGAACTCAGCCCGTATCTCACGGAGTTCGCGATCGCCACAGCGTCCTCGTAGTCCTCCGCCTTCAACACGCTGAGGACCGGGCCGAAGATTTCCTCTTGGGCCAGGCGCTTCTTCCGGTCCACCTCGAAAATCGTCGGGGCGATGAAGAAGCCGCGGTCGTACCCGCTTCCCTTCAGCTTCTGTCCGCCGGTGAGCAGGTGGTCCCCCTCTTTCCTGCCGATCTCGATGTAGTCGAGGACCTTTTTCTCCTGGTCCACGGAGGCCACCGGCCCCATGTCCGTCTTCTCGTCGATTGGGTTGCCCACCCGGAGTTTCTTCGTGCGCTCGACGAGTTCCTCGACGACGTCGCCATAGATTTTTCGGTGAACAATCAGACGGGAGGCGGCGGTGCACCGTTGTCCCGCGGTCCCAAACGCCCCGAACATGACTCCGTCCATCAGCAGGTCGATGTTCGCATCCTCCAAGGCGAGGATCGGATTCTTCCCGCCGAGTTCGAGGCCCACCTTGATCATCTTCTTCGCGGCGCTCTCGTACACATGCTTCCCCGTCTCGACGCCGCCCGTGAAAGAGATCGCGCGAATGTCGGGATGGGCCACGAGGCCATCGCCCACGACCGAACCACTGCCGGTTAACATGTTAACCACGCCCGGCGGGAATCCCGCTTCGTCGAGGACCTCGACGAACTTCGCGGCACAGAGCGGCGTTAACGAGGAGGGCTTCAGGACGAAGGAGCAGCCCGCGATGAGCGCGGCCCCGCTCTTCCACGCGGGAATCGCCATCGGGAAGTTCCAGGGGGTGATGAGGCCCACGGGCCCGATCGGCTGCCGGACCGTGAGGCACATCTTGTTCGGGAGCTCCGACGGGACCGTCTCTCCGAACATGCGGCGGCCCTCGCCGGCCGCGTACTCGTAGAAGTCGATGACCTCTTGGACGTCCCCCCGCCCTTCCGCGATGACCTTGCCCATCTCTGTCGTGACGGTCCCCGCGAGATCCTCCTTCTTCCGACGGAAGATCCGAGCGGCATCGAAGAGCAGCTCGCCACGACGAGGAGCCGGCGTCTTCCGCCATTTCTCGAACGCCGCCTTCGCGGAGCGGACGGCCTCGCCCATCTCCTCCTCGGTCGCGTTCGGGAAGGTCGCGAGGGTCTCGCCCGTGGCCGGATTGCGCGTCTCGAAGCGTCTCCCCTCCGATTTCCGCCATTTGCCGCCGATGAAGAGGCCGTATTCTTGGACCATGACCCAGCCCTCCCTCGCAGAAGGCGGGGCTAGGCTATGACCCTATCGTGGGAACCGCGCGCGTCCTCGAGGATACCCCGCTTCGTGATGGCACTCGCCGCCCGTCGAAGATCCGCGGCGATGATGTCGGGCGACCAGGGACGGACCTCCGCCGAGAACCGCTTGCGCCACGCCGCGGATCCGACCCAAGCCGTCCGGCAACCGAACGCACGGCCCGTCTGCACGTCGAGCGGCTTGTCGCCGATCATCCAGGCCATCCGCGGTCTCACGCCGATGTCCCGCGCGGCGGCGAGGAGCATCCCGGGCCGCGGCTTGCGGCACGCGCAGTCCGAGAGGACGTTGTGCGGACAATAGTAGATCTCCGCTATCCGTACGCCTTCCTTCTCCAATGCAGCGAGCATCGTCGCGTGAATCCGATCGAGTTGCCGCTCGGGCAAAAGTTTCCAGCCCGCCGCATCCTGGTTCGTCACGATCGCGAGGCGCCACCCGGCGTCCTGCAGGAGCCGCATGCCATCGATCGCTCCCGCGAGGAATTCGAACTGGTCCGGACGGCGGACGTACCCGGCCCGTCCACGGTTGATTACGCCGTCCCGATCGAGGAAGACGGTCGGGCGGTCCACGGGCTTCGTCCCGTCTGCCAGGCCGTGACGTTTCACGCGGAGCGCGCGCCTCGCGTCCGAGGACTGAAGGAAGAAATCGACGAGCCCCCACTTCGCGAACGGGTTCCGGGTCAACGTGAGCGCTTTGTCGACCGTGAACCAGCCCGCGTCCTCAATCTCGTCGGATTTGAGCCGAAACTGTTCTGAAGTCAGATGGCCCTTGTAGACGAAACCGAGCGTGTACGCGGGCTTGCCTGGGAAACCGGTGACGTAGACGTTCAGGAGACCGTCGAGGACGATTCGGACGCCGATCTCCTCGCTCGCCTCTCGCTCGACCGCGGCTTGCGGGCTCTCCCCGTAGTCCATGAAACCGCCGGGAACGTTCCAGTGGCCCTTCGAGAAACCGCGGACGGCCTTCACCATCAGGACCCGCGGCCCCTTGGACAGGATGACCTCCGACACACACCGGATCAGCGTTGTGTAGATCGCGCGCTTGACCAGCGGGTCGACATCGCTCCGCTCGAAGAT
>Ga0099828_10000148_pt1 | contig 38330 bp, 45 predicted proteins | sample CZO8metaG_2_FD_79338 | JGI IMG/M metagenome (GOLD analysis project Ga0099828, IMG submission 79338) | Vadose zone soil microbial communities from the Eel River Critical Zone Observatory, Northern California, USA - CZOApr15con2H1.8 metaG | ecosystem: Environmental > Terrestrial > Soil > Vadose... | reverse complement strand
TCTCGATCACCCCCCTGAGCCTGAGCATAGCCTTCATTTCCTTAAGGAATGCAGCCTCCCATTCCGGCTGATATTTCGCCAACAAACCGGGGTCATGATTTTCGAGGCTCTTGCAGGCCCAACGTGCGGCGGTGACGGCTCCTGCGACGGAGGTCATAATTCCACCCGCGGTTGTTGGTTTGACCTGGCCCGCGGACTCGCCCACGAGGATGCGTCTTCCGTGCACGAACTTCGAGGTGGGACCGCCGATGTAGATGGGGGAGGACACCCTGCGCAGAATTCTGCACTGTCGGCCGGAGAGAAACTCGTCGAGGGCCCTGAAGGGGCTGACACCGTGACCCGCCGCGCCTACCTTCGCCCTGTTCTTGCCGAAGGGGATGACCCACGCGAAGAACCCGGGGTATCGGTCGGCATCGAGGAACACCTCCACCACAGGTTCCCGGATCCAGTCAGCCTCTATCTCGTATTTTGCAGCCGGAAGAATTCCCCGTCTGGGGCTTGAAGCAGGGCCCGTAGCGTCGACGTAATACTCCGCATGAACTGTCTCTCCTCCTATTCTCACCGAGACTCCGTCCTCCGTCTCGGCGAAACCGCTGACTCGAGCCCCAGTTCTCACAACCGCGCCGTTCGACGCGGCGGTTGCGGCAACCTGCTTGTCGTAGGCGCTCCTGTCGAGGACCACTACCTCCAAGCCGGTGGCGTTCACGGCGAAGTTCCTATCTTTAGGAGAGTGGATGACTGCTGAGGCGATTTGATTCTGCACTACCTGTTCTTCGGGGAGGTACCCATATCGCCTTAGACCTCGAAGGCTGACGAGCCCGTCGCACTTCTCGGGCTCACCGATCTCGGTGTGCTCCTCGGCGACCAATACGGTCGCCCCTCGCCTCGCCGCTTCTGCCGCAAACGCAAGACCCGCGATGCTACCCCCGCCGACCACGAAGTCGAGGGGCTTGGTCATGGCGATGAAACTGCCTGCAAAGGCTTAATCCGTGTCGTAATAACCGTTGGCAAATTTCGGGACATGAAACAGGCAATCGTAGTGAGGTCTGACCTGAAGATGGGCAAGGGGAAAGTGGCTGCCCAGGTCGCGCACGCATCGCTCTCGGCAGCGGAATTGGCACGACTAAGGAAACCTGGCTGGTACGAGGGATGGAAGGAAGGAGGTCAGGCGAAGATAGTACTGAAGACAGAGTCCGAGGAGCTCCTCATGGAGCTGTTTCAGAAGGCGAAGAGTTCGGGCCTCCCTGCGTCTCTTGTCGAGGATCGGGGACTCACCCAGGTGGAGCCTGGGACTGTCACCTGTCTCGCCGTCGGCCCGGGCCCTGAGGCGGAGATTGACAGCGTAACGGGGAACCTCAAGTTGCTTTGATTCCGGCTGCTGACTCCGAGAGAGCAGTAGGTATCGGCTTCTACTTGACCTCGGGTGCACCCTGCCACGCCAGCGCGAAGTCCTCCGACGAAGATTTCAAGGTCGAAGAGTCCATCGATTCCCAGGAACTGAGTTCGGCAGAAAGACCTGGGTACTATCCCCTGTATAGAGTACAGAAACACTCCATTGACACAATGCACATGGCGAGGGAGCTGTCGGGAATCCTCAGGAGCAGGGTGAGCTACGGAGGACTGAAAGACAAAAGAGCTGTAGCGATCCAATATGTCACCCCCACGAGCAGGAGGTCGCTGAGACCACAGGTGGTGGACACCGACAGGTTCTCCGCGCGATTGGTCGGGTTCGTTCCAAGGCCAATTTCAAGGGGGGCCATCGTCGGAAACAGGTTCGAGGTTACGCTTAGGGGCTGCTGCCCGGAGATTGGACATCGGGCCGTGGAGGCCATGCAGCTGGCGACGGAGCGGAAGATGCCCAACTTCTACGGATTACAGAGGTTCGGGACATCGGGACCGGGGACACACAGGGTCGGGAGGGCAATAGTGAGAAGAAAATTCGATGAAGCCGTGAGATTGATTCTCTCCGAAGTGCGACCACAGGACGATGACCAGACGCTCTCCGCAAAGGAGGCCTTTGGGGCTGGCAGGTACGCAGAGGGACTCAGGCTGTTGTCAAGGGCCCAAGACGTGGAATTCATGGTGGCGTCATCGCTCGGTCGAAACCCTCGGGACTGGGTGAAGGCACTCAGGGCCATCCCTGTCAATCTGAGGAGACTCTACGTGGAGGCGTACCAGTCATCGATATTCAACGAAACCATGAGCGAGGTAATTGCGAAGGGGGAGGACATATCGAAGCCGAGGCCAGGGGACAACTGGGCAGAAGTCTCCGAAGACGGAATTGTAACCTCAGAAGTTCATGGAGTAAAGGAAGCGTTGGCTCTCGATGGTGTCCCGATGGTGCAGCTCGTTGGCTACGCCACTAGAGATTACAGGTCGAGGTTCGACGCCTACATCAATTTGGTGCTGGACAGGGAGGATGTCAGGGCCAGGGATTTCTACGTGAAGGAGATGCAGGAGGTTTCTGCCGAGGGAGGCTTCAGGAGGCCCCACATGGCAATCAAGGACCAATCGTGGACCTTCAAAGACAGCACAGCCTTCCTGAAGTTCACACTCGCCCGGGGTCAATACGCCACCATCCTGCTGCGTGAAATAATCAAGCCGAGCGACCCAGAATCAGCAGGACTGGCTTAAATTCAAAGAACGCTTATACACCGATTGCCGATGGGCAAATCAGAAAACGAATGTCTCAGGAGGTCTTCGACCTGACCATTATTGGGGCTGGTCCGAGCGGCCTCTTCGCCTCCTTCTATGCCGGGCTCAGGCAAATGAAGACCAAGATAATCGACGCGCTCGAAGAGCCCGGTGGACAAGTAGCAGTCCTCTACCCCGAGAAGTACATCTTCGACGTCCCGGGCTACTCGAAGATCTTGGCCAAGGACCTCGTCAGGTGCCTGGTCGAACAGGCTTTCCAGTACAAACCTACCGTCGTTCTCGGCGAGCGGGTGGTCACGTTGCACAAGAGCGACGGCATGTTCGAATTGGGGACTGACAAGGGGACTGTTCACCACTCAAAGGCGATCCTCATCGCGGCAGGAGTAGGGGCGTTCTCTCCCAACAGGCTTGACGCAAGCGGGGGTGCTGATTATGAAGGGAAGGGAGTCTACTACTTCGTCAAGGACAAGACCATCTTCAAAGACAAGAACCTCCTCATTGTCGGAGGAGGGGACTCTGCCGTTGACTGGGCGCTCAACATCAAGGACACGGCCAAGAAAATCACCCTCGTTCATCGGCGAGATGTCTTCAGGGCGCACGAGGGGAGCGTCGCTGAGCTAATGAAATCGTCGGTCGATGTCAAGTTGTTCTTCGAGGTGAAAAAAGTGATGGGAGACGGGTCGAAGGTAACCAAGGCTGTCATCTTTGACAACAGATCCCAGGCGGAGAGCACAATCGACGTCGATGCCGTCCTTGTCAACATCGGGTTCAGAGCCGACCTTGGGCCGATCAAAGACTGGGGACTTCAGATAGATGGGAGGGAGATCCGCGTGAACGGCAAGATGGAGACGAACATTCCCGGCGTCTATGTCGCCGGGGACATTGCTGGACCGCTGGACGGGGTGAAGCTGAACCTCATCGCCACGGGATACGCCCAGGCAGCACTTGCTGTCAACGTGGCCAAGGCCTTTTTGGACCCGAATTCGAAGATCTTCCCGGGCCACAGCAGTGAAATGAAGAGGTAGCTAGTCCAGAATTCCGAGCGTTCTTCGATAGTTGTAGTCGTTCTTGACGGCTGGGTGCATCGGGTCGACAAGTATGCACTCGAACCATGCATGGATCCCGTCCTGCCAAACGAGGTAGGAGCCAAGGAGCTTCATGTTAGGGTGCCTTTCGAAGGCTCTCCTCTCGGCCACCGATTGCGATGACACTGAAGACTTGATCTTCAGGACTCCCATGTGCTTGGGCCTTCTTCCCGATGTCGGGCGTTTCCTTCTCATCCCTCCTCGAGAGACGCGCATTCGGATGACTACAACACCTTCCTTCGCCTTGTAACCTAGCGCCCTGGCCCTGTCGAGCCTCCATGGACGGTCAACCCTCACCATGGCAGGCTGCTTTCTCAGTTCGACGGCCCTGGCTCTGATATCTCCTGCCTTCTCGTGGAAAATGTCCTGCCAAGTCTTTGCAATCTGTCTGTACATGGGCATTGAGCCGCCTCGACCAAGGTCGGCAAATAAACGTTCTTCAGCAAATGGTCAGTGTGTGAAGAAGTTACGGATCTTCTCTCCGATCACCACTATAGCGTTGGATTGTGCTTCCTCAGTCTGGCCCCCGATGTGAGGTGTGAGGATTGTGGAGGGTGCGGAAAGAATCGCGCCGGTGGGAGGCTCCTCCTCGAACACGTCCAGGGCGGCACCACCGATGCGACCCTCAGTCAACGCCGCCGCAAGCTCATCTTCGTCGACCACTCCACCCCGCGAAGTATTGATCAGGCAAGCGGTTTTCTTCATCATAGAGAGCTTGGTTCCATCCACAAGGTGAGTGGTTTCGGCTGTCATCGGCACGTGGAGGGTCACGTAGTCGGACATTGCGAAAAGTTGGTCGATGCCCACAACCTTGCCTCCGAATCCCTCCAGGACGTCTGCTGGGAAGCTGATTACATCGTAGACGAGGACTGACATTCCGATGGTCTTGCCAATCTCCGCGATTCTTCGGCCGATCCTCCCAAGGCCCACTATCCCAAGAGCCTTCCCTTTCAACTCACTGCCGACCAAGGCGTTCTTTTCCCACTTTCCTGCCTTGACTCCAAGGTCAGCCACCACCAGGTTTCTGCTGAGCGCCAGCATCAGGAGGACGACGTGCTCTGATACGGCTTCCACTAGGGATTCGGGGCTGTTCACCACCGTCACCCCCTTCGATTTTGCGTAATCGACGTCGACGTTGTCCAAGCCGGTCCCTGGACGGGCAATGAGCTTCAATCGAGCGCCCTTGTCAATTACTTCACGGTCGACCTTCGTCCTGCTTCGGACGACAAGTGCCTCGTAACCTCCGACTGACTTCAGCATCTCCGCTCTAGATATCGTCGGCTTGTACTCCACTTCGAACAATGGTCCGAGCGCGAGCTTCTCGACTTCCACGTGGTCGCAGATCAGGACCCTGACCAAGCTTGCAACCCTAGCCTCGCGGTGTCCGACACCAGCGATATATCGCTTGAATCGCCCGAGACTCCGTAGGCTATGGCTTGAAGGCTGGTCTGGGAGGTAATTGAGGCAAGGGCTCCAAGCCGTTCATTTCCTTCCTCAATGACGAGTTCGACCCCAACCACCTTCTCGCTCGGCCGCTCGTATACGATCGAACACGCTGATCCCGGACTCCACCTGCGGCTGATTTCCGAGACCATGAGCCCGCGACCTCGAGCCTCACCGAGACTGGCCCCGAACCTGGCCCACCTTAGCCCGAAGAACGAAGCCTCGGCGAACCTCGGCGGGTGAAAGGCGAGACTGTGACCTGTGGCGTTGGCGCCGGCGACCCTCCCCGACCTCGCTGCCGCTCCGCCTAGGGTGCAAGGAAAGGGTTGGCCTGTGCGCGGAACCGCGCACAATCCAGCGGCGTAGAGTCCCGGGGAATTCGACCTGAGGTATTGGTCGACTAGGAGCCCCCCGCTCGGACCCGCCTCTGCTGAGGTCCGGGGAGCGCGGGGGCAGCGCCAAGGCAAGACAGCCAAGGTGTCGCATTGAACGACGGATCCCCCAGCAATGACGGCTTCAACATGCCCAAGACCCACGGCGCCCTCCAACTTCGAATCCAGAATGGTGACCCCCTTCTTTGCGGCCGCTTCCCTGATGACGTCGGCGACAGTCTTGCTCGCAAAGCCTTCAATCCAGGGCGCCGAAACAAGTGTGACCTTCTTACCCGGCCCGCTCAATGCATCCGCCACCTGAAGGGCGTCGACCCCCTCCCCTCGGATGACAACGTGCGCCATCGAAGATCTTTCGCGCCCTAATTCGGCGTACGTTTCCAATCCATCAAGAACGACGACACCTCGTTTCCTCCGACCAGGAAACATTGCTGGCATGAATTCACCACCTGTCGCGACCACGACGGAATCGAACCTGACCCTTGTTCCATCCGCAGTGAGGACTGAACATGGACCGATGAGGGTAACTTCGGCGCCATGAATCAATTCAACATCTTTGGGGAGTGGGGGCGGCATTTCTGAACGCTGTGGCGAAAGTATCAGGTCAGCCCATGAGTGACAAGAAGGTTCCCAGTGATCCGAGCGCTCCAGGAGTATGACGTTCGCTTGGTTCCTTGATGCCTCGGCCGCGGCTTCGTAGCCGGCGGTCCCTCCCCCGATGATGGCGACTCTGGTCAACTAAAGTCTCGGTCCTTGAGATGGTTATAACGGGCCGGGAATTTGGCGGGCTTGTGCAGGTGGGAGTCGTCGGCAAACCTAATGTGGGCAAGTCGACGTTTTTCGCGGCCACAACCCTCAAGGACGTGCCTATCGCTGACTACCCCTTCACGACGATCCAACCGAATGTGGGCATCGCCCATTTGCGGACGCAGTGCGTGTGTCGCGAGATGGGTGTCACCGACAGCCCCCGGAACTCGACCTGTCTCGGGGGGGTGAGGTTGATTCCCGTCAAGATTGTCGACGTCGCGGGCCTCGTTGAAGGGGCTTCTCAGGGGAGGGGTCTCGGGAACAAGTTCCTCGACGAGATAAGGCAGGCGGACGCATTGATTCACGTCGTGGATGCGTCCGGATCCACGGATATAGAGGGCAGGAAAGTGCCCCCCGGATCCCATGACCCTGTGGGCGACGTCGCCATGGTGGAACACGAGTTCGACCTTTGGGCGTTCGGATTGCTGAAAAGAGACTGGGAGAAGGTCTCCCGGTCGCTCGAGCAGTCGGGGGGAAAAATAGTCGACCACTTGGCCGACAGACTCTCAGGACTTTCAGTGACGTTGGCGGATGTGGAGCTCGTGATCCAGCGTCTTCACCTGCGGACTGAGAAACCAAGCTTGTGGACGGATGAGCAACTGCTACACTTCGCATTAGAGATTCGGAAGCTCACTAAGCCTTCTCTTCTCGCAGCCAACAAGGCGGACCTCCCTGCATCGCTGGCAAACATCGAGAAGCTCAAACAGACTGGGAGGAAGGTGATACCGTGTGCATCCGAGGCGGAGCTCCTCCTTAGGAGGGCAGCGGAACACGGGCTGGTCGAGTACGTCCCAGGCGACAACAAATTTATCGTGAAGAGCCCCGAGAGACTCAGTCAGGCTCAGTTGAACGCCCTCAAGATGGTCGACGAAAAGGTGATGCGCGTGTTCGCGGGGACAGGAGTGCAGGTGGCGATAAACCAGGCGTTCTTTGACCTGTTGAAAGCCATAGTCGTCTTCCCAGTCGAGGACGAGACCAAGCTCTCGGACAAGTTAGGCCGAGTCCTTCCCGACGCCTACGTCATGAGGGGAGGTTCTACGGCGCTTGACCTGGCCAGAACAGTCCACAGCGAACTTGCAGAAGGGTTCCTTTACGCTATAGACGCGAGGAATGGGAAGAGGCTGGGCGCAGACCACGTGCTGGCAAACAGGGACATCGTGAAGATAGTGTCAAGCGGCAAGAGGGGGTAGCTGTTCGGCCTTCCTTTCCTCCGGCCTCGAGATGAGCTTGCTTTTCCTTACGCCGACGTGCCTAAGGTGCGTAACCTTCTTCGCTTCGTTGTAGACGTCCGACGCTACCTTCTGAAGTACTAACTCCTGGGCAAAGCCTTCGTAGTTCATGCTCGCGGCCTTTTCAGCAATCACTTTGTCCATGATTAGCCTAAGATCGTGCTTCTTGGAGCTGTTCATCTTGCCCTGGGAAAGTGCTGTGCAGTATACGCGCACCACATACCCATCCTTGGTCGTATAGTCGTGGATGAAGTCAGACATCGAAGAACCCCTTCTGATGAGGCTTCTGAGGAACTCTCGTGAATACTCGTGCCCTTTGAAAACTGTGTGCGCAGTCTCCCCCTCCACTCGGTCAACCTGGAAGAAGAGCTTGAAGGCGTAGTGCTGTGGATCCTGTTTGAGGATGTCATACAACGTGGTCTCAATCACTCTCCCCGCAGGCTTCTGAATGTCTGTCAGGGGGACTCGTGCGATGGGAGCGTTGCCGAAAGAAGGCGAGGCGGTGACCACTACCCACGACTTCAACTTCCACTTGTCCCTTACTTTTGCGACTTTCTTTGGCAAACCAAGGCGCCCCGACTGATTCGGCTTATAACCTCATTGTCTGAGGAGCGAGTCCATCCCGCCCATGTAGGGTCCCAGGACCTTCGGGATGTTTATCGAGCCATCCTTCTGCTGGAAGTTCTCGACGAGGGCAACGAGAGTCCTTGTCACCACCGCGCTCGAATTCAGAGTGTGGACGAGAATGGTCGGCTCGCTCCGTTTCTCCCTGTATCTGATTCGGAGCCGTCGAGACTGGAAGTCAGTGACATTGCTGGCTGAGGCCATCTCCCTGTACTTCCTTTGCCCTGGCAACCAGGCTTCGAGATCGTAGGTCTTCGCCGACATGAAACCCGTGTCCCCGCTGCAAAGCTCCACCACCCTATGTGCAATCCCAAGCTCCCTGTAAATCTGCTCGGCGTTCGCGATGAGCTCTTCATGCAACTTCCAGCTTTCGTCGGGTTTGCTGAAGACGACCTGTTCGACTTTGTAGAACTGATGGACCCTGAATATTCCCTTAGTGTCCTTCCCATGTGCTCCAGCCTCAACCCTGAAGCAAGGACTGAAACCGCAGTACCTGATTGGGAGCCGAGACACCTCGAGGATCTCGTCCATATGCATCGCGACAAGCGGGTGCTCCGAAGTCGCGATCAAATGGAGGTCCTCACCTTCGACCTTGTAGATTACGGGCCCGAAGTCGTCTAGATTGACCACGCCTTCATAGGCGGCTCTGTTTAGCATGAACGGAGGCTCCACTGGGGTGTATCCTCGCGAGCGCAGGGAGTCGAGGGCGTATTGCATGATGGCGTGCTCGAGTTTTACTGCGTCCCCTTTCAGAAAGAAGAAACGGGCCCCGGCGACCTTGGCCCCCCTTTCGATGTCGACCATTCCCAGGCCCGTGAGCAAATCGATGTGGTCTTTGGCCTCGAACCCGAACTCGGGAGGTTTCCCCCAAGTTCGAACAGTAACACTTTCTGTTTCGTCCTTTCCAGTGGGGACGCTTTCGTGAACGATGTTTGGGAGGCTCAGAAGTATTTTCGTCAGCCTTGCGTTTCTTTCCTTCGCCTTTGACTCAAGGTCCTTGATCTTCTGGGGGATGTCCTTGACCTCCTTGAGCTTGGCATCGACGGACGCCCCCTTCTTCTTCAGCTCTGCAACCTGTGCGGTAAGCTCGTTCTGCTTGTGCCTCAGTCTGTCGACCTCGGTCTTGAGCTTCCTCCATTCCTCGTCCGCCTTCACAGCCTCCCCGACCAGGGGAACCCTATCGACTGCCCCCCTTTTCCTCAGGCTCCGGACAATCGCGTCAGGATTTTCTCGGACAAGCTTGACGTCCATCATTTAGTCTGTCATCCTCGGACCCCTGCATTGCTGCCATGCGATAAAAGCCATACCTCCTCGAACAGACGAACATCGCGGAGGATGGAGAGGGCTGTCGAGATCGCGGTCTGCGCGGAGTCAGCCTCGACCTTGAATTTCAATGCGCTGCCTGCCCCTGCGGCAGAGAGCTTCAGGGCCCTCGGGCCCCCCTCGTTGTCGGGAGAGAGAACCGATTGGAGCCGTCTCCGTGCGTCGGGGTCCTTGCAGGTCAACGTAAGCAGGACCGAGACTTTCAACCGGAGACTCTTTCCGAGACCGCTTTTGAGAAGTCGACCGCCCTAGATGAAGGGATCTTCGCGCCGGCAGCCATAGAATGCCCGCCCCCAACCCCATCGACTGCTTCGGCCGCTTCCTGCATGATCAACCCCAGATTGACTCTGCCCTGGTAGTTGTCCCCGACCCTCGAGGAAATTTTCAGGTCAGTGCCCCGGCTCGAGGCGCTGCCGACGACGACTTTGTCCTTGAACTCCAACGAAGATGTGAGTATGGAGATCACGGGGCCGAGAAGCTTTTCGTCCACCAGTCCCTCTCCGTGCACCAACACGACTCTCCCGTGGGACTCGATCCTTGACGGCTCAGATGAAAGACCATCGAGGGCTTTGTTAATCCCGGTCCTGTACTCGTAGAGGGTCTTCATCGCTGCCTTCAAAGCTTCTGACCTGTCCCCCAGACAGATCGAGATTCCTATCCCCGCGGCGCTCATCCTTCCGCACGCGTTTAGCAGCGTCCCGAACTCCCTTGCGTCTCGTAGGGGGGTGAACGGATCTTCAAACTCGAAAGTGTAGACCTCCCCCACCAAACTCGCGAGCGCCTCGGTCGCCCCCTCGGAAGGGCCAACGGCGCTAGCAAGCACATCAGTCAATTTCATCTTCTCCTCGGGGGTGAGGGACGAAATGGTCCTCCATGTGCTGCCATCCTTCAGCGCAAGCCCTGACTGGTGAAGAGCTGCGAGGACAGAGTCTTTGCTCCCAGTGAGGCCCTTGAGGAAGGGTGCCGATGTCAGGGCGATGGCTTCGTGAATCGGCCTGGTCTCTCGGCCGGTGAACATTAGGTCGGGAGACGCTGCTAGCAGGCCGCCTGCTTGTGCATCTTGAACCGCCGCTTCGTTGAGCCCGGAGAGCGACCTTCCCGGACCAGCGTCCTGCCTGTCGGCGAGGGCCCCAACTACGGCAAGGTGGGAAAGGTCGCTGTTGGATGGGTCAAGTGTCACAGCGAAGAAGTACGCCATGGAGGAAGAGCACGCCTCTTTGCCCCCGTCATATCCGAAGTTCCAGGCGTTCACCACCTGAGCCTTTCCTGCGTCCTCCGCAGGAATCTGATGATGGTCGATGACCAGGAATCTGTCGCCAAATGTTGATTCAAGCTCCCCGATTAGAGTGGACCCGAGGTCCGTGAAGATGTAGAAATCGTATTTTTCTTCCTCGAGTGCCATGATCGTCTTCCGGTCTAGATCGGAGACAGTCCTCAGGGTTACATTTGCCCCTTTCCGCATAAGCGATGCGAAAACGATGGAACCGCTGCAGAGACCGTCCGCGTCAATGTGTGTAACTATGAGAATCCTCTTGCTTCTCTTCAGGGTTTTCGTGATTTCAGTCGCGACGACTCTGTACCTCGTCAGAAGACCGTCGAGGTCGGCCGTGGGCCCACCTTCTCCCGGCTACGCTAGCTGTGCGACCACTGCCGTGTACTTGAAGTCGCCTGGGAGAATGCCTCTCTCTTTGTAATATTTTGAAAGCCTATAGATCTTGGCCTCGACAAGCTCCAGGGAGTGCACGTTCTTCCTGTCGCTCTTGTGCGACTGGAGGTGCTTCTGGACCCTGAGTGCGCGGTCAATCAGATCCTGGAGGTCCTGAGGAAGCTTAGGGGCCGCTTTCCCTTCCGACAGGACTTCGCCTACGGATTTTCCAAGCAACGACTTCACAAGTGGGACGCCGTAGTCGTCGCGGAGGGTCTGACCGATCCTGCTCGGGGTGACGCCTTCCTTAGCTAGCTTGAGGATCGTAGAGCGGGCTTCGTCGGGTGTCGTGGTGACCCATCCGGGATTGGTCTTACTAGGAGGCCTAGTCTGATGAGACTTCCCGTGCCTATGAGAGTGAATCCTAGCCATGCCGCAGCCTTTCATGCGAGTCCTATGCGTTCGGCTGATAAATGTTGCCAGCCATTCAGACTCTATGCCACCCTTGCGTATCTCCCGCGTCTCTCGATGTTGTGAAGTTGCTTCAGGACTTGGCGGAACCGAGCCGCTCCAACGACGGATGAATATCCCTTGTAGAATCCTTCGAGTGCCGCCGAGGCGACGCCCGAGTGCGCCCCCACCACGGTTTCCTTAATCAGCCTGATGTCGACTGCGTGGTCCTCTAGCCTCTCCGAGCGCAAAGAAAGACCAAAGTCGATGAAGACGAGCCCTCCTCCCCTCCTCATAACGTTGGCAGTTGTGAGGTCGCCGTGCATGATGCCCGACGTGTGCAGCTTGGCCACGTCTCTCCCGAACATGAAAAAAACCTCTGCGAGTTCCTCAGACGAAATCCTCCCGATGAAATCTCTTAACCGGTCTCCCTTGACAAACTCCATTACCAGGGTCGCGGATGTTGGGTCGACGTGGTAGAGGGAGGGCGTGTCGACCTCCGCCTTCTTTGCCTGATGAATCATTTCGGCCTCTCGGAGAGTCCTTTGGTGTCTGATGGCCTCATCCAGGATTGCGAGCCTGTACTCCAATGCTTTCCTGACTTTGTAGACGACGTCCAAGCCCTGCCATTCCCCATGCAAGATGTCGGCTTCGGCGCCGCAGTAGATGAGCTTCCCGGACGCGTAATCAGCGTCGCCAGGGGATTTCAACTGTGTCAAGCCTCCACGACTGTCGGACTTTCGAATCATCAACCGGGATCTCAATGCCCTGCTCGTGGGCCAACAACCCCGTCCACGCTATCTGCGCCCCGCAATCCCCGCTGTATTCCACTGGGGCCAGGTGCACTTTGGACGAATGCCTCTTCGCCATGGCCGTCATCATCAACCCGAGTCTCCTGTTGGCGGCCACGCCCCCCACGATAAGGACCTCATTTTTCGAAGTGAATGCTAGGCATCTCTCTGTAACCTCGGTCACCATCGCGAAAGCAGTCTCCTGAATGGAGTACGAAACATCAGAGAAGGATTCGCCCCCGTCGAGGAGGGCCTTCGAAGCCGTGAGGAGACCAGAGAAGGATACGTCGTTGCCCTTCACTGAATAGGGGAGCCTGAGATAGTTGAGCGACTTCGACGAAGCTTCCTCGATAGCTGCCCCGCAAGGAGAGCCTAGCCCGTGGTGTCGCCCGAACTGGTCAAGGAGCTGGCCAAGAGTCAGGTCGAGGGACTCGCCAAGGATCCTCCATTTTCCTCCAGAAAATGCGATGATCATCGTGTGACCCCCTGAAACGAGAAGGACTACGGGGTCCTGCGCCCCCGTGAGCAGACATCCGAGTTCTATGTGTCCCACCGCATGATTGACAGGTACTAGGGGAACACCGAGGGAAAGCGCCAAAGTCCTCGCAGCTACAGCACCGACCCTCAGACAGGGCCCGAGGCCGGGCCCCATGGCATAGGCCACCGCACTGATTTCGTTTTGTGAAACACCTGAAACACACATCGCCTCGGCTAGGACCCTTGCGGCAGAAGCGAGGTGGCTCTGCGACGCTTCGAAAGGGTGAATCCCACTTCCTTCAGGGGGTTTGTAAACTGACTTCGAGTTGGAAAGTATCTCGCCCCTTGCCGATACGACCGACGCCGAGAAAGTGTGGGCAGTACTCTCTATGCCCAGAATGAAACCTTTCATTGTCAGCTACATCTTTCGGGTCTGCCGGTAAAGGTCCCCCAGGAGGTTGATGTAGGGTTTGACTTCGACAAGGAAGTCGTCGAACTTTCCCCGCTCGAAGGAATCTACGTGCTTGCCCCCGTCCACCACGATCTTGGCAGCCAATACTATTCCACCGCTGCGTTCTGGCTTGGCCTTGAGCTTGGGAAAGTGGATCAATGCTCCGTATCCCACCTTTCTCTTCCCCTTTGTGAAGACAACATTGTAGTACATGCTCAGAGTCTTGGTGAACTGCGCCAGCTGCTTCTTCCTGCTTTCGCTCCGCTTGACATTGCCAAAGTCGGACGCTGCCAGCGAGTCGATCATCTCTTTCAGAAGCTTCATTTCGCTGACCCTGTTGGTGTACCCTGCGTACTCGATGGGCATCTGATAGACGCTGTTCATCACTGAGTCCCAGTCGTCGATGACAGCGAAAGTATCTGTGTCGAGGTTCATTTCTCTCTTCAGTTCGTCGGAGAGAATATCCTCGACCGTAAGCTTCCTTGGCACATTGGGCCGTGTATGTGCCACGTAATTATTGTTAACTAATATCACATATGTTCGAGGCTCATGGCGGCAAGGTTTGAAAGGGCCTATCCAGTCCGTCGAAATCACCTACCTGATCCACGCCACCGAGGACCAGCAGAAGGTGGAGGGGGCAATCGCCAGGGTGCTCGCGATCAAGGCCCGGCCCGTCGTCGAGCGGCTTGAAGGTCACTTTGGCAACGAAATACTGAGCGAAAGGCTTCACCTTATCGGGGAGGAAGCCAACTTAGCATTCCAAGGAATCGTAGCGAGGCTCCCGAAAGACTTGAAGGCCGGACTACTTGCAAACATCGGGGCGTTCCTTGATGAACACTCAACATTTTTTCTCAGGCTCGACAAGCAGCAACTGGTGGCTGGAACCTTGGCCCTTGGGTCGGCGGACTCCGTGAGGTTGAAGGTGAAGCCGAGGCTGTTCCTCCTAAAGGAGGGATCGGCCGAGTTCTACGCTAGGCTGATCGGGGGGGCGTAGGACGGCAAAGAGGTATGTACTGCTGATGGCGGATGGAGACCTCTCATCGGAGGAGGTGAAGGAAATCGGCGAAATTTTGGAGAGGAGGTACGGAAAAGTGAAGATGATTCCGCTAAAGGAGAACTCCAAAGCGGTCGTAGTCAAGACTAATAATGAAATCGCGACCATGCTGAAGGAACCCGAGTGGGCGTTGGCTATTGGAAGAAAGAGGATTAGGCCTGAGTTGACGTCGGGGGCCATAGTTAACCTCAAAAGGCGTGCATCAGTGGCGGCGGCCAATGGTAAAGTACCTCAGTGACGAGTACTTCTCACTGGTCCAGTCGGCACTGTCGCAGGACCCGAAGTGGTCTGAGAGCACGAAGACTCTGAAGACGAGCATCGCTATCAATGTCACGGACATCGGACAGAATTACATGCTTGGAGTAGAGAACGGCACGACCACGCTCCAGAAAGTCTCCCCTGGGACCACTTCGGAGTTCTCCCTCGACGGGAACTACGAGTCCTGGTGCAAGGTAGCGAAGGGAGAGGTAGACATCCAATCTGCAGTCCTCAAGGGGCAACTCAGATTCAAGGGCTCCCTGACCAAGGTCTTGATGTACAGGGACAGGTTCATCAGAGTGGCCGAAATAATGAGAGAAGTCCCGAAGGAATTCTAGACAGGCACGAAGACGTAGTAGGGGTTTCCTTCCTTGCTCGTCCTTGCCTCGACCCTGAGCTTCATTCCCAGCTTCGCATTTTTCGGGTCCATTCCTTCGAGCCAGGCGAGGACCTTCAGACTTCCCGGGAACTCGCCGATGGCGATAATGTAGGGCTCGCTGGCTGCGAAACTGGCCGGCGTCACCTTGACCTGAGTGAAAGTCAAGAGAGTAGCTTCGCGTCCGACATCGACCAAGACGAACCCGTTGTTCATGCACTTCGGGCAGTCGGCCTGTGGAGGGAAAGAGACATTGCCGCATTTGGAGCATTTCGTGGTGACGAACCTCCCGTCCCTGAGGGCGTCCCAGAACTCATGGGTCTTCGAGACGGGTATGTCGAACCTCAATGTTAGGGACCTTCTGGAGTGCAGGACAGGCGGCTCGTCCATCGCTCAGTCCCTCGAGAGTATCGTCACGTAGGCGTAGTGGCCAGTCCCCCCAACGTTGTGGACCAAACCCAACCCTTTCTTTATCGGAGCCTGGTGCCTCCCCGCTTCGCCCCGGAGTTGCTTGGTAATTTCCACTGCCATGGACACCCCCGTGGCACCTATTGGATGCCCCTTTGCCTTGAGTCCTCCATCAAGGTTCACTGGTATCTTCCCACCCAACTCTGTCTGGCCCTCTCGGATCATCCTTGGACCCTCGCCCTTTTTGCAGAACCCCAGGTCTTCGTAGGCCATCAGCTCCGCGATCGTAAAGCAGTCATGGGCCGTCGCGACGTCGATGTCTTGGGGGGTTACCTTCGCGGCCGAGTACGCCCGCTTCGCGGCTTGAGCGGCGGCTTCCAGGCCCACGTAGTCGGCCCTTCTGCTCAGATTGGCCGAGTCTGACGAGTACCCTATCCCCTTCACCCAGACAGGGGTGTCGGTAAGTTCCTTCGCTGTTTCTTCTGATGCGAGGATGACCGCAGCGGAGCCGTCGGTGAGAGGGCAGGCATCATAGAGCTTCAAAGGCCAAGAAACCACCTGGGAGTTCATCGCCTTTTCGAGAGTAATCTCCTTCTGGAACTGGGCGTTTGGATTCATCGCTCCGTAATGGTGGGCCTTGACCGAAACCCTAGACATGTCCTCTTCCGTGGTGCCGTACTTGTTCATGTGAGCCACGGCGTAGAGGGCGTAGTACGCGGGGAATGTCATACCGTAATTCTCAAACTCCCACATGTACGAGCCGGCCCTGCCGATGAGCTCCACAGACGTTGGGGTGTCCACTTCGCTCATTTTCTCGACTCCGACGGCCATTGCCACGTCCCCTTCCCCACTGACAATGCTGTTGTAAGCTGACTTCACAGCCGCGCTCCCGCTGGCGCACGCCGCCTCGACCCTCATCGTACCTACGGAGTCCAGGCCCGCGTACTCGTTTACGATTACAGCAGGGAGAGATTCTTCGTACCAGGTCCCGGCGCTCCCTAGGATTACATTCTTGATGTCTTTCTTGTCGACGCCGGCGTCGTCGACAGCCTGTTTGATCGACTCAAACGCGAGCTCGGCAATGTTCACGTCGGTCCTCCTGCCGAACTTCGAATGACCGATGCCTACGATGGCGACCCTGTTCATTTCCTGAAAGCCGGAAGAGGGGTCGGCCCTATTTCAATTTCCCTGAAGATTGGGACGCGTTTAGCCGACTACCCCCATCTCCTTCGCCACTTCTTTCATTATGGTAAGGCGTTGAATGTCGTTGGTCCCCTCGTAGGTCTTGATTATCTGAGAATCCCTCAGTATCCTCTCAACCTGCATATCGGTCGAGACTCCAGCGGCCCCCATGATGAGCATGGCCATGTGGGCGTTCTTTTCGGCAGCCTCAGTCGCCATTATCTTAGCAATCGACGAGGCCTTGATGAAATCCTTCCCCTTCTTGGTCAGGGTGGCCGCCCAATAGGTAAGTAGTCTCGCCGTGTGGACAGCGGCGGTCATCTCGGCTATCTTGAACTGCACCTGCTGATAGCTGAGGAGAAAATTGTCGAAGGTCTGCCTCTGGGTTGAGTAGTTTAGGGCGGCTTCCAGCGCCGCCTGTGCGAGGCCGGTCCCCTGGGCGGCGACGCCGACCCTCCCGTGGTCGTAGCAAGTGAGGGCAATCCGTACCCCTCTCCCAATCTCCCCGACAATGTTAGTCTCTGGCACTTCGAGGTTGTCCATCACAAGCTCCACTGGCTGGTCTCCTCTGAGTCCTATGACGTCCGTGCGTTGGCCGACGGTCAGGCCGGACATTCCCTTCTCGGCGATGAACGCCGTGACCCCCTGGTGCCTCTTGATGCCTTCGATTGGGCTCGTCCTCGCAAAGATCAGGAAGAGGTCTGCCTTGTCCCCGTTGGTGATGAACATCTTCTTCCCGTTGATGACGTACCTGTCCCCTTTCTTCTGAGCGTTTGTTTTGATGGCAGCGACATCGGAGCCGGTCCCAGGCTCGGTCATGGCATGAGCCGCGAGCTTCTCTCCCTTCGCTATCGGGACCAAGTACTTCCTCTTCTGCTCCTCGTTGCCGAATAGGAAGATAGGAGTCGATACTAGGTAGGTGGCGCCCACCACGGCTGAAAAGGCAGCCGAAAACCTTGCGATCTCTTCGGTGGCAAGCACCAGCGACAGGTCGTCGCCGTTCCCCCCTCCGTACTCCTCGGGGAAAGGAATCCCGAATAGGCCAAGCTCGGCCGCCCTCTTGACCAATCGCATGTCCATCTGGTTCTCCCGGTCGATCTTCTGGGTAACAGGCGCGACCTCCTTTTCGGCGAATTCCCTGACTGCCTTCCTGAAAGCCTCGTGCTCTTCCGAAACTGCGATTTCGTAGTCAGAGGAGATTGGCGAAAGGGTGCTCATTTCAACTCGCGTCCGGAATGCCTTGTTCAGGAACGAGAAGCGTAATCACATGAATGCGCCTTTTTGAGTGTGAGATAACCTTTCGCCCCATTCATCTCATTACATTCTTGCATTCTGGTCTTTCGCCCACAAAGCATTAAGCGACCTCTGGTCGTGGCCGAGACAAGAAGCCATGGGGGTCAGAAAAGTTACCGTGGTGGGCGCAGGAGACATGGGGCACGGAATAGCCGAGCTGTTCGCTGTGAGCGGGTACGATGTGAGCCTAACTGACAAGTTACCTGAGATGCTCAACAAGGCGAAGGGGAGAATCGCGGCCAGTCTTGACAAGCTCGTCGAGAAGGGGAGACTTACCTTGGAGGACTCACAGTCGGCGCTTTCCCGCCTCGGCTACTTCGGTGACTTGAAAAGCGCCGTTTCCCAGGCCGACCTGGTCATCGAGGCCGTGCCTGAGTCACTGGAGCTGAAGAGGTCAGTATTCAAGGCTGTGTCCGACCTTGCACCCAGCGGGGCCATAATGGCTTCGAACACTTCGAACATCAAAATCTCTGACCTGGCTGTTGCGACCGACAGACCTCAAAGAATGGTGGGGATGCATTTCTTCAACCCGCCGATGGTAATGAAACTCGTCGAAGTGATACCCGGAATCCAGACCGACGCGGCCGTGGTGGATGAAGTCGTCGAAGTTTGCTCAAAGCTTGGAAGGACGGCGGTCAAGGTCCAGAAGGATAGCCCTGGATTCATAGTCAACAGGATCAACGCCGCCGACACTCTATTCTTCTGCCTGATACTCGACAAAGGAATCGCAACCCCACCTGAGGTCGATATCTACGCGAAGAGCCAAGGACTCCCTATGGGACCATACGAACTTCTTGATTTCGTCGGAGTCGACATCGGGGCCGACTCCTTGGCATACTTCGCAAAGGTAGTCTCACCGGAGTACGGGAAAGGAGTCACGTTCGCCAAGATGGTGGCGGCAGGCCTGCTCGGCAAGAAGACAGGGAAGGGTTTCTATGATTGGTCGAGTGGGAAAGCTCAGATCCCCGATGCCTCACCGACGGACAAGGTCTCGCTCATGGACATCTTCGCGCTCGAAATAAACGAGGCAGTCAAGCTGATTGAAGAAGGAGTCGCCGGTCCCGATGACATTGAGAAGGGGGTGACCTTGGGCATGAACAGGCCCTTCGGTCCCATCGCGGTTGCCAAGGACCTAAGCAACGCCGAGGTCAAGGCGAAGCTAGAGGAACTTGCTGCCAGATTTGACTGCGGAGTCTTCGCTCCTGCTCGCTCCATTGCAGAGGGGAGAATGCGCGATGCCGTGGAAGGAAGGCTCTCGCGTCCGGCTCAGACCGTGGTCGCACGGGTGGAAGGCGAAGGTGTGAACCGAGCCCAGGGACCGACTAACAGAACAGAATCCGTCCGCCTGGAGAAGCTTTCAGGCGGAGTCGCCAAGGTCACGCTCAACAGGCCGAGGCTCAATATGATCAACTCTGATGTTCTCGAGAAGCTCGACGGAATTGTGACAGAACTTTGGGATGATACCGGAGTCCGAGTCGTCGTCGTCACAGGAGACGGTCCGATATTCTCTGCGGGTGCGGACCTTTCTCAGTTCTTCAGAGACTCAGATGCCTTTATGGAATTCGCAAGAAAGGGAGCAAAGATATTGAAGAGACTTTCCGAAATGCCCAAGCTCACGATCGCTGTCCTCAAGGGTTACGCCCTCGGCGGGGGCCTCGAGCTGGCTATTTCTTGTGACATTAGAATCGCGACAGAAGATGTTGAAATCGGTTTCCCAGAACTGACACGGGGGCTGGTCCCGGCATGGTCAGGGACCCAGAGGCTGCCGAAGCTGCTGGGCCTAGCCCGCGCCAGCTCACTCTTGCTTACCTCCGAGAGGATAAAGGGAAAACGCGCCTTCGAAATCGGTCTTGTAAACTACCTCGTCCCTTCTGGAGACGCAGACGAATACGCCGTGAAATACGCTACTCAGCTCGCATCGGCCCAGGCCCCGGTGGCCGTGATGCTCGCGAAGAGGCTCCTGGACAAAGGGGTGGAGTCGCCTACCGAGGTTGGACTGGAGATGGAAGCCAAGGCAGCAGGGGTCCTTTTCGGGACCGAGGACCTCAAAGAAGGGGTATCAGCATTCCTGGGAAAGAGGAAGGCGGAATTCAAAGGAAAGTGATGAAGCTGACGGAACTTAGAGACGCCTACATCGCGGACTTTCTGAGAGTCCCATTCTCGAGGTCGAGGCCCACCCAGCCGGAGAGAGATGTGTACAATTCGGTCCGGATGGACCAGGCATTGAGCGTTCTGATCAAGAGGCTCATCGATAGGGCGTCCTTGAAACCCGAGGAGGTGGGGGATGTAATCACCGGGTGCGCCTTCCAGACGGGCGAGAACTGGCTCTACGGAGGGAGGCACCCTGTTCTCCTTGCGGGGCTCCCGGTCTCTGTCCCGACCATGGCCATCGACCGTGCGTGCGCATCTTCGATGAACGCCGCATCGGAGGGGGCCATGGAAATTATGACGGGCAACTCGGACGTCGTCCTTGCGGGTGGGATGGAGCATCTGACGCACGTGCCCATGACGAACAACCCTGGGCTGGCGCCGAACACCAGGCTCCTGACCAGGCCGGAATACGCGCGATACCAGATGAACGTCGGATACTCTATGGGGCTGACAGCGGAGAAACTCGCTGGGGAAGCAGGAATGACGAGGGAAGAGATGGACCGCTTTTCCCTCGAGTCGCACCAGAAGGCTGCGAAGTCCGTGGATGATGGGTGGTTCAGGGGAGAGCTGCAGGAGATGCGTGTCGAGGTTGACGGTCAGGAACGCGTGATTGACGTCGACCAGAGCATTAGGAAGGACACGACGATGGAGCAGCTCGCTAAGCTCCCATCTTCGTTCAAACCTGGAGGCTTGATCACGGCTGGAAACTCATCGCCCCTGAACGCCGGAGCCTCCTTGCTGGCACTGGCATCAAATCAGAAGGTCGAAGAAAGGGGGCTCAAGCCTCTGGCAAGAATCGTTTCGATGGCGTGGGCGGGCGTAGACCCCAGCGTCATGGGCAAGGGCCCAGTCCCCGCGTCGAAGAAGGCGCTGGAAAGGGCAGGCCTGAAAGCCGGGGACGTTGACCTGTGGGAGATCAACGAAGCATTCGCTGTTGTGGTACTTTACGCAATAAGGGAGCTTGGACTGGACCCTGCCAGGGTGAACATCCACGGCGGCGCCATTTCAATTGGTCATCCCCTGGGTGCGTCGGGCGCTCGTCTTCTGGGGACCCTTGCAAGGGAGCTGCACGATACCGGCAAGGAGTACGGAGTGGCTACTCTCTGCGTCGGCGGTGGGCAAGGGTTCGCGATGCTGTTACAGCGCGCGTAGTCTCCGACGACGAGGGAAATGTATGGGGGAAATTCAGAATCGAATTTGTCGTACGCTCACTCGACGACGCCTCGGGCCCTGAGCGCCTCCACCTGCTTTCTGGAATAGCCAAGGGAAGCCATTACCTTCCCAGTGTCCCCTCCGAGAGAAGGAGCAAGGGTGAAGGGATTGCTCCTGGGTGAAGGACTCGCCTTGAGTGGCCCGTTCAGTACCGTCTCTCCCCTTGACAGTTCGACGAGCATTTCGAGGTTCCTGGCCCAGCCGCTCGTCAGTGCCTCTTCGACCGTCAATACCGGTGTTGCGCAGGTATCCTTGTTCATCAAGAGTCCGGCCCATTGGTCCCTGGTCTTGGTCAGGAAAACCCGTTTGAGTTCTGAGGTGACCTCTTCTCTTTCTTCTGTCGTCCCGAACCTCTTGTGCTCCAACCCGGGAACCCCAAGTACGGTCACCAAATTCCGCCAGAACTCTGGCTCGATGGCGGCGACCGCCATGGACTTGCCGTCCGAGGTCTCGTAGAGGTTGTAGAACGGGGTCGAACCGAATACAAGGCTGTGCCCTTCCTCAGGAGGACGCCCGGTCGCCAGGTATGCCGAAGCGGGGATGACCATCCAAGAGAGGAGTGAGGCGACGATGGGGACATCGAGGTACACCGCTCCCTTCCGATGAACCAATGCGCCGAGAATTGCAATCGCAGCGTACATCCCAGAAGCCAAATCCCCCAGTTGCAACAAAGGGACCTCCGGACCTGGGGAGTAGCCGAGAGTGCCTGCCATTGCCTGGAAGTTTATGTCGTGCCCGGGCATCGAGCTGAGCCTGTTCTTCTGGCCGTACGCAGAAATGGAACAGTAGACTATCCGCGGATTCACCTTCTTTACATCCTCGAAGGAAAATCCAAGGCGCGCCATCGCCCGGGGCCTGAAGCCTTCCACGAAGACATCGGCCTCTTTCAAAAGGCGGCGCATCACCGCCTTCCCGGCCCGGGCCTTCAGGTCTAAGCCGATGCTTCGCTTGTTCCTGTTCACCGTGGAGTGAACCGGGCTCCTTCCATCTTTGGTTGGAGGGGTCGCACGCATGTAGTCGCCGAGGCCGGGCTGCTCGACCTTGACCACCTCAGCCCCCATGTCCGAGAGGAGCATAGTGCAGAATCCTCCGGGGAGCAGTCGCGTGGCATCCACGACTCTCGTCCCGTCAAGGAAACCCATGGCGCCGGGTCCGGAAACCGTAGATAAAGCCTAAATCGAAGTCGGAAGGCGAGGCGCCGACGATGAGGTGAACGCCGTCCCAGTCATAGCCCGGAGTAAGCTCCCGGGCAGATGATGAACTCGCGACGATACCGAGTCATTTCTTCTATGTCTAAATAGCGAGGAGCTCGCGAGACCGTTGTGGGAAAATCGGTGAGGGTGCACGACGACACCCATCGGGCCTTGAAGAGGTTGAAGACCAAAACGAGGAGTGCAAGCCTCGACCAGGTGATCAGGGAGGCCATTAAAGCCTCCACAGGAGGATCGATTGAAGAAGGGATCTCCGATTCCAAGACGGACGAGCTTACGAAATACCTGAAGGAATGAACCGGCAAAACAGAAATACGGACCTTGAGGGGCGGAGTCGTCAATGGCAAAGTTCGATAGCATAGTAGGCAAGGCCCTGCTTACCGTCGAGGAGAAGGAAAATGAGCTCACTCTCGTCTTCGCAGATAACAGATTCCTCTTCGTCAAACTGGAGAACGGGAAGCTGAAGTCTGACAGCGTTCCCGAGTAGCGCTTATTCCTTCTCCAGAATCTGAACGGTGCGAGCTCCGCCTACGAGCTTCTTGAATCTCTCCGCATCTGCCCTTGTTCCGACTATGGATTCGATGTGCATCGGGACGAAGACCTTCGCATTCATGGCCGTCGCGGCCTCGGCAGCCTCTTCCGCCGTCATCACATAGGTCCCAGATACAGGAAGCAGGGCGACGTCAACATCGATCGCCTTCATCTCCGGGGTGGCATCGGTGTCCCCAGCGTGGTAGAACCTGACCCCGTCAAGCGTAACGATGTACCCGACCCTCCCATCTGCCTTCGGGTGGAAGACCCTGCCTGGCTCACGGAACTTGTTGAGGTTGTAGGCGGAGACAGCTTCCACGAGGATCCCTTTCACCTCGAGTTTCGAGCCAGGTTCGACGAACTTCTTTTCCAAAGAATACGGTCTAAGCGATCCCTCGCAGAGCTTGGGAGCCACAATGATCGTCGACGGGCCCGTGAACCTTCTGATATCGTCGTCGCTAAGGTGGTCGTAGTGTTCGTGGCTGATAAGTAAGATGTCTGCCTTGTAGGCCCCATTCGCCTTGAAGGGGTCGAGGACTATGGTCCGTGAGCCCTGAAGAACGAATGAGTCATGCCCGAGCCAGTGGACCCCAATCCCCTTGTAAGTCCACAATCTCGTCGCACCTACAGGTTAAGTCCTTCCTCTTTTATTCCTGTTTTGTCTATTGACAGAATATCGATGCCGTTGCCGCTCATCGCGTCCCTGGCCACGGCAGCCTTGATGGCTGCGACAAGAAGGTCCCGGGCTTCCTTCTGGGTCATGGTAGGGTTGTATCCAGCTTCGACCACGCCAATTGCGGTCTCTTCCCCAGTTCCGACTGTGGCGTACTGGTCGGAGATCACGCTTCCGAGCGGGTCGAGGACGTAGACAATCGGCTTGTCTCCCACCCCTCCCAAGATTACCTGAGTCAGGAGTGGTGCGTATCTGTTCTGGAACATAAGAGTCGACATGAGCTTTGCAACAGAATTGGGCTTGAGCGCCTTCCTGGCCTCCAGTTCCTTGAGCTTCGAGTATACTCCAACTTCCTTCACAAGGTTCTGCATGTCGGCCACCATCCCCGCGCAAACCGCCCCGACGGTTTCGGTGACCTTGAAGACCTTCTTTCCCGACTTGCTCCTTACAAAGCTACCAAGGGTGATCCGTCTTTCAGCGCCCAGGACGACCCCGTCCTTGTATGCGATTCCCACGGCTGTGGCGCCGGGCAAGTACTGCTCGTAGGACACTAGAAATCCATCCGACGGAAAAGACTCGCCTTTTTAGACATTGTGCCGCCCGCGGTCATTTGGTCTGTACAGGCGTTATCGTCACGATGGAACTCTTGCCATCGGCCTGCACAGAGTAGGCGCACGATGTGAACTGGCTGGCCAGTTGCAGGCCCGACTCCAGATGGGTTGTCGCTTCGGGAATTTTCACCCTCGAAGGCCCGGGTGCGAGCGAGAGCAGGGGTAGTAGCATGTCCGCCAAGTTCGAATCAAGGCACGCCCCCGAATCCGCGACCGCGACAAACCGGCTTCCGGCGTCGGCGCCCACCGCCTCTGCGCGTTTTCCTCTCGCCCCAATCGCATCGGACCCTAGGTAGAATCTGCCACCGGTGGAGTAGATCACGATAGACGACCCCGGCGACTCTGCCTGCTCGACGGCGACCTCGTTCTCTGTGGTGCTGATTCCTGACTTCGCGAGCACCTCTGAGGCGGCGGTGAGCTGGCGCTCAGCGACATGCCTTGGAAGACCTCCGCACCTGCTGCGGATTCTGATGTCCGACAGGTTCGGCTCGGCTAATAGGTCGAGTGGGACCACCGACTTGCAGGGATCAATCGACGCTTTTACTTTCCCTCCTCCACGTGGATAATAGCCTCGCCTGGTGGCAGCAGCCTCGAAATTGATCCCGATCGCTCCGAACGCCTGGAGGACGACGTCGTGGAAGTAGTCGAAGGTGGGACTCCACGGCACGTCGGTCCCCCCGACCAGCTCGAGTGACAGGGTTGAGCCGGCGAGCGCTACCGCCGGCACCACTGCCTGGAGAACCAAGGTGATGCTCGCTGCCGTCTCCATGTCGAACGACAGGGACCCGCTCCGCGGGGGCCCAGGAACGAATCTGACCTCCGAGGATCCCTCCTTTGCGCCGCTCACTTCTCCGCCGAAGACTTCAGCGAGAACCCGGACAGCCGAGACGTGCTGCCTTTTGAGTCCCGGGGTCGGTCTTCCTGCCCGGATATTGGTGACCTTGACAGGACTTGACAGGATTCCTGAGAAAGCTAATGCAGTCCTCAGAATCTGACCCCCTCCCTCTCCCTGCGAACCGTCGACTTCGAGGAACTCCACGGCCCGGCGTGAATGCATGTTTTCTTAAATAGGTCTCACCGGGTCGGCGAGACGAAAAGGGAATGCGAGTCGGTCTCTTCGTGGGCCGCTTCCAGCCGTTCCACCTTGGGCACCTCGCAGCCGTGAAATACGCCCTAAATCAAGTCCAATACCTCTACGTCGTTGTGGGCTCCGCCCAAAGGAGCCATGAAAGGGACAACCCCTTCACTGCAGGGGAGAGGATAACAATGATCAAAAGCGCCTTGGACAGCAACGGGGTTGACCCTTCGAAATGGATGGCGATTCCCATCGTGGACGCCGATTCCCACTCGCTGTGGGTTTCATCGGTCGAATCGATGGTCCCGAAGTTTGACATCGTGTTCACAAACGACGCCCTCACCTTTCTCCTTTTCAATGAAGAAGGGATCGAAGTCAAAGCGGTCCCATACTTGGACAGGAGCAGGTATTCTGCGACGAACGTCAGGGTCAGGATACTAGAGAGGAAGGACTGGGACAGCCTGGTACCGCCCCAGGTGGCGAAGCTAGTCAAACGCTTTGGGGGGGTGGAAAGGGTGAGAGCCCTAATGCGCAAAGACCTCAAAGGTGCATAACGTGGATAGTCGGAAGAAGCTCATCATGCTCCCGGGTCCGACCAACGTCTCGGAAAGGGTGATGCAGGCCATGCAAGGGCCTATCATCAATCACAGGGGGGACGCCTTCCGGGAGCTCAACAAGGGACTCCTCGACAAGACCAGGCATCTCTTCCAGACAGAAGGGGAGGTGGTTGTGTTTTCGTCTTCGGGGACGGGTGGAGTCGAAGCGGCCGTCCTCAACCTGGTCAGGCCCGGAGACGTCACCCTGGTCCCTGTCTTCGGAGAGTTCAGCGCCAGGCTCGCCGAGGCCGTGGAGATGGCAGGGGGCGTGGCGGTCCGAGTTGCCTCCGATTTTGGGAAGGTGCCAGGACTTGACCAACTGACGGAAGCCATGGAGCGGCATAGGGGATTCAAAGCCCTCTTCCTCGTGCACAACGAGACGAGCACCGGTGTGGCGGCACCCTACCTGGAGGCAGCCACGAAGCTGGCCCGAGACAACGGAGCCTTCGCGGTGGTCGACGCCATATCCAGCCTCGGAGGGTACGCGATTCCAGTCGACAAATGGGAAGTGGATGTCTGCATCACGGGGAGCCAGAAGTGCATTGCAGCTCCGCCGGGCCTAGCACTCCTCTCAGTGAGCAAGAGGGTGCTCGAGTTCCTCAAGAAGTCCCCGCCGAAGACAAGGTACTTCGACATACCCAGGTACTTGGAATATGGTGGAAGGGGCGAGACGCCCTTTACACCGGCACTCCCCGTGTACTACGCGCTCGACGAGGCGCTCACCGAGATGCTGGAGGAAGGCCTGGCGAAGAGGGTCGAGAGGCACGAGGAGATGTCATCCCTGCTGTACGATGGCCTTGCCAGCATTGGGTCGAAACCCGTTGCAGAGAGGTCGGTAAGGTCGAGGACCGTGCTCGCTTCCTACTACCCTGAGGGAGTTGACGACGTTGCGTTCAGGAAGTCGTTGGCCAACGACCGTGGGGTCGTGATAGCCGGAGGATTCGGACCCTTCGCCGGAAAGGTGTTCAGGGTTGGATGCATGGGGAACATCAACAAAGACCTTGTAGAGATTACGTTGAAGGCCATCGGTGAGACGATGTCTGTCTTCCAGAACCGATGAAAAGCTATAAACCCAACTCGGGGGCTTCTCGAATCCAATGGCTTTTGAAAAAGGGACCCTGATCTTCGCCAACTACACATCGCGGGTGAAGGACACCGGGGAGGGGATTGAGTCCACTGTCGAGGGCGAAGCGAAGAAGCTCAAGATCCACGACGATTCGAGGAAGTACGAGCCCAGGCTCGTCGCCGTGGGTGAAGGTTGGCTCATAGGCGGTCTCGACGCCGAAGTTGCGAAGATGGATGTGGGCGACAAGAAGGAGATAGAACTACCGCCTGAGAAGGCGTTCGGGGTCAGAGACGCCACTCAGGTTCGAATGGTTCCTCTACGCAAGTTCGGCGAGAGGGAGCACGAACTGGCCGTCGGTGATTCAGTTGAGATTGACAACCGCGTGGGAATCGTCAGGTTCATCGGGTCGGGGAGGGCCCAGGTGGACTTCAACCACAGGCTGGCAGGGAAGTCCATCTTCTACGATATCGAAGTCCTGAAGAAGGTCGAGGGTAACGAGGATAAGGTCAGGGCGCTCATAGACAGGAGGCTGGGGGGAGAGGGGAAGAAGGCTTCCTTTGAACTCACCAACGGCGAGCTTGCGGTGACAATCCCCGACGACCTCTTCTTGCTCGAAGGGCTGCAGATAATCAAAAGAGGAATCTCCAACGACGTCTTCAAGTTCGTCCCTACGGTTACAACACTGACATTCAGCGAGAGGTTCGTCAACGAAAAGGCGCAGCCCAAGAAGGAGGAGCCAAAGGCAGAGAAACCTGCCAAGCCGGCGGAACCGCCAAAGGCCAGAAGGAAGAAGGCTGCCCCGACGCAGACTGCCTAGATCACGCCCGTCGATTTCGCCAGGGTCCTTGCGGTCCTGCTGTTCAGCTTTCTCCTCGAAAGGATGGTGTATCGGTCCGGGCGGATGGAAGATGCCTTTACCAATGATTCGACTATCTTTGTATCGCCCAACCCGAGCTCGGAGGCTTCCACTGGAGCCCCCACGTTCTTCAGGGCCGAACGTACCCGCCTCCAGTCGATCCCATGGAGCTTGGACATCATTATCGTCCCGATGCCGCACTTCTCCCCGTGCAGCCCGGAGTCCGGCGCGACCAGGTCCAAGTAATGACTGAACAGATGCTCCGACCCGCTGCAGGGCCTGGAACTCCCGGCTATCCCAGCAGCGACACCTGTACTGATTAGCGCTTCGACAAGATCCCTAACGCTCTCCATCCCGAACCTTCCAATCTTCCTGGAGCGCTCGAGGACGACGTCGGCGCTCATGATCGCTAGGCTGGCCGAGTAGCCGCCATAGTATTCACCGGTCATCCTGTGCGCCAGTTGCCAGTCCTTTACCGCGGTCAGCTTCGACACGAGGTCCCCACACCCGGATGCAAGAAGGCGCCTGGGGGCCGACGCTATCACGTCGATGTCGGCGAGTATCCCGACTGGAGGCTTGGCCATTATCGAGTAAGGCCTGTCGAGTCCTTTCAAAGATGCGAAGGGGCTAGCAATGCCATCGTGGGATGCGCTCGTAGGAACCGAGTAGAATGGAAGATGCATCTTGAACGCCGCCAGCTTGCCGACGTCGACGCTCTTCCCTCCGCCTACACCCACAATGCACCCGGAGTCCGCACTGGCCCGGATCACCCTTTCCACGTTCTTTGTATCGGCGGCCTGGACCTCGACCCATGTCCTCTCGTTCCTGAGCGCAGAGTCGACGCCATCCTTCACCTTGGCCGCAACGGTTGATCCCGCGGCGATGACTATCTTCCTGTTCCTCGCGGATTCTTCCATGAACTCTCCGAGTTTAGCGAGGACGCCTTGGCCGATGAGGACCTTCGTCGGAAACTCCATGAGGTGGTAGCCTTGGTCCACGTTTGGCGACGCCCGTCCTGCGGATTTAAGCGCACCCGTGGACTCGCGGTCGAGCCCGCTTCAAATCAACAAGTGCGGTCCACCGAAGAGTCCCGTTCTTTCCTCCACAAGATTAAATAAGCGACCGGCTCACGCGGGTTTTGCCGTTCTGAAGAGGTTTGTGACAACATGTCAAGAGATTTCAACACAGTGGGTCGGAAGACACTAGGCTCTGCCGTATACCACGGGACTACGACGGTGGGCCTTGTGTGCTCGGACGGGGTCGTCCTGGCCACTGACACGCGGGTGACTGCAGGGGGATTCATCGCGCACAAGAGGGGGAAGAAGCTCCTCAGAATCGACAACAACCTGGCCATGACGATTTCAGGCGGGGTGGCAGATGCCCAGAACGTCGTCGACACTCTGAAGTACTATACGAACCTCTACAGGATCGAAAAAAGCCGCCCAATGCCAGTGAGGGCAGCGGCCCAGGTCGTGTCGAACGTGCTGTTCTCGTCAAGGCTTTACCCGTTCATCGCCGATGTTCTCGTGGGGGGCGTGGATGGCGGCGGGGGCTCGATCTTCAACGTGGACTTCTTCGGGTCAATGAACAAGGAGACGGTCGTCGCGACAGGGAGCGGTTCGCCCGTGGCCTATGGTGTGCTGGAGTCGGAGTTCAAGGAAGGCATGCCAGCGTCCAAGGTTTACCCTCTTGCCGCGAAGGCGATCATAGCAGCCACAAGGAGGAATGTGGCAACCGGAGACCACTTCGACGTGGCCGTCCTGGACAAGGAGGGCTTCAGGGAGATATCCGAACAGGAGAAGGACAAACTCCTGGCCCAGTTTACAACTAACAATTAGTCTTGGAGCAGAAAACGAACGGCGTAAGCCTAATGAGCGCCATTCTGAACAACATCCCAGCGGAAGCTCAGATAACCAGAATAGAATATGAAGGGCCGAGGATTGCGCTTTATACGAAGAATCCGGCCTTCCTCCACAAAAACAGCTATGTGATCTCCGAAATCGTGAACACTCTGAAGAAGCGGGTGGTCACGAGGACTGAGAAGTCAATCAGGAAGCAGGAGAACGAAGCAAGGCAGACGTTGGAGAAGACGCTTCCCGTCGAGGCGGAAGTCTCCAACTACTTCTTCGACGATGCACTGGGGGAGATAACGATCGAGGCAGGGAATCCAAGGATCCTCTCTCAGGAGGCGGGCTTCGACCTGGGGGCGGCGATGGAGCGGACGGGGTGGAAGGTGAAGGTGAGAAAGGCCCCGCACATCAAGTCCACGGCGATTCAGAATGTGTACTATGCCCTGAAAGCAGGTAGCGAAGTCAGGGAGAAATTCTACCGGGAATTGGGGGAAGCGATATTCAGGCCGCGGATCTCCGCCACCGAACATGTGACAATCAAGACGCTGGGCGCATTCCAAGAAGTGGGGAGGTCGTCCATGCTCGTAGAGACGGCCGAGAGCAAAGTCCTCCTTGACTGCGGTATCCACCCTGGTTCGAGGAACACATGGGACGCCTACCCGCGTCTGGACTGGGCAGACGTCGCCCCCAACGAAATCGATGCGATAGTAATCAGCCACGCTCACCTTGACCACATGGGCTTTCTCCCAGCCATGTACAAGTTCGGCTATGATGGGCCGGTCTACTGCACCGAGCCGACCCTCCCACTCATGACCCTCCTACAGAATGATTTCGTGAAGATTGCGCAGATAGAGGGCGGAAGGCTGGTCTACGACCAGAAGGACATCAGAGACATGATACAGCACACCATCACCCTCCCATACGGGATGGTCACAGACATTTCCCCCGACATAAAACTCGTCTTCAACAACGCCGGCCACATCCTAGGCTCGGCGACTGTCCACCTGCACATCGGTGAGGGGGCTCACAACATCGTCTACACCGGGGACTACAAGTACGGCAGAACCCAGCTCTTCGACTCCGCGACCTGGAATTATCCGAGGGTCGAGACCCTGATCACAGAGAGCACCTATGGTGCAAAGGAGGACATCATGCCCGTCCGGGAAGAAGTCGAAATGAATTTCGTCAACGCGATCAACGGAATTCTGAAAGGAGGCGGGAAAGTGTTGATCCCCATTCCAGCCGTGGGGAGGGCCCAGGAGATCCTTTTGGTGATAGACCAGTATATGAGGAACAAGATCCTGGTTGAGGCGCCAGTCTTCACTGAAGGGATGATATCGGAGGCGACGGCCATCCATGTATCTTACGCTGACTACCTTTCGAGAGAGCTGAGGACGAAGATCCTCGAGGAGGGGGTTAATCCGTTCATATCCGAGTACTTCACCGAAGTCGAGCACCCGACCGACAGGGAGGAGGCCTATCGTGAGGGGCCGGCCATCATCATGGCGACTTCGGGCATGCTCGAAGGGGGGCCCGTGCTGGATTACTTCGAGAACCTTGCTCCGTCTGACAAGAACAAGATACTGTTCGTGTCTTACCAAGTCCAGGGAACCATAGGCCGCAGAGTCCTAGACGGAGGGAGCCAGGCGAGCCTCATGGACCAGAACGGGAAGATCAAGATAGTTGACGTAAAGTGTGCGGTCCAGAAGATCGACGGGTTCAGCGGGCACAGCGACTACAACCAGATCATAAGGTTCGTCGGCAAGGTGAGGCCCAAGCTCCAGCTCGTCCTTGTCAACCACGGAGACAAGCGAAAGACGGAGAACCTCGCATATTCCATCCAGAGGATATACCGTATCCCTGCCATCCATCCCGCAGTCCAGGAAGCAATCAGAGTATACTGAAGAAGCGTATCAAGCTTCAGACGAAACGCCCCGATTATTTGCATCATGTCGGGGAAACCGCGACCTACTAAGCGTCGAAAGCTGATGGTGGAACCAAGAACAATTCAGGCTTGCAGACCTTACAGCGCTTTGCTCCAAACGCATGTGATGCCGTCGCCAGGCTGTCTACCCAGAAATAACTCCCCTGCTTGCGCGCGTTGATGACCACTTTGAGGTTGAAACTGTCGGCCGTAATGCACTTCGCGTTCACCCGGTGGACAATCGCGGGCCGAGAGGTATCAGTAATCACGAAGTAGCCTTCGTCGGCAAGTCTGAGCTTGCGCAGCTCTTCAAAATCGGATATTTCCTTTGACTCCGCCATGCCGAGGTGACGGCCGCGGCCTTGAAATATCTATGCAGAAACTCGGCTTGGCTCCCCTGACTCGCCGAAAGCTCAGGCACAGCTTTGAGTCGTCAAGGTGCTGGTCTGAGTCTTGGTGTAGTTCAGCAGAGTTGTCGTCGTCGTGTACTGGTTGCAGGTGAGCACATGGGTACCGGTTGCAGCTTGAACGTGGCCGATAACGACCGCGACCCCGACCTGGTCGCCCTGGGAGAGTTTCCCCTCAGCCCCGGAAGCTGCTGGCCACGACCCAGCCTCGAGGGTCACACCCTGGCCGGGGGTAAGGTCTTGAGGCAATGACACATTGAACCCGAAGTAGGTCGACTTCGTGGAGTCCTTGAACGACAAGAAGACCCCGTAGCCTTTGGGGACTGATGTGGCGCCGTTGTCGTTCACGATGATATAGTAGGCTAGTCCACCGCACCCTGCTGTCAGAGAGAGACAGGCTGAAGCCACTTGGTAGCTGGCTACTGAGGCGGTGCCCTGTGTTAGCGAGTTGATTTGGGCCTGGAGTACACCGATTTCGTTCTGCATCGCGATCAGATTGTTTTGCAGAGCATAGTTCTGCTGCTGCAAGAAAGCAATCTGCGTCTGAGAGGCCGAGAGCTCGTAGATACTGTAAACCGAAAGGGCGATTAACAGAAGCAATGCTAGGGCCCAAAGTGTACTGCCCCTCCCCTCTCCTGACGGAGGCACATTCACAGGCTGGTTATGACGCCGAACACCTATAAAACGTAGAAGTGAGAACCTTCTGTTACTGCAATCCGCGCCAGATTTTCACGCCAGGGGGAGTTATCACGACCCTCTCGTCCCCGAGCCTTGCGATGTCCCCGCCAACGGATGTCGCGAACTCATAGAGCTGCTCGACCGACGACTTCAGCTCCTCCAAGCTCTTCTGTGCCAACGGAGTCACCTTTAGTATGACGATAGTCCTGTTGGTGACGTCTTCCTGAATCTTGGGGATGTCCTCAATGGTCCGGAGCGCGAGGGCCTTTAGCAGAATCTCCTTGCTCTTCCCCTCCATCTTCCTTTCCTGCATCACTCCAGACATTTGATTGTTGTAACTCCTTTTCCCGCGGCCTATTATTAAGCATAGGGCGGCTCCGCAATTCTATGATAGATGTGAATTAGTTAGACCGAGTTGTAGAGTTTTGTTCAGATATCAGAGATTTCGTTCTTAGCATATAAAGGGAGGGTGCCGTGAAACTGATGGCTGTTCTAGTCCCTAGAGGGCTTTGTGGAGGTTCCAGTACTTGTCCCCCAGATGGTGTAGGTTCTTGATACAGCTTCCCTTCGTCATCACCTTGGCCTCAGAGCTGGTGACAGATGCAGGGCCCAACGCGATGGCTCTTCCCTTCTTCTCCTCTCGAACCACAACCATCTTCCCTGCTTCTCCCCAGTCATCGAGCTTCCTGATCCCTGGCCGCATGACGTCGGCCCCGTTGAGCAGGAACTTGATCGCCCCCTCGTCGACGACTGCCTGAGGGAATCGGGTCAGGGTCTCCTGAGACCCTAGGAAAGGGAAGAAATTCTCCCCCGATCGGACGAATTCGTATCCGTCCAGGACGACGAACACCACTCCGGGCTCTGGCTCGGCGCATTGGGCCTGGGCGGACTTCTCGAGGTTCAGGGTAAGGCCAAGGGTGGATTCTATCCTGGCTATCATTTCCGCCGAGTCGCGGTGAGATAGGACCCACTTTTTCAACTGGCTCGCGACGAATTACTGCTTAAATAAATGAATTCGAGAGGCCGGAATGAGGGAAATCTTTGTCCGTAGACATGGCTGTCAAGGAGCTCGAGACCAGCATGGGGAAGGTCGTGCTCATCAAGCTGAAGGGAGGGAAAGTAATCCGAGGGACCCTCCAAGGCTTCGATCAGCACATGAACCTCTCTCTCGAGAAGGCCGAGGAAGTCACAGAAGATGGACAGTCAAATTCACTCGGCACCCTCATCGTTAGGGGGGACAACATCATCATGATATCCCCGCCACCGGGCTAAGCCCCTAACTCAGAGCCCACCTGGGGCGAAGTCGATCAGCGATGCTCTGCATCGCATGAGCGCGATTCTACTTTTATACCGAGGGCGCAGTAGCACAGGCAAGGAAAAACCAGAATGGTCGACGTTCTCACAGCCGTGGTCGCAGGAGCAGTGGGGCTTGGCCTCGGTGGTGTCGTCTCCTACTTCGTGTTTTATTCGCGGGCCAAGCCGACCAAGGTTGTCGCTGCTGCTAGACCAGAACCGGGGACCAGAGCGATGGCCACCACCTTCGACAAGGCAGACTTGGACCGCTCGAGGAGAGAAATGAGGACGATAATGGTCGAGAGGGACCTCCTATCGTCGGCGATGATGAAGCTCTACGAGGCAGAGACGGAAGGCAGGATAACCAGGGAGGAGCGGGAAATGATCTCCAAGCGCTACAGCGACCAGATCAAGGACCTGCAGTCGAAGCTGAAGGACGTCGAGCTAGTGGTCGAAGTGGGGGAGCTGGAAGGTCTGAGGAACGACCTCGTCTCTCTCTTCGAGGGGAGGATACAAAACATTGAGGCGAGGCTGGACGTTGCAAGGCAGAGACTGGGCGCGGCTGCCCCCGAGCCTGCAAAGAAAGAAACCGCCTCCAGGGTCGAGCGAGAAGTTGAGCTCGAGAAGGTCATCGAGAAGCGGGCAAGGCCCGAGATGACCGAAGCCGAAAGGAGGCGGAAGGAAATCATGAACGATGTGATGGGGGAGCTCGCCCGCCTTGAGCAGATTGACATAGAAAAGAAGCAGCAGGAAAACTGATGGAGATACCCAAGGACGCTCTGGCGGGGGTCGCCAAGGAAATTGCAAAGAGCATACGTCCTGGCGCAACCCTTGGACTCGGAAGCGGTTCGACCGTGGCCGCCCTGCTTCAGGAACTTTCCCCACTCTTGGTCGGGAAAGCCAAAGCAGTCAGAGGAGTCCCAACTTCCACCCAGATCGAACTCGTCGCTTCCATGTCAGGTTTCAACATCGTACCCTTCCGTGGGTCAGTCGACATGGTCATTGACGGGGCAGACCAGGTGGACGAACAGCTCAACCTGGTAAAGGGAGGCGGTGGGGCCTTGCTGAGAGAGAAGGTGGTCATGGGGAGCGCGGACATCATCGTGGTGGTGGCGTCTGAGGACAAGTTCGCACGGAGGCTCTGCGAGAACGGGGTGAAGGTTCCCGTCGAAGTCTTCCCCATGGCAAGGGAGAGCGCCAAGGCAAAGCTCTCCGACCTTGGCGGAGTCCCTGACCAGCGACTTCTCCCTAAGGGCTACCCGTTCTACACGGAGAACGGGAACATCATACTGGACACGAAGTTCGAACCTGTGGACAAACCCCGGGACCTGGAAGTAAAAGTCAGGTCGACCCCTGGCGTTGCCGAGGTTGGGATTTTCACAATCAAACCGATCACCGCCTACAGGCTCAAAAGCGACGGGACATTCAAAGTCCTGAAAAATAGCAACTAACCTTATAACCACCTGACAGGGACGAGCCCTGTTCGACATTGACGCGTGATGTAGGCTACAAGTCTGCGCCGATCGACCCGAACTTTCTTTCGAAGCCCGACCAGTTCCCGGTGACTGGCGAGCACAACGGCCACAAGATCAGGGCCGAGGGGATGGCAAGGATGGACGGGGAGGGCAAGCCCTACCCGACTACCCATGGAATCCACGGGACTCAGGTCGCCATAGACTGGGACTCATGCGTGGCGGACGGAGTTTGCATGGACGTCTGTCCGGTCTTTGTCTTTGAATGGCAGCTCAATCCTGGCCAAGCGGGGACAGGGAAGGACAAGGTCCTGGAGCAGGGGAGCCCTGAATGGGAACAGTACAGGAGCGACAAGTCGGAGCCCATCCGGGAGATGGACTGCATCTTCTGCATGGCTTGTGAGACTAGCTGCCCCACACTGTCAATCAAGATCACCCAACCATAGAAGGATGAGTTCGCCGCAACTCTGACTCCGCGAGTCGGACGAACTGATTTAATTCCTCTAGAATTGCTGGCCTAATGCATAGGATTTTGCCCTCGCGCCAATCGAGTCGCTTAAAGCGGATGAACAGTGGGGCCTTCGGTTGGCCGGCGCCCGTGGCTACGTACTAATCGTGGTCCTCTCCGTCATCTGGGGGCTCGCCTTCGTCGCAATCAGGCGGGCAGACTTTGAGCTCAGTTCCGTGAACCTGACCCTGCTCAGGTGGGTGATTGTAAGCGCGGGATTCCTTGTCATCTATCCACTTGTCATCAAGCCGAGGGTGAAGTTCGAGAGGAAGGACTTCCCGCGCCTGCTTCTCGTCGCCCTTACGAGCGTTGTAATCTATCACCTCGCCCTGAACACGGCGGAGAAGCAGGTGGACGCGTCCCTCGCGGGCCTCCTCATCTCCCTGGCGCCGCTGACCACGGTCCTACTCTCCTCGGTGGTCCTTCACGAAAAGCTCGGGGGGAGGCTATGGTTCGCCCTTGTCCTAGCCATCGCGGGGTCTGTGACGATCTCAAGTCCCGACCTGTCGCTGTCGTCGACGACCGCGGCCGGGCCCCTCCTTGTGGTGTTGGCAGCGGTGTCGAGCGGGATTGTTGCTGTATCGTCGAAGCCATTGACTACGAAGTACGGTCCCTTCCCCGTGGCGGCTTGGTCAGCGTTCCTCGGGACCGCGATACTTCTTCCCCTTGGGACCCAGGGTCTGGTATCCCAGGCCGCTGCCTTGTCAGCCTACGGATGGGCTTCGGTCATCTATCTCTCGATTCTAAGCACCGTCCTGGCGAACCTGATCTACTTCACCCTGGTGTCGAGGCAGCGCTTGTCAAGCCTCGGGCTCCAATTGTACCTCGTCCCCGCTGTCAGCGCCGTCGGCGGGGTCTTGATACTCGGGGAGAGCTTGGGCGTCCCGACAGTGGTTGGGGGCGCGCTCCTCCTCGTCGCAGTGGGGCTGGCCACCCCCGGGAGGCAGTAGTCAGCAATTGTTTTATGGAGAAAAATACGGTGCTCTAAATCGCATGGAAGAAGACGCAGACTTGAAGCTCATAGAACACAGGAAGATGGAGGAAATGAGGAAGAGGCTCAAGGCTGCCGCCCCTGCACCTGTCAAAGTGGAGAAGACGGACCGGGAGGTCGTCGAGAAGATGCTTTACGACCGTGGGGACGAGGTCCTCGAGGCGGCGTATTCGTTCTACCCTCGAGAGACTGAAAGGCTCGTCAGGGAGATCGCCACCATGATCAGGGGCGGGAGGCTCAAGGAGAAGGTGGCTGGCGGGGAGCTGTTGTCGATTTTCAGGCAGCTGGGACTCAGGTTCAGGCTCAAAACCTCAATCAGGGTGATGGACCAGGGGAAGCTCGTCGACCTGGGAGAGAAGCTGAGGAGGAAGGAAGAGTGAGGATCCCTGAGGGGGAGAAGGACCCGCTGATCAGCGAACGCGTGTTCAGGACGCCGAAGGCGATCGGCCCGGTCCTCGTCTGCGGCCTCCCAGGGAGCGGGTACGTGGGGAAGTTAGCGGCCGACCATCTGGTAAGCTCCTTCAAGCTCAAGAAAGTGGCAGAGTACACAAGCGAGACATTCCCTCCGCAGGTGAATGTCAAGGAGGACGGGACTGTCGATCAGCCGAGAGGGGAAGTCTACTTCGCCCCGACGACGAAGGGAAAGAGCCTGTTCGTGTTCACCGCCGACGCACAGCCTACCACGTCAGAGGGGGAGTATGCCCTCGCGGATGCTGTGGTGAATTTCGCCAAGAAATGCGGCGTGAAGAGGGTGTATACGCTGGCAGCGTACATCACGGGCTCGTTCTCCAACTCGCCGAAGGTCTACGGGGCCGGGACGTCGAAAGGAATGATAGAGTCGCTGGCCGACAAGGGGACGACCCTCATGAAAGACGGGGGGATCAGCGGGATGAACGGACTTCTGATTGGCGTAGCGGCGCTGAGGGGCCTCGAAGGGGCGTGCCTCCTTGGAGAGACGTCGGGGTACGTCGTGGACGCGGGTGCATCAAAAGCCGTCCTCGAGATGCTTTCGAAGGTGGTCGGCATCCCCATAGACACCTCCAAGCTCGAGGAGAAGGCAGAAGAGACGAAGAAGGTAATCAGCCAGTTACAGGCCATGGCCGAGCAGGCCCGGGAGGCTGCTCCTCAGCAGGGGCGCGAGTCGAGGCCCGGGTACATCGGCTAGCCTTTGATAATCCGTTAAGGCACTCCCATGAATAATGCCATCATGGAGAGGAAAAGCATTTTCCTCCGGTGGCATGGGTGTCGCTTCGTCTCTGTTCTTGGTTGTCATGGTGAATCCTTT
>Ga0099828_10000146_pt1 | contig 38390 bp, 31 predicted proteins | sample CZO8metaG_2_FD_79338 | JGI IMG/M metagenome (GOLD analysis project Ga0099828, IMG submission 79338) | Vadose zone soil microbial communities from the Eel River Critical Zone Observatory, Northern California, USA - CZOApr15con2H1.8 metaG | ecosystem: Environmental > Terrestrial > Soil > Vadose... | reverse complement strand
TCTCAGTACCCGTCGCTAACCTTCTTTGTTTTGATAGATCGCATTATGAGCCCTCAGCACACAAAGATGGATTTCCCAGGCAACGTCTGCCCGGCTGCGCACTCTCCTAGGGGTACAGGTGGCACGAGACCAGGGAGCCGCCGACGTCCACCGGCGTCGGGTCATGGCCCTCGCTGAGCCCAAGCACCACCATCGGTCCGACGGCGGCGATGGACTCGATACTGCGGAATGCGGGGGGCCCCTCGTCCCGCAGCCGCTCGAAGAAGGCCACCACCTCCGCCGAGCCGCCCGAGCGCCCCGGCCGGACGACCAGCCGCCGGCCTTGGGGAAGGAGTCCCCCGAGGAGGGCCCGCTCCCATGCGAACTCGTCCTCAGGCAGCCCCGTCCAGCGGGCCTCGAGCGCGTCCACGAGATCCTTGCCCTCCAAGCCGCACGGGGAGAAGGCGCGGGGGCAGCGTGGGTGGAAGCGGCAGTTCGCCGGCGGTGAGGCGGCGTCGGGGATCTCGCCGCCGGGGATGTCCTTCTTCGCCCGCCGGGCGGGGTCCGGCTGGGGGACGGCGGCGAGGAGGGCTCTCGTGTACGGGTGGCGAGGCTGGGCGTAGACCCCGCGGGCCGGGCCCTGTTCGACGACCTGACCGAGGTAGAGGATGGCGATGGAGTCGCAGACGAACCGTGCGGCTGCGAGGTCGTGGGTGATGAAGAGGTAGGTCAGGCCGAGCGAGCGCTGCAGATCGAGCAGCAGCGAGAGGATCTTGGTCCGGACGCTCGCGTCGAGCATCGACACCGGCTCGTCAGCAACGACGAACTCCGGTCCCAGCATCAGGGCCCTCGCGATGACCGCTCGCTGCTTCTGGCCGCCGGAGAGGTCGGTCGGGTAGGCGTCGAGGAAGCGTTGGGCAGGCTCGAGGCCCACGCGCTCCAGCATGTCGCCCGCCCGGCGCCTCGCCTCCTGGCCGTTGGCCAGGCCGTGGATCACGAGTGGGTGCGCCACGGCCGCGCCCACCGTCATCGCCGGGCTCAGCGCCGCCTGCGGGTCCTGGAACACGATCTGCATCCTGCGGCGGTACGGGCGGAACTGGCGGGGGCTGAGGGCCAGGATGTCCTCCCCGTCGAACAGGACAACCCCCGACGTCGGTTCGACGAGGCGGAGGATGGACCGCCCCAGGGTCGTCTTGCCGCTCCCGGACTCGCCGACCACCCCGTAGATGTGGCCCTGCTCCACCGACAGGCTGACCCCGTCGACGGCCGTGATGGAAACCCCGGGCCGGCCGGCGAGGCGGGAGAGGAAGCTCCCGGAAAGGGAGAACGACGTGCGGAGGTCCCGCGTCTCGACGAAGGCCACTTGCTACCCGCTCGGGTGGGGGGCGGGATGCGAGCCGACGGGCACGTGGAGCCAGCACGCGACGGTGCCGTCACCGACGGCGACCGGCGGCGGCTCGGTGGTGCGGCACACGTCCATGACGTGGGGACACCGGGGATGAAAGCGGCATCCGGCGGGGGGATCGGCGAGGTCGGGCGGCGATCCCGGGATCGACGACAGGGTCTCGCTCTGGAGGTGGATCACCGAGGCGACGAGGCCCTGGGTGTAGGGATGTCCGGGCCGGGACAGCACCTGGTCCACGCTGCCGACCTCGACGATCTTCGCGGCGTACATCACCGCAACCCGGTCGCAGGTCTCCGCCACGGCTCCGATGTTGTGGGTGATGAGGAGGACCGCGATCCCCTGGTCGTCTGCGAGGCCGCGGAGGATCTCCAGGATCTGCGCCTGCACGAGCGTGTCCAGCGCCGTCGTCGGCTCGTCGGCGACGACGAGGCGGGGTCGCAGGACGATGCCAAGCCCGATCATGATCCGCTGCCGCATCCCCCCCGAGAACTCGTGGGGGTACTGGGAGGCACGGCGTGGCGGGACGCCGAGGGAGGCCAGCGTTTCGTAGCACATCCGGCGGGCCTCCTGTTTGGAGACCTCGGGGCGGTGCGCGGTGATCATCTCGACGAAGTGGTCCTCCACCCGCATCAGCGGGTCGAGGCGGCTCATCGGCTCCTGGAAGATCAGGGAGACCTGCTCGCCCCGCAGCTCGCGACGTTCGTGCGGCGACAGCGACATGACCGCAACCCCTGCGACCGACAACACTCCATCGCACCCGGCCCCCTCCGGGAGGAGGCCGAGGATCGCCCGTCCCAGCGAGGACTTGCCGCACCCTGACTCGCCCACAAGACCGAGGCACTCCCCGGCCCCGAGCGAGAGATCAATGCCGTCCACGGCCAGGAGCGGACCGCGGGGCGTCGCGTACCAGACCCGGAGGTCCCGGACGTCCAGCACCGCCGCCACTCCGGGGCCGGTCAACGAACTCCCTCCCCGCCCGGAACGTCACCGGGAACCTCGCCGGGGATACCGCCGGGCAGCACCGCGGGGGCGCCCGAGGCCCCCGGCCGCCCGGCGACACCCCGTCGCACTCCTCGCCGGCGCAGGAGGGGGTTCACCAGGTCGTTGATGCCCTCGCCCAGCAACGTCAGGCCCGTCGTGAGCCCGAGGATGGCCAGGCCCGGGAAGAGGGCGGTCCACCAGAACCCGTTGGCCGCGTCGCTGATGGCTTTCGAGATGTCGTAGCCCCACTCGGCGGCGGGCACCCGTACCCCGTAGCCGAGGAACCCCAGTGCGGCCAGCGTCAGGATCGCGTCCGCGGCGTTCAGGGTGAAGATGACCGGCACCGACTGGATCACGTTGGGCAGGATGTAGCGGCCGATGACGGTGGAGCGGCGGGCCCCGAGCGCACGTGCGGCCTCCACGAAGGACTCCTCCCGAACCGAGAATGTGTGGTTGCGGACCACCCGGAAGTACTGCGGGATGTAGATCACCGAGATCGACAGCGCTGCGGCTGGCACCCCTTGGCCGACCCAGCGGCGCAGCCCGAAGGCGACCACGATCGCCAGGAGCAGGCTGGGGAAGGCGTACATGGCGTCCGTGATCATGACGAGGAGCCGGTCCAGCCTGCGGCCCGAGTACCCGGCGACCAGGCCGAGGGGAACCCCGACGAACATGGCCACGATAGTGGACAGGGCGACGACCTCGAAGGCCAGCCGGGTGCCGTAGATGACACGGGAGGCGACGTCGTACCGGAGGTTGGTCGTGCCGAAGGGGTGCGCCGCCGACGGCGCCTGGAGCTGCGGGATCCCCTGGAACTGCGCCTCCCCATAGGGCGCCAGCAGCGGAGCCGCCAGGGCCAGCACCAGAAACAGCAGGGTGATGACCGCACCGGCCACGATGATGCGCCGGGCCGTGGGGTGGGCCGACGCCCAGAGCGCCCGCAGGCGACGGCGGCGGCTGGTCACGACCAAGTCCTGGTCAATCCCGTGTCCTGGTCAATCCCGTGTCCTGGTCAATCCCGTGTCCTGGTCAATCCCGGATCCTCGTCAATACCGGATCCTCGTCAATACCGGATCCTCGGGTCCACCCAGGCCGACGCGAGGTCGATCAGCAGGCTGACGACGACGACGAACACGGCGTAGAAGGTGACCAGGCCCTGCACCCCGATGTAGTCACGGTCCTGGAGGAACTGGAAGAGCGACAGGCCGATGCCCGGCCACGTAAAGGTGGTCTCGGTCAGCACGGCACCGGAGAGGAGCAGGGCGAACTGGAGGCCGACGATGGTGACCACGGGGACGAGGGCGTTGCGGAAGGCGTGCCGGAAGAGGACAAGGCGCTCCGGGACCCCACGGGCGCGGGCGGCCTCGACGTAGTCCGCCTTCAGGGTCTGGATCATGTTCACCCGGACGAGCCGGATGAAGATGCCCCCGATCGCCAGCCCCAGCGTCAGGGCGGGGAGGGTCAGGTACCGCACCGAGCTCGTGAGCGAACCCCAGTTCCTCGTCAGGAGGGCATCGACCGTGTAGAGCCCTGTGATGCTGCGCGGTTCGGTGAAGGGCGCGATGCGCCCGCCGGTGGGGAACCAACCCAGCTTCACTGCGAACAGGAGCTGCAGCATGATGCCGAGCCAGAAGATGGGGGCGGCGTACAGCAGGATGCCGAAGATCCGCCCCCCGATGTCCAGCGTCGTGTCCCGGTAGCGCGCCGAGAGGGCCCCGATCCCCACACCGACGATGACGGCGACGATGAGCGCCGCGAGGGTCAGCTCGAGCGTGGCGGGAAAGCGCTCGGCGATGGTCGATCGGATGGGTCGGTTGGTGGTGATCGCCCGGCCGAAGTCGCCGTGGACAACCCTCCCGAGATAGTCGACGTACTGCCGCCAGAGCGGCCGGTTCAGGCCCAGGGAGCGACGGATGGCATCGGCCCGGGCCTCGGAGACCCGGTCCCCCAGCGTCGCCGTGACCGGGTCGCCGGGCGCCACCCGCAGCAGCAGAAACGTCGCGGTCAGCAGGATGAGCAACATTGGCACGACGAGGGCCAGGCGCGCCATGAAGTACCGCGCCAGCGACCCTCCCGAGCCTCGGGCCATCAGCGGCTACCGGCCGGTTGGACCGTGCCGGGTCAAGCCTTCTTTTCCAGCAGCCAGTACCGGAAGATCTGGATGGGATCGAGGACGATGCCGGACACCTTGTCGCTCGTGGCGGCGAACTGCGAGATCTGGAACACGGGCACGTACGGGGCCTGATCGGCCATGTAGCTCTGGGCCTGCTTGATGATGACCGCCCGCTTGGTCACATCGAGCTCCTTTGCCTGCGCGGCAACCAGCGAGAGCATCTGGGGGTCGTTCCACTTGGCGGGGTCGAAGATCTTCGGGTCGGCGAAGGGAGCGAGATAGTCGTCCTCGTCGAGGTAGTCCGGGTACCAACCCATGAGGAAGACGGGCAGCTCCCCCGCCTTCCGCTTCTGGCCGTACTCCGCCCACTCGACGTTGGAGATCTTGACCGTGAAGCGCCCCGTCGCCTCCAGCGTTCGGGCGATCACCTGCGCAACCGACGCCTCGGTGTCGCCGTAGTGGGTCGGGCTGAACCAGAAGTCGACGTTGACCTTCTGTCCCGCGGGCACGCCGGCCGCCGTCAGGAATGCGTTGACCTTCGTGATGTCGCCGCCCGCGCCGTAGAGGCTGGTCCACGCCGGGTCGTGCGTGGGGAACGTCGGCGGGATCATCGAGTCCAGCGGCTTGCCGGTGCCCTTCAGCACCTCGTTGACGACCGGCGTGCGGTCGAGCGCGGCGGCAACCGCCTTGCGCATGTTGGGGTTGTTCCACGGCGGCGTGTTGACGTTGAAGACGATGTAGCGGATGCCCGGCCCCTGGCCCTCGATGACCTGGAAGCCGGCGGCACTGCGGAAGGAGGCGAGTTCATCGGGCTGTAGCGAACGGAAGGCGGTATCAACCTCGTGGTTCTGCAGGGCGAGTTTCAGCGCCGAGGACTTGTCGAAGAGGCGGACCAGGATCTTCGGGGTCTTCGGCTTGGTTCCCCAGTAGGTCGGGTTCGCCTGGAACTCGAGCGACTGCTTCTCCTTGTACGACACCAGCTTGTACGGCCCGGTCCCGACCACGGTGTCGGTCTTGTACTTGGCCACCACCCCTGCACCCGTCTCGGTGCCCGAGAGGACGTTGTTCTTGTAGGCAGTCGGGCTCAGGATGCTCGCAACCGAGTAGGCGAGCTTCGACAGGAACGCCACGTCGGGGGCCGAGAGCGTGATGACCACCTTGGTCGGCGCCGCAGCAGTGATGTCCTTGATGCCGCTCAGGAGAAATCCTGCAGCCTCCGCGTCTTTGTCCCCAAAGGCCCTTGCCCGCTGCAGGGAGAACTTGACGGCCGCCGCATCCATGTCGGTGCCGTCCTGGAACTTCACCCCACTGCGAAGCTGGAACGTGTAGGTCAGCCCGTCGGCCGAGACGTCCGGGAGCGCGGCGGCGAGCAGGGGTGAGGGCTTCGTAGCGTTGGGGGCGTAGGTGACCAGGGTCTCCGCGGTGTTGAAGGCCACCTCCGTGCCGAAGTAGTCGTAGGCCTCTGCGGGATCGAAGCTGTTCTGCAGCGAGTCCGTTGTGCCGATGACGATGTTCTGAGCAGGGCCGCCTCCAGCCGTGGTCGACGTGGAGGACTTGCAAGCGGTGAGGATCAGGAGTAAGGCACCCAGAACGCCGAAGATCCGAAGCGGGGACGGATTCGAGGGTCGCATGTGCGCCTCCTGTTCACGGGTCCCAAACCTGGGAACTGGCTGAGCTTGTTGGAAATCTTACGCCCGGAGGCGGGGACGGCGACGTTATTCGGGTAGACCCGCCACCCAGCGTGGCCTACGAGTTGACGTCGGCGAACCCGGGCAGGTGCACGGTCCCGCCGGGGATGCCCGGCCGCATCATCAAGGCGTCGACGTCGCCGGCGGACATCGGGCGGGCGAAGTAGTACCCCTGGCAGGCGTCACAACCGAGCGAGGCGAGTTCCTTGTGTTGCTCGGCGGTCTCGACGCCTTCGGCCACGACCGTCATGCCGAGCGTGTGGGCCAGGTCCACGACCGCGACCACGATGGCGCGGCTGGCCTGGTCCTGCTCCAGGTCGGCCACGAAGCCCTGATCGATCTTCAGGATGTCGATGGGAAAGCGCTTGAGGTAGGTGAGGGAGGAATAGCCCGTGCCGAAGTCGTCGAGGGCCAGCCGCACGCCGAGGTTCTTCAACTCGCCGAGCACGACCAGTGCCCGATCGCTGTCCTGGACGAAGACGCTCTCGGTGACCTCCAGCGTCACCAACCGGGGGTCGGTGTCGGTGGCGGAGAGCACCGCCTCGACGGAGGCCGCGTAGGCGGGCGACATGAGTTGGTGAGCCGACACGTTGACCGACAGCGTGAGGTCGTCGGTTTGGGGGACGTTCCGCCAGCGCTGCCAGTCCGGGCACGCCTTCGCCAGGACCCACTGCCCGATCTCGGTGATGAGCCCCGCCTGCTCGGCGAGCGGTACGAGCGAGGCGGGCATGACCAACCCCCGGGATGGGTGGGCCCAGCGCACGAGGGCTTCGACGCCGGTGACCCGCCCGTCACAGGTCTCGACGATCGGCTGGTATTCGGTCCGCAGCTCCCCCCGAGCCGGCGCGCCCCCCAGGTCGCGCAACAGGCCGGCCCGTTCGGCTGCCAGGTCCTGCTCACGCAGGTCGACGATCTGGTGCCGGCCACGCCCCTTGCGCTTCGCCTGGTACATCGCCGTATCGGCGTCCTCGAGGATCTGCTCGGAGAGTTGGTCCCCTCGACCGGAGAAGGCGATGCCAACGCTGGCCGTGATATCCAACTCGGCGCCCCCCACGTTGATCGGCTCCCGGATCGCGTCTCCGATGCGGGCGGCGATCACCTCGGCCTGTGCAGCGTCGTCGAGGTCCTCGCACAGGATGACGAACTCGTCGCCGGCCAAGCGGGCGAGCGTGTCGCCCGGGCGGAGCACTGCGCCCAGCCGCTGGCCGATGGCCACGAGCAGCTGGTCGCCGGCGGTGTGGCCGTACAGGTCGTTGACCAGCTTGAACCGGTCGAGATCGGCGAAGAGCACGGCGGCCAGCTTGCCCGACCGGCGGCCTCGAAGCACTGCATGGTCCAGCCGCTCGAGCAGGAGGGTGCGGTTGGGCAGGCCGGTGAGCGCGTCGTGCACCGCCGTCTGGTGGGACCGTTCGGACGCGTCTCGCAGGTCGGCCCGTGCCTGGGCGTTGAGCAGGTAGGCGGCAGCAACGTCTGCCAACGTCTGCGCTGCCTCCATCGTGGCGGCGTCCAGCGATCCCGGGGTACTCCGGTAGAGGTCGAGCGCGCCCAGCCGTTCCTCTCCGTTGCGCAGCGGGAACGTGAACACCGCCACCAGCCCCGCCGCCAGGGCACGGAGCCCGAACAAGGGGAACCGGGTCTCATGGCGGAGATCCGCAACGGCCACGGCGTGGCCCGTCTCGTAGGCGACCAGGCACGGCCCCTCGCCGAGTTCGGTCTGGAGCTTTTCGAAGCGCAATGCCGATTCGTCGGACGCGGCTACGTAGCGGGGAAAGGCGCCGGGCGAGATGAGGGTCACCCCGGCGGCCGTGATCGGCAGGATGTCGACGATGCGCTGCACCAAGTGGTCGAGGATGGCCTGGATCGGGAAGTCCGTCACCATGGTTCGTGCGAACTCACTCAGCACGCCGGAAAGTTGCTGTTCGCTGGGCATGATCCTCCGTCCGCGCGCGTGGTCATGGTGGGGCGCAGGGTCTCGGCGGAGGAAGGGCTACGTTCCGCCCCCTTCCAGCGGAAGCAGCCACTTCTTTATGAGAGAATAGCACGCTTCGAGTGATAGTTCGGAGTGTCGGGGCGTCCAGGGGGGAGTAGCAGCCCCCTGCAGCGTTGCGGAGGGGGATGAGCTGCGAATCCCCCCTGGCTCCTATTCGGGGGTCGTCGAACACTCCGAAGGAGTGGGCGACGACTGGAAAAGCCGGGGGGTCCAGGGGGGAGTAGCAGCCCACTGAGCCTCTTCAGATTGAGGCCGCCAGCCCCTCTGCCACCTGGACGAGCTCGGCAAGGCAGCAGCGCAGGCCGGCGGCCAGCTCGCCCGGGTCGTCGATGGAGTCCGCGAAGGCCATGATCGCCAGCAGCAGGCGGCCCGCGTAGTCCCACACCACGAACGTGGCCCCGGCCCCGCTGTTCGGGGGACCCGAGAGGTACATCTCCTCCACCTCGGCGGCGCCGAAGTGCCATGGCGCGGACGGTCCGCGGACGTTGGAGATCACGACGTTGACGTCGAGCTTGGACGGTGCCTTCCCGGGCGTCCGGCGGGCCGCCTGTCCCCGCCGGACGCCCGGTCCCGCAAGGATCGGCGGTGCGTGCTCCAGCCACGCCGGGAGCAGCTCGGGCCCGGTGACGTCGAGATACTCCTTTGCCCGCTGGGTCACGGCGCTGATGGCCAGCAGCCGCTCCCACGGGTCGGCGACGTCGGTGGCCAGGGAGGTGACGAGCCGGGAGAAGCGGTTGCCCATGGCCCTCGGGGCCGCTGCCGACCCCTCCATGCCCACGGGGACGCTCGCCACCAGGGGCCGCTCGGGCAGCTCGCCCCTGGCCTCGAGGTACGAGCGCAGGGCTCCCGCCACCACGGCGAGGGCGACGTCGTTGACGGTGACGCCAGCCGCCTTCTTCACCAGTTGCACGTCCTCCAGGCTGAGGGAGGTCCGAGCGTAGCGACGCTCCGCGGTGAAGCCCTGGTTGATCGCCGTGAGCGGGGTGTCGACGCCCGCCTGCGGCGGCGCCACGTCGGAGGTCGCCCGCCGCTCCTTGACCGCACCGAGGCGGCGGTTGGTGAGCGCAACCAGCTTCGGGAACCGGCTGAGCGTGCGGGTCTGATGCCAGACACCGCCGCCGAGCAGGCGGAGGCGGTTCGGCACCCGTTCGGGGCGCCACACGACCGCGTCGGGCGACGGCGGCTCCGAGAAGATCCGGGCCAGCGTGGTGAGCGTGGCGAAGCCGTCCATCAGGGCGTGGTGGATCTCCAGGACGAGCCCCTGGCGGGCGCCGGCCAGACCGTCGACCAGGGTGATCTGCCACAGCGGCCGGCTCCGGTCCAGTGGCCGGGCGGCCAGCTCCGCGCAGAGCCGGTCGAGCTCCCCGTCCCCGCCAGGCTCGGCCACGACGGCATGGCGCACGTGCTGCGCCACGTCGAAGCTGCCGTCCTCGACGAACACCGGGTGGCTGATCCCCAAGGGAACGCCGACGACCCGAAGCCGGAACGCCGGCAGCAGGTCAAGCCTGGCGGCGAGGAGGGAGGCCACCTCCCCGGTGGTCAGGGGTGCGGACCGACCGGGCGCCAGCTTCGCCAGCACCATCGTCTGCATGGGCTGCTCGGGCAGCTCGAGGCTGAGGAATCCGCCATCCTGACCGCTGAGGCGGCGCACGGGGTGGAGGCTCAGTTCGACGAGGGATCGTCCGGCATCAGCGAGAGCATGCGGTACTCGCCACCCTTGCGGCGCAGGACCGACATCCACAGGCGTTCCGGGTCGGGGGAGAACACGTCGTCGGGACGGGCAGGCTCCACGATCCAGGCGGACTCCCCCATCTCGCCTTCGAGCTGCCCCGGCCCCCAGCCGGCATAGCCGGCGAAGACCCGGGCCCGGATGATGCCCTGCACCAGGTCGGGTTCCAGGTCGGGATCGGCGAAGCCGATCGAGCCCACGACCGGCCGGTCGGCGAGTGCAGCCTCGCTGAACTCGGCCAGGACGAGGACCGCCTCACGCTGGACGGGGCCGCCAAAGAACAGCGGGGCTTCCGGCTCCACGAGGCCCGCCAGCAGGGGGGCGGCGTCCTGGACCCGGATCGTTGCCGGCCGGTTAAGCACCAGGCCCAGCGCACCTTCTTCGCCGTGCTCGGCGACCAGGACGACGGCTCGCCGGAAGTTCGGGTCGAAGAGTCCGCCGCCGGCAAGGAGCAGCGAGCCCCGCAGGGTCTCCATGCCGGTCATTCTGACAAACGGGCTGCTGCAGTGTTCAGGCTCGCGCGGTGTTCAGGCGGTCCCGGGGTCCCCCCAGACCCCGGGACAATCGCCCGAACGCGGAACCCCCCCGGGTTACGCCGAAGCGGTGGCCGCCCCCGTGGACGCCCTGCGCCACTCGAAGCGGGCTGCTGCAAAGGTAATGAGCGTGACCGCCACAGCGGCAGCCACGATGGTCCACTCCAGCGAGCCGCTGTGATGGTCGGGATCCACGCGGAAGACGATCTCGACCCAGTCTCTCCAGAGCAGCGTCAGGACCGCGAACAGGGCACTGGCAAGGCCCAGCCCGATCTCGGCCCAGAAGCGACTCCGCAGTACCTTGGGAGACTCCCCCGGCTTCCCTGCGCTGACCCCCATCCCCCGACTCCTTCCGATCACGCTCACTCTCCCACGACACTGTCCTATTTAGCCACTCCAGAACCCAAAAAGCTAGTTAAGGTTCTTTAACCGGGCTTTTGGGACCCCGCCAGCGGGCTTTTGGGACCCGCAAGGTCATCACAAGGAGCAAACCGGCAGCGGCCAGGGCGAGCACCCCGCCGTACGAGAGTGCAAGCCGGGGGCCGCTGTGGGACCACAGGAGTCCCACCGCCACGCTGGAGACGAGGTCCCCCAACCCGTTGACGGCGTGCAGCACGCCGTAGGCCGTCCCGCGGAGCCGGTCCTCGACGAGGGAGCCCACGAAGGACTCCTCGGTGGCCTTCACCAGCGGCCCGTAGGCGCCCGCCGGCAGCAGGAAGGCCACCACGCCCAGGGTCCCGTGGCCGATCGCACCCAGGAGGCAGGCAGCGCCGAACAGCCCGTAGCCCGCCGCCAGCACCGGCGGCTTGCCGAGGCGGTCGCAGACCCAGCCGGCCGGGTAGGCCACGAGGGAGCCGATGACGTTCATGCCGACGTAGAAGCCGATGGCCGAGAGCACCGCTGCGTGCTCGCCCGCCTGCACCTGGATCATTTCGGCGGCCCGCAGCGTCATGAACGTCGGGGCGAAGTCCGCGATCCCGAAGACGGCGACCGCGACGAGCAGTCGCCAGAACGTCGCCGGCAGCGGCTGCCACGTCATCGCCCGCTTGGGAGGCGACGTCCGGGGGTCCCGGGTGAGCACGGCGAAGCAGACGAAGGCGAGCACCCCCGGGACGATCGCGACGCCGAACACATCCCGGTACAGGTGGCCGGTCGAAATCAGCCAGAACGCGATGGCGGGGCCGATCACCGCCCCAACGGTGTCCATGGCCTGGTGGAAACCGAAGGCCTTGCCGAGGTCCTCCTTCTCGACGGAGCCCGCCAGCATGGCGGAGCGGATGGGCTGGCGTGCCCCGCGCCCGATCCAGGCGACCGTCCGGCCCAACAGGACCTGCGGCCACGTCGTGACGGCGCCGAGCAGCCCGAGCCCACCGGCGGTCACGGCGTAGCCGGCGGCCCCCAGTGGCTTGCGGTGCCGGATGCGGTCGCTGTAGAAGCCCGAGGCGAACTTGAAGGCGGCGGCGGCCCCGTCGGCCACGCCCTCAACGAGCCCCAGGGCGTACACGGGGGCCCCCAGGCCGAGGATGAGGAACAGGGGCAGGACCGACAGCACCATCTCGTAGTTGGCGTCCGCCATGAGCGACGAGACGCCGATGGCCACCACGTTGCGGTTGAGCCACCGCCGTCGCCGGATCACCGGCGTATTGTGCCCGCCGCCGGCCCGGACGAGGAGGGACGATTCCTTCAACGGCCGGTACGCTGCGGGGGCCTTGAGGTTCGTGTCCGCGCTGGTCCTCGCACTGGTCTTGTGCGGGGCCCCAGCCGCCTGCTCACTCCCGGGATCGGGCGCGGGCTCGGTCGTGATCTACGTCAACGCCCCGTTCGCCTCGTCGCGATGGGTGGGCCGGGCGGGCCAGCAGGGGGCCCAGCTCGCTGCGGACCAGATCAACAACCGAACCGGCGTCCGGGTCGCCGGCAAGACCTACCGCCTCAAGATCCGCACGGCCGACACCAACGGCTCCCCCAGCCAGGCGCTGGCCAACGTCCGGAAGGCGGTCGCCGAGAAGGCGGTGGCCGTGATCGACGACGGCTCGACCGTGACCGCAACCGCGGGCGCGGCGGCGGGGGCCGGGGTCCCGCTGCTCGTCTACTTCGACGGCACCACGAACCTCGTGAGTCCCGCTGCCCTCCCCAACGTGTTCCGGCTCGCTCCCCCCAACGATGCCCTCGCCGGGCGCCTTGCCGCGTACCTCGCGGGCAAGGGGCTGCGGCTGGCCGTCGTCCACGACGACACGGCGGACGGGGCCGACGGCGCGGCGCTGCTGCGGCGTGCGCTCGCGCGGGCCGGGGCCACACCGGTGGTGGAGGTCGGCGCCCCCGCCGGTGCCGCCGACTACCGCGACCAGGCCCTCCAGGTCACGGCCAGCCCGTCCACGGCCGTGGTCATCTGGGCAGGGGCGCCGGTCGTCGCAGGGGTGCTCAAGGCCCTACGGACGTTGGGCTCGACCCTGCCGGTGTACACGGGTCCGACCGGGGAGGACCCGGCGATCCGGGCGGCGCTTGCCGATCGCCCCGACTGGCTCCAGGGCCTCACCTTCACCACGATGCGGATCACCGACGCCGCAGGGCTTCCCAAATGGGTGGCGTTCCGGCTCGGCTACGAGACCCTCTACGGCGAGGACCGCCTCGGCCTCGGCGAGTCGATCCGGCACCCGGTCGTGCAGCCCCCGGACCGGCAGATGCTGTCCTACGACCTCGTCTATCTCGTGAAGGCGGCGCTCGAGAAGGCAGGGACGATCCAGACCGCCGGCGGCAAACTCCTGTCGGCGCTCACCACCGTGACGGCGCAGGGCGCCAATGGCACGACGGTGGGGTGGACGCCGGACAACCACGACGGGCTGGGGCCCGACCACGTCTACTTCGCCGTCATCCTGAACCTCAACTTCCAGCCCGTCCAGGACGATCCCGGGTCCCTGGCCCAGCCCCAGATCGAGCAGGACTGAGGCTCAGAGGCTCATAAGGCGAGGAACGCCTGACGGTAGCGGGCCACGACGTCCGGAGCGAGCAGGGGGCTCAGCAGCATCAGGGAGGGGCCGTTGCCGATGACCGTGCCGCCGTTGGCGGGCAGCGTCGCAAAGGCCGTCTGCCGGGCCTCCCGGTCGGCCTGCGAGGCGAAGACCTCCACGGTGCCCCCGTCCTCGAAGCCGAGGGAGGTGTCGCCGGCGGGACGCTGCAACGTCCTGTCGTGCCAGGTCCCCCCGGCGTAGCTCCCGGCGAGGCCAAGCGGCGGGTTGGGGTCATGCCCGGCCAGGAACTCGTTCACCGTCCCGATGGCGAGGCCCGCCGCGCCGAGGTGAGCGACGATCAACTCGGTGACCGTCGTGGCCGAGGCCGAGGGGGCAGCGGTGGCCGTGGGAGACGTGCGTGGGGACGACGGCTTCGTGCAGGCAGCCAGCAGGCCCGTGCTCGCTAGGAGGGCGCAGCAGGCCAGACGCCGGAGCCGGGTCACCCTTGCCGGTAGATGGAGCCGGTGTCCGAGAAGTACAGGGCGTGGTCCGGTCCCTGCTTGATGTCCAGCCTGCAGTTGGCCGGGCCGGCCCCGACGCTGCCATGGGGCGAGCCGGGCGAGTAGATCATGCCGCCGCTGTTGAACGTGCAGAACACGAGGTGGCCCGCGGTGCCGGCGGGGCCGGATGCATCGACGAACGTCGCCCCCGTCGGCACGATCGTCGATGCCTCCGTGCTGTAGTCGGGGGGGATCAGGTTGGCCGGGCAGGGGTTGGCCGCGAGCGGATGGCTGTAGCCGTAGCAGTCCGGCCACTGGTAGTCGCCGCCCTTGACGACGGCATAGACGACCGTGTCGTAGCCCGTCGACGGTGAGCCGGCGTCACCGGTCGGGCCGTTGACGGTCAGGGCGACCTGGCCCGAGGACGAGATGGCGATCCCGAAGGGGTTGCGGAAGCCGTAGGCCCAGAGCGGGTTGCCGCCGATGGGGTTGTCGGCGGGGATCGTCCCGTCGGGGTTGTACCGGAGCACCTTGCCGAGCGGGCCGGCGGTGCTCTGGGCCGCCGCGGCGTCGTGCTCCTCGCCGAGCGTGACGTAGAGCTTGCCGTCGGTGGGACCGAAGGCGAGCCTGCCGCCCTTGTGGCAGCAGTCGTCGCCGGACGGGTAGGTGAGGAGAATCGTCGGTGCGGTACCGGCGCCGGCGCTGTCGGTCCATCGGATCACGTGCTGGGTGGTGCGGTCGGCGTCGGAGTAGAAGGCGTAGACGAAGTGGTCCGCCGTGAACGTCGGGCTGATCGCGAGCCCGAGCAGCCCCCGCTCGCTGTAGCCGCCCCCGGCCTCGGTGGTCACCGTGCTCACCGTCGCGAAGACCCTGGGGGCCCCGTTCTGGAACACCATCACGGTGCCCGCCCGCTCGGCCCAGAACAGGCGGCCGTCCGGGGCGAAAGCGAGGGCGGTTGGGAAGTTGGCGGGGATGGGGTAGGCCGTGGCGGGCGGTGGCCCCGAGGGCGCATGGGTGGGGGGCGGCGAGGGCGCATGGGTGGGGGGCGGCGAGGTCGGAGCCTGGGTGGCAGGGGCCGGCGTGGACGGCCTTGCCGAGGTGGTGGGCGTTGCCGTCGAGCCGCCCTCGCCAATCAAGGGGGAGGCGGTCCCCGTCACCGACGAGCCGGCACTGGGGCCGACGCCCGCCGCCCTCTTCTTCGCCGCGCACGCCGGCGCCAGCAGGGCGAGGATCCCCAGCGCAACAGCGAAACGGAGCGGGAGCTGACGGCCGGGGTGGCGAACCGAGGGCACGGTCCAATCTAACCCGCACGGCCCCCGCGACGTTTGGTAGGAATTTGTTCGCAGGGAACAAAAAGTCACCAAACCTCTCCGCGGTCACCCCGTGCCGGGAGGGACGCTAGACTCCGCCTGGCGTCAGGGGGCCTGCAACGAGCGCCGTCTCCCACCCGGCCCGCCATGGGCCCGCCCACGAAGAGAGAGGCAATCAGATCTCGAACCGCCGGCTGGACAGCGTCCGCGCCGCTCTCCCGGAAGGGTCGGTGGCCGTCGCCATCGGGGTGTTCGTCGCCGGGGTGGCCTCCTTCGGCTTCCTGTCGGTGTCGGCCCGGGCGCTGGAGCCCAGTCAGTACTCCGACCTGGCAGCGCTCTGGATCCTCGGCTTCATCGCGGGCCCGGGCGTCTTCATGCCCCTCGAGCAGGAGGTTGCCCGAGCGATCGCCGCCCGCCGGGCCAAGGCCCTCGGCGCCTGGCCGGTCGTGCTGCGGGCGATGATCCTCGGCGGGGCGATGCTGGGGATCCTCGTGCTCGCCTCCACCGTTGCGGCCGGCCCGATCACCAACCGCCTGTTCGACCACAACCGCGTGCTGTTCATCGGCTTCCTCATCTGCCTGGCGAGCCTCTACGTCGGCTATCTCGGGCGGGGCTACCTCTCGGGGAACGGGAAGTTCACTGCCTATAGCTGGCTCGTGGCCCTCGAGGGCATCGCGCGCCTGCTGCCGGTGGCAGTCTTCGCCGCGGCAGGGTGGGCGAAGGTCGGGCCGTACGGCCTCGCCTTCGGCGCCGCCCCCCTGTTCGCGTATCCGCTGGTGCTGTCCCGCCAGCGGCGGCTCACCTCCCCCGGCCCCCAGGCGCACTGGGGCGAGCTGACGGCGGCGCTCGGCTACCTGGTGATGGCCGCCCTGCTGACCCAGCTGCTCCTCAACCTCGCCCCGGTGACGGTCAAGCTCCTCTCCAGGCCCAACCAGAAAGCCTTGGCAGGCGAGTTCCTGGCGGGCCTCGTCATCGCCCGGGTGCCGGTCGTACTCTTCCAGGCGGTGTTGGCGGCCCTCCTGCCCAAGCTCGCCCACCTGGCAGCTTCCAGCAAGTTCAAGGAGTTCGAATCGACGCTGCTGCGGCTGCTCGCGGTCATCGCCGGGCTGGGTGTCCTCGCCGTCATCGGCGCCACCCTCTTCGGCAACATCGGCCTCCACGTCATGAACGGCCCCAAGTACAGCCTGCAACCGGGCGACTTCGCGTTCCTGAGCGCCGCGAGCATCGTCTTCATCCTGGCGCTCGCCGTCGGCCAGGGGCTGATCGCCCTCCGCTCCTACGGCTACCTGTCGATCGGCTGGCTCGCCGGGGCCGCTGGCTTCCTGGCCGCGGTGGCCGTCGTCCATCCCCTGCTGCTCCGGGTCGAGACCGGCTTCCTCGTGGGGTCCACAACCAGCGCGGTCACCCTCGGCGCCCTGCTCCTCACGCGCCTGCCCCGGGGGGGCGACGCAGAGCGCCGCCTCCAGGAGCGGCTCCGTGAGGCCCACCCGGTCGGCGAGCTCCCGATCATCGAGGCGTCCCCGACCCCCTCCCCCTGAAAGGGGGGAGTAGCAGCCCCCGGAGCGAAGCGGAGGGGATGAGCTGCGAATCCCCCCTGGGTCGTCGAACACTCAGGAGGAGTGAGCGACGACTGGAAAGGCCGGGGCAGCCGGCCTGGCGATCGGCGTTCAAGCCGCAGACCTGACGATCCGATACAAGCTATGCAGGTATCGCTGGAAGGTGGGGGCAGAAGGTGACGCCACACACGGCGCTCGTGACCTTCCTCATCGTCGCGGCCGTGCTCACGCAAGGTGGGGATGTGGGGGGTCTTCACCAAGGCGGGGAAGCCCGGATGGACGTGCCTCATCCCGGTGTACGGAATCCTGGAGTTCGGGCGGGCCTTCCGTCCGCTGGTTGGATTCTGCCGTTTAGCCGACGTTTAGCCGGCTCTCAGTTACACCGACACCGGTTCAGGGCTTTTGACTCCTCGGCGAAGATGTCGAGCTGAGGCGCCCCCAGCACGACGTTTGGTTGCAGTCCGATGGACCCTATCCACTGCACGAACTCCGCCAAGTAAGGGTCATTAAGTCTGGCGCGATGACCTTGGGTCTGTTGCGAGATGGCACGGATGGACTCTGGCAAAAGAGCGGCGTTGCTCCCGAAGTAGAAGAAATGGTCCGACAGCGTGCTCGCAGGGCCTGTCATTCAGGATGAAGACAGCTTCAGGGCGGTCAGCCGCGGCAGTCGACTGCGACCTGAAGCGCATAGCAAACCTGCTCCATCCGGACATCGCTGAGCCGGCCAAGGCGTTCGACGAGAAATGCGACCGACACATTCTCAACGGAATCGAGGTTCACGCCGGTTCGACGCGGCACAGGATCATCCCCTGGTTCCAGGACGACCTCGCTGCGGAGCCCACGAATCGTGGTTGTGCACGGGGCGACTATGGCACGGCGGAGCTTCGGGATGGCGGTGTCCCGAGAGAGCACCACGACGGGGCGCCGACCGATCTCCCGCATCTCGCACCACCAGATTTCCCCCCGCGTGGGCAGGGGCGTCACCTCGCCCCGCCTGCCTCCAGGAACGACTGCAGATCGCCCCACTCATCGGGTTCGTGCAGCGGATGCTCGTCGTACGCTGCGTAGCCGGCATCGATTTCGGCAGCACGATGCCGCTCAAGAAATGCCTTTAGCGCTTCGTCGAGGAGGGCGGCGTCGGTCATCCCAGACCCGATTCCTCGAGCGGCGACGAGAAGGTGCTCGTCAACAGTCGTGCTCACCCTGACCCTACTCATGCCATAAGTATGCTACATCTATGCTGCCCCAGCAACCAGGGGGCGAGCGGGCCTGGTCGGATTTGAACCCACGACACCCGGCTTATAAGACCGGCGCTCTCACCGCCTGAGCTACAGGCCCCGGCTTGGTCGGCGGTTTCTTGAGGATACGATGACCCGCGTGGTTGGCGCCCCGAGGACGACGACTCGACCTGTTGCTGCCATCGCCGCTTCAGGAGTTCTCCGATGAGTTCCTTCGGGATCATAAGGTGCGTGTGCTTCTGAAACGTGATGACTTGATCAATACGGAAATACCAGAGCGCTACCCAGCCAGGCTGCCCCCGAAGCGCCCACGGGAGGGGGGACACGACGACTGGGTGGGGGAGCCGGGATCGGCGTCGGCATGGGACCCTATGTCAGGGGTCCATTCCCGCTAAAGAGAATGGGGTCCTTTGCGCGGCCTCGGACCGGCTGCGCCGCTCCAGCTTCACCACGTTCTGTGGTCGCCCTCGTACCTGGTGGGCGGGTCCCGGCGCATCTTTGGCTGTCTCGCCGCACCAGGCGCGGTCAAACAGCCACAGTTTGATGTCGTAGCTTCTGCAAGGCTCCCAAACGGGTGTTATGGGAAAATGGCGAACCAGAAATGACTACGAAGAGTGGTCGATCCAACCATGGCCGCCCGCCGCCCGGGAATTTCTCGTGTCAGAAGAGTCGCACACCCCTCTAGTGGGTGGGGATCGGCGTCGGGGACAGAACCAATGACGGTGTCGCCGTCGAAGTCACCGGGGGTGTGACCGTCACCGTCACCGCAGTCGGCGTCGGCGTCGGTGTGGGCGTCGGGGACGGCGTCGGGGACCGCGAGGGCGTCGGGATCGGGGTCGGCTCAGGCCTGGGCCGGTGGGTCGGCGGGATGAACACGGGCAGTGACCGGGTGGGCGTCGGCTCGAGGGCCGGGGTGGTGGTCGCAGCGGGCGTCGGCGAGGTCCCCCGCGCCGGAGGCAGGGCCGAGATCGTCGTGTTCACATAGATGGGGGAACTCTGATCCCCCGTGGTCCCCCCCAGGGCGACGTCAACCGTGCCGTTGTTCGTCCCGCTGCCTGTCGAGGCGGTCAGATCCTTGAGGCTCCGCTGCTGCACGCCGTGGCCGACGGCCAGCACGTCGGACGGGCTGGCCGACAGCGAGCCCGGGACGGAGGGCGTCGGGGTGAGGTCAGAGAACGGGAGGCTGACGGCCCCCGGCTGCGCCCCGGTGAGCGAGATCATCTGGGGAGGCGGCGGCGGCGTCCCGTGCCCGGCCCCGATGCCGAAGAAGGCCGCGATGAGGAAGAGGCTGGCTGCAACGACCGCAACGACAGATGTCTTCAAGCACGAACCCCCCGCGAGCGCAACCAGCCTACCCCACAGCTGGCGAACTAGACGCGCTCACGCCAGTAATCGAGAGTATCGGCCAGCATCTGGTCCAGCGAGATCTGGGGTTCCCAGCCCGTCGCGGCGCGGAACCGGCTCGAATCCGAGATCAGGATCTCGACGTCTGAGGGGCGCATCTTCTCCGGAACCTGCCGCACCTCGACCGAGGCCTCGGTCATGGCCAGCAGCCGGTCGAGGATGTCCCGGACGCTGGGGGCGTTGCCCGTCCCGATGTTGTAGACCTGGCCCGGCTCACCCTTCTCCAGCGCCAGCCAGTAGGCACGGACGATGTCGCGGACATCGGTGAAGTCCCGGAGCGCCTCCAGGTTGCCCACGGACACGACGGGCTCCCGGAGGCCCTTCTCGATCTCGGCGATCTGCTTGGCGAAGTCCGATGGCAGGAGCACCTGGCCTCGGCGCGGGCCGCCGTGGTTGAACGCCCGGGTGCGAACCGTGTGGAGGCCGTAGGAGCGGAAGTACTGGTAGCCGAGCAGGTCCTGGCCGACCTTGCTGACTCCGTAGGGTGACAGGGGCCGCAGGGGGTTGTCCTCGGTGATCGGCGTCTCCTCCCGCGCCACGTAGCCGTACTCCTCGCTGGAGCCGCAGACGTGGAAACGGGTGTCGAGGCGATCGAGGGACCGCAGCGCCTCGAAGAGGTTGAGCTGGCCGAGGATGTTGGTGTTCATCGTCGAGGCAGGGCTCGACCAGGACGTGGGGACGAAAGACTGCGCCGCCAGGTGGAAGATCCGGTCGGGCTTCACTGCCTTGATCGTCTGGTGGCACGATGTCGCGTCGAGGATGTCCATCTCCACCAGGCTCAGGTCCTTGATGTGGGCGATGTTGTCTCGGGGGCTGCGCCACCGGTAGGACCCGACGACGTCGACGTCGCCACGGCTCAGACAGAACTCGGCCAAGTGGCTGCCGACGAAGCCGGTGATCCCTGTGATCAATACCTTCACTCAACACCTCCCCATGTAGTCCACCGTCCCCCGTGCCCTACCCGCGTGCCCGGTACCAGTCCAGCGTGTCGACGAGCGACGTGGAAAGAGGAATCTCGGGCTTCCAGCCGAGAGCCTCCCGTAGCTTGGACGAGTCGCCCACCAAAACCTCGGGGTCCCCTGGGCGGGGTTCGGGGTCGGCGACCACTTCGACTGCGTCCTTGAGTCCGGCTGCTTCCAAGAGGATATCGAGCAGATCACCCACGCGCTCGGCACTGCCCGAGGCGATGTTGTAGACCTCGCCCGGGTCCCCGCTCTCGATGAGCAACAGGTAGGCGGCCGTAACGTCCCGGACATCAAGGTAGTCCCGCCGGCTCCCCAGCCAGCCGACCTTCATGCGGGGCGGTCGCAGGCCCCGCTCGATCTCGGCGATCTGGGAGCTGAACGCCCCGATCGCGTAGTCGGGGCTCTGGCCCGGCCCAGTGTGGTTGAAGGGCCGGGCGCCGATGACCGGCATCCCGAAGTGCCGGCGGTACAGCGCACCGACCAGCTCCTGGGCCACCTTGCTGACGCCGTAGGGCGACCGCGGCTGCAGGGGGTCCGTCTCGACCAGGGGGCTGCCGGTGCCGTGCCCGTACTGCTGGGCGGATCCGACGAGCAGCACCCTCGTTTCGGGTCGGTCCACGAGGGCCTGCAGGAGGTGGCTGGCGCCCATGATGTTGACGGCGAACGTCTCGTCGGTGGCCTCCCAGGAGCGCTGCGGCGAGGCCATCGCCGCGAGGTGGATGACGCCGTCGGGCCGGTGGGCGTCGAGGACGTCCCTGAAGCTGGCCGCGTCACAGACGTCGAAGACCTCGGTCGCCACCGGGACCGGCGGTTGCCAGGGGGAGTGGGACGCGGCGACCACCTCGTGGCCGGCTCGTTGCAGCGTCGTCAAGAGGTGGCCGCCGACGAAGCCTCCTGCCCCGGTCACGAAAATGCGCATACCGGGGACGATACTCGATCGTCTCCGAGCGACCCGGCTGAGCCGAGCCCTGCCTCAGACGGCCTCGATCCTCAATTTGACGTTCGCCGCTCGGGCCACGAGTGCAATGTGAGTCCGGTTCGACGTCACGACCCCGTCCCCCCGACGGGCAGCCCCTTCCACCACCGTGACGTCGACCACGTCAGGGTGACCAGATCAACGGGCCAGCAAGCCAACGCCCACTCATCAGGTTGGCCGCGTTGCAGCTGCTCTCCCCGAACGGCCCGGGCTCTGGTCAGGCCGCTTACAAGCTCCGCCGCCGTGAGGACTCCGTTCTCGGCCTCCCACTCGGCGAGACCCTTGCGGCCGGCCTCGATCCGCAACCGGTGTGCCGCGGTGGCCGCGGCCAGGTCTGCTGGGAGGGAGATCGAGCGCTTAGGTCGTTGAGCCATCCTTGGATGGTAGTCCAGGTGGTACGAGCGCTCAGTCCTGCAGGCGGCGAAGCTCCAGGACGAGGCGGGGGACGTCCTGGCGGACGTTGGCGATGAGCTCGACCACCAGGCTGGGGGCGAAGTCCTCGCCCAGCCAGACGTACATGTCGGGGACGTCGTTCTCGCCGTCCACCCGGATGAAGCTGGAGGCCCCGGTGCGCTGCTCCTCCTCGAGCACCGGCGTCCAGGGAGCGGACGTGGCCCGCTGGGCGGCCCGTTCCAGGCTGTCGAGTTCCTCGGGGGACACGAGATCGACGGCGGCGTCGTCGGCGGCGTCGACCAGCCGGTCCAGCAGGTTGCGGGCGAGGGCGATGAACTCGACGTCGGCCTCGGGGGCAGGTTCGAAGTCCCGCCAGATGACAAGCTCCCTGCCGTCGGCGTCCGCGTCCGTCCGGATGCGCGGGGCACCGGCTGCGTCTCGTTCGACCAGCCAGGGAGCGGGAGCCGTGGCGGCCAACCGCCGCCGGATGGTCGCAAGTTCACGGCGGGGGATCATCGATCACCAATATGAACAAACCGCGGCTCGAATGCTAGGGGTCCGCATTGCTAGGCATTGCTAGGGTCCGAAGTCCCCGTGTCGGGAGCGGGCTGTGCCCTGACCGGCTGGCTACCGCCCGGTACGAAGCGGACCCCGACACCCGGTTCGGTGCGGAAGTACCGGGGCTGGGCCGGGTCCGGCTCCAGCTTGCGCCGGATGGTGGCCATGTAGGAGCGCAGGTAGTTGGTCTCCCGCTCGTAGGCCGGCCCCCACACCTGCTGGAGGAGCTGGCGCTGGGTCACGAGGCGGTCCCGGTTGCGGACCAGGACCTCAACGAGCTGCCACTCCGTGGGCGTGAGGCTGACGTCTCGGCCGTCGGTCCGGCTCACCCGGTGCGCGGCGAGGTCCACGACGAAGTGCTCGGTGGCGACCGACGCTGCCTCATCGGTGATCGACGACCTGCGCATCGCCGCCCGGATGCGGGCCAGCAGCTCGTCCATGCCGAAGGGCTTGGTGACGTAGTCGTCGGCGCCGGCGTCGAGGGCGGCGACCTTGTCGGCCTCCCGGTCGCGCACCGAGAGGATCACGATCGGCACCGTGCTCCAGCCGCGCAGGCCCCGCACCACGTCGATGCCGTCGATGCCGGGCAGTCCGAGGTCGAGGATCACGACGTCCGGATGGTGGCGGGCCGCCAGCTCGAGGGCCTCCTCGCCCGTGCTGGCAAGATCCACCTCGTAGCGGCGCGCCCGGAGGTTGACCTCGAGGGTCTTGCGGATCTGCGGCTCGTCGTCGACGACGAGGATCCGGCTCAACACCGCCGAACTCTAGCGGACGCCGCGGGGGCCGTCGCCGAAGCAACTTTGAGCCACAACGTGCATTTTTGGGTGGTTTTGGCTCAACGTTCGGCGCCAGCGCCGCTTCATGCGGACTGCCGGAGGGAGAGGATCATCGTCGTGCCCCCGCCGGGCGTGTCCTCGACCAGCAGCTCGCCGCCCATGGCCTCCACGAAGCCCCTGGACACCGCCAGGCCGAGGCCGACGCCGTTGGGGGCGACCCGGCCCCCGTCGCCGAGGCGCTGGAATGGCTGGAAGACGCGCTCGCGGTCCCCGAGGGGGATGCCCGGACCCCGGTCGATCACGCGGAGGTCCACGCGGTCGCCGACCTCGCCGGCCTCGACCCGCACCGGCCGTCCCTCCGGCGACCAGGACAGGGCGTTCTCCACGACATTGGCCACAGAACGCTCCAGCAGCGCTGGGTCGGCATCGACGGCGGGCAGGCTGTCGGGGACGTCGACGGTCAACGAGGACATGTCGCGCGACAGGCTCCTGAGGGCCCCCGAGACCACCTCCTCCAACCCCACGGCCCGCAGCTTGAGGTGCAGGGCCCCCGTCTGGAGGCGGCTCATATCGAGCAGGTTGGACACCAGGGCGTTGAGCCGGTCGGACTCGACCTCGATGGTGTGGGCAAAGCCCTGTATGGCTTCGGGGGACCATTCCACCTCTTTGGAGAGCAGGCTGCTCGCCGAGGCCTTGATCGACGCCAGGGGCGTGCGCAGGTCGTGCGACACCGCGGCCAGGAGTGCCGTGCGGAGCTGGTTGGACTCCGCCAGCTCGCCGGCGGAGTCCGCCACGGCCTGCAGGCGGCGCCCGGCCTGCGCGACCCGGAGCTGGGCGACGAACGAGTTCAGGAGGCGGGTGTCCTCCCCCACCATCTCGCCGCCGGCCAGCGCCAGGACCGACCCCTCCTCGAGGGTTGCGGAGAAGGAGGCGTCGTCGGGCCGCGTGGGGACGGGCTCCCCGGCGGCGGCATCGACCTGCCAGCCCGCCCCGTCCGGGGACAGCACGGCGACGGCGGTGAGCCCGAACGTCTCGCGGAGCTGGCTGAGGAGGTTGGGCAGCGCCTCCTCCCCCGCCGACAGCACCGAGCTTGCCGCGAGGCGGGCCAGCGCCTCTGCCTCCGCCTGGCTGCGGGTTGCGAGCACGGTGCGCCGAGCTGCCCGTTCCCCGACCGCTGAGACGGCCACGGCGACGATGAGGAAGACCGCAAGCGCCAGCGCGTCGACGGGGTGGCCGATGGTGAGGGTGTGCAGCGGGGGGATGAAGAACCAGTCGGCCACGAGGAAGGCCACCACGGCGACGGTCAGCGCCGGCAGGGCGCCGCCCATGATGGCGACGGCGACGATGAGGACCAGGAACAGCAGCAGGCTGCCCGAGGAGCCGAGCGTGTCCCGGAATGGCGCCAGGACCATGGCCACCAGCGGTGCCCCCGCCAGGCCGAACAGTAGGGCGGCCTGGCGCCGGCGGTGCGGCAGCGGCGCCAGGTGTCGCCTACGTATCGGGCGGGGCAGCACCTCGTGGGCGGATCCCTCGTTGGACGAGATGACGTGGACGTCGATGGGGCCGGCGAGGCGGACCACCCGGTTGATGATCGAGCCGTGGATGAGCTCCTCCCACCGCGACTTCTGCGGCGCACCGAGGATGAGCTGGGTGGCGTTCTCCGCACGGGCGAACTTGGTCAGGGTTTCGGCCACGTCCCCGCCGGTGATTTCCAGGTACCGCCCCCCGAGCTCCGCCACGAGGGCCCGCTGGCGCCCCAGGTGCTCTGGGGACGGCTGGGCGAGGCCGTCGGCGGAGCGGACGTGCACGGCGAGCAGATCGCCCTTGGTCCGGGCCGCCATCCTGGCCCCCCGGCGGATGAGGTGCTCGCCCTCCGGGTTCCCGTCGACGGCGACCACCACCCGCTCGCGGGTCTCCCACGGCATGGCGATCCCGTGGCGCTGCCGGTAGTCGTGCAGTGCCTCGTCGACCCGGTCCGCCACCCACATGAGGGCCAGCTCGCGCAGGGCAGCGAGGTTGCCCTCCCGGAAGTAGTTGCCGAGGGCGGCGTCGACCTTCTCGGGCGGGTAGACGTTGCCGTGGGCCATCCGCCGGCGCAGGGCTTCGGCGCTCATGTCCACCAGTTCGATCTGGTCGGAGGACCGCACGACGGCGTCGGGAATCGTCTCGCGCTGCGCCACGCCCGTGATGCGCTCCACGACGTCGTTCAGGGATTCGAGGTGCTGGACGTTGACCGTCGAGATGACGTTGATCCCGGCGTCGAGGAGCTCCTCGACGTCCTCCCAGCGCTTGGTGTGGCGGCTGCCCGGCACGTTGGTGTGCGCCAGCTCGTCGACGAGGGCGACCTCCGGGTGGCGGGCAAGCAGACCGTCGAGGTCCATCTCCTCGAAGGCCTGGCCCCGGTACTCGATTCGCGCCCGGGGGAAGACCTCGAGGTCCCGGATCTGCGCCCGGGTGTTCGGGCGGTCGTAGGTCTCGACGTAGCCGACGACCACGTCCTTGCCGCGTTCGTGGCTGCGCCATCCCTCGTTGAGCATGGCGTAGGTCTTGCCGACGCCGGGGGCTGCCCCCAGGTAGATCCGGAGCTTGCCCCGGGCCATGGTCTGCCTGTCAGTGGTACGTCGTGCTGTCCAGGGCCAGGTTCAGCTCGAGGACATTGACGGTCGGTTCGCCAAGGATGCCGAGCGGGCGCCCCTGGGTGTGGGCCTTGATCAACACCAGCAGCGGGTCCACGGTCCTGATCCCACGGGCGGAAGCGACCCTGGCAGCCTGGTCGTCGGCGTTCGCCACGGAGATGGCAGGGTCGAGCCCCGATCCCGACGCCGTGACCGCGTCGACGGGCACCGGGGCGTCGGCGGCCATGTTGTTCTCGGTCCGGTAGGCCTTCACCCGGTCAGCCACCGTGCTCTGAAGCTGGGGGTTGGACGGACCGAGGTTGGAGGCCCCGCTGGCCGTGGCGTCGTAGCCGTTAGCCCCGGCTGCCGACGGGCGGGGGTGGAAGTACTTCGCGGCGGTGAAGCCCTGCCCGATCAGGCGGGAGCCGACCACGGCGCCATTGCGGGAGACGAGCGAGCCGTCGGCCTTGGAGCGGAACAGGGCTTGGGCGATCCCGGTCATGGCGAGGGGGTAGGCCAGCCCCAGGAGCACGATGAGTGCGATGGTCATCCTCAATGCGGGGAGCAGTTGGCGGCGCATCCTCAGTGTACCCCTCTCATTTCACACCCAGAGCGGCGATGACCAGGTCGATCGCCTTGATGCCGATGAAGGGGGCGACGACCCCGCCGACCCCATAGATCAGGAGGTTGCGGCGCAGCACGGCGGCGGCGCCCAGCGGCCGGAACTTGACCCCCTTCAGGGCGAGGGGGATAAGGGCCACGATGATGAGGGCGTTGAAGATCACGGCCGACAGGATGGCCGAGTGCGGGTTTGCCAGCCGCATGACGTTCAGGGTCCTGAGGGGCGGGAACACCTGCTGGAACATCGCTGGGATGATGGCGAAGTACTTGGCGACGTCGTTGGCGATGGAGAACGTCGTCAGCGACCCCCGGGTGATGAGGAGCTGCTTGCCGATCTCGACGATCTCCATCAGCTTCGTCGGGTTCGAGTCCAGGTCGACCATGTTGCCCGCTTCCTTGGCGGCCTGGGTACCGGTGTTCATGGCAACCCCGACGTCGGCCTGCGCCAGCGCCGGGGCGTCGTTCGTGCCGTCGCCGGTCATCGCGACGAGGAAGCCGCCGGCCTGCTCCTTGCGGATAAGGGCCATCTTGTCCTCGGGCGTCGCTTCGGCGAGGAAGTCATCGACGCCGGCCTCCTTGGCGATCGCGGCTGCGGTGAGCGGGTTGTCGCCCGTGATCATCACCGTCCGGATCCCCATCCTGCGGAGGCCCTCGAAGCGCTCCGCGATGCCGGACTTCACGACGTCCTTCAGGTGGATGACGCCGAGGACCCGGCTCCCGTCGGCAACGACGAGCGGCGTGCCCCCCGAGGTCGAGATGCCCTCGACGATGGGCTCGAGGCCGTCGGGGACGTGGCCCCCCTGCTCCCGGACCCACCGCCGGACCGAGTCCGCCGCCCCCTTGCGGATGCTGCGGTCGGCCATTCCATCGTGGGCCGCGAGGTCGACCCCGCTCATCCGGGTCTGCGCGGTGAAGGCGACGAGCGTGGCGCCGACCAGCTCGCGCTCCCGCAGCCCGTACCGGTCCTTGGCGAGCACCACGATCGAGCGGCCCTCGGGCGTCTCGTCGGCCAGGCTCGCAAGCTGGGCGGCGTCCGCCAGGTCCTGCTCGCTCACGCCCTGCAGCGGGAGGAACTCGGCGGCCTGGCGGTTGCCGAGCGTGATCGTGCCCGTCTTGTCGAGCAGCAGGGTCGAGCAGTCGCCGGCGGCCTCGACCGCCCGGCCGCTCATGGCGAGGACGTTGCGCTGCACCAGGCGGTCCATCCCGGCGATCCCGATGGCCGACAGCAGCCCGCCGATGGTGGTCGGGATGAGGCAGACGAGCAGGGCGACGAGCACGGTGATGGACTGGGAGGCGTGGGAGTACATGGCGAACGGCTGGAGCGAGACGACCGCCAGCAGGAAGATGATCGTGAGGCCGGCCAGCAGGATGTTGAGCGCGATCTCGTTCGGCGTCTTCTGCCGGCTGGCCCCCTCGACGAGGGAGATCATCCGGTCCAGGAAGCTGTCCCCGGGCTTGGAGGAGATCCGGACCACGATCTCGTCGGACAGGACCCGCGTGCCGCCGGTGACCGACGAGCGGTCCCCGCCCGATTCGCGGATCACGGGGGCGGACTCTCCCGTGATCGCCGACTCGTCGACCGAGGCGATGCCCTCGACCACCTCGCCGTCCCCCGGGATCAGCTGACCGGGCCGGACGACGCAGAGGTCCCCGATGGTGAGCTGGGACGACGGCTTCTCGAAGAGGGCACCGTCGGCGGCCCGGCAGTAGGCGACCGTCTCCGAGCGCGTCTTGCGCAGGGTGTCGGCCTGCGCCTTCCCCCTGCCCTCCGCGACCGCCTCGGCGAAGTTGGCGAAGAGGACGGTGAACCACAGCCATGCCGACACCAGCCCCGTGAAGGCGCTGTCGGCCCCGGAGGCCGACGGGAGGTCACGGACGAACAGCACCGTCGTGAGGACGCTCCCGACCTCCACGACGAACATGACGGGGTTGCGCACCATCTGGCGGGGGTCGAGCTTGCGGAGGGCATCGCCGACCGCCCGGCGAAGGATGGCGGGTTCGAACATCGACTGCTTGCGGGCGCCGCCGTGGTGCTCGGTGGCCGTGGGGGGTGCCGTCACGGATGTCTCCATCAGAGGTGGAAGTGACCGACGAGGTGTTCGACGATCGGACCGAGGGCGAGCACGGGGAAGAAGGTCAGTCCGACGACGAGGACCACCACGCCGAGCAGCAGCCCGAAGAACAGCACGCTCGCGGTCGGGAAGGTCCCGGCCGACGGGGGGAGCGGCTGCTTGCGGGCCAGCGACCCCGCAATCGCCAGCACGGGGATCATCAGGAAGAACCGGCCCACGAGCATGGAGATGCCGCCGGTGACGATGTACCAGGTGGTGTTCGCGTTGATCCCGGCGAAGGCGGACCCGTTGTTGTTGGCCTGCGAGGTGAAGGCATAGACCACCTCGCTCAGCCCGTGCGGGCCGGGATTGCCGAGCGATCCGAGCGCCGCCTTCAGGAGCACCGACGCGGCGCTGAGCGAGAGGATGACCAGCGGCACCGCCAGGATGTAGACCACGACCAGCTTCATCTCGGCGGCCTGGATCTTCTTGCCCAGGTACTCCGGCGTGCGGCCGACCATGAGCCCGGCGATGAACACGGCGAGCAGGGCGAAGATCAGCATCCCGTAGAGCCCGGAGCCGGTGCCGCCGGGATCGACCTCCCCGAACATGATGTTGAGGAGGGCCGTCGCCCCGCCGAGGGGGGTAAGGCTGTCGTGGGCGCAGTTGACCGCCCCCGTCGAGGTGCCGGTCGTGCTGCCCGCGAACAGCCCGCAGGAGGCGGAGCCGAAGCGCGTCTCCTTGCCCTCCATGTTTCCCCCCGATTGGGTCGCGGTGATCCGCTGGTCCGCGCCCACCACGGCAAGTTTCGGGTTGCCTGCGGACTCGAGGGCCATGACGGCCACGCTGGTGCCCAGCCACAGCACCAGCATCGTGGCGACGATGACGTAGCCCTGCTTGCGATCGCCCACCATCCGCCCGTAGGCGAAGGGGAAGGCGAAGGGGATGAGCAGGATCAGGAAGATCTGCACCGCATTGGTCCCGGGGTTCGGGTTCTCGAAGGGGTGGGCCGAGTTGGCGTTGTAGGGACCGCCGCCGTTCTGGCCGGCCTCCTTGATGATCTCCTGGCTGGCGACGGGCCCGCCGGGGATCGTCTGGGTCGCGCCCTGGACCGTGGTGTACGTCCGGGCGGCGGAGAAGTTCTGGACCACGCCCTGGCTCACGAAAAACAATGCGCCGAGGATGGCGATGGGCAGCAACAGCCGGGTGCAGGTGCGGGTCAGGTCGACCCAGAAGTTGCCGAGGGTGCCGGTGCGCCTCCGGGTCAGGCCCCGGATGAGGGCCACCCCCACGGCGGCGCCGGCCGCAGCCGACACGAAGTTGTGGAAGGCGAGGCCCGCCATCTGGGTCAGTTGGGCGGCCGTGGATTCCCCCGCGTAGTTCTGCCAGTTGGTGTTCGTCAGGAAGCTGACCGCGGTGTTGAAGGCGAGACCCGGCGGCATTCCTTTGAAATGGTCCGGGTTGAGGGGCAGGTGGCCCTGCAGGCGGATCTGCGCGTACAGCAGGAGCAGGGACACGAAGCTGAATGCCAGCAGTGAGTAGGCGTAGACCTTCCAGTGCTGCTCGCCCTCGGCGTCGATGCCGCAGGCCCGGTAGATGAGGCGCTCCACCGGTCCGAAGACGCGGTCGCCCGGCGCCCTGCCGCCCCCGTACACCTTGGCAAGGTAGCGGCCGAGCAGCGGCGCCCAGACCGCCAGGGCCACGACGAGGGCGACAAGCTGCCCCCACGCCGTTGCGGACACCTACAGCCTCTCGGGGAAGACGAGCGCGAAGACCAGGTAGCCGACGAGCAGGACCGCCAGGATGAGGCCGATGACGTTGTCGCTCACGCCGCAGTCTCCTGCGGTGCCGCGGCGGGGGGCTGGGCGGCATCTTCCTCGTAGGAGGAGCTGGACCCGACGAGCCGCTCACACGCCGCCACGAAGGCCGCTGCGAGAGCGAAGAATGCCACCATGATGCCGACGTAGAGAAGATCGGCCACTGCTTCCACCCCTTCCGCTTGGGTGCTTTTCGGGGGCCCCGAGGGTTGCCCGCTTCCTACTATCCGCCCCCCGCGGACCGCCCGAAAGGTCCTTCATGCGTCCTTGACGCACGGCACCGGTTTCTTGACGACCCCTTGACGACAGCGTTCTCAAGGGGCTGGGGATCGAGAGAAAGCCCGGCAACGTGTCCTTCTTCGTTGTCGGCTCCACCGGCGGTGGCCCCCTCACCAAGCCCATCGGGGTGCGCGTCAGGGCATATGAACTTTGAGTAAAAACTGCTGCTCTACACCGGTTTGTACTCAAAGATCGGTCTTCGGGCTGGCCTCCCGTCCGTTCAGACGAGATTGCCGGCGTACTGCAGGGCCGCCGCCACGTTGATGCGGCCGTGGCCCACCTCCTTGTGCCAGCCTCGGGCCGGCAGGCATTGGTCTGAGCGTAGTCGTAGCCCGGGACCTTGTCGGCGCTTTCCTCGATCGCACGGCGGACGAGGTCGTTGCTCATCGCCGGATACGCCGAGCGGATCAGCGCCGCCAGGCCGGCAACGTATGGGGTCGCAGCGGAGGTCCCGTTGAAGAGCCCGTAGTACTTGCCGGCGGCATCACCCGTCGGGGCCGGGTAGTCCTTGCAGCTCCGTTGGCGGGCCTGGCCGCCGTTGTCGTTGAACCCGCCGCCGTTGCCGGTCATGTTGGCCACCCAGCATTGGATGCCCGGAGCGACCACGCTGAGGCCCGGCCCGTACTGGCTGCCCCCGCACTCGTCGGCGGGAGGGCAGGCCCGCCGGTCGTTCTGGTTCGAGGCCCCGACCGCGATCACCAGGGGGTCGCTCGCCGGGTAGTCCAGACCCTCGAAGTCGTGGTTGCCGGCGGCGGCCACGAGCACCATCCCGTGGTCGTGGGCACTGTTCCCCTGCCCCGAAGACAACCGTCGCGTGCTGGCCGTCCTGACCTACCTCCGAGGCGAACGACCCTGACCCGGCCTCGCCACCCTCCTCAGCCATGCTGAACAGGTGTGGAAGATTTGGTACGTATAACAGCCCTTTTTTACCACACCTCTGACGACCCCGGTCCGTGCAGCTACCGATTGGCTAGCCCGGGGCGGCCTCGCCGGCGGGGGCCGGCTTCGCCGGGTCCCAGACCCTGAGGCCCCCGGTGATGCCGGCGGAGTTGTCGACGATCGTCGCCTTCGGCCCCAGGTCGATCGCGAGGTGCACGGCGTTGCCCCCGCCCACGTAGAGGTGGTCGTAGTACAGCAGGGCGTCGATGTCCGCCACCGCCTGGGCCACCCGCTTGCTCCACTTCTTGTTGCCGATGCGCTTGCGGGCATCCTCGCCCACCTGCTCGTCGTAGGTCTCGCCCTTGCGGAACACGTGGTGGGCAAGCTCCATGTGGGGGGCCAGGCGACCGTCCTGGAACACCGCCGTGCCCATCCCGGTGCCGAGCGTCATGACGACCTCGAGGCCCTTCCCTTTCACGACGGCGCCGCCCTGCAGGTCTGCATCGTTGACGACCCTTGCCGGGCGCCCGAGGCGCTCCGTCAGCGCCCCGGCGAGATCGAAGTCCTTCCAGGCTTCGACCAGCTTCGGAACGATCTTCGTACCCGGTCCTTTGGCGGTGACGAAGTGCGGTGAGGAGAGGACCCGCCCACCCCGCACCATGCCCGGGAACCCGGCAGAGATGCGGTCGTAGGCGGGCAGCGGTGCGGCGAGGGCCACGAGCGCGGCGACCAGGTCCTCCGGCGACAGCGGGTACGGGGTCGGCACCCGCACCCGGTCGACCAGCATCGTGCCTTCCCCGTCGATGACGGAGGCCTTGAGGCCGGTGCCGCCGATATCGAAGGCGAGCGTCCTGGGCGACGCTGCATTCTGCTTCTCCATGCCCTGTCTCCTCTCGGCTCAGTCGTCGGGGTTGCAGGGTGGCCTGAGGAGCAGGTCGACCACAAGCCCGGTCCAGCCGGTCTGGTGGGAGGCCCCCAGCCCGGCCCCCGTGTCGCCATGGAAGTATTCATGGAACGGGATCAGGTTGTGCCAGTCGGGGTCCTCGTCGAAGCGGGCGGCCCCCCCGTGGACCGGCCGGTGACCATCTTGGCCCTCGCGGAAGATGCCCGCAAGGCGCCGGGAGAGGTCGCGGGCGACCTCCGCCAGCGTCGCACGGTTGCCCGACCCCGTCGGGAACTCGACGGTGAAGGAGGGCCCGGTGAAGGAGTGGAACTGCTCCAGTGCGCCGGTGATCAGGTGGTTGACCGGGAACCACACCGGTCCCCGCCAGTTGGAGTTGCCGCCGAAGAGCCCCGTCTGCGACTCCCCCGGTTCGTAGGCCACCCGGGCCGTCGCCTCGCCGAGGCGCACGGTGTACGGCTGTTCGAGATAGCGTCGTGACAGCGCCCGGATGCCGTGCGGGGACAGGAACTCCTCCTGGTCGAGCAGCCGCCGCAGGATCCGCACGAGTCGCTCCGGCGACACGATCGACAGCAGCCGGCGGTCCCGCTGACCGGGCTCCTGGGAGTGGGCGCAGACCTGGTTGTAGCGCGGCCGGTGCCGCTCGAACCAGTCCATGCGGGACCGGAAGCCGGGAAGTCGCTCGAGGATCTCGGGCTCGATCACACCGACGGCGAAGAGAGGGATCAGACCCACCATCGACCGCACCCGGACCGGCTCGGTGGTGCCGTCGGGGTGGTGCAGGATGTCGTAGAAGAATCCGTCGCCCTCGTCCCACAGGCCCCGCTCATCCATGGCCACTGCGATGTAGGCGAAATGCTCGTAGAACTTGGTGGCGAGGTCCTCGTACGTCGAGTCGTTGGCGGCCAGGGCAAGGGAGAGGCCGAGGAGCGTGAGCGCGTAGAACGCCATCCACCCCGTTCCGTCACTCTGGCCGAGCGACGTACCGGGCGGAAGCTTCGAGCGGTCGAAGGGGGCAATGTTGTCCAGCCCGAGGAAGCCTCCCTCGAAGATGTTGGTTCCTGTCGGGTCCTCCCGGTTCACCCACCACGTGAAGTTGATGACGAGCTTGTGGAGGATCCGCTCCAGGAAGTCGTGGTCCCGGCGCCCGTCGATCGTCCAGACGCGCAGCGCCGCGTAGGCAAGAACCGGGGGGTTCACGTCGCCGAAGTCCCACTCGTAGGCGGGCAGCTGGCCGTTGGGATGCATGAACCACTCCCGGCACAGCATCGTGAGCTGGTCCTTGGCGAAGGTCGGGTCGAGGTGCGCCAGGGCGATGCACTGGAAGGCAAGGTCCCAGGATGCGTACCAGGGATACTCCCAGGTGTCCGGCATCGAGATGACGTCGGCGTTGGACAGGTGGCGCCACGCCCCGTTGCGGATCGACCCCCGGTCGGGCGGCGGGGGCGCCGACGCCGGGTCCCCGTCGAGCCAGTGGGTGACGTCGAGGTGGAAGAACTGCTTCGACCACAGCAGGCCGGCGGCCGCCTGGCGCAGGACCGCGGCGTCCGCCGTGTCGAGCCCACCAGGCGCCCGGCCCACCAGGCAGCGGTGCCAGTCGTCGGCCTCGGCTTCCCGGTCCGCCATCACCTGGCTCCATCCAGCACCGACGTCGGGGGCCACCCCGGTCCACGGGGCCAGCCGCAGGCGCACCTCCGCCGTGCCCCAACCGGCGACTTCCTCCTGGTACCAGAGGCCGGCCTTCGTGCCGACCAGGGCTGGGTTAACCGTGGCCGAGCCGTGCACGATGTGGTCGTGGATGCCGTCCTTCGGGAATGGCGGCGACTCCGCCACCCCCCAGATCCGGACAGCATTGGTCTCGTTGTCGCACAGCAGCAGGCGGGGAGCTCCCGCCGTAGCCAGCACCCGGTCGCCGAGCAGGGAGTGGCCCCGCAGCACCACGAGGGAGCGGCCCTGGTCCCCGGTCAGGGTGGCCCGCCGCGGGTCCCGGCCCCAGCCCCAGGTGTTGCGCAGCCAGAGGGTCGGGACGATGTGCAGCGTCGCGGGCGCCGGGCCGGCATTGCGCGCCCGGACTCGGACGCACAGATCCTCGGGGTCCGCCTTGGCGACGTCCACGGTCACCTCCCAGTAGGCCCCGTCGAAGACACCGGTGTCGAGCAACTCGTACTCCGGATCGAGCCGGGAGCGCCGGGCGTTGCCTTCGACGAGGTCGCCGTAGGGGAAGGCGGCTTGCGGGTAGAGGTAGCGCCACCGCATCCACGAATGGGTGGGCGTCGAGTCGAGGAAGAACCAGTACTCCTTGGCATCCTCGCCGTGGTTGCCCTCCGGGCCGGAGAGGCCGAACATGCGCTCCTTCATGATGGGGTCGGCGCCGTTCCAGAGGGCGAGCGAGAGGCAGAGGAACTGGTGGTCGTCGCAGATGCCGGCCATGCCGTCCTCGTTCCAGCGGTAGGTGCGGGAGCGGGCATGGTCATGGGGGAACCACGCCCAGGCGTTGCCGTCAGCGCTGTAGTCCTCCCGGACCGTCCCCCAAGCCCGCTCGGCGAGGTACGGCCCCCACCGCCGCCACCGCAGCCCGGCGTCGGCCTCCGCGAGGCGAGCCCGCTCGGCCGCCCCGAACCCCTCCAGCGTCATGATCGGCTGATTCTACGTGCCCTGGATGGGCCCTGGATGCGCGTAGCCATTCCGTGAGCCGAGGGGCGGACCCATGAAGGACGACGTGTAGCATCTTCGTGAGCCAACCCACCAAACCTGACGGAGCACCCGCGCTGCGAGCATTTCTGAGGTCCAGTCAGGCGCGCAATGTCCTCGTTGTTGCGGCCTGCGTCGCCCCTGTCGCCTGGATGACCTCCCTGGTCGTCAGGCTCAGCGTCAGCGTCCCGTTTTCGGATGAGTGGGATCTCATCCCCCTGCTCCAGAAGCAGGCCACAGGCACCCTCGGGTTGGCTGATCTCTGGGCGCAGCACAACGAGCATCGATCCTTCTTTCCTGAGCTCATCATGCTGAGGATGGCCCGGTTCACCCACTGGAACATGCGGGCTGAGGTGGTCCTCAATCTGATCCTGGCGACGATGATCCTGATGGCCCTGGCCTTCCTCCTGCACCGCACGCTTGGACGCCGGGGAGCAGCGCTTGGATGGGGGGCCTACGCCGTCGCCGCCATCTTCTTCTCTTGGATGATCTTCTCGCCCCAGCAGTGGGAGAACTGGCTCTGGGGTTGGCAGATCGCCTGGTTCCTGAGCAACCTGGCGGCGATTTCGGCAGCAGTGATCCTGTCCGAGTGGCCCGACCGCCTGCCCGCCTGGCTCGGGGTCACCTGCGCCGCAGCGGCGGCCGTCGTGGCCAGCTTCTCTCTGGCGTCGGGGCTGTGCGCCTGGGTAGCGCTCGTCGTTGTCTTCGCGCTTCGCACACAACTGCGTCGGGGCCTGCCGATCTGGATCATCGTCGGCGCGACCACTGTCACCCTCTACCTGCACAACTACCGCCCCGGAGGCGGGGGAGGGGTCCCCTTTGCACTCAAGCACCCAGTGACCTTCGTCGGCTATCTCCTTGCCTATCTCGGCGCCCCCGTTGCGCAACAGGTAGGTACCGCCGTTGTCGCAGGCCTTGCGATCTGCGCCGTCTTTGCCGCGTCATCCGCCTATTTGGCGCTTCACCATCCAGAGCCCCTTCGACGGTGCGCAGCCTGGATCGGTCTTGGTCTCTACGCCATGTTCGGCGCCGTCCTTACCGATCTCGGTCGTGTGAATCTTGGCGTGTCCCAGTCCCTTTCCAGCCGCTACGTGACGCTTTCGATGCTCGTCGCGCTCTCAACGCTGGCCCTCGCACTCGCCGCCGCAGCCTCCTATGCGAAGACGACCCAGCCGGCAGCTGCCCTGACGCGGGCCGCCCGTGTGGTTGTTGTCCTGGCGGCGGCCGCCGTGGTGTTCGTGAACTACAACAAGTCGTTGCAGGCTCTGGGGTCCCGCCGGGATGCCTTTGCCGTGGGGGTCGCGTGCCTCCGGACGGCGAGCAGTCCAGCGGATCCTTGCCTCATGAACCTGGGCTACTCGCCAGCCCTCGTGTGGGACCGGCTCGGTTTTCTCCGGGCCCATGGCCTCGGAGGCCTGCCCAAGAACTAGGCCCGCCGCATCGCCTCGTCGTAGAAGGCTGCGAGGTCGGGGTCGGTCCGGAACCATGCGGTGAAGGAGGCCAGTCCCTCCTTCAGGCCGACAAGTGGCCTCCAGCCGAGCTCGCGCTGGCTCTTGCGCGGGTCACCGACCCAAACGTCGGTGTCCCAGGATCGTTGCTCCATCGAGGCCCACTCAGGTTCGACATCGAGGTCCAGCTCGGTTCGCACCAGTTCGACCACGTCCCTGATTGTCGTCTGCACACCGGACGCCACGTTGTACACGGCACCCGGATCGCCGCCGCTGCGGCCTGCCGCGCGGAGGAAGGCGTCCACGGCGTCGTCAACGTGCACAAAATCGCGTGCGGTGTCCGGGTGCACCAGCGGCGGCAATCGACCATGGAGGCCGTGGACGACCAGGGTCGGCATGAGCCTCCGGGGCTCCTCGAACGGTCCGTAGATCGAGTAGAGGCGCAGCGTCGGGATGTTCATGCCCGACCGGCGGCCCGAGTACTGGCAAAAGAGCGTCGCCGACGCCTTCGTCACCGCATAGTGGCTGTTCGGCTCCGGGGGATCGTCCTCCGTCGCCGGACGATCCACCAGCCCATATTCCGACGATGAGCCGGCGTTGACGAAGGACTCGGTCCCCGCCCGCAGGCACGCCTCGACGAGGTTGGCGGTCCCCAGCACGTTCGTGTGCAGCATGTGGTCGAGATCGTTCTGCCACGAGTACGCCCCCGACGCAGCCAGGTGAAACAACCACTCTGGTCTGATTGCCGACACGGCAGTATCCACGGCCTCCGGGTCATCGAAGCGAACTTCGTGGAGTTCGACGTCGGGGAGGATCGTGGCGATCCGCCAGGAGGAAAACCCGGGGCGAACGAGCAGATGGACGTCATGACCATCGTTGATCAGCCGACGGGCGACGTTCGCGCCGACGAACCCTGTACCGCCCGTGACGGCGACACGTCTCATGTGTCAGATGAAGTCGTCGTACGCGAACTCTTTGAGGTAGGGGCGCGCTCGCAGTCGAACCTCCTCCTGCTCTCCATCGGAGAGCTCGAGCGCAGTGGCGCGGTTTGCCGAGGGCGTCGCACCGCGAATCGTCCCCCAAGGGTAGACCTCCCTCAGTTCCTGGCCGTTCCAGGAGGGGGTACGGAGGCTCTCCACCGCCTCAAGACCGAGGTCCTTGCACAGCGCGCCCAGAGTGGCGTACGGGTTTTCCATGACGTCCTCGATCCGCAGGATGTGGACGCGGTCGGGATTCTTCTCCCGGTGCAGGATGGCGAGTTGCTGGTTGAGCGTCCAACCCAGAAGGTAGTCAGGAAGCGACAGGGGCACGGGTCGCTTCTTGGTGTCGGCGTAAGCCGACCAGGGATTTCTGACGACATGGAGAACATGGCCTCGGGGAAAGTCGGCGAGGATCTTCTCCGCATCGACCACGACGATTGGGCTGTAGCCCACGTAGACGGATTCACGGCCGGAGCCCTTGTGGTCGTGCCAGGCTTCGAAGGTCGCCTGGAAGAACGCCGCAACGTTGTTCGCCCTCGAGCGGCCCCACTCGGCGATGTGCCGGACGTAGTGCTGCCGCCGCTCGTCGTCGGAGAAATCGAAGTCAGCGTGGCGGAACTTGCTCACGTTGGGGGTGCGTGCCCGCACCTTGCACTCCTCGTCGACGATCGCGTGGTAGTCCTGCTCAGGCGTGGCGTGAAGAGCGAAGACCGGCCAGCGGTACTTCCGGGGGAACATGGACGCCAGCGCGTCCGAGACAAGGTTCGTGCCGATCTGGGACTCGAATGGGTACACGAACAGATCGGGATGGCCATCCAGAAAACGATGGGTGGTGTTCCCCCCGTTCTCGTACATGGCACCGATCATCAGCAACGGGAAATCAGTCATCGAACAGCTCTCCCCCTTCGCGCGTCCGGAATGAGTAAAAGAGGCTCCGCGGGTCCTCGCGCTTGTGGCCGACCCGGTACGGAAACCGCGCCCGAGCCTTGTCCGAAACGGCCTCTACGGCGAATATCTGGTTCCCGTCGGGCCAGACGATAGCACCGAGGGTCCGGCCTGAGCGCACATC
>Ga0099828_10000145_pt1 | contig 38647 bp, 41 predicted proteins | sample CZO8metaG_2_FD_79338 | JGI IMG/M metagenome (GOLD analysis project Ga0099828, IMG submission 79338) | Vadose zone soil microbial communities from the Eel River Critical Zone Observatory, Northern California, USA - CZOApr15con2H1.8 metaG | ecosystem: Environmental > Terrestrial > Soil > Vadose... | reverse complement strand
GCTCTGGTGCGGAAGATGCCGAATAGTAATGGACCGGGACAGGGTAGCAGCGGTTAACCTGGCTCGGCGGGGACGCGTGAGGTTCGCACGTTCCCGGCCTCTGATAGAGGCGCAAGGCGTAGCAGTTGAAGCAGTGAAGGGGAACCCGACGCCTACGGTAATCCCCGGAGTCGATGCTCCGAAGCTAACTCAACCAACGAAGAGTTAACAGAACCTGTACGCTAGGCTTATCTTTCACCAGTCCGACCGTTCTAAACAGTATGAGTGAGCTCACTCTTCTCCCGGGCAACACGGTTGAGTGTGCCTGGTGCAAGGATCCTAAGCCGATAACTGAGACCACTTGGTTTATGCCTGAACCTGGGGAAAGGTCCGTTCGGCTCTGCAGCTTCTGCTACGAAGAGGCCCGTAAGCAGGTGCGATTATTGAGATTCGTGAGGACCCGCGGCGAATTCCCCGTAGAAGCAGCTTCCTAAGCAACACGCTTCTTCCAAACTTCCGCTTACGGCCTCGGGAGACCATCAGATCCCGAGCTTGGACACCGCCTAGGCAGCAGCAGATCTCTGAAACTTCGGATCAGTTAGCATAGAATTGCAAAACATTATGCCGTCGAGAAGAGCAATAACCCTGAGTCTGAGAAGCGCTTGCCTTCAGAACCTAACGTTGTCGTTCTCGGTTGTGGAATGGGCGGTTTCACTCTATCCAGCCTCATCTCTAAAAAAGTCGGCAGCTCGGCCCTTGTCACCGTTGTTGAGCCTCGGGCGCGGCTCCCTTTCGCTCCGGCATTTCAATGGGTGGTCTTTGGCTGGCGCCAGCCAGAGACAATACAACGGGAACCAACAGCTCTTGGCAAGAGAAAGAATGTGCGGATGGTCAGTGACAGGGTGGAGAAGATCGATGTCAACGGACGGACTGTGAAGACCCGGTCTCAGACGATAGGATACGACAAGCTAGTAATCTCCCTCGGCACTGAATTCGCGTTCGACCAAGTACCCGGTCTTGAAGCTTACAGTCATAACGCCTACTCGATTGAAGGAGCTCTGAAACTTCGCGAGGCAATTGGCAACTTCAATGGTGGCACAATCGCGATAGGAATATCACGACTCCCAATAAAATGCCCTCCTGCGCCCTATGAACTGGCTCTACTGCTGGAGGAACACTTTCGACGCGCAAAGAAGAGAGCTGAGATTCAGTTCTTCACACCTGAGCACCATCCAGTTCCAGCAGCAGGTAACGTCATTGGCAAACAGGTCGAGCGACTCTTGAACAGTCGTGGGATCAAATACTTGTCGAAGACGAAACTCGCTAGGGTTGACAAGGATAAGGTCCTCTTCGATAACGGTTCCGAGTTGAAGTATGATATTCTCATCACAACTCCACCACATCGTTCATCTCAAGTCGTAAGAGATGCAGGTCTGACAGACGATTCCGGTTGGATTCCCGTGAATCCCCACAACCTCGCAACCCGACACGAAGACGTGTTCGCCATAGGCGATATCACCTCAATTGAAACTCCCCATGGGCATGCGCCCTACTTGCCTAAAGCAGGAGTCTTCGCACAAGGCCAGGCCGAGGTCGTCGCCAACAATCTGGCAGTCTCAATAACCAAGAAAGGAGAGATGAAGCAGTGGGCCGGTGAAGGCTCCTGCTACCTCCAGGTCGCAAAATCCGAAAGCGCTTTTCTCAAGGGGGCCTTTCTTTCTAATCCTCCCCGACTCGAGTTTCACCCTCCTCGAAGGAAATGGTTCCTGGAGAAGTTGAGGCTCGAAAAAGAGTGGTTGAAGCTAAAGTGAGACTCTCAGCAATTAGCTTCTCTGACTAGCCCTTTTGAACTTGCCCAATCTGGAGGCGGCCATTTCGATGGTGTGGGGCATCTTGGAAAAGGAGAAGCGCAGCTTGAGTCTACCTTTGGATGGGAGATGATAGAAGCTCGATCCTGGTACAGCACCGACCCCTATCTTTTTTATCAGATGTTCCGCAAGCTGCCTATCATCTTTGAAACCCGTTCGTCCAATGTCTGTCCAGACGTAGTAGGCTCCTTCCGGGACTGTGCAGATGAAAGAAGCATTCTCCAATGTCTCCAATAGCAATTTTCTACTCTTCGCGTACAGGTTTCGAAGGTCCCGATAATAGGAGAGGGGGAGTTTCAGAGCCGCTATGCACGCTTCCTGCAGAGGTGTGGGGGCGCAGACCGTTAGAAAATCGTGGACCTTCCTGACGGCGAGCGTAAGTTTCTTTGGCGCGATGACGTATCCCACTCGCCAGCCGGTGGCGCTGTAGGTTTTTGAAAATCCAGAGATCGTCATTGTGCGACTGTCCATGTCGTCTAGGCTTGCGATGCTCATGTGTTTCCTGTCGTCGTAGAGGATGTGTTCATAGATCTCGTCAGTGATCGCGAAGGCATCATAGTCCATGCAAAGGTCTCGAATGAGTTGTAGCTCTTGACGCGTGAAGACCCTGCCTGTCGGGTTGTGAGGAGTGTTGATTATGACCGCTTTGGTCTTTCTGGAGAAAGCCTCTTTCAGCTTCTCTTCCTCGATCCTGAAGCTAGGCTCCTCGAGTGCAACGTACTTGCACTTCGCTCCCGAGAGAATCGAGTCCGGACCATAATTTTCGTAGAAAGGCTCGAAGATTACGACCTCTTCACCTGGGTTTAGTAAGGCTAGTAGGGATGCGATCATGCCCTCGGTGGTTCCGCATGTTACGGTAACATTGTCATTCGCATTGCACGGGACGTGATTGTAGGTTGACATTTTGTGAGCTATGGCCTGTCTGAGGCGAGGGACACCGTGAGTAGTCGAGTATTGATTGTGGCCTTCTCGGATAGCTCGGGAAGCCGCGCTCTTCACTCTGGCGGGAGGATCAAAGTCGGGAAATCCTTGTGCTAGGTTGATCGCGTTGTAGGCTTGGCATAGCCTGGTCATTTCTCGGATTACGGATTCAGTGAAGCCCTCGGCTCTACGGGACGGTCCCTTTCTCATGAGCTACAACGGGAAGTCGAAGCCTAGTAAGGGTTCTTCTATTTGTCTGATACAAAGTAGGTGGGGTCTAAATAAAGCCCAGTCAGTTCGAGGATGAGTCATCACCATGGCTTACTGTTCTGTCTTCTTGTACAGAGTACCGAGAAGAAAGGCAGAGGCCTTTATGCATGCTCTCAAGCCGATAATGAAACTGTTCGAGGATGCCGGAGCCTTGTCCGACGAGCTCTTACGACCGAAAGACATGACGGCCAAGTTCGGTGGAGCCAGCCTGCCCTTAGCCGTTGAGCTTGCCAGTGATGAAGAGCTCTGGATCGAGATCGCCAAATTCAAGGATACATCTCACATGAAGGAGGTTCATTCTCAAGTTGCAAAGAATCCCGACCTCGAGAGGCTTCACTCCAGATTCGATCTCCTCATCTCTGGGAAGCAGGTCTATCACGCAGAGTTCGAATCTCTGCGTCCCCAGCCATAGCCTCACTGCGGGAATCGAAAAAACCTGTTCGGAACAGTCCCACTTTCTATTGGACTCGAAGTGTTGGTAACACTACTCTGAAACTTCAGACTCTGCGAATGATTGAATGAGATACATGGCAAGAACCGACAAGAAGGGTCAGGCTTCAAAGAGACCGGTCAAGGCAAAGAAAGCTCAAGGCAAGGTCAGGACGAAGAGGTCAACCAATCGTACAAAAGCGTCACCTAAGGTCTCAACCAGAAAAACAATTTCAAGAACCGGACATCAGCAAAGTAGTGATACCACCTACATTTTCGAGTGTATCCGACAGGGATGTGGATATCGAATCCCGCGCGAAGAAAAAGCTGAGCAGGGGTCGCTACGCTTCGATCTCAAATGTCCCAAGTGTCACAACAGGGAATTCAAGTGCCTAGGAAAGGGCGATCTCCCAGCAAGTTTCGAATTGCCCGTACCCACAACGAACATAGACTTCAACAACATTAGACCTGTGGACCTAGGGTCGAACTAAGAATCTCCATCTCGACTATCAGACACTTCTAGCCGAGGAGAAAACACATTTCTTCTCCTTCAATCTTCGAGCTTGAAAGACATTCAAACGAAGACTTAACAGAACCATTCCCGCCTCGAGCAATCAATGACTGTTAGCGAACTTTCTCCTGAAAAACTGAGATTGGAGTGTCCGCCCGACCAGGTCGGATGCGAGACGAGTGCAGAGCTCGGTCCAGTAGATGGCATAATTGGCCAAGACCGTGCTCTGAAGGCATTGAAGTTCGGAGTCGAAATGAAAGGTAAGGGATTCAATGTTTACGTTGCAGGTCCGCCGATTACCGGGAAGAGACCCGCTGCTCGAAGCTTCCTAGAAAATATTGCAAAAACTCGGGCTGTTCCTCCTGACTGGGTCTATGTGAACAACTTTCAGAACTCATACGAGCCGAAGACGTTGAAGCTTCCTCCGGGTAGGGCTAAGGCCTTCCAGAAAGACCTGAAGAATCTTGTCGATCAAGCAAAGCGCGCGGTTCCCGCCGCACTCCAGAACGAAGAGTTCGTCTCGAGAGGAAATACCATTACCAAGAAAGCTGTTGCGGAGCGCAACAAGATTCTCAGCGATCTAAACAAACAAGCAGAGGTCCACGGCTACACAGTGCGAATGACACAGCTGGGAATCACAATAATCCCTGTCGTTGATGGGAAGACAGTAAGTCAGGAAGAATTCGATACTCTTCCAGCCCGCGTGAAGAAAAAGTATGATCAAAGCAGAGACACGGTCAGAGCAGCGCTTGACAAGGCAGGGAAAGAAGTCAACGATCTGGATGCTAGGACGCTAGAGGAACTGAAAAAGCTCAGAGATGATTCGGTGCGTTACGCGATCGGTGGACTCATGACCAATCTCGTTTCCCGTTACGAAGGTCTACCAGATGTCGTTCAACATCTCAACGAGCTTAGAGATGATATCATGGAGAATACGGAACTCTTCACTCCGGGAGGGACGGAAGAGAAGCAAGACGCCGAGCAACAGAGTCCATTGGAGAAGAGCCTACCTGAGTTCCTGTTCCGTCGATATGATGTGAACGTCATCGTAGATAATTCAGAATTGAAAGGGGCTCCAGTAATATCGGAAGATAATCCTACAGTGACCAACCTGCTTGGCAAGTTTGAGAACGAATCACGATTTGGAGCTCTCACCACAGATTTCACCCTCATCAAGGGAGGCTCCATTCACCGGGCTAACGGAGGCTACCTCATCCTCGGAGCGATTGAGCTGCTCAAGAACCAGTTTTCCTACGATGGTTTGAAGAGAGTTCTGCAGAGCGGAAACATCCTGATTGAGGAGACGGGACAGAGGCTTGGAGTTGCCAGCACTAAGACTCTTGTCCCTCAGCCAATACCGTTGAATGTGAAGGTGATACTTGTCGGAGACCATGAAATCTACCAAGCGCTATACACACAGGATCCTGACTTTGGGATCCTATTCAAGGTCAAAGCCCACTTCGATGATTCCATCGAAAGGAATGACCAGAATCAGAAAACTTACGGCAGCTTTGTTCACTCTCTTTGTGAAAGAGAGGGGCTTAACCATTTGGAGGCGCCGGCCTTGGGGAAGGTTGTGGAGTACGGGTCGCGCTTGGCTGAAGACCAGACAAAGTTGTCGACGAAATTCCCCGAAATCGCCGATCTGGTAAGAGAGGCAAATTTCTATGCATTGCAAGAGGGAGCGAAACTGGTCAAAGATGTTCACATCAAGAAAGCTCTCGACGAGAAAGTCTACCGTTCCAATCTTCTGGATGACAAAGTAAAGGAGATGATTGAGCGAGGAATTATCCTCATAGACACATCAGGAACGCAGGTCGGACAGGTAAATGGTCTCACCGTCATAAGCCTCGGAGATTTCGACTTCGGCCAGCCATCGCGAATTACAGCCAGCCTCGGGCTCGGGAGGAGGGGAATAATCGATATTGAACGCGAATCTAGGATGGGAGGACAGACCCACACGAAGGGCGTCCTCATCATTTCCGGCTATCTCGAGAATAAGTACGCTCATGACAAGCCGTTGAGCCTCTCATGCAGGCTGGTCTTCGAACAGAGTTACGGTGGTGTTGACGGTGATAGTGCTTCGAGCACTGAACTTTATGCGATACTCTCAGCTCTATCGGAGTTGCCCATCAAGCAGAATCTTGCGGTAACAGGTTCCGTGAATCAGAAAGGAGAGGTCCAGGCGATAGGTGGGGTTAACGAGAAGATAGAAGGTTTCTACAGGACTTGTAAGGTCAAGGGATTGAAAGGCGACGAAGGAGTAATGATCCCTCGGAGCAACGTCCAGCACTTGATGCTAAACGAGGAATTGGTCGAAGCCGTCAGACAAGGCAGATTCCACATCTACCCCGTCAGCACGATAGATGAGGGCATAGAGGTTCTGACAGGTGTCAAAGCGGGACAGTTGAGTGGCGACGGAACTTACGAGCCTGGCACTGTGCACTATAGGGCCAACAAGCGTCTCACCGAGATGACTCATAGATTGGCCGCGCTGGTTAGTTCCTCACGATTGGAGGAAGAAACTCCTTCGTCTGATGTCGAGGCTCTGGCACAGACTCGGCCAAAACAATAGGCCGAACCGTCTGTCACGGTTTGATGGTTCGACGCACTAATAGATGATGAGGTCCCATCGGACCGACTACTTTGAAATTCTCCCGTTCGAACATGGATTCTGTTCCAAACCAGAACCAGTTGGACCATTTCGACCATGCCCTGGCCGACTTGTGCGTTACCGGATATGCTTCGACTACTCCCCCACCTTGTTCCTTGATCGAATCTAGCGCAGCCTTCAAGGCGAGATTTGCAACTCCTTTCTTGCGATAGTCTCTATCGACAAAGAAACAGGTGATGCGCCAAAGCTTCTCCGACTCATCCAACATGTCAAGTCGTTTGTAATTTCTACCATTGTCGATTCGCGGGAACTCTTGCTTCAGTCCGTACGCACACCATCCGATAGGATTCCCACGATCGTATAGAAGAACTCCATGGGAGCGGTCATCATCAACCAACGATTTCTTGTCACGCTTGTTTTTAGCGCGTCTCTCCGCAGATGTCATTCCCTTCATTGTTCCACCGCTGGGACGCTGATAGTACATGCACCAGCAACCTCCAACTCCACCGTGCTTGGAGAAAAATCTCTCAAAATCCTGCCATGTAGTCGCGGTCAGCTCCTTGGTGCTGTATGCGGCTTCTGCTGACAACGAGGCCTCAACGGGAGCCATACCAGCCGAAGGGAAATAACTTCTCTCCCGGCTAGCGCCGATTCCTTCCACACGACACTGATAGGGATTCGGAGTCCACTGTCACGTTTAAAAAGGGCGAGACCGGCATAAGCTCGCTGGTTTCTAATGGAAGCAGCTACGACCACAACCCGACCTCAACTAAAGGAGGCTACGCTAGTACACTTCGAGATACCTTCCACCGAGCCCGAGAAAATAGCTCGTTTTTACGAGCAACTTTTCAGCTGGAAAATTGCTAAGGTTCCAATGGGACCAACCGACTACTGGCTCATATCTCACAAAGATGCCGGTGAGAACGAGACCATGGGCGGACTCTACAAGAAGACCATGGGCGAAACAGGATTTCTCAACTATTTCGGTGTAGTCAACATCGACCAATCTCTAGCTAAGGCCACGAATCTTGGAGCGAAGGTTGTCAAGGGCAAGGAAGAGATCCCGAACATGGGATGGTTCGCGGTCCTTCAAGATCCGGACAACAATACTTTCGCCTTGTTCCAAGCCTCAGGCAGAATGTAGACAAGACTCGCGTACGATTTCAATCCCTCTTTTTCTTTGCTTGATAGCGGAGAGACCAGGGCCTACTCCGTCACTTTTTTGTGTCTGGATCGCTACTGGGCGAGTACGAGTCTCTCGAATGAAAGTTCTCGAGAGAGACTTGACAGGTTGACCGGGGAAGTACCGTCTGGCTTGGCAACTTGCTGTCCTGATGGAGGCGCTTCCAGGTAGTTTGGTATGCGGGCTTTTATGCGGTCCTCGTATGTTGGAATGGTCTCGTTCTGGTAGAAGACTCCTATCGGGATCTTGTCGCCCCACTCTCTCGACTTTTCAATTATCTGTGACATTTTCTTCTCGACATCATCTTCGTTCATCATTGGAGTAATCCTTCCATCATAACCCGTGGGCTCCAGTTCGTACGGACGGGGTGTAGGTTTTTTCGTAGCAGGGTCTACTCGATCTTCTCCGCCATACCATTCCTTCGTGTTGATGTCGTTGTAGGTAGGGCAGGGTTGGAGTATGTCGACCAGTGCGAAGCCCTTGTGGGCAACCGCTTTCTTGATCGTCTCTTTGAGATGTTTCGTGTTGTATGCGTAGGTTCTTGCTATGAAGGTGAAGCCTGCGGCAAGCGCTAGCATTATGGGATCAATGTTGGTGTTGATGTTTGGCATCGGTAAGGACTTTGTTTGCATTCCGAGATGGAGCGTGGGTGATGCTTGTCCCTTTGTTAGGCCGTAGACGCCGTTGTCGTGGATGATGTATGTCATGTCGATGTTTCTTCTTCCGGCATGGACGAAGTGGCCTACTCCGATGCCTAGACCGTCACCGTCGCCTCCAATGGCGATGACCTCCAGGTCCGGGTTTGCGAGCTTCGCCCCCTGAGCAAATGGAAGCACTCTACCGTGAAGGGTGTGAATTCCGGTTGCGTTGGTGAAGTGGACGATCTTACCAGAGCATCCGATTCCTGAGAAGAGAACCAGCTTGTTGACATCGATCGGCAGCTCCGTGAGTGCCATTTTCAGTCCGGCTTCTATTCCGAAGTCTCCGCATCCGGGACACCAGTCGTTGTGAACGTCTGTTCTGAGGTCTGAGAGTCTAAGCACCATGGGTCAACACTACCCTCCTGTTCTGTGATGGATTCGAGATTATCTGTCTGACTCCTTGGTAGATCTCGTCTTGGGACATGGGTCTGCCGTTGAACTTGAGAATCTTGTTCTTGATATCAATCATTGTCTTCTCAGCGATAACCGCCGCCATCTGTCCGGAATAGTTCTGCTCGATGTCAATCGCGAGCTTAGCTCCCGCCAGCTTTTCCCGAACGCTCTCAGTTGGGAAGGGGCTCGCCAGTCGTATCTGTAAGAACTCTACTCCTATCCCGTCCTTGTCAAGCATTCGCATAGCGTCCAAGATAGCTCCCTTCGTGGACCCCCAGCTCACGAGAGTAGCGTCAGCTTGTTTCTTACCAGACCGAAAGAAGTTGAACTTCTCCTCCTCTGGGATCTCATGGGCCGCAGTTTCAAGCTTCGTCATTCTCTTGGTCATCATCTTGATTCTATTATCGGGGTCTTCTTCGATGTGTCCAATCGTGTCGTGTTCGTCTCCGCTGTTCCAGAAGCGATACCCAGGCATTCCTAACACCGCTCTCGGCGAGACGCCGTCGTCAGTGAACGCGAATCGGTGATATTCGCCGTTACCCTCTGGTTGGTGGCCATCGTTGATCAGTTTGCCTCTCTGAATTGGAACCATGTCTGATCGGAGCTGAGGAATTGTTGCGCTACTGTTGGCGAGGGATTTGTCGATGAGGTGTATGGCTGGCATCTGGAATCGTTCTGCATAGTTGAAGATTCTAGTCGCGTCGTAGAAGCATTCTTCGAGGTCGCCTGAGCACAGGACGATTCGGGGGAATTCTCCGTGGGAGGCGCTGAGAACGAATTTCAAATCTCCTTGCTCGTGACGAGTGGGCTGTCCAGTTGAAGGGCCGCCACGGGAGTATTGTGTAATCACAACCGGAACTTCGTTCATGCCCGCCCAGCCTAGGCCCTCGACCATCAGGGAGAACCCAGGTCCAGAGGTCGACGTTGCCGCCCGGACACCTGTCAGAGCCGCGCCCGTTGCCATCGTGATCGCCGCTATCTCGTCTTCTGTCTGGGTTACCAGAATCGATCCCTTCTTCCCCGTCTGACCTGAGTCGAAGAGGTCGAAGTTTTCATGTGACTCGATAAACTCGCTTTCGTCATCCGCGGGGGTGATCGGATAGTACGTCTGAACGCGACAGCCTCCCACTATTTTGCCAAGGGCGACTGCTTCATTTCCCATTAACAACAATCTAGATTGGTTTTGGACTGGTCTGAGCTGATAGGGGAAAGGCTGTTCCATCATGCCTTTCGTGATATCATAGGCCATCTTGGCTCCGATCTCGTTCATTCCGATGACTTTTTTCTTCGAGCCGAACGTCCGTTCCAGCGACTGGTCTAGATAAGTGATGTCGAAACCGAGTAGGGCGAGAGAGACTGAGACTGAAAGGACGTTGATGATTCTAGAGACCTTGCTGAGCTGGTGTTCGCCTATCTGGGATGCGGTCTTTGCGATGATGTCATTGTAGGGTATTGGGTATAAGCTGACGTTTCTCCGTTTTGCTTCCTCTAGGATTCCTGCGACATTGGTGGTGAGGTTCTGTTTTGTAAGTCTTGCTTTGACTCGAAGTACTACCGGGTTCTCGATTGTGTCGATCTTGTCGATCTCGATAGCGCTGAAGCTGGGATCGTAGAGTATTCCCCCACCAGGGTTTACCTCATCAGCATGTCTAACGAGAGTCTCGGCATCAAACGTTGCCAGAAGGTTCACATTATTGACGTGGGATCTGATTCTGTCGCTATTCACTCGGACCTCGAAGTAACTATGGGGTCCCTTGATGCTCGAATAGTACTCTCGAAGTCCAAACGTCCAGAGACCGCCGAGCGCGCAAGCTCCCGCGAAGATGTTTGCAGAAGAGTCTACCCCGCTGCCCTGTGGGCCGCCAGTCATCCAGGATAGGTCGTTGACCTTTGCGGGATTATTGCTCGTCGATTAGCCCCCGGTCGCCCTTCCATGCCCTACCGCGCAATCGCAATCGCTGCTCTCACTGCAGTATGGGCAGGCGCACTCACAATCATCTATTACAGTTTCACAGTTCGGGCACATGTACCGTTCGCTTTCGTCCAGCACAAACTACCGCACTAAAAAAGTGCTAGTCTTCTCAATAAGTCTTTACAAAAGAGCCGGGTTTTGCGGTGCTATGTCCCAACGAGAAAACGAGGTACTTTTTTCAATTTCTAAACCTTAGTACGATGGACTTGTGTTTTCTCGTTTGGAGCCTGCGGGTGAGCTGGATTAGTCGATATTGTATGCCCTACTTCTTCTTGAGGAGTCCAAACGCGATCTTCGCCTCTCCTCGCCACCCATCAAAGCCTCCGCTTCGGTCAATTCGCTCTTGGGAACCCATGTTACTGTAGAAGGCGCAATGCGCACATGTGGGTTACGCCGAATTCTCTTGACTTTCCCTGTGTCCTCGTTTGTCCTGACGTGTATGTTTCCCTGATATTCGACAAACCAGACTGGGTCCGCACTGGCTCCCCGTTCTTCCTTAGCTTTCAATAACGAGGTAGCGTTCAGGGCCAAGCCCTGCCAGCTTCGATGTAGTAGTGTCGGCATTTGCCGGCTGAATCGTGGGCCTCGATCAGCTTCTCTCAGATCACTTCAATATTCTCTTCGTTGAATCCTAGTTTGACAAGTTCATTTTTTGCCTTGGTTCTCTGTTCTCCATGGAGGACGATTCGTCCATCCTCCACATCGCCACCGGTACCCAGGGCTTCCTTTAGTTGACGTGCTATTTCTCTCAGCGACGATTCGTCCTTGGTGAGTCTGTGTGGCTCGACGACGGTTACTTCTCTTCCGGAGTGGTGATGGGTCTCCAGTCTTACGACAAAGTGCTCTGATTCTCTGTCGATGTGTTTCAGTATGTCCTCGAAGGTGGGATCTTCACTACTCATCCAATGTCATTCCTATGCTTCAACCATCTGATGCGAGTGTTCGATCGTGTGATGATAATGTTCGGGCGGCATAAAAGACTGGAACGCTCTGTCCACAACCTCACTCAGGGCTGGGTGAATGTGCATCATGTCCCTTATCGGCCTGTAGGTTTGTTGAGGCGTATACATTAATGGGATTATCTCGTGTATTAGCGTGGTCGCTTCAGGTCCGATAATGTGGGCACCAAGGATTCTCTCAGTGTCTGCTTCCACGATTACCTTGACGAAATAATCCTTAACGTTCAGCGCCTCTCCCTTGGCTGTGTCCTCATACTTGTGATGGCCGATGAGGACTTTGTCCGCTCCATACTTTGCTATTGCTTCTTGTTCTTTCATTCCGACCCCGGCAATCTCAGGATAGGTGAATATTCCGTGGGGGACTGCGTGATAGTCTACCTTGACACGTCTCTTCAGTATCGCATTGTAGTAAACAATTGCCGATTCGTAGTTCGCAACATGTTTGAAGAGATACTTGCCATCCGCATCTCCAAGCGCCCATATGCCCGGCTGAGACGTCTCCAGATATTCGTTGACCGCAATCCATCCATCGGGCGTTGTCTTTATTCCAGACTTTTCAGGATGAAGAATATCCGTTATCGGTCCTCTCCCGCTGGCGATCATGATCTCCCTCGCTGTGACCGTTACAGTCTTCCCAGTCTTCCTGTCCAGAGCAACCAGCTCCTTCAAGCCCGATGAGATCTCTCTTACTTCCTTCACTTCGTGGTTGGTGATTATGTTGATGTGCCGGCTCAATACCTTCTTTGCTAACGCTGAGACTTCAGGCTCTTCCTCGGGCACGAACTGGGGGTTTCTTCCTATGATTGTGACTCTGGACCCCATGCTCGCGAAGAAGTGGCCGAACTCCGCTGCAATGTATCCTCCTCCAACAATCGCGATGCTCTCCGGTAATTGTTTCATCTTGAAGGCGGAGTCGCTGGTGTGATAGCTAACCTTGTCGAGGCCTTTGATGGGCGGAATCATGGTCTTGGAACCGTTGCAGAGGAAGATCATCTTCGACTTGATCTCCGTGCCCTTGACTCTCATTGTGTAGGGTGCGATGAATTCTGCTAGCTCGTGATAGTAGTCAATATTCTTTGAATTGGACAGTCCCTCTCTAATCTGGTCAATGTCTGCGTAGATTAGCTTCCGCATTCTCTCCATTACAAATTCGAAGCTGATCTTCTTGATCTGAGTGTCAATGCCCAGGTCTCGGGCTTCTTCGATTTTCCGGACTAGTTCCGCAGGATAGAGTAGAATCTTGGACGGTATACATCCTCTTGTGAGGCAGATGCCTCCAGGCTCGTCCTTGTCGATAACAGCGATTCGAATGTTAGGATTGTCCTGAATCATCGGTTCGACAATGTTCATCACTGATCCAGTCCCGATCACAATAAGATCGTACTCTTTCATACAAAGTCGAAGCAGCTTCGAAGCAAATAAGCGTGTGGAGGCTAGCCTTGAATCACCCATCGGTTAGGAGCGGTTTACCAATCGCTCACAGTTATGAACAAACGTGACAAGCACTCTAGTCCTCGAGAAATGGAAGAACCTCTCAATCTAGCGCTCAATCTGATGGGAACCTTCGCCTTCGGCCTGAGCGGAGGAATTCTAGCGGTTAGGAAACAGATGGACCTCTTCGGCGTACTAGTGCTTGCAGTAGCGACTGGGCTCGGAGGGGGAATTATGCGGGACATAATCCTCGGTCACACACCGCCCGCGACACTGAATGACTGGCGCTACCTTGCGGCTGCTGGTTTGGCCGGGGTCTTGGTTTTCTTGTGGTATGGTAGGGTCGTTCATCATAGCAGGTTCATTACTGCTTTCGACGCAGTCGGACTGAGCATTTTCACGGTCACTGGGACTACTATCGCTCTTAACGCCGGTCTGAGCCCAGCTCCTGCTGCATTGTTAGGCATGCTCACTGGCGTTGGAGGTGGTGTGTTGCGGGACGTTTTGGCCGCAGAGGTTCCGCTGATCCTTCGGAGTGAGATCTACGCGGTCGCATCGATGCTAGGAGCGATCATCATTATCGTAACGGATCAAATCGGACTCTCAGGAATCCCCGTAGAGATCATTGCTGCCATTGCTACTTTCATTCTTCGCATGGTGAGCGTTCGCAGAGGATGGAGGATTCCTATCGCGATGCCCAAGTAGAATCTAGTCTTCTATCGACTAGCGGAATTGGTCCTGCCCAGAACTTTGTATCGGACCACTAGGTCAGGTCCATACCTTGCACTACTCAACAGTTTCAACTGTATAGCATCTCTTATGAGCGTGTTTCCCTTTCCTTCAACCAGGGTTGTTGCGCTACTCCCACCAAGGATTCTAGGCGTGATGGCTACGGAGATCTCGTCGACGAGTTGGTTGCTGAGCATGCTCCAGTTCAGAGTTCCACCGCCTTCAAGCAGTATTCTTCGAATTCCGAGCCTTCTTAGGCGATTGAGAAGAAGTATCAGCGACACGAGTGGGCCTCTTCCGCAGACGACGACGGTGACACCCTTCTCTTTCAGTGCTTCGATTCTCTTCTTTGGTGCCCTAGAGGTAACTGCGATAATTGTCGGAATTTCTCTTGCTGTTCTGACGACGTACGAGCTGGGCGGGCTCAGGGCGTTGCTGTCAACGATAATTCGATAGGGCTGACGTGCCTTGACAAACTTCACCGTGAGCTTCGGATCGTCTCTAAGCAAGGTTCTGAGCCCGACCATAATGGCGTCGACCGAGGCTCTCAATCGATGAACCCTTCTCATGTCTGCCGGAGAGGACATTCGAGAATCGCCGGTGAATGTGGCTATCTTTCCGTCAAGACTCATCGCAGCGTTCAGTATTACAAATGGACGGGAAGTTCGGCGGACGGCCATGATTATCTGTCTTGGGTCAGTAAGCGGTACTTAAGAAAAGTCCGAAGTAGGATTGACGGTATCGAGGCCTTTCACCTGTGGGTTCTGCGGTTCCTCCCTGACGGCTGATTAATTAGACTCGGAACCTGATGCATCTTCGAGGAATCTGTTGCGAGAGTCTAGGGCATCCTTCGGATCCTTCTCAACGATTCCTAGAAGGGTCAAGTGGCTCATATTCGCTGGGCTCTTCAACAACATCGGCATCGGATATCTCCTGGTATATCTGACTGCTTTCTTTCCCCAGATAGGCGTTAGTCCAGGAGTCGTCGGGCTTCTCCTGGGGCTCGAAGGGGTGATGCTGTTCCTGTCCATACCACTTGGCATCCGTTCGGACAGGAGGGGACGGAAGAAGATCCTGTTGATCGGAAGCACTGTCGTGCCCATCCCGATGATAATGATGGCCTTAACTGTAAACGTCCCAATCCTCGTTGTTGCGGCTCTCTTGTTCGGGGTCGCTGAGTCGGCGTTCTTAGCGACTTGGAATGCGATGATTGCTGATCAGACGGATCTAACGAATCGAGACGCTTCATTTTCGCTGTCTTTCATAGTGTCGGGTGGCGGGGTGGCTTTCGGTTTCCTACTGCCCTTTTTCCTCCCATTGGTGGCGGCTATGACTGGGATAGGCATCGTCCCGATTCATCGGGACCTCTTGGTCCTGGTAGGGGTACTCTCGTTCTTCACGCCGCTAATGGTCTACGCTACTTTCAAGAACTACAAAGAGACGATCAGCCCAAGAAAGCTGATCAGAGGTCCAAATTTCAGAATTCTCCTCAAATTCTCCGGCATAAACAGTATCATAGGTCTCGGTGCGGGGTTCATTATACCTCTGATCCCCACTTGGCTTTTCTTGAAGTTTCAGCTCCCAGATACGGTGAGCGGACCCGTCCTTGCCGTCTCCAGTCTTACAATTGCTATGGCTGCGATATTGAGCCCTCGAATCTCGAAACAACTTGGACTCCTTGTGGCGATAGTCGCGACGCAAGGAGTCTCTACGGTATTCATGCTAAGCCTCGCACTGGTTCCAACTGCAGCAGTCGCCATTATCTTGTACATAATACGTGCAGTTCTGATGAACATGGCATCTCCGCTGATCGACTCGTATCTCATGGGGATTGTTACGCAGGAAGAGAGAGGCCTAGCGAGTGCGATTAACACGGTAGTCTGGAGGCTACCCAACAGCGTAAGCACAATAATCGGCGGGATTCTGCTGGCCTCGCGAATATTCGACCTACCATTCTATCTCGCAACGGGGCTCTACGCAGTCGCTATAGTTCTACTCTACAGCCAGTTCAGGAATATTCATCCGAACAACTGATCAAGACAATATGCGGGCATCGAACCCGGTGAACTTCGTTGAAACCATCAAAAGCCAAGATCGATAAGCATCGGGAAGATGTCTACCCATGGGATCGGGCTAGGGGACAAACGAACAAATGCTGTTACTGCAAGGCCGATTGCGTCTGGATTGTCTGTAAAGAGTGTAGTGATCTCATCGCCCAGGGCAAGCCTCCTAGGACTCCGACTTATCGCCCATCAAAGAAAGGCCTGATTCGTCGTCATACCTTCGGCGGCGAAGTTCGATGAAGGATGGGGCCGTGATCAAAGACATTATGAATAGAGTGCTCGCAAACTCTTCAGATAGCCAAACGTCTAGCTGGAAACCCTAGACGGAACGACGATTCAAAACAAAACGATTGCGGGTCACTAGTTAGAAAACCAGGATTTTGCAGGTTTGATGCAAAATCAAAAGTGGGAGTCAGATGTCGAAGAAGCAGCTTCGATTGACGTGGGCAGTATGACTCGAACAATCGAACATGCAAGGTCGGAAACCCAGGCATTCCTTGGTAGTTCGAACAATTATGTCGCGGCTTTGATTGGCGCGTTGGCCGGGGGGATAGTGAGTCTAACTGTCTCTCAACTGCCAGCTCTCTTGGCATTCCTAGCTTCAATCCACGTGTTGCTGGAATGATGAACCGGAACTGGTTCTAATGTACGAGGCGGCCCAGCCATCGTTCTTCAGGATTACTCTCCTTCTACGAAGTGGAATGGCATTGATTGAATGGCTAGTCTTCATGGGCCTGCGAATCTGTTCACAGCGAAGGTGAATCATGCGGTACCAGGGTCATCTGTTACCATTCCAGCCGCAACTGATACCAAGCGAGGATTCTTGCATTTTTCCCGTGTTACCATTTGCGGTTACCAAATCCGTTACCAGACGATAATTCGTAATTGTATTTGATCCTCGCGACGCATAGTGCGAGTTCTATTTCTAGCTCTCCGCTAACAACCGTCTAAGGTTTCTTGTGGCTGCTCATCCATTTCTTTTCTTCGCGAGTGGGAGTAAGCTCGCATCCCGACGCCCAGAGAAAAGTCCTGGCAGTCGATGGTCCCACATGTTGAAACCGCTCTTGCACGGCCTCTAGCATGCGTTCCTCATCCTTCACGAATGTGTTGAGATATTTCTGGAAGGAGCCGAAGTCTTTCTCTAGCTTCAAGAATTCACCTGCGTTATGAACTGTGGCCTGGATCTTCTTCTCATTCCGGACAATCCCCGTATCGGTCATGAGCTTCTTCACGTCCTTATCAGAAAACCGTGCTACTTTGCTTATTGAGAATCCGGCGAAGGCTTTCTGGAAGTTAGGCCATTTGTTTTCGATCACTTTCCAGTTGAGGCCGGCGGTGAAGAGTGATCTTGTCATTCGTTCGAAATATTCGTCGTCGTTCTTCGGCGGTTTAGCATTCCAGTTAGGAGACACAGACATTCTTGAGACAGTCTACATATTTATGGACTTTGAATTCTAGTCTCCTCGCTCCAAGCCTTTTTCTACCTTGAGACCCACACGCTCTCTATCGAAAATGTCCGTCACCAAAGCTCCAACCGCGACCGTTTCTCCAAGAGACACTCTAAGAAAATACAAGACGATAGCGGTTGTGGGGGCTAGCAAGAACCCGCAGAAGGACGCTTACACTGTTCCTCAATTCATGAAAGATCATGGCTACTCGATCGTTCCGATCAATCCAACGGCTGATGAGATTGTCGGTGAAAGAGCCTATCCAAGTCTGCTGGATCTACCTGCGGAGATAGCGAGCAAAGTGGATATTGTGGATGTCTTCCGGCCAAGTGATGAGCTCCCTCAGGTGGCTCAACAGGTTGTGGATTTTCATCGGAAGTATGGAAGACCGTTTGTCTTCTGGGCCCAGCTGGGACTTGAGAACGAGGAAGCTAAACAGATTCTGTCGAAGAATCAGATTCCGTACGTCATGAACGCCTGTTTGAGGATCGTTCAGAGAACGATATAGCTCATCTCTGATAGGTTATGTCCCAATAGTAGCGTCGTTCTAGGTCGAGCTACGGTATTCCCATCGTGTTGCCTATGCCGGCAACAATCACGGTGTCTCCCGCCTTGGACGCGGATATAATTGTATTCTTGACTCGTTTTATTGCCTCGTCTACAGCGAGCCTTACCTGTTGCGTCATAGCTGAGATAGCTTCCTTGTTTGACATTTTCACAACTATAGCGATCATGGGAATGTGACGCTTGGATGCGCTCTGTTCGATGTGGTATCTGTCGACTCCGGGACCCCCGATAGCGGCGCCTACGCCTTCTGCGACTTCTCCGCTTGGTTCACCCTCAAACTTGAGGGCTGCATCAACGGTCACCACGAGGGAGGGAGAGTTTTGCTCTATGAGTTTCTCAACAGCAATTCCAGGCTTCCCGACGCTACCGCCTGGACCCTTAGCACGCACTAGGAGGAGGGTTCTGCCGTCGAGGCCCGTCTCGTACATTATCGTGTCCTGTTCGATCTCTCGAGACTGAGCGCCCTCGGCCATCTTGCTCGCGATTAGGGGCCCTATTCCGTCCCCTATCGGATTACCCTTGGCAAATGCGTCTATTGCTGAGCTGTACGCATCGGCCTCTTCCATTATCTGGGGCATAGCCATCTGGAGTTGGTACAGTGCGAGGATTCCGCCCTGCTTCCTGGCTAGGAGGTAGAAGTGGCGAACGACCCTGTACATCTGATCCGCGCCGATGGAGATTTCCATCTGGTTGGAGAGTGTGTTGACCTCGGCGTCTGTTGCGCTAGTAGCAATGGCCTTGACCTCCGTCCTGAGATTATCATCGTAGGTATCTAGAATGTGTTCGAGTTTGCCTACGATCCCTGAGGGGTCCATGCTTACGGGCTGAATGGCGAACGACCCGGTCAATCTGTCAATGCGAGATTCAACGGCTTTCTGGTCGCCCTTGAATCTTAGGGCTGAGCTGAGAACACTATCGTGTGCAGCTTTTCGAAGTCTCTCTAGCTTACCTAGGTTCCGTTTGACTCCAACCAGCATCATGCTGATCTGGATTCTCTGTCCGTAGAACATTAGGACGATGAATGATCCGAAGTATGCGAGTTGGATGATGCTGCTGACGTCTATAAGGGCCATTAGTAGATCAATACTCCGTTCCGAGATATACGCGTTGCTTCGAACGACAGCACGTTGAAAATCGACGGTTTCTCGATGCTTATCATCTTATCGTCTTTGGACCGTTTGCAAAGGGGTCTCCTGGAGAAGCAATCTAGTCACTCGTTTAGTGCCCGTTCTGATGAATCGTAGGTCTAATTCTTCGCTGATGGCGTGTTTGGAGAGGGCTGAGAGCACGTCTTTCATCTGGTTGATTGTTTGGGAACCGATGCCGATTATGACGTCTCCGACTCGTAGTCCGGACCGGTATGCGGCTCCTCGAGCGTCCACTTCAACCACTAAGACTCCGGAGTCCGCGGGGAGATCGTATCTTCGAGCCAGTGCCTCGTTGAGGGTAGTTCCATAGATTCCCAGCCAGGGTCTAACAACCCGTCCCTTCTCCCGGATCTGCTGCATTACCCATTTGATCGTGTTGACTGGAATCGCGAATCCAACTCCTTGGGCGTAGGGTATCATAGCAGTGTTCATTCCGATGACGTTTCCGCTGATATCGGCGAGTGGTCCTCCGCTGTTGCCTGGGTTGATCGCGGTGTCTGTCTGGATCAGCCCTTCAAAGATGAAATCGGCACCTGGCAAGGGTCTTCCAAGTGCGCTGACGACGCCTAACGAGACTGTTGGTCCTCCCTGTAGTCCAAGAGTGTTTCCGATTGCTAAGGCGAGTTGTCCGACCTTGAGTTGCTCTGAATCTCCTAAGGTGGCGGCTGGAAGGTTCTCGGCCTCGACATGCACAACGGCGATGTCAGTTGAGGGATCGCTTCCGACGACTTCTCCTACGAAGGAGCGTCCGTCTTTGAGATGAATCTGAACCTTAGCGGCTCCGTCTATGACGTGATTATTCGTAATGACGTAACCTTTCGAGTCGATGATTAGTCCAGAGCCTTTTCCTTCGATGGGCACAACGCCGTACGCAAAGTCGCGTGTTACTCTGACGCTGTCGATGCTGACTACGCTTTCGCTGAGTTTCTCGACTGCTCCTGTAATCTGGCTCTCTAGAGATGTGAGTATTGACATAGTCTAGAGCCCCCAGCTCGTCTTTCCGACGGGCTTGATCCTTACGTAAAGATAGCTTCCTTTTTCTCTTGATTCTGCTTCTCCGGTTATCTCGACGCCCCTTGGGACCCATCTGGTCGGCGAGTCCACATCGTCTACCAGCAAAGTAACCTTGTCTGGTGATACATCTTGGAATCGTTCACTGTATTTGAGATTCCAACCGCTGAGATAGAAGTAAGCGCCGTCAAATTCGAAGAGTACTGGCATGATATGTGCCTGCAAGTCTGAACATACGAAGGCTAGTCTCCCGAGACTTCTCTCCATAAGATACCGAAGCTCCTTCTCGGTGAAGTCGGCTCCGGTTGTTCTTCTCGTCCTCTGAGTCATCATTTTCTCTAACAAGCCATAGCACCAGTCGGGCTTATATACTTGGTAGTCGTAACAAACCAAGTAGGTGCGAATTACTTGAGTAAGTTAACCCCAATTGACCAAGACATAACAAAAGAGCAATCTGATGAGTGCCACCTCCTTCACTCTGCCTGGAACGATCTCACCAAGGTCTGGACGCTCCCCGTCATCCATGCTCTGAGCCTCAAGCAGCCAGCTCGATTCAACGAGCTGAAGCGAAGAATCCAGAACATTAGCGCAACGAGTCTCGCGGAGAGGCTGAACGAGCTGGACCAGAGAAAAGTGATAGAGAGAAAGGTCTACCCCGAGACCCCGCCACGGGTTGAATATGCGCTTACGAAGAAAGGGGTAGAGCTCTCGGTGATCCTCGGTACCCTGGCGGAGTGGGTCATGAAATGGGACAAACCGTCGAACAACACCGGTCGAGCCAATGATGAGAAGGTTCGAGCCCCGGTCCGTTCTAAATAGGCGATCTAGTAGATTTCGATATGGTCTTCCGCAAATCCCATCTTTACTAGTTCATCCTTGATTCTGCTCCGATGGTCACCCTGTAGCATTATCACACCCTCCTTCGCTGTTCCCCCGGTCGCCAAACGACCTTTCAGTCGGTGTGCAATCTCGTCGAGTGAGCGTCCCGTCTTGGGGAGTCCCTGCACGATCGTCATGGGTTTTCCCCATCTTCGAAACTCGACTCTGACAACGAGATGAGTCTCGCTCTTATCCAGCTCTTTTAGAGCTGCGTTGAAGTCGAAATCTTCGCTCAAACTCTCAATCAAGGGTCGCACGAGGGGCTTTTAGTTCCTTTCGGCGAGTTCGATGAACTGGCGCAGATAGCCGGCTAGAAGTGCTCTGTATTCTTCAGCCGTCATGTCTTCTCTCAGGTTCTCGAGCAAATTGCGAAAATATTCGAAACGTCCAGCGATCCGTGGCGATACTTGAGATAGGAATCTCTTGTTTGCCTGTTCGGCTCGGCCGCCGGTGTCTTCGACTCTATGTCTCGCCATTTGGGCGATTGCACGCGCATTGTGTGTCATGATCGACGAGTTGATCCAACCGTCCATCACGGCGTCCCGTGATTTGACCGGTTCGTCTTTCACCCAGTCTTGAAGGAAACTCGTCATCTGGTCTGATTCCATTATTGGCGTATTGCGCAGGACTTTGAACGAGATATCGTCAGCGTAAAGATCCTGAATGTCGTTCAGTAAGTCGTGGACAATTTTCTGTTGATAGTCACGCAGGACCGCCTTCTTCCCAAGATTGTCGACCGCCTCTTCCAGGATCTGGCCATTATGGGTGGGATGATTCGTCTGTATCCTGTACACGTGGGACATTTCGTGGACCAGCAATCCCTCTAGTAGTCCAGATCCAACAGCCCCCCCAGACACGACTATCGTAAAGTTCCCTCCCTGGGGCATTGTATATCCCATGAACGGGAGCTGCGGATCGACGACAACTTTCACTTTGTTGCCGATATCGAATCCAGCCTTCCTCATCATGTCGATAGCGGTCTGTCGGGCCTTCCGTACGGTGTCCTCGATATCTTCGCTGTTCTCGAGTCTCTGAGAGGTTGAGGTTTTCGCACTAGCCATCGGGGTTGTGTCACAGTCCGATTAGGTGGTCGATCGAGAAGGTTCCGCCGCCCAAGAATGTAAGGGCGAGAGCTGCCAGGAGGAGCGTTACGTCAATCTCCAAGCCTCCAGCGTATTTCTTCTTGATCTTTGTTACTGAAAGCCAGGTCGTGGATAGCATCCAGAGTGCTGAGAGAAAAGCGATGATGGGAGTGAGGATACCAAGGATGAGGCCGAGTCCTCCGAAGAATTCGACGACTCCTGCAAATGGAAGCAGGGCTACGGGCATTCCCATGCTCTTCATCCAGCCTTTTCCCTGTTCATTCGGTCCGAGTTTTGGATATCCGTGAATCATGAACGCGGATCCGACTGCGAGCCTTAGGATGATGGATGCGAGATCTACGTATTGGGCGAATAGCATTACTGCGTATCCTCCACTAGTTTCATGTCTGAGGCTCTTTGAATGTTGTTCATCTTATCGGTAAACGCTACGAGTCTATGTTATAAATCAAGTAGTCAATTGCTACCAAGTAGGTTGCAAGAACCATATCAGGTAAAGTTAGCTTAACCTTCTCGGCTTAGACTTCGATGAAGACTCCTTCACCGTTCTGTTCTACTTTGTACGTCTTCACCTTTAGTGTGGGGATGACGCTAAAGGAGCCATCCTCAACGTTGAACTTCCAACCATGCCATGGACATGTAACTTCGTGGCCTTTCACCTGGCCCTCTCCGAGGGGACCTCCTCTGTGAAGGCAGGCGTTCGCAATCGCGTAATAGCGGCCTTCGATTTTGAATAATGCGACGCTCCTGCCGTGAATGTTGATGATCTTCGTTTGTCCATCTAAGAGTTCGTCCTTTTCTGCAGCTTTGAACAGACCCGTTCTTCCAGTATTTTCTGCAACGAGCGTTGTCATGTTATCTGGTGTCCGCCCTTTACTTCGATGGGTTCCTCTCTTCTGTCCCGTGATCTTCTGTTCTTCGTAAACTGTGTCAGCCAATCCTCCAAAGCTCGAATCTGTTGATTGTCCGTTCCGAGTGCAACTAGTTCCTCTTTTGTGATGCTTACTGCGCGGAGAAGCAGATCTTCGATGTGAGAGGCGTGTGTTAGCGTAGGTGGCCTTGGATGAAGCTCTGCGAGATATTCGAAGTCTTCCTGGAGATGTTCGATCTGCAAGATTATGTCGCTCGTCAGGCGCGTGATTTCTATCCCAAGGACGCTGTTGTAGACGCCCAGTAAGACCTCCAAGTCTGACTGAGCAGTTTTCAGCTTCTCGATGTGCAGCGACAAAACTTCGCGTGGAATTGGGCGGTGTTCTCTGACCGCGCCGGTGATGTCTATGACCAGTGTTATGAGGAAGGTTGTGAGGAATCCGACCCCGAGTTTAGATCTTAATCGTTCTTTTGCGAGTCTCTCTACCGGAACGAGTTTCTTCTTCTCATTATTCGCTACAACTCTGTCGACGATCAGGTACGTGACTGGTAGGGTCACTGCGAGTCCGATGAAGGCAGAGATGAATGCCAGAGTGATGTCGTCGAGCGTTATGGTCAAAGACTATGCTGGTTGGTGAAGCTCTCTATATTTGGATAATTTCGATTTCGGGATGGGTTTGTTTCGCGGCAAAGCCGCTCTGCTGAGGGGCGTCGAAGGAGGGGACAGAGATTCCTAGTGGTTTTAGGGTTCTGTTATCTTGATGGCTTGGACGGGGCACTGGATCTCGCAGGCTCTGCAGAAGATGCAGTCATTCTCCCGGGCCGGGTCGGCTTTCCACGTTGCCAATGGGGCTTTTCCGCTATCATTGGTGATGCCCTTGTCCATTTTTTCCTGTTCTCCCGGCAGCTCCATTCTGTCGAAGACGTTGACTGGGCAGACGGTAATGCAGATACCATCGGCAATGCAAATGTCAAAGTCCACGCCCACGGCCGATCCGTGAACACCATACTCCTTACTGACTCCATCTTTCCACTTTACTTGGTGGTCAATGTGAGTCTCCTTTACCGGCCACCCGTTAGGGAAGCTCGGGTCCTCAATCAGCTTTCGAACGTCGGCCATGATAGGGTCTTCTGACTATCGGCGGGAAGTCGGGCATATAAAATCGTTGAATACCAATTGTACACTGTCTCCCATTCGCTGCCCGGATTTCTTGGAGCTTTCTACTCGTTAACCTTAGTTGTGGCTTTTCAGGAATTCTGGGCCGTAGAATCTTGCCGAGGAGCCCAGTTCTTCTTCGATTAGGAGAAGTCGATTGTATTTTGAGGTTCTCTCTCCTCGGGCTGGGGCGCCGGTCTTGATTTGACCGGTAGCTAGCGCGACTGATATGTCCGCAATAGAATTGTCTTCTGTCTCTCCGGACCTGTTGCTCAGCACCAGTCCATAGTCGGCCTTTCTCGCCATCTCTACCGCCTCTATCGTTTCTGTCAGGGTGCCAATTTGGTTGATTTTCACTAGTAGCGAGTTTGCTGCTTTGACTCGGATTCCCTGGGCGACTCGTTTGATGTTGGTGACGAATAGGTCGTCTCCAACAATCTGGACTTTGGCCCCAAGTTTCTCGGTGATTCTGGAAAAGTTCGCGAAGTCTTCATCATGAAAGGGATCTTCTATTGAGTTCAGTGGAAATTTCTCATGGAGGCCGACGTAGAGTTCCTGGAGTTCGTCGCTATCGATCACTTTTCCATCTACATTGTATTTTCCGGACGCTTGGTTGTAGAAGCTGTCTGCAGCTGCGTCTATTCCGAGGATTACATTCTGGCCGGGGGAATACCCTGCTTCGTCAACTGCATCATTGATTTGGCCTAGTGCTTCCTCGACACTGTTGATTGGTGGCGCGAATCCGCCCTCGTCTCCAACATTGATTGCGGACTTTCCATATTTCGCTTCCAGCCGCGATCGTAGCGCGTGATAGACTTCGACCCCGCATCGAAGGGCGTCCTTGAAGGTTTTGAACCCTGCCGGGATAACCATGAACTCTTGGAAGGAGAGGTCGTTCCCTGCGTGTTTTCCACCGTTAATGATGTTCATCATGGGCATTGGGAGGCTCGGTTTCCGTCCCCCCGCTAGCGCCCTGTAGAGAGGCAACTTGGTTGTGTCAGCCGACGCGCGTGCAAGGGCAATCGAGACCGCGAGGATCGCGTTTGCTCCGAGTCTTCCTTTGTTCTCGGTTGCGTCCAGATTGATGAGGGCGCGGTCAATCTTCGCCTGTTCCCGGGAATCCATGCCCAGAATCTTTGGACCGAGAACCTTGTTCACGTTCTCCACCGCCTTCTGAACTCCTAAGCCCGAGTATCGTAGCTTGTCCCCGTCCCGTAGCTCGAGCGCTTCGAGGCGGCCTTTCGAGGCGCCTGAGGGGACGGAGAACCGTCCAAATCCGGACTGGGTGTAGAGATCGACTTGAACGGTAGGGTTTGCTCTGGAATCCAAGACTTCTCTTGCGACAATCTTCTCGATTCTGAACCCGGTGCTTCCCAAGTTTCTCAAGGGTCGAGGTGGTTTCCAGGCCTCCTTTTACTGGTTTCCAGTTCGCCTCATAGGAAGCTAAGCAGGTGCTTTGTCTAACTAGGTCTGCTGGGCATCGTCAAGTGTAACACCATCCGTATTCGTCTAAACGGAGTTCATTCTGTAGGAATGCTGCTTTGAGAGCTGCACTCGTCGCTACTTTCCACGATACGGTGTCTTACTGCTTCAAGTCGACACTGGAGACTATGGGGACGAGTGTCCGTGATGTTGTGTACGACCATCTCAGGCGTAAGGGTATTCCTGAGTCTGAGATTCCTGCCCAGTTCGATGATGTGGTCAAGTCTCTGAACGAGTCGTTCGGGGGATCGGCGCGGGTCATAGTCTACAAGACCTTGGTGGAGCTCTACCAGCAGTATTCGATGAGGGTCGATTTCACCTATCAGGATTCGCTAAGGGACCACCTGTCTATGTTGGGGGAGAGGGTTGTTGCTGATCACATGGTTCCGAAGAGAGCCCAGCGGGAGGATCCGAGCCTTGAGGGGCGACTGCCATTTGTACAGAGTATGGTTCCTTCCAGCGCGCGTTGATCTAACAATTCCGCTCTGGTCTGGAATGGTTTAAGACTCGTCGGGTCTTGGTCGGCTGTTGCGCCGGGATGGCTGAGTGGTTAAAGCGACGGCCTCGAGATCCCATCTGGATATTCGTCGGTTGACATGACAGCCGTTGGGCGTCACGCCCTCGTGGGTTCGAATCCCACTCCCGGCGCCAACAGGTATTAGTTCTAGCTGAAAGTGTGAAGGACTTTTTTTGTTTCGAGGTACCCCCGGGGGGGTCGAGGAAAAGATAACAGAAAAGAATAGTTAGCAGAAAAAGGAAAGATAATAATTCGGACGAACACATCACGGTTCCTTCGAATTGCGACTTCTGAGGGAATTAACGAACGGCAATCTCTACTACGGCGGCTCTCTGAACGTGGGAATCGCACAAACTGGGCCTGTTTCAAGCCCGACAGGGCGCAGAACAAGCCCTGATCAAGAATCAGGGCAGGCGTTTTTACACTGCGAGATTTTCACGATGAGCTACAGGCTCAATTTCCACTCTGGAAAAACGATCAACTAGCCGATTCTAAGCCGTAAGTCGGAAGACTCGCCCAGAACAGTTTCAACCGGCGAGAGCCTTCTAGAAAAAAAGGGGCCAACAATCTGATCTTCGCGGCACAAGAGTACTGTTTCTGCCAGTCCCTAAAACTGGGCACGTCTTTCTACTCTTTCTTCTTGAAGTGTTTTTCCCAGAATCCTTGCTTTCTCTTCGCGATCCTAGAGGCCCTTTCTACCCCGGCGTCGACCTCGCTCTGACTCTTTCCGGGCGACTGGGTCTGGGATGACTGATCCTTGACGGGGCTCATAGCCTTCGGCGCAGGCTTGGGCTCGTTCACGGGCGTCGGACTCTTGGTCGGCTTTGACTCCTCAACGGGAGGTTTCGTAGGAAGACTCGTCATATCCTTCGTAGGTTGGCTCGGCGCATCTTTCATTGGCTCCTTGCTGAGTTCCTTAACATCCGCAACCTCTTCTGTAACTGGTTCTGTGGTGGATATTTCGAACTCGCATTCGGGCTGGCCTTGCGAGATACACCTCGTCTCTCGGGCTTGGACTGTCTTGTCAAGGACTTCCGCAAATAACCCTGCTAGGAAGCCGCTGGTGAACATGCAGTTGGGTTCTTCAGAGGACCCGTTCTCCATTGCTTCGAAACAGTTGCTGATCACCACGTTCGCGTTTGCCCTATCGAAGTCTATCTTGCGAATCTTCACCTTTCCCAGACCGAGATTAGTGTCTTCGAAGGCTGAGTGGACTAGACTCTCTAGCGCGGCTCTCTGTTCCTCCCCCGTAGAGGTTATGCTGTCGCGGAAGATACTGCCCTCGTGAATCCCTATCCCACTGGCCAGGTAGGAGAGGAAGGGTGCCGCTTGATCAGCGACGAGGCGTTCGAGTCCGTCTCTCATGATTCTGATGACGTCGCGGCGGAGGATAATCATCTTCTGTCCGAAGAATGAGAGTTCCCCCTTGTTGTCATTGAACCGTAGCTGGTTTACCGATCCTACTAGTCTCCGCAGGTCCCAGGCGTTCGGTTTTCCCTTCGGACTAGTTTGCAGTTCTTGGCACCTCCGCAAGTTCATTCGTCAGCATTTCAGCTGCTTCGCTTATTTTGTGGGCGAACGATGAATCTGGGTTGTCGACTACGAAGACGGATCTGCTGAGGTTGTTTATCACGTCCATCTGGAACTCGAAGGCTTGTAGGAACCTGGACTTGAAGAGGGTCGCAAGCTCCTTGCCGACCTTCACTGCGTCCTTGATTCTTACTCCAGGCGGCACCATGTTGAGCGTCAGGAATGTGGGTTTTTCGAACGTCTCAGCCAGCAAGACCATGACCGCCGTTCCGAACAGATCCTGTTGATCGACTCTAGAGACAAGGACTAGAACATCGCAGCATCCCATCGCTAGAACTGTATCGTTCTCGACTCCCGGATGAGTATCAACTATGATGTAGTCGAGGTTGCACTGTTCGCCCACTTTCTGTAGAGTATCTTGGAATAGTGAGACTTCAAGTCCCGATTTCAACAGTCGCAGCATATCCTCGACCTTGTTGCTGGCTGGGCAGAAGAACAGGCCCCCTTTCAACTTGGGAAACCGAGGCGTAAGATCTATTATCACGTCACTCGGGGTCGCATCGCCGAGAAAGATATCAGTCATTGTGGCCTTCACCTCTCCCTTCTTAAGCCCAAACAATACGTGAAGTCCAGGTCCAGAGAGGTCCAAGTCCATTACTCCCACCCTGTGGTGAAGCGCGAGGGTCGCCGCAAGGTTCGCTGTCAGCGTTGTCTTTCCGGTTCCGCCTTTGAACGAGTGGACGGCTATGACTTTAGTCATCTTTATCCTTCTTCAACTGGTCTTTTACGGACTGGAAGAATTCCTGGTTCTCTATCCTTCCCGCTTCTGACTTGACGGCTTCGAGGTCAATCTTGAGGTTCGCATGCGTGATCTTGTGTCTCCTGAATGCGAGAAATCCCCCTACTAACAATACTGCTACCACTGCTGCTAAGATCGCGAAATAGTAGAGTGGTAGGGACAAGGTTCCTGAAGAGGATTGAGAACTAGCTTGAACGCTTACAGTGGAAGTACTCGGCGCGCTTGTAGATCCACTGTTGTCGGTTACGGTTATTGATATGGCGAAAGTTTTGGAGCTGGCGGACCCAGTAGAGGAATACTGGTGGGTATCCCTCTGAGGTGCGCCCGTAAGCGCATCTACAGTTCCGTCTCCCCAGTCAACTTTCGTCGAACTTATTGTACCGTCCGGGTCAGAAGAGGTTATTGAGACTGTGACTGTCTGGCCCGTCGAAACGGATGAGGGAGATGATGTAATGGCGATAACCGGGGGTCGGTCTGAGACCGTAACCTGTGACGAATATTTTCCCGTTGAGCCACTGTTGTCCGTAGCGTTGACGGTTATCGTGAAACTCTTTGATGTTGACGTGCCAGTCGAACTGTAACTATGCGTGTCGCTCGTCGCGGTTCCCGACAAAGAATTTATGGTCCCGTCGCCCCAGTCAACTTTTATCGCGGTTACTGTTCCATCGGGATCCGATGCTGAGATTGTTAGAGTAACGTTCTGGCCCGTGCTTAGGACAGTCGAGGAGGGGTTGAAGCTTGGACTAGGAACTCTATCATTGATCGTTACTGGAGAGGAGGTCGAGGTGGATGACGCATTGTTGTCTGTACCCGTGATGATGATCGTGAAAATCTTGGATGTTGAGGAGCCCGTTGAAGAGTAACTGTGAGTCGCACTAGTTATGGCTCCAGAGTAAAGTTGGATTGTGCCGTCGCCCCAGTCAACTCCAGTCGTGCTGATCGTTCCATCCGGATCATTGACTGTTATCGAGAGCGTGACGCTCTGGCCAGTGTTGGCTGTCCCAGGAGAAGGTGTGAAGCTCACAGCAGGAGGTCTATCGGTGATAGTAACCTGAGACATTGTTGATCCTGTGACTCCTCCGTTGTCTGTGACAGTAAGTGTCACAGTGTAGGTTTTGGCATAGGTGTAGGAATGGCTCACAATGGATCCGGTGCCCGTCGTCTGATCCCCGAAATCCCAAGAATAAGAGACTACTGTGCCATCGGGGTCATAGCTTGCCATCCCATTGAAGCTGATGGCAGTGGCGGTTGGAGCAGAGGAAGGTGTCGACGTGAAGCTGGCGACCGGAGGACGATCTTGCAATGTAACCGCTTTGGTACCAGTTCCGCTGTTCGAAGGCGAGGAAGTATCTGACCCTGAAACCACAAGCGACCATAGTCCTCCGGGGTCAGAAGTCTTGGGGGTATACGATCCGAACCAATGTTTCAAGCCCGAATCGAAAACTCCGGAAAATGTATCTGTTAGGGTGGGAGTACCGCTGTAGATCAAGGAAGCTGTTACAGTGCCTGATCCTGCCTGAAGAGTCGTGCCGTCTGGATAAGTGAATGTCGCGTTGAACTTGACTTGCTGCCCTATGGGCACATAAGCGGTGGCATTCACGTTAGCGGTAAGGATGGCTGGCACTAGCTGAGGGTTATTCGTGAGTTTTGTCGCAGGCCCCGTATTGCCATTTCCATCATTGTACGAATTAGGTGCGAGCGTCGCAGTCCAAGACCCGGTCTGGTTTATGACTGAGGTCTTGTATTTCGCAACGAAAGACTGAGTTGCGGTATCGTAAGTGGTCCCGAGGGTAACGTTTACTCCGTCAGGTCTAGCCAGAGTCACAAGAGAAGTTCCAGTCGAGGCAAGTGAGCCATCAGGGTAGGTCGCTTGAAAAGAGAACTGCATGGTCTCAGTTCTCTGATATGTAGACTTGAGAGACGTGAGAGCGGAAATGGTCATGGGGGCTGCACCGACCGAGAACCCCGTCACGTCGGGCGGGTTCTTCACAGTAATTTTACCAGTTACGGACACAAGATAGCTCCCAAGGGTTGCATCGGATGGGATTCTCCAACTAGTGTCCACCACCCCACCTAAAGTGGCAAACATCGTCTGTGAGAAGACAAGCGTTGAGGAGGTTGATGGCCTTATCGTGACGTTGACGCTCTCGGACGCGGTGTATCCGATTGCGTGAATACCAACAGTCTGAGTTCTCACATACTGGAAACTGTCGGTTAGAATAATGAAAAAGTGAGTTTGAGCCACATTCGTCTTGGCCACTGGCTTGATTTGGTCGACCGAGGCAGTGTATTGATTCACCAGATTCGTCGGGCCGGGCAAGGTGGTGCTTGGGTACTGTACGACGAGGTACAACGAAGGTTGCGTGTTAGTAACATTCACAAGAATCGATTGGTGAATAGCAGTTGATGGATCTTGGACAAAAAATCTAAACTGATAAGAGGTAACATTGGCCGGGTTTACTTGGAAAACGAGGGTTATCACTCCACCTTCTTGAGCGTACCCAGGGTACGCTGGGTACAGAGAATAGGGACTAGCAGCGAAGACCCTGGGAAGGAAAATGTTCGACAGCACTGGGAGCAAAATGGCAACAACGAAGAGTAGAGCATAGCGTGTCGCCTTGGTGTATCGCACTATGTGCCTCCCCGTGACCAGAACTGTGAAGCACGACAGTCTAGAACGGGACTAAAGGGTCGCGTAACTTCTCGGTCAATGCCAAGGTATACAGTTCAGTCCTGGAGTTACATGATTAACCGTCAGAAGTGTTCAGCCCTTTGACGACATTATGGCCGATCGCGTGCCGAAACTAATTCGGAGAAATCGATAAGAACCCCGAAATGGCCCAGGGGCCGAGTGATTGTAGAACTTGACAAATCTAACGGAGAGTGCGAGAAAGATGTTGGAAGGTAAGAATTTCGTATTCTTGGCGACCGTAAATCCTGATGGGACTCCTCAAGTGACTCCCACATGGGTTGATACCGACGGTAAGTTTGTTCTTGTCAACACTGCGATAGGCCGAGTTAAGCATCGTAATGTGAAGAAGAATCCAAACGTGGCTCTTGCAATTACTGATCAGAATAATCCGTACAACCTGGTTGTGATTCGCGGCAAGGTGGTCGATCAGCTGACTGGACGCGTAGCAGAGGAACACATCGATAAGATGTCGAAGAAGTACCGAGGCATTGACAAATACCCTAATCGAAGCCCTGGTGAGCAGCGAGTCATATTGAAGATCGAGCCTACACGCGTTATTAGCCGCTAGAACTCCCCGTCTTTGCTTAGTCGGCTCGGATCCTGACTTTTTATTGGGTATCGTTCGACAAATCTAGCAGAGCAGAAATCAGGTTAACCCAACTCAGTCTTTTGGGCTCTCATCCGATCTTCGCTTGATTGGCTGTTGATCTGGAACAACCTGGCCTTCCGAACCGATGGGCTTGAAGCTTTCCGAAATGAGCATTTGGAATCCTTCTAACGCATTGTCAATCACTCCTTTCAATTCTTCTCCTGCCGATATATCTCGGGTGACCGCTCCGCGTTGGTTCACGATTCGTGATTTCTTTAGGACCTTTGCCATGTCGGCCTCAGCAAAGCCGCAGAGCTTCATGAGGCTGATGAGGTAGAAGGAAGTCTTTCCATCCAGGGACTCTTTTGACGCGCCAATGAGCTTTGCAAGTTCTCCCCTGTAGATGTTGCCCTGTTTCGAGATGGCGGCTCCGACTAGGTCTTCTAGAATCTGAGGCGGGACTCTGACAAGGATGGCCACTCCTAGCAACACCTCCCGAACATGAATGACGCGGCTAGACCCTCTTGGCGGAGCTGGATAAGAAAGAGGACTGTATTAGCCTGCTCTAACCGAGGTTTTTGAACCGATTTACGGAGAGTCAGATTTTTCAGGGCATGAGGTTATTAGATTGATTCGGTTATCATAATTCGGAGACCAACCGGGCTGGGTGTGGCTTAGGATTGCCCAAGCTGGAAACCACATGTTCACTTGAGGCATTTCGGAGATTCATGATCACTAGTACGTGCAGGTCTTTCATTCCGAACGATTACCAGTTGGATGCGCAGGTTTTTCCGGAGAGGTCGAGAGATCTTGGCACGATGTATGTTGAGGCCGAGGACAAAGTTACTCTTGGAAGAGTGAACGACATCAGCTTTGTCAAGGTCAACTACGTCCTCGGAATAATCTACAACTCGAAGAGTGGCCACACTGAGCTGAAATGGCGGCACATCCGTGGAGACCAGGGGCGTCTTTCAGGCGAGGCAAGCACCAATACGATGGTGAACCTCTACGAAGCTGGAGCGCTAGATAGGTCATTCATACGGACCATTGCCGCAAGAATTCAGTAACAATCAAAGCAGTATTTTGAAGCAGATCTCCCAGCCACCAATAGCAGTGGGGCTTCTGCTGAAACCGCCTAGAATCGGGGATACTTTAGACGACGATCCGGGTCCCAATCACGAGTAAAACATCATTTATCTTCTATTGGCGCGAGTTCGGCCTTGATCGGACCGGCCCGAATTTGCCTGGACTACTAGAAACTGGCATCGAAGCTCTCGACAGAGTTCTCCCCAAAGGAATCCCGAGGAACACCATGATGATCCTCGCTGGCGAACTAGGCACCGGCAAGTCCGTCCTCATGGGAGAGCTCTTTTACAATATTTTGAAAAAGCGGAAAGAGCCCTGCATCTACGTAAACTTCGAAGGACCGCCCATAGCCGTTGAACAGGACATGGAGGCCTTCGGCTGGGACCTCACGCCGTTTCTAGAATCAGGACAGCTGAGGTTTCTTGACTGCTTCTCCTTCCGTATGGAACCCACAAAAGTCCCACCCTACGCCCACTATGTGAAGGATCCTCGAGATCTTCACTCCGTAACAAGCGCGCTCTTCAACATGATGGAAGAGATGAAGATGATCGGTAGAGGCGCCGTCTTTGTCGATTCTCTAACCGAAATGTTCACTCTGGTTCAAGAGGATCGTCCGCTCATATTCAACATGCTGGATGGTGTCAAGTCTTGGAGAGCGAAGGGACCCAAGGAGAAGCTGGTTCCCTTCTTCTGTTCTCACCACACACCTCTACGTGCCTATGCCGACTTGGACGATCTCCTCTTCTATGTGGTCGATGGAATTCTCGACATCAGGTTCAACCCGGGTTTCGCTGATAGGGGATTACTAGTCAAGCAGTTCAGGGTTCGGAAGATGAAAGGTGCCCCCCATGAGACATACTGGGTAACATTCTCTGTAACGTCAAAGGGAGTAACTGAAATCCCGCTACCTGTGCCAGTCCTTTCGACCGAGAAGCCGCGTACCACCAGAAAGAAGTAGCCCATTTCACATCGGCTTCACCGAAGGGCCGTGTCTGCACACACCGCTGCTCGTTCTGGCCATTCGGATTTTCCTGTTGGGCAGCCCAAGATCAAAGTTCCCTACTCGAAGAATCCAGTCTTCGTAGCGGAAGGATACAAGCCCCCCGTGGTCGCTGGGCGAAGCTTCGAGTACGAAACAAGCCCCGAGAATGTGGACTATTGGCAGACACTCAGCCTCGCATACCGTCAATACTTGAAGAAGGAAGCTGACACCCGAGCGATCGATCTGCGACTTCTCCTCGACGAGAGACGGAGCGGAGCCTTCAGATGCGTCGGCTGTAGCAAGCCAATGGTCATGCGCGAATTATTCGCTAATGGGGACCGGGTCTACCAGTGCCTAAACGGGGACTGCGTCAAGAGGATCATACGATACCAGTACCAGGCGCAGACAGGCCGGATCGTTGAAGTAGCCTAATCGAAAGAATCGTTGTCAACGCCTCGTCCTGACGCAATCAGTAGAGGTTCTGCTACAGAACAATCTAGCCAGCGCCCTTATTACTAGGCTTGGAACTATCCGTTCTATTCAATCAGCAGCTAGTCCGAAGATGCGGATAAATAGGGACAGACTCAGAATTACTAGTAGATGAAGACGAATGTCGGCTCAGAAGCCTGTACAATCCGACGACCCGATAGAACTGCTCGCCGATTCCATGAACGTGTGGGTCGGAAAGCTAAGCGACATCGTCCATAAAGTCATAGACACCGAACCCATAAGAAACGTGATCAACTGGGCACGGATGTACTCTCTCTGGCCTGTCAACATCACGACCGCATGCTGTAGCGCAGAGTTTGGCGCGGCAAGCGGCGCCCGCCATGACCTCGAACGCTTCGGCGTTCTCCCGTATGGATCTCTACGACAGTCCGATCTCATCGTCATAGAAGGAACCATCACCAAGAAGATGGCGAAGAGGCTGCGCATGATCTACGACCAGATGGCTATTCCCCGCTACGTGATCGCGATGGGCGACTGCGCCATCTCAGGTGGGCTCTTCCATGATTCATACAGCATCGTTAATGGGGCCCACGAGTTCTTGCCCGTAGATGTTTACGTTCCGGGATGCCCACCAAGGCCAGAGGCCCTCGAGCAAGGAATCATCATGCTTCAAGAAAAAATCCGAAGCTCCAAGGTGTATCCTCAGAGTTGAGCCTCTCCCACGAGAGAGAAGACAATCTCATCAAGACCCTAAAGGACAACTTCCCCACCGACATCAAAGACGCAACAGCCACTCGTCGATCGCGAATAAACGTCACAGTCGCTCCCGAGAAGATTGTTGACGTAGCGCTCTTCCTCCGAGACAAACTAGCCTTTGACCATCCCACAGGCGTCTCGGCAGTTGACTACAACAGAGAATCGCGTTTCGAAATAGTCTACCATCTAACGGCGATGACGAACCCCGCCCAGCGAGATATACTCATCAACCTCAAGGAATCTGTTCCTCGAAACAATCCCAAGGCAACGTCCCTCGTCAAGGTCTGGCCGGGAGTAGAGAACTTTGAACGCGAATCCATGGAAATGTTCGGACTGCAATTCGAAGGCCACCCGAGACCGGAGAAACTGTTTCTCAACGACAACTGGGACGGCCCCCCACCGATGCGTAAGGAAGTTAGATTCCCGACAGACTGAAGAAAGCTTGACAACCACCGACAAGCCTCCACAAGAAAATACTCTAGGATCGCCTAGCCCGGATGAGCCGGGGGCTCAGACGCTTACTCTCAGTGTTGGTCCTCAGCATTCGGGCTCGGGCCATATGAGGCTCATCGTCGAGCTTGATGGAGATATCATCCTCAAAGCCGAACCGGACCCAGGCTACGTTCATCGTGGAATCGAAAAGATAATTGAACTGCGAAACATCATCCGCAGCATACCAGTGATCGAACGTCCTTCGATTATCGATGCGTCTAACCTGAACCATGCTTGGGTAAAGGCCATTGAAGAGCTGCAGGGTGTCGAGCCTCCGACGCGAGGACAATACCTCCGATGCCTATTGAATGAGATGAACAGGATCATGAGCCACCTCTACTGGCTCTCCATCTACGGCGTGTTCCTCGGTCATACAACGATGTTCATGTGGCCACTCGGTGATCGCGAACTCTTCATAGATCTTGCCGAGAGTCTGACCGGCGCACGCATCACATACTCCTACCTGGTTCCGGGAGGAGTCAGAAGGGACCTGCCCCAGGGCTTTGCAGAGGAAGCGATCAAACGGACAGAATATTTCGAGAAGCGTCTCAACGAATACGAGAACATATTCTTCAAAAATCCACTATTTACATCGCGAGCCAAAGGTGTAGGTGTACTCTCTAAACAGAGAGCCATCGAGCTAGGCGCAACGGGACCCACTCTGCGAGGGTCGGGAGTCGATGCCGATCTTCGCAAGGATGAGCCCTACGCGGCATACGGAGAGCTTGACTTCAAAGTTCATACTAGGCCCGAAGGCGACTCCTATTCTCGGGTCATGGTTCATGTCGACGAAATGCGGGAGAGCAGCCAGCTGATCCGGCAGATCTTGAAGAAAATGCCCTCGGGACCAGTCCGGCGAAAAGCTCCCATAGTTGTTCCGCGAGGAGAGGCCTACAGTAGAGTAGAATCAGCGAGAGGAGAGTGCAGCTTCTACATGATCGGCGAGGGAGGCGACAAACCCTATCGTGCCCGCTACATCACCGGCTCCTACCGGAACATGGCCGCGATCTCTGAAGTATTACGGGGGGTACGATTAGCAGACATGCCAACCTCCTGGTGGAGCATAGACTATTGGCCCGTGGAGGCTGACAGATAGACCCATGACTCCGATCGTAGGAAAGGTTCGCGATGCCGTCAACAGCCTGCTAGCCTACACCACAGGCTTGCGACACCTATTCCACAAACCCTACACGCTAAAGTTTCCCCAACAACGATACGCGGTACAGAAAGGGTACCGCGGAAGACACCTGCTCCATCTGGATAGATGCACAGGCTGCGGAATATGCGCCTGGATATGCCCCGAAAAATGTATCACGATCGTCCAGCGCGGAGAACGCTGGTTCCCAGAATACTTCTACGGACGATGCTGCTTCTGCCACTTCTGCGTAACGCCCGACACGATGGTTACGACGAACCCGTCAGTAAGACCTATCAGCCAGATACAAACGGGCGACAGAGTTCTCACCCACACGGGACAATACCGGCCGGTCCGTCAGGTCATTACGAGGAACTATTCCGGAAGACTATATTCCATCAGACCGCTGGGCACCCCCTCTGCGCTAAGAGTCACAGAGGATCATCCATTGCTCGTATCAACGAGGTCCGTTGTCAAGAAGGGAAGACTGCAGAAGAAGCCCATAAGACTCGAGTGGAAAACCCCGAAAGAATTGAAGAAGGGAGACTATGTTACCTTCCCGATTCCCAAAGAAACTCACGATATTGACTTCTATGAACAAGATGTGACAGTCGGGCAGCCAAGCACGGGAAGACGCTTGCCTAGGAAACTCAGGCTGAAGGCTGAGCCTGATCTCTTCAGACTAATCGGATATTATCTCGCTGAGGGATACGTCACCAGGAGAACCTTAGGTTTCGCATTCGCTCAAGATGAGACCGACTACATCAACGACGTATCGAAACTGCTCGAGAAATTCTTCGGAGGTAAAACGGGGAGGTCAACGATGCACCACTCTACTCACGTCCTCCTACATTCCGTTGTGGCCGTGCAATTCTTTGAGAACTTCGGACGGGGAGCAGAGAACAAGAAGCTTCCCGACTGGGTGATGTTCGCTCCCGAGGCAAAGCAGCGAGAGACTATAGTCGGAGCGTGGAGAGGCGACGGTTACCTTCACAATCCCACAAAAGGCAACCGATCACTCTTTTGGGAATACGTTACAGTTTCACGAACTCTTGCGTTTCAGCTCCAACACGCGCTGTATCGAGCAGGAATAGTGGGACAGATCTCCTCGACTCAACATCGAAACAGGCAGCTTGCATACGTCCTCTCGGTTCGAGGAAGATTCGTACCGAAGATGGCTGAACTCATGCGAGTTGGGCTTAAGGACATGAGGGAGAAGACCTTCTCCCGCTTCGAAATCGACGACGACTATGTATATGCGCCAATCCGGAACATATCATCTGTTAGCGTGGAAAATCAGCCGGTCGTAAATCTTTCAATTGAAGGCGACGAATCTTACGTGGCCGGCAACGTTACCGCTCACAACTGCACGGACTATTGTCCGGAGTTCGCCCTGGAGGAGACGGTTGAGTATGATATTGCGGAGTATACTCGGGACCGGCTTGTGTGGTCGCCGGAGAGGTTGGCTAAGCCTCCCCTGAAGAAAGACGACAAGTATGTCTTCAGTGTTGAGGGTCTGAGAGGAGCATCGCAAGTTCCAGAGAAGCAGGAGCACTAGATATGACGCAAGTCGCGCCGCCGCCTCAGCCATTGAAGCCTAGTGCGGAAGGAGAGGGCTGGAAGGCTCGTCCGATAAAACTGAAGATCTTCGGTAACTTGATCGCGGAAGTTGTGCACAAGGGCATCTGCATGTACTGCGGTGCCTGCATCGCCTCTTGCCCAATCGACATTCTCTTCCACAGCGACAACGAGGAGCCGATTATGCGTGGGACCTGTGCTGCGTGCCAAGTCTGCTACTACAGCTGTCCCCGTATCGAGCTTCCCGTCGCCGAGATAGAGCGGCTGGTCTTCGGAAGAGAACGCACGGCTGATGAAGCGATTCTAGGAGTCCACATCGGAGCTTACTCTGTCCGAGCCAAGGATCCGGAAATTGTT
>Ga0099828_10000144_pt1 | contig 38888 bp, 39 predicted proteins | sample CZO8metaG_2_FD_79338 | JGI IMG/M metagenome (GOLD analysis project Ga0099828, IMG submission 79338) | Vadose zone soil microbial communities from the Eel River Critical Zone Observatory, Northern California, USA - CZOApr15con2H1.8 metaG | ecosystem: Environmental > Terrestrial > Soil > Vadose... | reverse complement strand
GACGTAAGCTTCGCTCTAACCTCGCCGGAATGTCCAACTCGATTAAGGACCTCGAGCACTCAGCAAGTTATGAAACAGAGATGAGTGAATGTGTGACGCTCGCCATAGGTTCCCTTTTCGATCTAGGTTGAAGAGCCCGGGTCCGTTTTCGGCTGTGCTGTATGTGCTCGTTTCACACGTGTGAGATAGAATGCAAGCCCTATCAAGAATATCATCGTAAATCCTATCAGACCAAGCCCGACATCGTGGGTCATGTTGAATGACCCTATTTTGATGCCCGAGGCTGCGTAGGTGGCGTCGGGCTCGCTCACGTAAAAGATTCCGATGCCGTAGATGAGGCCTATCAAGACCGTCAAACGAGTTCCGAGACCTGCAAGAGCAGCTGTGTAAAGCGCGATCACGAAGCCGAGTGCGCTTATTGTGTCTGCGTACGGGACTAGCCATAGCTGTGTGAGACCGTTGCCGATCTCGTTCAACACGAGGCCGAAGGCGTAGAGGACTATTCCGATCATAGCATAGCTGCGAATCGTGCTACTCGGAAGGGCTGGCTTCGCCGTCTCGGCCAGGCTCATAGAGAATCATCATCGTTCCAGTGCTCTTTAAGCGAATAGTAACTTGCCGAGCGAATTCCGTAGGGTACTATGAGTGAGGCTGAGCAGTCTCCTTAGTGTCTTCAGTCACTCTAACCGAGCGTAGAGTCGGTGCCGATGAAGGGGGAAGAGATGGGCTAGAGACCTGCGGAAAGAGGCGTGCCATTGTGATTGCCGCCTTGCTCGAACGAATCTTCGTTATGATTCCAGGCTCTAGTCTCCTATAGAAGAGAGTCGGTGCCAGAATACAGGATGGAAGAAGAGAGATCAATAGGGTGAATCCCAGTGAGACGGCTTTGTCAAGACTTCCTCCCATTGCTACGGCAAAAGAAACGAACGCGCCGATGCCTCCCAGAGAAGACAACCATCTCGAGGTCCAAGCTGCTGGGACTGTGACCGTAAGTCTGGTCGTATTGTGACACCTGAGTCCAGAATCTTCGAGGACCCAGAGAAGGACGTGTATCGAAGAGGGTATGGCGAGCAGGAATATGGCTACGTAGATGAACTCGTTGCTAACAATGACTATATTCTGCGGGTTCTGCAGGTTTACCTGGGTCACTTGGGGAACGATTAGCGCGGACAGAAAGAACACGAAAACTAAGACGCGAATATCTCTCAGGATTCTACGCGAAACGCCTGGCTTTCCCACCTGTCTCTCGAAGTAGTACTGGTGTCCAGAGGATTCACGGAGTCGACAGATTACCCTCAAAACTATCGATGCGAGGCGATCTACTAGCAAACTCCAGATGAGAAGCGGAACACCGACGTACACTACGATGATAGTAACGAGCCACCCTGTGCCTTTAGCGACGCCGGTAGCCAGAAGAGGCAGAAGGGCTAGGAAGCCCAGAGTGTACTCTGTCCTGTAGGTCAAGGCTCCGTTTGAGAGGACTTCGGATCCCGACTATGAGTCTTCTAGAACTAACAGACTCGAACTCTAGGCATTGTTTGAGGATTGTGGTTGGCTCTTCTTGTCGAATCTTACTCGTCGCAGCCTATTGGGACCCCACCACGCCCTAGGTCCCAGCAGCGACATGATTGCGGGCACAAGATAGGTCCGTACGACCATTGCGTCTAGGACAACGGCTAGGGCGATCGCGAAACCGAAGCCCTCGAGAAGACGATTGGAAGACAACAATAGCGAGCCCAGCGCTCCCGCAAGAATGAGTGCTAGAGCTGTGATGATGCCGCCGGTTCGGTCGACAGCATCTACTACTGCTTGGCGTGTCTCCTTGCCTTTCTGTGCTTCCTCTCGGATCCTGGTTAGGATGAAGATGTTGTAGTCCATGCCGATTCCATAGAGGAGGAGAAAGAGCACCAGGGGGATGATGAAGAGGACTCCTGATTGGAGTACGTTGTTGAAGAAGAGGAGGGTCGCGGCATAGGCCCAGGTTATGCTCAATCCAATAGATAGTATGCCAGTTATCGCGAGTGGATACGAGCCGAGTACCACTAGCAAGACGACGAATATGGCCGCGACTGTCAATATTCTGATAGTGTTGAACTGGTTGACCGTCTCATTGGCGAAGTCTAAGGTGGAAGCGGACGCACCTCCTACAAGGATGGTGTCTTGTGCCAGCGAGGGATCTGAGCGCTGAAGATTGGCGATCAGGTCACGTATCTTAGCAACCGTATTGAGAGAGTTTTGTGTGAATGGCTCATCAGCGAAGAAGACTGTCAGCAACCCGGTCCGGTTGTCCTTTCCTATGGTTCCTAGATCTGTCCCGTTTATCGGGATGCCGTTCGGGCGAGTAGGTCCCGTGACTTCTTTCACGTTTGTCAAGTTGACGATGTTTTTGCTCAGCTTCTCTAAGCTTGCCCGCGCGCCCGCGGTGAGGTTTCCATTTACGACAATTGATGATGGGAATTGCACCAGTACCTGCGTTGGACCTATCTGGCCGGCGCCGAAGCTCTGTTCGAGGACGGTAAGACCCTTGACACTTTCAGCTTGAGGGAGCCCTGCCGCAAAGTCGTACGACGTGGACCCGGTCAGTGATATGTAGATTGCTGGAATGGATATGATGAGTGCTAGCCCTAGGACTAGGGCGGGTCGCCGGACGCTGAAACTAGCAGCTCGCCGGAAATATCCAGGCCTTTCAGCTCTTTTCTTCCGGGCCCGAGCCGCATATGCCTCGAATCTTTTGCCCGATGTTGGCCAGAATATTCTGTCCCCAGCGATGAGAATGAGCGATGGGATTAGCGTGAGACTTACTAGAAGGGCGATCAGCACGCCAAATCCGAGACCGACGCCGATGGATCTGAGGAGGGTGAAGCTGGTTAACGTCATTGCTCCGAAGGCGATTATGACGGTTGTTGCGCTGGTGGCGATGCTCTCTCCCGACCATGTGATGGATGTCTGGACGGCCTTGGCCTTGTCGCGGCCTTCAACTCGTTCTTCACGGTAACGTGCCATCAGGAAGATGGCATAGTCGGTGCCGACTCCGAGCATTATGGTGAACAGAAACGTGGTGGTAGTGTCTTGGATTGGGATGATGTATGTTCCAATGAGGTAGAGTCCTCCCTCTGCCATCAACAAGGCCATTCCGACGGCAGCCAGAGGGATGAAGGGGGTGACAATTGCAAAGAAGAACAGTCCAGCTAGAATTAGGATAGCGCCTACAGTGACGGGCTCGATACGGCTGAGGTCAGCCGTGCTTCCCAGAGAAGAATCTGCGGTTGTGGCCAGGTCACCTGTGACGTATGTTTGCAGTGGTTCGCTATCGCTGGATTTGAGTTGGGAGATGATGTTCCGCATCGTCACTATGTTCTTCAATATCGGATCGGAGTCCGCTGAACCGAACGAGCCGGGAGCCTGTGAGAAGCTCACAAGAATGATCATCGCGTTCTTGCTCGGACTGATGAAATTCTGGAGAATCACCGATGGGATCAGTGGGGGATATTGTGAGAGAGTTTCATGCCATACAGTTCGATTTGCAAACGATTGTGCTGTTGGGTAGCTGTTGCCTTGTTGCAAGTAGTATGCAGTGAGGGCTTGTCTCTCTATGGTGTAGATTGAGGTGAAATTCTCTAGGCTGTTGAGTACTCCCGGCGCTTCAAGTCGCTGTTCCAAGCGGAGAGTGAATATTTTGGTCGCGTTGTCGGTAACATCGTTTTCCTGGAGGAGAATTATTGCGCTAGCGTTGGACTGCGGGTGGGGAAATTCTTGAGCCATAAGATTCTGGGCGAGTGCAGACTGGGACGTGCTGGATTGGCCGCCGCTAGTGCTGGAGGTAGTGACTTGGGAGAGTTGCTGGGATAACGGGAAACTTGCGGCAAAGAGTAGAATCCAGAAGACGATTATCAGCTTGTATCTTCTCCCAACGAAAGCGCCGATTTTCGCGAAGGTTGGAGTACGGGGTCCAGGAGGCCTTGGGACTCCAAGTTTGGAGACCGCGTATCCTGCCGCGCCAGCGACTATGAGAAGGCCAATCGATGCTGCGACTATCGTGGTCAGATTGTCTGAGACATATTGGCGGAGGTACCGGTTGTTCTGGTAATCGAGGATTAGCGCTGTGAGCTCAGCGAGTGATATTATGAGGACCAGCACGAAGATTCCAATCCAGCGGGAATGTGCGGAACTAGTTCCGCTCTTCATTGACCCACGGCGCCGTTCTCATGATGAGTCCAAGATGGATGAGGTGTCAAGAGAGGATAGTTGATCGGATTTGCTAGACTATTTACGCGTGATTTCGCTAAAGAAATCCATCGAGTGCAGTTCAGATTATTCTGAGTCTGTAATGGTTCGACTAGATTGTTCGGAGGCACGTGTAAGAGCACTTAACTGCTGTGTTTGAATGAACGGATACGTTGCGAGATTCTTCGGCTGTCATAAGCTAGGAAAAAGTATAACTCTCCTTCGAAGGCCGCGTTGAGTTAAGTCGAGGGAACAACTTTTGGACAGTCCCGTTATTCAGACTCAGAACCTTACAAAATCGTACGGAAGCCGAGTCGCAGTAAACCGGCTCAGTCTTACCGTAGAACCAAAACAGATTCACGGGTTTCTCGGCCCCAACGGGGCGGGCAAGACTACGACAATAAAGATGCTCGTAGGACTACTGACTCCCGATTCTGGATCTCTCAAGATTCTGGGCATGGACGCTGCTGGAGATAAGCCCAAGATCCGTCAGAGGATCGGCTACATGCCTGAACTCCCGAAGTTTCCGAAACACCTGACTGGAGAAGAGCTTCTAGATGTCTACGGACGGATGTATGGGATGCCGAAAGAGGAGAGGAAGAAGAGAACTGCGGAACTTTTGAAGATGGTTGGGCTGGAGAGCAGGGGGCGCGACAAGATTGGCAAGTACAGCAAAGGTATGCAGCAACGGATCGGAATCGCTCAAGCCCTCCTCAGCGATCCGGAACTGGTGATTCTGGACGAGCCGAGCATTGGTCTAGACCCGGTGGGCATGGTTGAAGTTAGGGACATGGTGAAGGGGATTGTGAGGGGCGGGCAGACGGTCTTCTTCTCTTCTCACCTCCTCGCCGAGGTTCAACAGATCTGTGACCACGTGACCATAATCAACAATGGTCTTACCTTGTTCACAGGAACACTCGAAGACATAGCTACAGTAGCGATGCCAAGCCGAAGACTAGTCTTGGAAGTCCAGAAGGCTAGTGACAGTATTCTCCAAGCTCTCAAAGCTCTGCCCTTCGCGACTGTCGAGGCAAAAGACAATGTGTACACTTTGCACCTCAACACGAAAGATGATGTAAGGGCGGATATTTCTCGCGCAGTCTCCAGCGCTGGTGGAGTGATTTTGAAGATGCAAGAGGAGGGCGGCGGACTGGAAGACGCGTTCATGAGCCTGGTGGGAAAGGAGGTTTAGCGATTGGAGAAACAAAGGAGAACGACATGGCTAACAGGCTTCCTCGCTATTCTCTACTACGAGTTTCTCTGGAACCTGCGGAAGAAGAAGATTGTTGGACTCTTCATTCTCGTATTTGCTATCGTTACTCTTGAACTCGCCCTTCCACCCTTGCTCGATTACTACAATGGAGTCCCGCTGACGCCGAATTCGAATGTCGTCTTTGACTTCTTCAACGGGCTGTCCGGAATATTCCTCTTCCTCATCGCGGTTGCCACAACAATGAACACAATATCAGGAGAGTTTGAGACTGGTAGTATTACCCCACTGCTAACCAAGCCTGTGTCTAAGAACACTGTCTTCCTCGGAAAGATCGTAGCTTCATTCCTAACCTTGCTTGGCATCTACGCGTTTCTAACGGTGTACGTTACCGTGGGCGGAATCCTAATCGAAGGGTCCCAGAACAACCTCCAACTCATTCCACTTGGACTTGTAGGTCTGATCCTCGCCACTATGGTCTGGGGCTCTCTTGTCATCCTGCTTGGAACTCTTTCCAAGAGCTCACTGGTAGCCGCCCTCGGGTCCTTCGGGGTCTGGATAGGAGTCACAATCGCCGGTGGCGTACTCGGCTCGATCTTCGGACAGACAACCATCCTGTTCTATGCCCCTGGAAGCGGAGCGACGGGAAGCACAGGTGTTTGCGGGCCAGGGGGGCGGCTTGAGGCCGGCGGAACCTTCGCAACTGGAACTGACAACCTTGGATACCTGCTCATGCAGTGGGCCCTGAATGGGAGTAACACGCTCAACTTCTGTGGATTCAGATTCAGGGGAGGCGCTACTGAAACTTTCCTAGCATCATCGGACACAATCGCAAATGTTGCTCTGAGAGATCTCGGAGTAACACTGGCATATCTCGCTGTGTTTCTCTTCTTGAGCTGGTACGCTTTCCGACGCTCTCAAATAATAGAATCCGCTTAGGAGTAGAAACCTTGCCAAAGAAGCCAAACAATACGTCCTCTGAAGTCAAGTTGTCCGCAAAAGAAATCGATTTCCTAAAGAACAATGAGCTGTGCAGATTTGCGACGGCATCTCGTAAAGGTGAGCCTCACGTTGTCCCCGTCTCCTATGTCTGGGACCAAGACTACGCGTATGTTGTAACGGACTATGGGACCCGGAAGCTGAAGAATCTCAGAGAGAACCCTCACGCAGCGGTTCTCGTTGACTCTGCAGGAACTCAGAAGCTTCTATTGCTCAGTGGACCCGTGGAGATTATCGAGAAGGGAGAAGAGTATAGGCGACTCTACAAACTGTTCTTTTCGAAGTTGAGCTGGGTCAAACGAGATCCGTGGAAGGAGGGCGAGGCACCGTTCATCAAGATCAAGCCCAACTTCAAGACAGGATGGGGCCTCGGCAATAAGGAATAAGAGAATACTGGAATAGTTTCGACTCAGTAATCGGGCTATCTCCACCGTTGATCGCCAACTCGATTCTTCGTGTCCGCTATGCCATGAATCTCCACTGGTTTTCATCGCTCTTGTAAGTCATCAGACTCGGATAATGTTGCGTTGTGCAAACCCTGAATGTTCCTATCAAGAGTTTGTGATCAAAGAATCTTGTTGTGATTGGCTCGGAATCATCCTTTTGCCGCGATCGACCGTTCTACGAGATCCTGGGAAGGTACTGATGCACGCGCGACGAGGTTACAAGACCCAATAATATAATAGCCCAACCAACTCCGCTCATCAGCTGGATCAGTAAAATGGCAGATTTCTGTGCGAGATGTGGAAAGACCCTCAGCTTGATCGATCCTCTCCTTGAACTCAAGGGTCTGAGGTTCTGCGAGGATTGCTATCCAGATGTCAAGCGGGAGCATGCCGCAGCGAGTATGTCGGATAAGTTGGACCGCAGACAGCGTGTTACGTTTGCAGATGACTCTAGTGATGAGAATCTGCGAGGGTCGATTATCAAGGGAAAGCAGGCACTTGCCGTCAAAGAGAATGAGTTCAAGTGGGATAATCCCTCCCTTTCGCTAATAGCAAGCGCGCTTCGAATCCTCACAGACCAGAACAACATAATGATGAAGCAGAACGAACTCATCCTTCGCGAGCTCGAATCAAGACCAGCCACGGTCAAATCGAAATAGGGCCTGAATCAGGGCTCCTCCCAGTTTCTCAGGCGTAGCGGAGTTGGTCCCGGGGGCCGGACTCTCACAGGACAACGTCCTGTTTTGAACCGGCGACAATCCGTTGGCAATACGCCAACTCCGGTCTCTGTACGCCTGGTCGGCTGGCTGACCCGCACATTGAGTGCAGGACTACAGCCGGAAGCTCTTCCAGGCTGAGCTACCCCGGGACCGACTGATACCCGGCTTTTTCGCGTAGTTAAGATTTCTCGGGCGAAGAATGGTGATTCTCTCTAATCCATCGAGCGAGATCACGTAGCGCAATGTTGGATGACACGTCGATTACTGGGACCTCCATGTTTCCGACTCTGATGAGATTATTGTATTTCACCATAGGCGCGTGTGAAACGTTGGACGCGTAGACTTTTCCCTTGACATACTCGTCAGGGAGAGCTTCAGGCTCGACAAAGTCCGCGAGGAATACTACTCCTTCCGCCCAGTAGAGAGCCATAGGCTGGCCTGAGACATTCATGACGAAGGCTATCATTGACGCTAGGTTCTGCTGGGAAGCAAAGCTGGTCAGCCCGGTAACAACTATCTCCTGAGGAGGAGAGTGAATTATGGAAACCAAGGGACAGCGTCCTTAGCCGGTCCATCCGCGGGAGCAGATGTTAAGTCTTAGCAGGTGGATTGGCGCCCAGGGCGGGATTCGAACCCGCCGTGCGCTCGACTACTCGTTCGAGTGTCGCACGGGTGACAGCCGTGCATACTCTCGGCCGGCTCCCGCAAGCCGCGGACCGGGCTATACTACCTCAACGCGTCCGAATCTAACGGACGGGGCGCGAGCCCGGATACTCAATTCCTGGGCAATCACGCTACCCGAAAGCCTGCAAGCTTAAACCTTCCCAACATTCCCCCGAAGAGAATCACAGCTTACTACAGCCGAGAGAGAGAGGTTTCAACAAGGATAACTCGACAATTCAACCTAGAAATTACAAGGCATCACGTTCTTGGCCAACCCGGCACTACCTTCGATCGGAGGTCTCAGCGCCACCCTCGTAACCTTCCTCATTCTCTTCATCGTCTACCTCCTAGTCATCGGGTTTGTGCTCTGGCTCGCCGGAGAAATAGTAGTCGGCCGACGCGTAACCTTCGGAGAGGCGTTGGGAATAGCTAGCGTTGGAACATTCCTAGTAGGAGCCTCAATCGCATTCCTAGGAACAATAGGAATCCTCCTCGGACTGCTAATCTTCCTGTTGCTAGTGAAACACTACTTCAAGACGGGATGGTTGGGTGCGATAGGGACTTCGATAATGGCAGTGGTTGTGGGGGTCGTGATAATCTTCGTTCTCGGAGCCCTAGCTCTAGGAGCCCCATTTGCATTGCCGAGGATACCTGGATTCTAGAACAGTCTAAGCGTTTCTTTGATAAGAAAGATCGAAGGAGCCTCTTGCTCCTCCGGAGGATATTTGGGAAGTGTCAATGCCCAAGCAGGTATAGGGCTAGGCTTCCTCTGGTTGAGTCGTCTCTTCCTGCTCTGAAGAACAGCCACAACTGTCGCACATTGTTCTTCTAAGCCCCGGACCTGCGTCCGCCTCTAATAAATGTACAGTATTGAACAGGAAACCCTCGTCAACTTCCAGATGCCTAAGCCATCGTTTGCAACCAGTCGACTAGAGAAACTAGAGCTTCGTGCATTGAATCCGCGTTGCTGGTCTTGGCGTCAGGGGTCTTGAAACTATGGTCTCCGTCTTGTATCCAGTGGATCTGCGCGTATGATCCTATCTTAGAAACGACCATTTCCAGAAGATCCCGCCTCGCAAAACTATCCCTCGTTCCTGACACGAAGAGCATCGGCTTCTTGATTTGGTAGAGATGCTCATCTCTCAACTGGTCAGGCTTACCTATCGGGTGCAGAGGATATCCAAGGAAGAACAACCCGTTCACGTCTACTCCGTTCGCTGCTATCTGGGACGCGATTCGTCCTCCCATGGATTTACCTCCGATGAGCATCCGATCTGACTTGTGTCCGCCGTTCTTTGCCTGTTCAACGACCGCACGGTAGCTTCCCTCCAAGATCTCTCTCCTGTCGGGCACTTTCCTTCGTGCTTCCATGTATGGAAAGTTGAACTTGACAGTTAGGAAGCCTCGCTTTGCGAGTTCTGTGTGGAAGTATCGTATGAAGGGTGTGTGCATTGGTCCTCCAGCGCCATGGGCGATAATGAGACAGGTCGACGGGTCAATGACCTTCGACGGCAGACCATAGACAATGCTGGTCTCACCGCCTCTTGTCAGTTTGATCTTCACTTGTTCTAGTTTGTACGATTCAGACGGGCTTTGCAGAGTCTTCCCTTCCCGTAGTTCTGATAAGTGCCCGCTAGAGATCCGGGTTACCTACGAATATTGCCAAGTATCGTAGAGGTTCGAGGCCTTCCCTGATAGAACTGTGAACGGTGCCGGGTGGAACTGCTACCATTGTTCCCGGTTTGACCCGGACCTCCTTTCCACCGACCCGGGCCAAGCCTCTTCCTTCGATGTAGAAGATTGTCTCCTCAACGTCATGGGTGTGCGGCGGGACGATTCCGGTGAGTTCCACGTATCGTACGGCTAGTGAATGGCCACGGTCGGCTCGGGAGAGATACCATCGTGTAAAATCGCCTTCTCTCTCAGGCACTACTTCAGAGAGATGCTTGACGATCATGCCCGCACCTGACCCGGAAGGATTCCGCTCTGATGTTTAAGCTAGTGCATGCTGCCGGGAGGAGGAATCTCTGGGTGTCCAGGGTCGATCCTTCCTTGGCTCTCCAGGTACTTTCTTGTTTCTTGTGCTAGCCATTCGAAGTTTTCATAGGGGTTCACGGGGACCTTGTATCGTTCCATGAGATGTTTTACCAGAGGTTCGAATCTCTGCCAGTCAAACACGAGCAGATAGCGTAGGGAGTGAATGGCGATAGTGAGGTCTATTATTCCCTCCCTTACAAGCTCCCCGATTAGCTCGTAGATGTAGCCGAAGTTTCGTGCTTCGAAGTCTTCGAGACTGTCATCGAATCCTTCCCAGTTGATCTGGCTGTATTTCTTAATCGCGTCATGCATGTTTTTCCTCCTGCGGGCGAAGGATTCTTCGGTGATAATTTCTAGAACTGAGAACGACATGTTGGCCTTGGTTTCAAAATTCGCTGTTTTGATTAGTCTCGCGTTCTGTCTGAGTTGGAAAATGACGAATACGGCTCCTAGAATGACAGCGAGCGAGCTTATCGCGCTGAGGTCCGTGACCAGGAAGCTGAGGTCGACCATGACTTTCAGATGGCTCTTAAATGGTTAATATGAATGCATCAAGACTCGGGCTCTCAGCACGACGCAGAAGAATTTTCTTCCCCCCTGTTACCATTAACGGTTACCAAACCCGTTACCACTCAAGAAATCTCAAAAACAGTTCAATCTGGCGACACAAAAGCGCTCTTTCGCAAACCGGACTCTATCCTACGATGGTTGAATCAGAGATGACTCCACCGAGTTGCCGACAGTAACGTGACTCTTATCTCGGTTCTAGCTTGGGTATTTTCTTGAATTTTCTTCAGGGAAATTGTTGCTAAAGGATTGGATGAGCAACGGTCTGCTGCGCGTACATGAGCGAAGCCTAGGCCGAGGCAAGCCTTGTGCTGCTCTAACACTCAGAAGCACGAAAAGCCAAATGCCGGAGGAAAAGGTAAATGAGCAGTGAAGTAAGGAACGCTTTCGATCAAGCTCTTGTAGATTCTACGATCGCAGCTCTTGATGCACTCGGACCAACCGTAAAGGAATCAATATTTCTCCTCCTTCAGAGGAGGAATTCTATCTCACCGAACGAGATTCCGAAATTGGTTGCGGAGTTTGTGAAGGCTTTGCAAGATGTACTAGGCCCGACTTCTAGAGTGGTCGAGAAACTAATTGTCGCAGGGTTGATCGCGAGGAAGCAAGTACCTGCAAGCGTTGCACAAGGAAGACGCCTTCTAGAAGTTGTCGGGGCAGTCAGGCTAAGCCAGATTACTCGATCTTGATCTCAAGGCCTGAATGATAGGCATCTTGCTATTCACGGAAGTGTTGATCTCGTTTCGAAAATCAACTAATATAGATCACTTCAAAGTCGGCCGTCGCGCGGGCCCGTAGCTCAGCCAGATTCCTAAACGGGGATCCTGAAGAGGTAGAGCACCGGAAGAGCCATCTCTGGTGAGGCTTTTACCTCGCGAAAGACACCCGGCTGTCGCGGGTTCAACTCCCGCCGGGCCCGCCACAAATCAATCACTAGCTCAGAAATCAGGAAGCTTGGAAAGTTTGGGTGCCCTTAGCACGTCAACAGTACCTTACTGCCTTCGTGAGCCACTTGACTCGGGTTGCGCTGATTTGGCGAGGCGCTTCACCGTCCCGTTCGAAGACCGATGCTCTTCCGTCTCTATTAACAACACGGCCTTCGAAAAAGAGTCCATTGTTCAACTGTCCCACCACGTCACTGTTGAGGAATCTTCGAAGCTGATCACTTCTCATTCGTAATTCACCTCTGGAGCGCTGTATACTTGTTACCCAGGCTTAAGGGCAGAGGTTACACCACAATCAACTGTTCACGATCGTGTCGTAGCGAGAAGTGCGTATTGTAGTGTAGTGTGATGTCTGGCTTGACTGTTACGATCCCGTATTCGGTTAGAATTTCGAGGGAGCTGTTGGATGAGATGAGGAGGCTGTATGACAGGATGGAGCCCCCGAAGCCAACTTTTTCGGCCGTCTTGAGCCACGTTGTCAAGCTGGGATGGGATTCGTATAAGGCTCAGAAGAACGGCGAAGTAACTCTTCAGAAGGTAACTGTAGCAACATATCCCAAGAGGATACACGACCAAACCTTCCAGCGCTAGACTGGGGTCTTGAGGTCCTTCTAGAAGGTCGCCTTAACGGGACCAGTCTCCGCGACAACAGTGTTCTGCAATCTTCCCAAGTTCTCGATCTTCGATTCGATCATGTCTCCTGGCTGGAGGAGAAACGGAGTCTTGTCGGGTTTCCTGTAGATGGCCACCCCGGAAGGTGTGCCTGATGTGATGATGTCTCCTGGTTCTAGGGTCATAGACGAGAAGAATTCGACGAGCTGTCGTATCTTGAAGACCATATTCTTCGTGCTGGAGAACTGTCTGGTTTGTCCGTTGACCCGGAGTTCCATTCCGAGATTATCAGGATTACCTGCTTGGTCGGGCGTGACCAGGAAGGGCCCCATGGGCGCGAACGATGCGAAGTTTTTGCCGAGGTTGCAGAAGCCTCTCTTCATCTCTGCGAACTGAATGTCGCGCGCACTGATGTCGTTGAAGATGGAGAAGCCAGCGACCTGGTCGAGAGCGTTCTTCCTTGACACGTCCTTGCACTTCTTGCCGATGACGGCTGCGAGCTCTACCTCATAATCCAGGAGTTTGACTCTTCGAGGATAGAAGACTGGGGCTCTATGTCCGACCAGTGAGGTTGGAGATTTGAGAAATGATATTGGGAAAGGAGGAAGGCTTGTTGATCCCTCTTGGAGATGGTCGGAGAAGTTTCCGCCCATGCAGATGATCTTTGTTGGACGAGAGATAGGAGGAAGCACTATCACCTTGTCCAGGTTGAATACTCCCTTCGGATTCTTTTCTCCAGAGTCAGCAATTTGTTTCTTCGTTGCTTCAACTGTCTGGTTTGCTTTTGCCTTGCTCTTCGGGTCTTGGAGAAAATCCAGTATTGGTTCAGAGTTCTTTGATGGGCCTAGCTCAGCAAAGCGGGTCGAGTCGATCATAATTCCCATCCGGTTCTCGGAGGGCTTCTGTTGGAACCTTACCAGTCTCATGAACTTGCGACCTATGCTCCAAGGCCGCCTCTTCGAGTGTGTGATGATGTAAACTGTTCCTTTGCTGGGTCAGCATTCGACTTGAGCTGTAGTCTAGATTCGTGCGTGCGCCTTCGAGAGGTTTTTCATACGATATTGTTCTACCTCATCTAGAACCGACAGGACCTGTCGAATCTGGTCTCTCAGCCGTTGGCTATTTCGTCGCATCTTCCGAGTTGAAATCAAGGTCGATCAAGTCTTCCCCGTCCCGGCTGTTAGAGCGTAGAGATGGACGAAACTGAGATCCGTCACCGAATAGTACTATTTTCAGAGTTGATAGGGAGTGTTTTTTAGTCCCATTTCTCCCGCTTTTCTTTGGCGTCAGAATAAATGGTGAAGGTTGAGGAGTATCGGTTGGATAGGGACTCTATGGGCGAGGTCAAGGTCCCTAGTTCTGCGTATTATGGCGCTGAGACCCAGCGGGCGGTTCAGAATTTTCCCATATCGGGGCTCCGTCTTCCTAAGGAATTCATCCGGGCTATGGCTCTGATCAAGCTCTCCGCTGCGCGAGCCAACACGCAGTTAGGACTGTTGGATCAGAAAAAGGGCGAGGCTATTGTCTCCGCGGCCAAGGAGATTATGGAAGGAGCTCTCTACGACCAATTCGTTGTTGACGTCTTCCAAACGGGTAGCGGTACTTCTTCGAACATGAACATGAACGAGGTCATCGCCAATCGCGCAATTGAGCTTCTCGGGGGCAAAAGGGGGGACAAGTCGATCATTCATCCGAACGATCACGTGAACATGTGCCAGTCTACAAACGACGTCTTCCCATCCGCAATCCACGTCTCATCCGCCGAAGAGATTGTTCGCAAACTTCTCCCAAGCTTACGCGTTTTGGCTGAAGCATTGGAGAAGAAGGCGAGAGAGTTTGATGATGTTGTCAAGGCAGGCCGGACCCATCTGCAAGATGCTGTCCCGATTACTCTAGGCCAAGAGTTCAGCGGCCACGCGAGTATGATCAGGCATGGGATCAAGCGAGCAGAACAGGCCAAGGATATACTGATGGAACTGCCGTTGGGCGGGACTGCGGTGGGAACAGGTCTCAACGCTCATCCGAAGTATGCTGAGATGGCCATTGCGGAAATTAATCGTCTAACAGGCTTATCGTTTCGAAAGGCAGAGAACACTTTCGAAGCGATGCAGAGCAAAGATGCTTGCGTCGAAGCCAGCGGCGATTTGAAAACTATCGCTACGAGCCTGATGAAAATATGTAACGATCTACGGCTTCTGAACTCGGGGCCGCGAACTGCACTGGGGGAGATCGATCTTCCTGCGATGGAGCCAGGGTCGAGCATAATGCCCGGCAAGGTCAACCCTGTGATCCCTGAGGCTCTGAACCTGGTGGCTGCTCAGGTTTACGGGAACGATGCTGCTATCGGCATCTGTGGATCACTTGGTCAGCTGGAGCTGAACGTGATGATGCCTGTCATCGCGTACGATCTGCTACAGTCAATCGAAATACTCGCTAACGGATCCCGCGTCCTCGGCGAGAAGTGTGTCACGGGAATAACCGCGGACCGGAAGCGGTGCTTGGACTTCGCCGAGCTGACTCTTATGATGGTGACGAGGCTAACTCCAAAGATCGGCTACGACAACGCGGCAAAGATTGCCAAGAAGGCAATGGCCGAGAACAAGTCTCTGCGAGAAGTTGTCCTGGAAGAAGGAATCCTGCCCAGAGACAAACTTGATGAGATTCTCGATCTGAAGAAGATGACTAAGGGCGGACGGGCCTAACTCTCAAGAACCGTACGTGATGAGCTGGGCTACACTTTGCTTGATACCCAGCAGATAATGAAGACAGCTCTCAAACTCGCTCACTTCAGCAATATTCCTGCCGACAGTGAGATTCACGTCAAGGGACGCAAACTCCGAAGGGTCCTGGTTGCTATCGATGTGGGAGTCAGCGAATTATTACTCGCTCAGAATCTCAACTGCGACGGCGTAATTGCACACCATCCAGCTGGAGGCGAGGCCCAGCTCGAAGGCTACAAACTATTCCTTCGCCATATCGACCAGATGAAGGCGGCCGGAGTCCCATCGGAGGTCGCTAGAGAGGCGGTGAAGAACAAGTACCGAGTACTGGACATCCAGCATCACCCTGAGAATTACGATCAGATCCCGAGCGCCGCGAAGAAGCTAGGTCTTCCGCTGATCTCCATTCACAGTCCTTGCGACGAGATTGGTCGAAGAATGATCGTGCAAGCTATCAGGGGCTTAGATGAAGATGCCACAGTTCGTCAACTAGTTTCTAGAATTGCCGGGTTTCCCGAGTTTCGCGAGGCGAAAACAAGGATAGAGGTCCGACTCGGTTCTCCAAACCGTAAGACGGGAAAAGTTGCTATCTCTCACGCCTGCTACACGAACGGTGGATATGATGTAGCAAAAGCCTACTTCCAGCACGGCGTAGACACTTTATCGTACATTCACATCTCGGAAGCTGATCTAACGAAGCTGGCCTCAGAAAATTTTGCCAATCTAATTGTTCTCGGACACATAGCCAGCGACTGGCTAGGAATAAACCGGCTTCTCAGAGAATTAGAAAAGAACGACATTGAACCAGTCGCAACAACAGAGCTCTACAAGACAGCGTGAATGTGTCCGGTTCAATCAGGTATAGCATCGTACTCTCCTCCGACTAAAGCGTGCCCTCATCGTCTTTCGAGACTTCTTATCAGATTGCCCAATGCTTCTTCTCTAGGATTTCCCTAAGCTCATTCATGGAAGAGACGGTGACATCTGGACTCTCCTTTGAGAAATCGTTGTGCGATGCGAAACCTGTCCGAACAAGAACCGTTCTGATTCCCAGCTTTTTTCCGGCCCTAACATCCCACCAAGAGTCCCCGACGAGAAACACATCCTGGGGTGCAAGTTGAATCTGTCCCAGTACTTTTGTCACGAGTCGAGCTCGTTGACTAACCGTCTCTTCCAAGGACCCTAAAGTGCCTCCCACGCCAAGGTCCTGCCTGGTCAACAGGAGATCGATCAAGGGTGCTGCTTCGAGATGTTTCAGCTCGGACTGGACGACCCATTTCGTGTATCTCATGGTGGCTATGCCGATCTTGAATCCGATACGCTTCAGGGCCTTGAGGATCTCAATAGCCCCGGTCTGCAATGTTGCCTTCTCTACTGTCGCCTGGAAGATTTTCCTGTAGGATTCGTAGACAGCGTCGACGATTGGTCGGCTCTTTCCTGTTAGGGCCGTCTCCAGCACCATCCGGGGTCCGGTGCCTTCTTCGTATGCGCGAAGATAGTAGTTCTTCACGTAGAACTGGTTATCGATCGGTTTTGAGCCATGTTCGGCGAGCGCGTGGTTGATGCAGTAAAACTCCCGGTCGTCGATACTGGCGAGTGTCCCGTCCCAGTCGAAGACAGCCCCTCTCAATACATCTCACCAGTGTCTTCGGCCATGCAATGTAACCATATGGATTGCGTTGAAGTTACGCACAGAATATCACCGTACCGGACGGTCTCTGAATCCACAGGCCGAAAGATTCCATGGCCAACAAGTCTCTTAGCTCATCACAAGACAAGACTGCAGATCTTCTTCTAGCCATCGGCGCGGGATTTCTCATCAACCTCATTCTTGGCGCCGCGATCCCAGAGGTCGGACCGTTCATAGCCGGACTGGTCGCGGGAGTCATCGTTAAGACTGGACCTTTCAGGGGAGGCGTCGCCGGTTTTCTTGCTGGCACTCTCGGAGAATTGGCTAGCATCGCCCTTTGGGTCCTAACAAACCTCATCGTCTATCCCAACGCGCTAGTGCCGTACGCTTTCCAGACAGCGTTCGCAATTGTAACCACTGTCTCAGCGGTCCTTGCCCTGTCCGGTGGCATAATCGGTGGCGTAGTCTCCCTACAGCACTGGCCTAGAATCCACGAGTTTCTCATGAGAAGCAGAATCGGATTTCCTCTCCACTTACATCACTCAGCGCATGTGAAGGTCGAGAACAAGGAGGACTAGAGCCTGGCAGGGATGTCAGTGCGTCTACTCGACACTTCCCCTCGATGGCTAAGTCTCACGCTAGGTTGCTCATCGGGCGTCCTATTGGTGGCTGGAATTGGTTTTTTCTTCGGCCAGCTGACGCCGTTTGACATTACGCCTTTCACGCTTCTGCTCCACCTCGTCCTTGCCCTTGCCGTCTCGACTTGGATCCTCAATCTTCGAGTCAGAATCAGTCCTGACCGGAAGCCTCTCCTAGCCATTGGTGTAGCTATTGTTGTGGGCTCGATCTGGAGTTCGGTGCAGCAGTGGGTCGGCTACTTTCAGACGGGCATGGTCAGCGATATCATGCTCCTCGCTGGAGCTACGGTGATGGATGTGGCTGGAGGTTGCGTCATCTACAGCTTATTCCATCTTAACGTTCTCAAGAAATAATGTTCATTCCGCGGTTAGATAGGTTGCGCCCAGCATGTTTCAAAAAACGGACATTGGTCTTCTCGACGGCTTGTTGAAGGGGTGAACTCTAATCGGACCTAGCTCGGGCCTGAACAGGAACAGCTTCGCGGATCACAGTTCCTTCTTTCGGGTCCTGCGTTATTCTCTGGAATGCCCTGATGATCTCTTTCGTGACTGGTCCGGGTTTCCCGTCGGCTATCGCGACTCCTTGGATTCGGACTACTGGGACTATTTCGGCCATTGTTCCAGTTAGGAACACCTCGTCGGAGGTGAGCAGTTCATAGGGCGTGATGTCTCTCTCATGGATCTCGTAGCCTAGTTCTTCGGAGAGTTTGAGGACTCTGGCGCGGGTAATGCCATGAAGAATGCCTGCGGCGGAGGTTGGCGTGTTGACGATTCCATGTTTTACGAGGAATAGGTTGGACCCGTGAAACTCTGAGACCATTCCTCTGTGGTCTAGCATTACTACTTCGTCAGCGCCCGCGTCAATGGCCTGGAATTTTCCGAGAACGCTCTGAATGTAGTTGAGGGATTTCAGCTCGTGGGTCGTACCATCAACCGTATCACGTCTGTAGCTGGAAATTATCGCCGTTATGCCCTTCTCTCGGGCCTCCTTACCATGAGCTGGGGCCACAGGCTCGCACATTACGATGATTGATGATTTGGGAGAGCTCCTCGGGTCTAGACCGAGGTTTCCTCGTCCCCGGGTCACGACGAGCCGAATGTAAGCGTCCATCATGTTATTCTTTCGAAGAGCTTCGACGACAACATTCGCCATCTCCTCTTTTGATAACGAGACGTTGATCCTTGTGACTCTGAGTCCCTCGAATAATCGTTCGATGTGGTCGCGCAGGTGGAAGACCATGCCGTTGTAGGCTCGTATTCCTTCGAAGACTCCGTCGCCGTAGAGTAGGCCGTGGTCGTAGACTGAGATCTTTGCGCTTCCCTTGGGGTGGTATTCACCGTCGATGTAGACGAGCGGCTCCTTCCCCGCCATGCAAAATGCCCAGAATGAAAACTAGCGATTCGCTCTATAAAAGGACAAGCTCCCGGTGATGACGAGATCGAGTAATCTCGACCTAAATCGTAATCTACCCAGAGACACGCGACGATTCCTTCACGTGGGCCGGTAGTTCAGCCCGGTTAGGAAATGCCCCGGAGAGAACGTCCGCCTTACACGCGGAAACCCCTTTCGAGGCCGCATGGTCGGGAGTTCGAATCTCCCCCGGCCCACCAAGGAACACTCGAGATATCGATTGAAAATAATACGGGTTCTTTCCAGACGATCTTGTCCGACAGCTTTGGGATAGATCTATCTTTCAGGCTGATGAAAATTATCAATTCGTAAGATATCTTGCGGTTCGTGTTTCGATGGAGCGAACTCCCTGCATCTTTTCGGGTCTGCTCGAGGATGGGCTTGATAGGGGGAGTGTATCAAGCTTGGCTGCTTCTCCCGTTGCGGTTCATCAATTCAGGGCCTGTTCACAGGACCTCCTTGGGGAGAAGGGCTGTTCCAAGCCATTTTCTTTTACTCGTTGGCAATTTTTCTGTCACCTGCTCTTCCGGCTATCTCGGTGGGAGGAGCAATTGGTTTGCTCGCTCTACCAATGAGCGAAGAACGTAGGGGAATTCTGGCATTCTTCGTGATGCTTAGTTCCCTCTTCCCGATCCTAGTCTTGGCTTACACAGCGTTGAATTTCATTCCACCCCTTTGCCTCCTTGGCAGCTCTTGATTGTTGCAATTATCTGGATTGTTTTGTTATGGATGGCGGTGAAGGTTCTGCGTGCACCGCCAACAGTTCACGCTTGAAACCGGGTAGCTAACTGCTCGGAGTGTGAACAGCGGACCAGCAGCAACATGCGTCAAGTTGGCAGCTAGGGCAATCAATAGGTGTTTCTGACATTCGGCATTCACCGGGCGCGCAATTGCAGTCTGCGCACCGGATATTACTGGGATTCATTCTTTGAGAATCTAGACGTTTCTGCCTCCTAATACGGTTGTCACCGTTTGAGAACTTGAGTGACCACTATAGTCGAGTTCTAGATCGCCGGTAGATACCGATCTTACTCGGACTATCAATACTGCTAGTTACACTATTGCTGTTCTGGGTAAGTCCAGCAATACAACAACTAGTGGTGAGGCGAAATGAATGAGAATCGATCGTCTATTGCTTTCTGCCGCTTTAGCTGCGTCAACGCTGGTCGGAATTCAGATACTGTCAACAGACTACTGGCTTTGGTCCGCGGCACCGACACATGCCTATGGACTAATGGTCTTTGTAGCCTTCGACGCTGCGATAATACTCCTAGAGTGGAGCGCAAAGCGACTAGCCATCTTTGGAGCGCTATTGACTTCAACAGTCCAACTAGTAGCCATGCTGGGGGACATTGTCGGGGGAGAACCCACAGGTCTGCCAGCGGCAGTCTTCAGGAACTATTTGTTGGCTGACACGGCCTATCTTGAGCTACTCATCACCCAGGGTCTCATTATGGCAATCGCAATCGGAACTTGGACTCTGCCACATCTGCACGGTCATTGGCTGACCTCATTGAAGAAAGGCAAAGACTGAATCGACACTCCAGTACAGGTCATGTTTCAATCCGAGTGAAAGATTTTTCTGTATCAAGTGCTGGCTTTTTTTCTGCATTCTTCTAGCGTATCGACCGCGTAGCGTAAGTGGGGAATTGTGATTGATCCTCCTGCGATGAGACCAACGTTGAAGACTTCGAAGAACTCTTCATCTGTTACCTTCGCTTCGACACACTGGATGATATGATAGGTTACACAGTCGTCACAGCGTAAGACCAGTGACGCAACCAAGCCTAACAATTCCTTCGTCTTCCTCGGCAACGCCCCGTCGACGTATGCTTGAGTATCAAGATTGAAGAACCGCTTTATCCCAAGATTGCCCTTGGCCAGAATCTTCTCGTTCATCTTCTCGCGATAGCGTCTAAACTCTTCTAGAGAATGTTCGTGGGCCAACACTCTTCACTGGAGTACGGGGCGAGTCAAGCCCAGTATTAGAATACCAGGCGGATAGATTATCCTGTGCTGGGTAGGATAGTTTGTCGTGAGCCTAGGGCTCTTGTGGCAGTTTCGCTATCGTATGGTCCCGTTGAAATACCATGTAACCAAATAGTATCCCAGAACTATGATTCCGACAAATATGATGAAGTATCCGACGGCCTCCAGTGCTCTCCGGTACTTGAGGAGCCCCACCTCAGTCAGAGCGGATTGAAACCGGAATATTCCGTGGTAGAGTGAACCTGCTATGGTCACGAAGATGAAAAGGGCGCCGAGGCGGTGCCCTGTGACTAGGAAGCTTGGGTCCTTCGTTCCGTTGAAGGGCCAGAGACTGAATGGGTATGCGATGGCTGTCATGTAGATCAGAACTGGGAGGAGGAATGCCGCGATCATCCCTCCGAGCGAGAAGATGCCCCAGAGTATCGCGTGGAGCCTCGCGACCTTGTGAGTTTCAGCTCTCATCTCAGGACCAGCAACCAGATCGCGAGGTACGAGACTATGACGAGGAGTATGAGGTTGAGGACGAGTGCTTGCCAGGGCTTGGTTCTGCTCCTTCCGATCTTGACCGGCGAGATTGCTCCCAAGAGATAGAACCATGTCGCCGCATGGTACATTGTGAAGACGAGAGCAATGAGGCTGAATCCGACGACTGCTGGGTTTTTCAGGAAGTTGAGAAAGTCGGCACGAGATCCCATGGCCCAGAGTGAGAGTCCGTAGATGAAGATGAGGCTGTAGAGAGCGACGAACAGGCTAGTCCACTCTCGCACCATGTACATCGCATAATGTCGGTTGGCTGTCCACCATCCAGGAGAGAGTTGCTTCCTCAGCTCTGGGTAACGCTTGTTGTCTTCCATTCTATCGTCCGCCTCGGGGCATCAGGAGCGACTTGAGGGCGTTCGTCGCGCCTAGAATCTTTGTTTTTTGGATGGCGAGCATTGGGTCGACGCCTTTCGGGCATACGACGCTGCATTCGCCTACGAGTGTGCACTCCCACACTCCTTCCATTTCGTGGACGATTGGGAATCGGACGTCTTTTCCTTGATCCCTAGAATCCTCAATGTACCGGTAGGCGAGGGCGGTTGCGGCTGGTCCGAGGAATTTCTCGTTGAGCCCATAGATGGGACATGCTGCGTAGCAGAGCATGCAGTTGATGCATGATGAGAACTGGCTGTAGCGTTCCAGTTCCTGTGCCGACTGCTTGTACTCGCCCTGTTCAGGGGGGGTCTCTTTCTCGCGAATTATCCATGGCTTGATCTTGACAAGTTTCTCCATGAAATCCTCCATGTCGACAACCAGGTCTTTGATTACAGGAAAGTTGGTCATCGGCTCGACGGTTATTGTTCGACCCTTGAAATCGTGGAGGAAGCTGGCGCAGGTGAGCTTGGGCTCTCCGTCGATGTTTGCGCCGCAGCTGCCGCATACTCCCATTCGGCACGACCATCGATAAGTGAGGCTTCCGTCGATCTCGGCTTTGATGTAGTTCAGCGCGTCAAGGACGACCATATCCTGCCTGTATGGGACCTTGTACTCCTGGAAGTAGGGCTTCAAGTCTTTCTCGGGGCGATACCGCGTGACACGTATCGTGGCTATGTTCTGGCTCATTTTGTTAGTAGACACGCTCCTCCGGTTTCCATCGAGTTATCGTGACAGGACTATAATCGATCCTTGGAGGCCCGCTAGTCTTGTATGCCATGGAGTGCTTGAGGAAGTTGGCATCGTCTCGCTTCGTGTAGTCGGTCCTGTAATGTGCGCCTCTTGATTCTCGTCTCTGGATTGCAGAGTAGGGCATTGTTTCTGCGACGTCTAGCATGAAGTCGAGTTCTAGCGCTGAGACGAGTTCTGTGTTGTAGACGTGATCCTTGTCCTCGACAATACCGTTCTTTAGACGGGTCTTGAGGTCGCCGATTATTCTGCATGCGTCCTTGAGGGTGTTCTCGTCTCGGTAGATTCCTACGTGCTTGTCCATGCTATCTTGCATCTCTGTTCGGAGGCTGGATATTCTCTCACCTTGTTCGTGTTTGAGGAGCTGGTCAAAGATCCTCTTCTCCTCTGTCATGGCCTCTCCCTGGACCGGGTTTCCGAAACTGGGACTGCTCAACTTCATCGCGTACTCCGCTGCGGCCTTGCCTGCGGCCGCACCGAAGACTAGGCATTCAGTCAGAGAATTGCTTCCGAGCCTGTTGGCGCCATTCATGGTTACACAGGCGACTTCGCCCGCCGCGTAGAGTCCCGGCATTCCAGTGAACCCGTGCATGTCTGTGTGCACGCCGCCCATCATATAGTGCTGTCCAGGTCGCACTGGGATTGGCTCATGTGCAGGGTCTATTCCAACATATTTCTCAGCAAGCTCTTTTACGAAAGGCAGCTTGTCCTCGATGGTTATTTTGCCCAAGTGTGTGAGGTCCAGATGCACGTAGCTGCCGTACGGTCCCTCGAATCCCCTGCCTGCATTGATCTCGCTCATCTCTGCCCGCGAGAGTATGTCACGGGGACCAAGTTCCATCTTATTTGGAACGTACCGTTTGAGGAAGCGTTCTCCGTCTTTGTTCACAAGATAGCCTCCTTCCCCTCGGGCGGCTTCTGTGATTAGAATGCCAGTATTCGGCAGTAGGGTTGGGTGGTACTGGACCATTTCCATGTCCTTCAACGGGACTCCTGCCCGATAGGCTATCGCCATCCCGTCGCCTGTCTTTATCCAACCGTTGGTCGTGAATCTGAAGATACGGCCGCAGCCTCCTGTCGCGATGATTACAGCCTTGCCGAGGATTGTTACTAGTTCGCCTCTACGCATTTCTATCGCGGTTACTCCCTCGACCCGGCCGTCATCGACCAGGAGCGAGGTTACGAACCATTCATCGTAGCGACGGATGTTCTCATATTTCAGAGAAGTCTGGAACAGGGAGTGTAGAAGGTGGAAACCGATCTTGTCGGTTGCGAAGAGCGTTCTCTTGACGCTCATTCCACCGAAGGCCCTAGCGCTGATGCGTCCGTCGGGGTCTCGGCTGAACGGGCATCCCCAGTGTTCAAGCTGGTAAGACTCACGTGGAGCTTCCTTTACGAAAAACTCGACTGAATCCTGGTCGGCGAGAAAATCGCTCCCCTTTATCGTGTCGTAAGCGTGAGAGTCAAAACTGTCGTATTCGCGTGTGACCGCAGCCATCCCTCCCTCAGCCGAGACGGTGTGGCTGCGCATCGGGTAGACTTTCGAGACGATTGCAACATCTAGCTTGGGCTCAAGTTCGACGGCTGCTATCGCCGCGCGTAGGCCAGCGGCTCCGCCGCCCACTATGACAATGTCGTGATTGTGGTGCTCCAAGCTTGCAATCCTTCGAGGGATCGTCTTGGGTTAATCAGTTGGACCGTACTTTAAATGATCTAATTAGAAGATTGGTTTCTCTACTGATTTCGTCAATGATACGGCGATTACTGAAGGCTAATTGCACGGGATCTTCATTGCCCTAAGGCCCTCATTGTTCAGTCTCAGTTGGAGTGCAAACGCTCCGTGAAGAGCCCCTAAGAATCGGGGCTCCATTGTATTGACATTGGCTAGGAAGAGTGCGGTGGCGTTTGGGACGCTTAAGAGGTCGATAAGCTGTTTTATCCCGGAGTAGATTTGTTCCCAGCGCTCGCCTCTGATCAGTTCGGTAATGCTGTCGAAGACGAAGCTTGCCCCAGAGTTCTTGCTGTTGTCTATGTAATCAGATAGTACCGCCGCTACGAGTCCAAGCTCCTTGTCAGGAATTTGCATCTCGCCATCCGGTAGTTCGTCAGGGACAGAAATCAATGAGGACGCAGCGATGATCTTGATCATTCTCTTTCCCTTGATGGCCCTGTATAGCCTACTGGATTTGGTGGTGAACAGGACGCACAGTTCAGCGTTGCTGATTCCTTCTGCGAGGAACTTGTCAACTGCGTCTTCGTAATCAGAGTTCGAGTCATACTCTAACAGGATGATTGATCCTCTTATTTTCTGATGATCGAGCTCGACCATGGATGAGAACGGGTCTGTAGATTCGGAGAGATTGAGAAGCTCCATCCCGGTGTTGCGGCGCAGGAACTCGGTGAGCTGTGGTCTAGGCGCCTTGCTGCTTTCCAGTAGAAATATCTCGGCCGGCTCTTGATGTTTCTCATCGGTTACATTGCTGGGAGGCGAGACTACTCCTGAAAGACTCTCTTGACCTAGCTCGTTGACGAAAACTGTTGTTGTGGGACCGAAGCTCAGTCTATCGTACAATCCTTCATGTGGAACATTGTGCCCTGTCACAGTCTCTGAAACGATGACTCTCCCGTTCTCCTTCCATTCACTGAAATGAGACTCGAGCTGGGATAAGTTTCCTACGAGCCATCCATTACTCGCTGCGTTGATGAAGATTTTTGCTCCAGAATCAATCAATCCTCTAAGCGTGGACGAAAGGAATGAGATTGCTCTCTTGCCCGAGTCGTGGAGGATGAGATAACGATGGCCCGGTTTGACTATCGTATCGGAGATATGTTGTCCAGATGAGAATCTTACGGAGCTTAGAGTGAACGCATCGGTAGTGGACATCAAGAAGAACAGGACTGAACTCGTGACGAACGCTATCTCCCATCCATACGGGACAGATACCGGCAGGACTGGAGGCTGTGCCCCGAGCGCGAACAAGAGGGTGCCAACCGTTACGAAAAGCGCCCATGTCACGGAGAGGATGGCCAAGGAGTTCTTGACGTGCGACGGTTTGGCTCGTCTCCTTGCTAACAGGAATAGTCCAGTTGGGTAGACTGTGGCTACCGAGAGCAGGACGAGGGTGAAGGGGAGGAATAGGTTGGGAGATGCGAGGTTGAGCCCTATCCAGGCGAAAACTATGCCCTCGTAGATCAGAAGGGACTTGCGGGACTTGAGTCTTGACCAGGCTTCTAGTAGCGTAGCGACCTCTGGACAGAAGTACATGCTTGCGGCGGTTAGCCCGATTACCGCGAAAACCAAGCCCCCACTGACCTGGCCACCATAGCTTGCCCATGCATAGCCCAGATTACGAAATATGTCGAAGACGATTGCTGACAGAAAGTAAATGTCGAGTCGGACCAGGTTTCCAGCTCGAACTCCGGTTATGGATGCTTTGTGCTGGAGAAGCCGCCAGAGCGCGATGGTTGGAAGAACTAGTGCCGCAGCGTCAAGGTAGACTTCAATGTACGTTGGGCACTACACTCCATCTGGAGATTGTGATGCTACGGGGACTTCTGGCGGTTTCAATCTGGCGTAACTATCAGCGCTTGCTGAACGGTACTGTTCGACGAAGGCGACGATCTACTTGCTCTCTTTGAGCTGAGATTGGACTTGCTTCACAAGGCTACCGTACTCTTCTCTAGTCAGCCTCCTCCTGCGTCTGGACCCCGTCCAGATTGGGCGTCCCCACATCGGGTCCGTCTTGTAGCGCGGAACCAGGTGCCAGTGAAGATGAGGCATACCATTACCAAGCAGTTCGTAGTTCATCTTGTCAGGCTTGAAGGTCTTGGCAAGAGCGTTTGCTACTCGGGACATGTCTTCTAGGAAGCGCCTCCTACTCTTGTCTGTTAGCTGGTAGAGCTCTTCGTCATGCCATTTTAGAGTGACGAAAGAATAGCCCTTGAAAAACTGGTCTGGGTTGAGCTTTCCAACAGAGATGCGCGATTCAAAAAAGACGAGGTGTGCTGGTTCGCGTAGACTCTGGCAGATCCAACAGTCGGGTTTCAGTTCCACCATGGACAACAGCGCCAATTCAAATGAGTCGAATTCGCGATTGCCCTCGCGCTCGACGCAGAGACCTCTTGCAAAGCATCGAAGTGATGAGCCGTCATGATTGTCGTGATAGGCCCATGTGGAAATTGTCTCCCTCTATCTTCCAATCTTCCTCTAGCGAGGCAACGGGCCTCGGTTGGTCGGGTCTTAGTACAACGAAGGTCGTTGCTCGGACTTCTTCCATCAAATATTCCTTCTCGTCCTCCAACCAGCCGAGCTTTTCAGGATCAGAGACGGAGACGAACGCGTCTACGAATGCGTCGACAGGAAGGTCTAAGCGTTTTCTCATTTCCTGCAGCCGACGGATCACTTCCCGGACAAAGCCCTCTCTAACTAGCTCGCCTGGAATTGTCAGGTCCACATAGACGCGTCCCTCCTCAAAGCTTCCGATAGCATGATTCTCAGGTATCTCCTCTTTGAATGAGACCATCTCGCTCGTAATCTTGTACTCTCTCTCGTCCAGCTTGAGGAGGAATTGTCCTTCTTCCTTGAAGGCGCGCATAAGCTGGCGACCGTCTAGTGAGCGGATCTTCTCGGCAATCTTGTTAGCCTCTCCGCGAAACGCTGGGCCGAGGGCTTTGAAATTCGGTTCAACAATCAGCTTCTTCAAACGTTCCTCTTCAGTTAGACCGACCAGTCTCACATCCTTGGCGTTGGCCTGTTGAAGGAGAAGTTCGCGAAGGGTCCTCAGAGTGCGTTTCACTATCGGCTTGTCGGCAACGATGAGGATGGTGGAGACTGGTTGACGGAGCTTGATCTTCTTAGATTGGCGTGCTGAGGCTGTCGCTTCAGAGATGTGCTGGACGATGCGCATTTCCCCTTCGAGCGTCTTGTTGATCCATTTCTTGTCCACGCTCGGCCATACGGTCATGTGGATGCTTTCTGGACTCAAAGGCTCAGTGGTTCTGAAGGCTTCCCCGTAGATCATCTCCGTGAGAAACGGCATAGCCGGTGCTGCGAGCGCCAGCCAACTCCTGAGGGCATGATAGAGAACCACGTATGCTGCGAGTTTGTCCCGACTGGTCTTTTCCAGCCAGAATCTTCGACGGACGAGTCGAATATACCAGTGGCTGAGGTCTTCGATGATGAACTCTCTGAGTGCACGAACTGCCAGATGGATTTCGAGCCTATCCAGGTATTCCGTAACGTCCCTCACTAGAGTCTCAGTCCTGGAAAGGAGCCACTTGTCCTCGGGATGGAACGATCTGGCCAGTTTTTGCGCTGACCATTTCTGGGGTGTGAATTTGTCGAGGTTCATGTAGAGGGTTGCGAAGGAGAAGACGTTCCAGACAATCTGTAGATCCCGGGCAGCTGTCTCTACAGCGTTCCATGAGAATCGGAAGTCGTCCCAGACCGTGGTTTGGAGAGTGTAGAATCTAAGAGCGTCTCTACCATGTTTTCCAATGACGTCTTCTGGGCTCACAAAATTTCCTTTCGACTTACTCATCTTCTCTCCATCCGAGTCCAAAGTGTGCCCGTGCATCAGAACTGCCTTGTAGGGTGACTTGTTGAAAACTAAAACGCTGGAGACTAGCTGATTGTAGAACCAGCCTCGGGTCTGGTCATGAGCCTCAACGATCGTGTCAGCAGGCCACCACGCTCTTAGCTCCCTAATGTTAGGCGGATAATCAAGTCCTGCCCATGAAGCGACGCCAGAGTCGAGCCAGCCGTCGAGGACATCCAGCTCTCTCTTTGCCTTGCCGCCACACTTGCATCTTGTTTCAAGTTGGTCCACGCCGTTTCGGTGGAGTTCGAACTTTCGCGGATGTCCGATGGCTATTTTCTCAAGTTCAGCTCTGGAGCCCACTACTGTGTGTTCTCCGCATTCTTCGCATGTCCAAACTGGGAGTGGTGTTCCCCAGTAACGTTGGCGGCTAATGACCCAGTCCCGAGCACCGACTAGCCATGTGTTGAATCGTTTTGACCCTGCCCATTCTGGTGTCCATTGGACTCTCTTGTTCTCCTGGATCATTTTCTGTTTGAACTTGGTGACCTTGATGAACCACTGGTCCGTGGCTCGTAGTATTAGCGGGGTCTTGCAGCGCCAGCAGTGTGGATACGAGTGTTCAATCGTCTCCTCTCTGAACAGCAGTCTCTTGGTTTCAAGATCCTTGACGATCACAGGGTTTGCCTCTCTGACATAGAGCCCAGCGTATTTTCCCGCGTCTGATGTGAAGTGTCCCGACGCGTCTACGGGAGACAGCACCGGCAGGCCGTTTCGCTCGCCTACCTCAAAGTCTTCTTCGCCATGCCCGGGAGCCATGTGGACTAGGCCAGTGCCGTCGGTCATCGTAACGTATTCAGAACTCAGGAATACTCTGTGGAGCTTCTCTCCCGTCTTCTGATGGGTTTCTTCCAGTAATGGCGGGATGTAGGAGACTCCTTCTAGGTCTCCGCCTTTGAGTTCCTGTAAGATCCTGTTTGGTTTCTCTCCGAGTACAGCTGATAGTCTCTCTTTGGCGATTATCAGTTTCTCGCCGTCGACTTCTACGACGGCATAGATCATGTCGGGGTGAACCATGACGCCTTCGTTTGCCGGTAGGGTCCAGGGAGTAGTGGTCCAGATTAGGAGGAATTCTCCGGGTTTGTCGACTATTGGTAGTTTCACGTAAATGGAGTAGTCCTTTATCGTGCGATACTCGTCGGTGACCTCGTATCCAGCGAGGGCTGTCTCGTCGTGGGGGCACCAGTGGACAACTCTCAATCCCTTGTAGAGCAGTTTTTTCTGTTGGGCTTGTTTGACTGTCCACCAGACTGATTCGATGTATCTGTCCTGATAGGTGATGTATGGACGGTCCCAGTCCATCCATATGCCGAGATCTTTGAAGACTCGCGTCTGGGTCTCGATGTTCACGTCAGAATACTTCTTGCATTCTGCGATGAACCGGTCGATGCCGAATATGTTCTCAATGTCTTTCTTTGATGTGAGATTGAGGCTCTTCTCAACCATCAGTTCCACAGGTAGTCCATGACAGTCATACCCCGGTTGATCATGGACATTGTAGCCATTCATTCTCTGGAACCGTATAACCACGTCCTTCAATGTCTTGTTCCAGCCCGTCCCTACATGGGGCGGATTAGTTACAAATGGCGGACCGTCTAGAAAGTAGAACTTTGGCCGTTTCAGGAGTTTTCTTTTTGTCTTCTCGTAGGCTCGGCTATCCTTCCACCAGTGTAGAATTTCTTCCTCGGATTGTGTCGGCTTGTATTCTCTGCTGATCTTGCCTATGATTTTTGTCGTCAAGAGCCTTCCATCTCCAGGAAGGAGTTTGTGGAATCGAAGATCTCCGGCCTCGCCCTCGGACGCGAGTCATGGACTAAAAAAAGTTGGGGAGCTCTCGCCGGGATTGCGCTTCGTTTCTGGTTCTAGTTGAATTCGTTGATCTTTCGCTGGAAGTATGCTTTCTGGAGGAGAGCTGAGTTCTCGATCCAGCCGCGTTTTGGTATCTCGAATATTGTACTGACGTATTTCATCGCAGCATCCAAGGTGTCGAATTGTTCGAATCTTGTCTTGAAGAGTGACCTAAGGCTCTCTCTAACGTTCCAAACGCCAACCGGCATTATGTAGCCCGGATGAATCTCCCGCAGCATTATGGCTCCGGCTTGTCTTCTTATCGTGTCGAGGTATTCAGAAACTGCAAGTCTTGCTGAATAGTAGCAGCCTCCCGGCTTCGCGTAGCTCTTCCTGTCGCGAAAACCTTCCGAGTCTCCTATCATGACTGGTCGGTGTCCGTCTGCGGAGACATAGTTGGTTTTCTCGACATCTGTGGCCATGTTTACATCTGGGAAACTGGTTGCGAGCATTTCGGGTTCGAACCATGCCTCGATCCATTCGAACCTCCAGCTCTCAGGCGTTAGAATTCCCACGTAGGTGTTGTCTAGGTATGTGTACTTGTAGACTTGGTATTCATCGATTAGCGGGTGCTGCCTGACCCGCGCCATTAGTCTGAGGCTTAGATTGCTGTCGACCGCGGTGATGCTCCATCTAGTCGGAACGAGTTTTCGTCTCTTGTTCTCGCCGAACATGCCTAGGCTGAACGCTCTCTGAATCCGCGTTACTAGAACACCGTTTCTGTAAAGTTGCAGAATGGCGTCGTCTGCGGAAAGGTCGCCATCATAGAATGCTTTTTCGATTCTATCATCTACCGAGGAATTGCCCGTCTGAAAGGAGGCTAAAGGTGCGATTGGCCCAAAGGGCTGGGAGTCCTCACGCAGATCCAAGATCTTCCGGGGTGGTCGGGTGAGAACGAGTTCGGAGTCGACGGGTTTCGTCATCATAGCTACCTCCTGCAGCGTCTCGATCAATCTGCCTCCCTTGTTAGCGTCGTAAACGTTGGACTTGCTGTATCCTCGAAGTAGACTGTAGCGAAAGTCTACGATCTCGTCGAATCCTTTGCCCATCCACCATTCTGGAGTGTCCAGTATCTCAGTGTCGCCTGAAACCGGTGGGACCATGGGTCCAACGAAGACCTTGGGATAGCCGAATCTGCCTACGAAGACCCCTGGAGGACTCGACCCGGAGATCTGTTTGGTGTCAAACTCTTTGTGATGAGCCGCGAGCGTCGTGGCCTTGACGTGTATTGCGCATCTCTTTTCACCAGAGAGTCGTTGAACCCGCTTACACATAGGGCAGAGTTTCTCAGGGGTCGAGACAATACGGTCTCGACGCGGCTTTGCTATGCCCATGGAGTTTAGGAGATTGCTCGACATTAGGACCACCGGAGTTCTCGGCATCAAGTTCCTGACGACTATCTTCACTATCTCGTATGTTGAGCTGGTTCTTAATCTTGAGGAGAGCTCTCAGAGAATCATGTACTTACTCCAGCCCTTCAGTCGGTCTGATTGTGAGCTATCTTGACTCGAAGGGCCAGGACCATTGTTAGAGGATCCTGGTGAGGGCAAATGCGAGGACGAACCCTGCTATTGGAGAGACTATCCAGCTGGATATGATCAGGAAGACATTTCTCGCATTCATCACTCTCATCCTCCGTGCTAGCCCAGATCCAATGATTCCGGAGGACACTGTTTCGGTGATCGAAAGCGGCACACCCACCTGGTTCGCCAGCTCGACAGTCGCCGAGCCCATCAATTGTGAGAAGAATGCATTGGGATAGCGGAGGCTGAAGATGCCCTCTGTCAATCTCCGCAACGCGCCCCGTCCTAGCACGAATGTACCGAGGACCGCGCCCAAGCCCACTGCCACTGTTGCGTAGAGAGTCTGGTCGTAGACGACTCCGGCGATGAGTCCGAGGGTGTTGCTTCCCAATACGTAGGCTGAGATGAACGAAACCCCCAGCAAGCCGGTCTTCAGCAACGATAGTTTCAGCCAGATGTTTCGTGGACTTAGCCGGTCGTCCAGTCCAACCAGCAGGACCCCCAACCCGGTCGCGGCGAGGGGAACGAGAAACCAGAAGGCTAGAATCAAGCCGAGATATCCTGAGCTATTAAAGGTGCCGAGGGCTATGCTTACTCCGAGGATGGCGCCTGTGAGCGCTTTGGAGAGGGATAGTGGAATGTGGGATAGTTCTCCGCCGAGGAATACGATTAGTGAAGCTAGGAGGATTGAGAATGTTCCGGTGGCAGTGTCTATTGGTAGGAATATTTCTCGGACCCGGAAGAGCTTTGGTCCCTCCAGCGCGAGACCGAGGATGTAGCCTGCGATGGCAATCAGTGCGCCTGTGCGTCTATTGACCATTCCGCTCCCGATGAGAGGCCCGCAACATGCAGAGAGGTTGTTTCCTCCAACCGCCATGCCGAGTAGCCCGGCTAGTATTAGCGATACTATATCTAGAGTGGCGATCATTGCCTGGTTAGGCGCCTAGGGCTTTCATAACGGCGACGACTAGGTCCGAGGCGTCCTCGCAGAGATCTAGTATGTCATCCGCTTCGATTGTTGTTTCTAGGTAATTGTGGAAGGAAGCATAATCTAGCTTCTCCCAGGATCCATAGAGCTCATCCAGCATTGCATCCTTCACATCATCCCCTTCCTCCTCCAGCTGTTCGATCTCTCGTGCAAGATCGATCGCTTGGGTCCGGTCGGTCCCGGCGATAGTCAGCAACTTCCTGAAGGCTCTGAGTTGCGTTAGACCAATTTCAATGAGGTGGATCATCTCTTTTCGGTTCGCTGTGTCAAACTCTTTCGCCTCGCGCAATGGGCGGCGTGTGACGCGTCGCAGTTGTCGGGACAGGGCGTGGGCCCGGTCTAGGATACTGTCTACATTGTCGGCCAGCCGGCCGAAGTCGTATTCGATAGAGGCGGTTATCGACCCGCGGCCCAGCATCTCTTCGAACGACTGGGTGATTTTGTCCCCCATCTTCTCCAGAATATTGATCCTTTCAGTACAGATCTCAATATCGTGAAGGCCATTGTGCGAACCGTTAGTTGTGCCATTTCCGGAGCTTGAAAGAATCTTCACCAGGAGTTCCAGCGATTCCTCGCCCAATCCTGCCAGCTCTTGAATCCTGAGAAAGGCGTCTTTCTCTCCTGGAACGAAGAAACCCTTGACACGGCGAAACAGATCACTCAAACTATTCCCAATTCCGATAGAAGTTAATAGGGAGACTCCAGTCTTCAGAATCCCATAGAAAAGAATACTGTCCCTTCACGAGGCAGAGACTCGGATGCTAGCTCCGTCAAAGTATATACCGCTCACTCGCTATTCCGATTAGAGAAGATTCATGGCGCAAGCCCAGGTTGACCTTACGAAGGCAGATCCCGTAGAGTTCTCGATGAAGGACGAGCCTTGGGTAAAATACAAGCTCGAAGACGGCACCTCATTGTTTGGCCGACTGATCATAACCAAGATCTTCCGGGGAACTGACTATGACCCGACTGGTCAGCCTGTCTACGCTTGGTCATCCCAGAATCTTTTCACAACCATCGCACCGAAAACACTCAAGAGCGCGCCGACAAATCCTCCCCCAACAACACTCGACCCAGGCAGCGTCAACACAACACACGTCGACTTCGAACGGATCGGGGTCGAGAAATGGAACGTATACGAACTCTCCGACGGCAGCATCCTGCGAGCGAAACTAGAGATAACAGGGATTCTAAGGACCGACAAATACGGCCCCGACGGCGAACCACTCTATGTCGTAAACGCACAGATGATCCCGCGGATAAAAGTCCCACAGACCCTAATCAAACGACAACCACAATCTCAACCGCCCAGACAGGAACGAGACCACAAGGGGCTATACGGCTAACTGGGTTCGCCGTCTCTCTGTTTACGAAACCATTGTAGGCTGAGCGAAGATGACCACGAAACTTGGGTTTCACATCTGTCCCATTCATGGCGAGGAAGTAGTCTCGCCGAAAGAACTCCTAGTGAGCAGGTCCACATGCGCCGGTCAGGACCCGCTGAAAGACACCTCTGGAGAGGAACCTCGCGAAAATTCGCACCGACAATTTCCCAATTAAAGACTTCTTAGAGCCTAACTAGCAGAATAATATTTGCGATAAGCAAGTCAATAATTGTCAATGGAATAGATCGTTTTGCAAACCGGGCGAAGCTTAGCCTCTTCTTCTCCTTGTTCAGAATGTTAAGTGCGACCATGTTCGAGGCTGTCCCGATAGGCGTAGCCATTCCACCGATACCGGTGCCGACCGCGAGCGCCCACGCTAAGGGTGCAATCGAGACTCCGGGAAAGCTACTCATCGCTCCTATGACCGGGATGAAAACCGTCACCAGCGGAACGTTGTCGACGATCTGGCTAATCAGAGCGGTGGTCCACAGGACCAGTGTGACCGCTAGAGCTAGGTTTCCGCCAGATTCCTGAACCATCCAGCCCCCTAGCTGAACCAGTAGCCCGGTCTTGGCGAATCCCGCGACAAGGATGAAGAGGCCCCCGAAGAAGAAGAAAAGCTGCCAGTCAATCCGACCAAGAACATCCCGGACTTCACTAGACCGGGACGACTCGTAGACAAGAATCAGAAACGCCGGAAGTAGAGTGGCGAGGGCTGCCGAGACTCCGAGGAAAGTATGGACAATGAGGAAGATGACCGCCAGTCCCAGAGACACGAGGCTAACACGCAGGAGCCCTCGATCCTTGATCGCACTCGATGGATTTGGAAGCTTTAGCCGGCCACGCTCGCGATGTCTCCTCATGGCGTCTCGGTGGAGGAACCCGTGATTTCGCAGATAGAGGATAGAGCTGTTGACCGCGAGGATTGCCAACGCGATCGGGGCAGTATTGTAGAGAAACTGGTTGAAGGAGAGATTGACGAGGGGAGACGAGCCGATGATGACATTCGTTGGATCTCCCACCATCGTCGCAATTCCCCCGACATTCGCCGACAGCACCTCCGCGATCACAAATGGAATCGGATCAATACCGAGGCCATCGAAAACCTCCACGGTCAACGGCACAATAAAGAGAGCGACAGTGACGATGTCGAGGAGCGAAGCCATACCCGCCGTCAACAACGGCAGTAGAACATACATCAAAACCGGGTGAGCGTCAACTGATCGAGCTAGTCGAAGACCCATCCACTCGAAGAACCCTGCCTCCCGGAGACTAGAGGCGATGATGAACATGCCGAGAAGGACCCCGAGGGCTGTCCAGTTGATCGCCGCAACTAGGTCCGTCTCGCTCAATACACCGGTCCCGACCATCAGAGTTGCGCCAAGAACGGCGGCGGAGGGCTTGTGGAACCTGTCGGAGAGAATCAGGCCGTAGACTCCGAAGAAGACCCCGACCACTATGACAGTAAGAGCGGTAGGAAGAACCAAATCTCCCGCCGACTCGGATCTAGCTCATAAAAAGCCTCTGCAAAAAACGAGTGTCAGAGAGAAGCTGGTTTCTGCAAAATATCTTTTACGATATCCAGACTAGGTTACTACTATTTGTGACTGATAGGTTAGGAGGATATGTGGCGTATCCTTTGAGTATCGTGACAGTACCTGTGTAGGTTCCTTTACATTGGGGAGCGGTGACGACGCAGTGTGCCGTGATCGTGACGGTGTTGAACGTTGGGCCGCAGGAGTCGAACGTCGTTGGACTGGTGGTCAGGCTGATTCTTGTTGGATTGCTGACGCTGGTCTTGAGTGTGATTGGTCCTTTGACATCGGGGGCGCACTTGAATGAGTCTCCGGCGCTGCCTGAGCTACTTGTACCTCCGCTGCCCGAGAACGTTACTTGGAGGGGGTTGGTTGACCAGAGAGCCTTCGGCTCGCTATTGGAGGCGAAGCCAACTGCAGCGTAAGCTCCGACCATGATTAGGCTGATTGAGAGGCCTACCAGTAGATGGGGTAGATATCGTCTGATAGGCGACTGCATCGGTAGAAAACGCGACTCGAGCCTAAGGAATTTAAGATTTCGCCGTGAAACAAGCCAATTTCGACCGTTCGGATAACTTGGGATATCCTAGTCTCCTATTCTGATCGGAAATCCATCATCCGGACCTGCAACGTCATCAGATTCACCACCGGCAGGAGCCCTGGCTGCGGCACCAGTCCCATCCTCTTCTGATAGTCTGTCTGACCCTGCCACGCTCCACTATTCACAATCGTCGTCCCACGATACCCCCCTGACCCTGGCACGTGAATGTGTCCTGACTGGAACACGTCTGGAACATGGTCCACTACTAGCCAATCCTCCGTCTCTGGACAAATCGGCGTAGACTTTCCGTACTCCGGCGCCAGATGCCTCGCCCGCAGCTGGTACTCCATAACCTCTACAGGGCGTTGATAATCAAAACCCGGCGCCGAACTCAGAATATCCATAAGGCTCGTCCCATGAAACAGCAAGAAATCAACGCCCTCCAGACGCACCTCCGCAGGATCACCCAGAGACGTGACCCTCCTAGAATCATACACGGGACCCGCAAATTCCTTGGGAATAGCAGGCTGCGGCAACGCCTGTCTAACCGCATCATGATTCCCGGGAATCAGAACCACCTCCATGTGCTCCGGAATCTCGCCGACCAGCTTCGCGGCTAACCGGTACTGCTCGTAGATATCGGGGACCTTCAAGTCCACCTCCTGCCGAGGATACACTCCAATCCCGTCCACCAGATCGCCACCAATCAAGACATACTTGACGCGATCCGCGATGGACCGCTGGTCAGGACCGCCGACCTCGCCCTTCAGCCAGCCCAAGACCCTGCGAAAAGCATCCTCCATGAACACCTTACTCCCGACATGAACATCCGATACTAGAGCCGCGTAGACCTCCTCGCTAGCACGCCCGGGTCTGTGGTCCGGAATCTCCGGCAAGACAATATTCTCGGCGACCAGCAACTTCCCAGAACTCTTCCGCGTCTCGAGAAACAATACTTGGTCCCGGGAGACCCGACGTGCGGTCTGCCAGACTGACGGATTAGAATCACCCACCAGGACAGTCGCTTCATCATCATAATCATCGACCGTCAGAAAGATTCGATTCGCTTTCTCCCGTTTCTCTACGACCATGCAGACAAATCGTCCTCTTCCATTCGTCCCTCCGGCCAAAGCGTCAGAGATCGTCCCGGCACTTCTAGTATCGATCCGCTGTCGGAATAGAGCGCTCATCTTTTCGAAGCGGTTCCGGAAGTATCGGAGAAAATCGTCGAAGACTCCGGTTGTTCCCAGTTTGCCAGTTGGGTCGAAAACCACTTCAAGTCTTGACTCATGTTCCTCAGCGAATCTTCGTCCGTGTCCCAACCCTTCAACAGGAGTCCCTGGACCTGCCGATAGATCCAGGTGTTCAGCCGCCTTCAGGACTAGATCTGCGCTGATGAAGAGCGGCCTCGGTTGAGCAGAGCTCGCCATTTTCAAGACCTCGTCGACGAGGGGTCCGAGCGAGTCTACGCGGCCTTTCTCAACGAGGGTCTTGAAGGCCTCGGACTCCATCTGGAATCCCGCCTCCAATATGGTCCCTACCGCTCTTCGCATCTCCTCAGACAAGCAGGCTCTCCTCCCACAGCCCAGGGCCCAGTCGAGGCTTCCAGATTTATGCTGTTGTCGAGAAACACTACCTCGTTATTGTAAGGTCAGAGATGTCCACTGAGATCTCGCACATTCTGTTCAGAGCAATCGTGACCGCCACCAGATGATTGACAAGTGGCCTCGCAGACCCTGCGACTCGTGCCTCAGCCTCGGAGAGCTGCTTCTTAGTATCCTTAAACCGGGGTCCCACAGATGAGGCTAGTTTGAGGTCTCGAGAGAGCACAGAGCCTACTGCGTCCCGGTACATGGCGTTCACCGACGCCCCAATCTTCTCAAGCAGCACCTGTTCCTCTTTCGGGATCGCGCCATCTTGCGTGTTCTCAGCGATTGTCACTGCGTAGTCAGCGAAGTTTTCGATGTAGCTCGCGAGTAGTCGAAAGTCAAGGCAGTCCACTGATGATACTTTGATCTTCTCAAGAAGGTACGTGTCGGAGATGGCTGCTCTGACAAGCCGGACTAGCAAGAAGTACCAGCGGTCAACTTCTTCATCTCTCTCCACGACGCCTTTCGCCAGTTGACCGTTGGATGAGACGAACGCTTGGACAGAGTCTAGTTGCATGGGCATGGAGAGCATCTCAAGACGGCGCAGAATACGCTCGGGGTTCAGTAAGGAAGGTTCAACAAGACATTGAAGGACTATTCTCTTCGAATCCTCCTCTAGGACCTCGAGTCCTACAAGCCGTTTGGTCGTGCGTCTGACTTCCTCTCTGATGTCAGGAGAGAAACTGTCTTTTGATTGGACTCTGATTATGTCGTAGCCCAGCAGGTATCTCTCGATAATCTCTCGCCGGACAAATGGAGACGCATCTAGGACTACCTCGAGTGGGGCTCTCTCTTCGTCTATCTTAGGTGAGAGCAGTAGTCTTCCGTCTTGACGTTCTTCGTAGGAGACCACTGATCCCGCTCCGAGTCCGACTCGTTTAGCCCATGCTTTCGGAATTGTGACAAGAAAGGTGCCGTCTGGGGTGCGCTGTAGTTTCCGTAATTCCAACTAGGATGACCGATCTCCTTGGTATGGCATTGAAGAATTTTAGGGTTTGGCTGAATCTACTATGATGAGGTCGGCAACTCTAGAGTCTCTGGCTTGCTTCCGCCGTTCAAATACTGGTAACCCAGCCGGAGAACCTCTTCAGTATTACGCCCTTTCAGAGCACTAAGAGCGACTTGCGGTACGCCCGGGAAGAGCCTCGAAACGAGCATCTTTCCTTCTTGAAGATGACTCTCGTCGGACTTGTCGATCTTGTTGATGCAGATTAGAAGTGGAACGCTTGGAGCGATCTGTTTCAAGATCTGGCTCGAAGCTGTAAGTTTCCTGAAGACTATTTCCTCTTCCTCGCTGATGTCAATGAATAGGAGAATGAGGTCTGAGTTGGATATCTCGCCGAGAGTCGTG
>Ga0099828_10000143_pt1 | contig 38890 bp, 33 predicted proteins | sample CZO8metaG_2_FD_79338 | JGI IMG/M metagenome (GOLD analysis project Ga0099828, IMG submission 79338) | Vadose zone soil microbial communities from the Eel River Critical Zone Observatory, Northern California, USA - CZOApr15con2H1.8 metaG | ecosystem: Environmental > Terrestrial > Soil > Vadose... | reverse complement strand
TGCCGCTCGGCACGTCGGCGGGAACGTACCAAGGCACCGTCGTCTTCACGGTCCAGCAGAAGACGCCGCTCCCGTGAGGGCGGACGTCTCGATCCGAAGGGGCGCGGATGGCTCGGATCCTGTACCGGAACGGGGTGCTCGGACCGGTCGTCTTCCTATTATTGATTGCAATAGTGACGATGGTCCTGGGCCCGCCTGATGTGCAGGCCGCGGCACCCGACTTGAGCCTCCACATGGTCGGAGAGGTGCCCCAGTTCGACGGCGCGACCCCGATTTTGGTCGCAGGCATCTGGCACGAGATCGACGTGAACCTGACGGCCGCACCGTCCCAGAACGTGACGCTGCAGGCCTTCCTCCCCGGCGGAACCCCTGTCGGACCCGCGAACACATACGCATGGGACTTCAACCCCGTGACCGGGTCGTGGACCGATCCGCTGTACAACGCGTTCATCCGGACTGACTTGTCGTACGAGAGTGGCCCCATCGTCGTCTTCGTCGTCGGAGTTGACGCGGACGCGACGGTCGGACTTTGGACCCTGACCGCGTCCGTGGGAGGCACGACCGCCGCGAGCGAGACGATCGAGGTCCAAGCCGCCCAGGTGAGCTACGGCCTTTCCACGCCCGACTTCACGTTCCGGTTGGACCCGTTCACCAGCGCTCAAGCCAGTTCGCAGACCGGGAACGTGTACCTGCGCACGATCAACCAGGGGAACGTCCCCCTCGCGATGTCGGTCGGTTTCGACACACTCCAAAGCGCGTTCTCCGTCGTGAACCCGTCGAACGTGGCCCACCTCGGAAGCGACGCGAGGTATTTCCTCGCCCTGAGCCTCGGACCCTTGCCCCCGCAAGTGATCGCGGTAACCGCGCGGACGAACGTCACACCCCTCTATGTGGTCCCGTCGGCGGGGGCGTCGCGGATCGTGGCCGTCGTCCAGCAACCCTTTGCCATCGCGGTGGAGGTCGGCCACTCCGGCTACGCGATCCAAACGATTGGGAACATGGTCTTCCAGACGTTGGCGACCGTCAAGGCGACGTACGCCAGCCTGACGACATGGCAGGTGTACCTGACCGGCGCGCAAAACGTGACCCTGGAGGTCGCCGCAACGGGCGTCCGTCTGAAGAGCGTCTTCTCGGGCAGCCAAGCGCTCGCGTTCCCCGCGCCGTTGACGTTGGCGCCAACCGCGGAGCTTCCTCTGACTGTCCAAATCGAGGTGCCGAACGTGGGGGCGGGAAGCGTCACGTTCACGATTCATCTCCTGGGCACGGGCGACACGGAAGTGTTCACGACGCAGGTCGCGGTGATCGGGGGTCCGGATTCGAGTGGCGCCGCGACCGCCACGATGCTCTGGATTGCGGGGGCCGCGCTCGCGGCGAGCGTCTTCGGGCTCATCTCGCTCAACACGGTTCGCCACCGGAAGAAACTCCGGAGTGCGGCTTTGGAGAAATCAGTGAAGAAAGGGTACCACGCGCGGAGGGAGGAACGTGCGCGGAACCGGAATCGGCGACATCACAAAGGAGGCAAACGAAACGCGCGCTCGAGAGGAGCGGGACAGGGCCAACGAAAGACCGCGCCGGCGAAAGGCGCCCGCCCGTAGCCGGCTCGTCCTACCGGGGTTGGTCTTACTCCTCGTCCTACTCAGCGTAACCGCCGCTCCGGCTCGGGGCGACGGCTCCGGAATCACGGTCATCAATGTCGCCCCGCAATTCAGCGGGCTCAGTATTCGCACGGAAGACGGCCTCAACTACATCGACGTCGTCGTGTCGGACTACAACTCGTGGTCGGACATCTTCCGCGTGCGGGTCGAGGTCCTGGATAGCCTCCAGGCCGCGGTGGCGGACGTCGTCTTCCAGCAGTATCCGGACAATGTGACGCTGACGCGGCAACCCCGGTTCACGGAACCCGTGGGGTCGTACCTCGTGTGGACCCTGTCGTCGGCAACGGTCAACTCGCAGCCCGTGACGGTCGAGGAGCGGACGGAGATGCGGGTGACGTTCGTCCTCAGCCCGGTCAAGGGGGCGTGGGTCAGCGTGACCGCGACGGACCTCGGAGGCCTCGAAGCGTTCGCCGAGGTGCAGTACAGCGCGGGCTTCTTCGGCGGCCTGCCCCAGATTCCGGCCTTGTTCGTCGCCGCCTTCGCGCTGGCGGCCGCGGCCGTGATCGTCCGCCTTCGGATTCGGAGGGATCGGCGTGGAGAGTAGGTACACCAATGTCCGGGATGCGGACCTCCGCGGCTCCTTGGCCGAAGTCTTCCGGCCCCGTTACATCGCCCTCGGCTTGAGTCTCTTCCTCGCGATGTACGTCGCGACGAAATTCGTCCTCGTCATCTTCAACGCGACGGACCCGGGGGAGCGATGGCCGTTCGACCTGACGCCGTTCGGTGCGCTGAACCTGCCGGACATTCAGCTCGCGCTCCTCTCGGCCGCCGCGACGGGCGCGAATGCGGCGCTGCACTACTCCGCCGACCGAAGGCATCGGTGGTGGTCCCTCGCCCTCGCAGCCTCGATCGTCGCGAGCCTGATCTTCGCCCTCCGTGCGTCCCCCGGGACCCTCGATACGGTCAACCTCACTCGGTTCGTCGTCCTCGCGGCGCTCCTCGTCATGGTCCTGCTCGATCACCTCGAGCTGCTCCGGACGGGAGCCGAGCCCAGGGCGGGGTTCCTCGAGTCGGAGCTTCGCTCGTTGCGCGAACGGGCTCAGGAGGGCGCCCTCGCACCGCGCGCCGTCACCCGGGCGCTCCAGGAGTTGCAAGCGCTCGTGGAGCAAATGCCCGAAGAGCCGGCGACCCCGGCCCAAGAGGCACAACCTTCCGCACCGCCGGCAACCCCGGCGGCCCCGGACGAAGACTACATGCGGGAACTCCTGACATCGATGCTCGAGGAGCTCGAGGACGAGGCGGCAGTACGATCCGCCCGGGGACAGGCTGCACAACCCGAGGAGGCGGCCGCCCCGGAAGACCAGGAAGGCGCGCCGAGTTTAGTCGAGCGCACCGCCTCGCGGTTCCCGCGGTTCCGACCGCCTCCCGAGGCGTTGCTCAAGGAGGCGAGGGATCTCGCGGATCGCGGCAAACTCGAGAAGGCGCTGAAGCGTCTCGACTGGATTGCCGACGTGGACGAGCGGTTCCCCGGACTCTGGGAACTTGCGGCGACGATCTACGACGAGCTGGGCGAGGACGAGGTGGCGGCCGAGTGCCGCCGTCGAGCGGCGGAGGGATCGCGGACGAAAAGCCCGGGTTGAATCCGGACGTCAGACCAAAGTCTTTTGACCGCGCATTCCGTTCTCCGCTATCCTCATGCGGCTCGTCCTCCTCGGCCCACCCGGAGCCGGCAAGGGAACCCAGGCCACGAAACTCGCGGCGTACCTCGGCGTGCCTCACGTCTCGACGGGCGACATCTTGCGGCACAACGTCACGGAACGCACGGAACTCGGGAAGAAGGCGAAGGCGTACATGGACGCGGGCGGGCTCGTGCCGGACGACCTCGTAATCGCGATGACGGAACGGCGGCTCAAGGAGCCCGATGCGAAGAAGGGGTTCATCCTCGACGGATTCCCACGGACGCTCGCCCAGGCGGAGGCGCTTTCGAAGTTCACGAAGCTCGACGCCGCGGTGAACTTGTTCCTCGAACCGGAGGAGCTGATCAAGCGGAACACGGGCCGTCGGGTCTGCCCGAAAGACGATACGGTCTATCACATCTTCATGAACCCGCCGAAGAAGTCGGGGATCTGCGACAAATGCGGCACGCCGTTGATCATCCGCGACGATGATCGAGAGGACGTCGTGCGAACCCGGATCGAGACGTACGAGAGGCAGACGGCGCCGCTGATCAAGTATTACCGGGACCGCGGGTTACTGCGCGAAGTCTACGCGAGCGGCCTGATCGAGGAGATTTTTCTCCGGACGATCGAAGTGCTCAAGGAATCCGTGCCGCCTCGCGGGCGATAACTGTTATATCGGCGCCGCGATGCGACCGGTGCGCCCGAGTGGGGTAGCTTGGATATCCTAGAAGCCTGCGGAGCTTCAGACCTGGGTTCGAATCCCAGCTCGGGCGTCGTGCTCCTCGGACGTTGGATGGAAGCGCGCAACCGTCGAAAAGCTGGTCGTGTACGGCGAATTCCCCCTGGCGTTTGCAAAATGCCATCTTCCATGGGAGAGCGCCCGGATATGGGATGGGGCCATGAAGGAAGAGAATGTAAGCGATGATTTCGCAAGCCTTCGGTTCCCCTCGCCGACGCAGAAGGTGTATCCCGGCAACTTGGCGCGGGGAGCCGCATGTGTGCTATTGGCCTTCACCGCGGTAGTCACCGGAGGGCTGGCTGTCAGTCAAATCCTGAGCCATGCCCCAATCGAGGGGCCCGGAGGTTTGTGGGGCTCCGTCTTCCTCTTAGGGGTCATCTGCTTCCTCGCGAGTTTCTACGGATTCATGGTGACCAGGGTCCGTGGGTTCCGTGTCCTGGACGGAATCATGACCCTCGTCGCGCCTGTACGCACAGTATCTGGGAGCCGCATCCGGCGCGTCGCGCTCGAGGAGATTGTCTCTGCGGAACGCATCAGACAGCCAGGCGCCGACCCTGGCATTCTGGTGACCTTGAAGGACGGCACGAAATTCCCAGTCTTCGACGGGGATCTCCCCGGGGGCGGCGGCCGGTCCTTCCTCGATCGCCTCGCTGCGGCCGTCGCTGGGCGCGTCAGAGCCCAGCCGACCGAGGTGAGAGGTGAAGGCTCGACGTGATAGGTTCTAGGTCAGACGACCATGGGACTCTCGGTCGAGTCCCTACCTCGCTCTCCGACTAACACTAGCACCGGTGTCATCGGTCAACATCGACTCGGTGATTCGCAAATGATCCGCGGTCTTGCGCTGCCGTGGTTCGATCCCGGCAGTGCTCGAACTCGAGAGTGGATTTAAGTCGGTTCACGTCATCTTTCTACGCGCGTGGCATCCCCCTACCCGTGCCTTCAAGCAGTTGCACTTTTCGTTGCTGGCCTCGCGGTCGTTTCGTCTGCGTGGGCTTCCCCAATCGCATCCCGGCGGCTCGCAGATAATCCTGGCCTCACGACCTTACCATCAGAACCCGCGGTGTCGTCAGCATCGAAGGTCGACTCCATCGTCCCACCGGGAGACCATGGGATTCGTCTCACCCAGACCGGATCCGCAGCACCCACAGTGAGTGCCGCCGTTCCAGTGGATTCGTTCGAGGGCCTTCATTTCGGGACGAACGGACCCTATCAGGACCGCTACGTCCCGCCCGACGTTCAGCTGGCCGCCGGGCCGCACCACATCGTCGAGATGGTGAACCTCCTCGGCCGGATCTCGACGAAACAGGGAGGCGAGGTCCGGACCTTCTCCCTCGCCCCGTTCTTCGGCGCCCCCTCGACCGATTTTCTGAGCGACCCGAAGGTCCACTTTGACGCCGCGAGTGGGCGGTGGTTCGCGACCGTCACGGACATCACCACGGGCAGCGTCCTCCTCGAGGTCTCCGCGACGGACGACCCGACCGGCGCCTGGAGCGGCTACGCGGTCTCGACGACGACGGGCTGCGCGGACCAGCCGTTGCTCGGGATCAGCGATCTCGTGGTCGTCTTGTCCGCGAACGACTACTCCTCGTGCACCTCGAGGCCGGTGTATCTCGGCGTCCAGTACTGGGTGTTGAACAAGACGGATCTCCTGAGCGGCGCGCCTGCGCGGTCGATGAGCTTCGGGCCGGACCCCACCCTGTTCTCCGTGCAGCCCGTCCAATCGCTCGCCCCCACGGACACCCAGTTCATGGTGACGCTCGGAAGCGGCCCGACGAGCACCTTGACGCTGTTCTCGATCACCGGGGTCCCACCCGGCCTCGTGCTCGTGTCGCGTCAAGACCTCGCGGTCCAAAGGACGGCAGTCCCGCCGAGCGCGCCGCAACCCGGCACGAAGAACAAGCTTGACACGGGAGACGCCCGGGTCCAAGACGCGATGTGGGTGGACGGCCGCCTCTGGCTCTCCCTGGACGACGGCTGCACGCCACCGGGCGACAATCTCGTGCGGTCGTGCGCGCGACTGATCGAGGTCGACACCGCGAACGCGTCGATTGTGCAAGACTTCGACCTGGGGGTCGTCGGAAAACACGTGTTCTACCCGGCCCTTCGGACGGACCGCGAAGGCCACCTCATCGTCGTCGTCGGCGAATCGTCGTCGGCCGAGTTCCCCGGGGTCATGGTCGCGGATCGGTCGGCGACCGACCCGCCGAACACGATTGGGACGCCTCAGCTCGTCCGGATTGGCGAAGCCCCGGAAACCCTCGCGTGTTCCGGCTCCGTGTGCCGGTACGGAGACTACTTCGGCGCGGCCCGCGACCCGTCGGATCCCGGGATCGTGTGGGTCGCGGGCGAGTACGGGACATCGTCCGGTTGGGCGACGTTCATCGCGGCGATGTCCGAGACGGTTCGGCTCACCCTGAGTTACTCGGTGCAGGGGGGCTCCGGATACACTCCGCCCACGCTGACCTACGTGAGCGGCGGCCAGGCCACAAATGCAACGCTCACCACCACGCCGACCGCCTACGTCCTCGATGCAGGCACGTCATGGTCCGTCCCGAACGTCCTCGGGGGCTCGACCGGGACCGAACGATGGGCGACGAACCAGGCCGCGTCCGGCACGGCAACGGGATCCGCGACGATTACGTTCGCCTATGCGCATCAGTTCTCGGAATCGTTCGCGTACCGGGTGGCGGGCGGAGGATCCGGCTACGCCGCGCCGTCGGTGAGCTACACCCAGTTCGCTCTCCCTGTCTCGAATGCAGCGAACGTGACGGCCTGGGTCGACGCGGGCAGCCCGTACGGATTCCCGTTGTCCCTCGGAGGCTCGAACGCGTCCGTGCGCTGGCAGGCCGATGCGCAGAGCGTGAACGGAACCGTGTTCTCGAGCGGCACGATCGAGGTTGGTTATCGGCATCAGGCGTTTCTCGCCTTCGCCGTCGAAGGGCCGTCCGGGTCCACCCTCTCGCCGTCTTCCGGTTGGTATGACGTCGGCGGGTCTGTCCAGCCGACGGTCGGAGTCCCCGCAGGATGGGCGGTGGGCGAGTGGCGAGGCGCGGGACCGGGCGCCTACTCCGGAACGCAGCCCTCTCCGACGATTCTCGTGATCGGTTCTTTCTCGGAGACCGCGATCCTCTACGCCGGTCTCACGATCACCGCAGGCGGGGGCGGTTCCGTTTTGTACACGTATTCCGGTGGAGCCGGGACGATTCCCGGGGGGACGTCGCACACCGTGTACGTGCCGCCCGGGACGAACGTCTCGCTCGTCGAGAACCCCTCGTCCGCCTACGCGTTTTCAGGATGGAGCGGCGCGGCCTCGGGGAATCAGTCGAGCGTCCGAGTCACGGTGACGGAGCCCGCCCGGGTGACCGCGAGCTTTTCCCTCACGGCAACCGCGGCGTTCGCGCTCTATTCCGCAATCGGCGCGGTGATCCTGGTCGCCATCCTGCTGGTCGTCGCGGTTGTGCGGCGGAGACGACGCGCCGTACCTCCCCCACCGCCGCCTCCGCCCCCGCTACCGCCCCCGCCGATGCCGCCACCCCAATGACCGTCGGCTCACATCGAAGGCGGCCCGTCGAGCTCACATGAAACCAAGGGGGCCGAGCTTCTCCGGCAGGTACGTGTCCGTGACATAGTCGAGACCGTACTTGGCGAGCGCCTGCTGCTCCGCTTTCTTGTTCATCTGGAGCATCGTCTGAATCTCGTTCCGCCAGAACTCATCGTTGAAGCGAGGGTCCGACATCTCCGCATTGAGGGCGCCAACGTCCCGGGGCGTCAACACGTCGGTCGGAAGCTCGTAGTTCAGGATGTCGCTGGCGGTGATCCCGACGAACTCCGCTGTGGGAGTCGCAAGGTACTCGGAGATGTGTGCTGTCTTGATCGCCCCATAGGCCACGGATGCGTGGATTCGAAAGCTCCAAGGGTCTCCGTCTGTAAAGGTCGCGCATGGGAGCTTCAGCTCTTCGTTCAGTCGCTTGAGCAAGCGCCGTGTGCTTCGACTCGGCTGCCCCTTCAGGTGAACCAGGATGCACTTCGCGTCCTCGTCAAATCCGTTCTCCACGAGGCGGTCGAACATACCGCCGGTCTCGATGGCCAGGATGAATTTCGCATCGGCTTCGACGAGCTTGACCTTCTCCTTCTCCACATTGTACGGGATCGTGTAGCCCGCGTCGCCAACGTCGTCGCGGCAGTTGATCCGCTTTCGGTCACCGGTCCGCGTGATTTCCTCGATCGTCAGGTTCCCGACGACGCTCGCCCCGCTCTCTTCCGGACGGAGTTTGAAGTCCTCCCGGAGGAGTTGCGTGATCACCTCGAGGTCCTCCGCGAGGAGGTTCGATTCTTCCTGCGCGTGGAACTTCGCGATGTCCCATCCTTCGGAGATGTAGTACATCTCCCTCAGGGTCGAGGACTTGTTCTCCCGGATCATGTCGCGGATGAATTCAAGGACGTACATCGTCCGAAGCAGCATGAGGGCCCCTTTGAGCTTCTTCGCGCTCCGAACGCCCATCAGGTGGCCGTACTTCCAGACCGCGTGTTTCGGGTCGAAGCGGATGTTCGCCTTCGTTCGGAGCGGGATCTTCATCTTCGGGATCTGCCCGCCGTCCAACTCGTCGTAGATTTCCTCCGCAATCCCGTAGAGCGCGTCGACGGCCTTGCTCGGCGCCGGCGCGGCGGCTTTCTTCTTATTCGTCATCGAGCGCCTCTTCCGTCTCGTCGTAATCGATCTCGCCCTCTTCCTCCGCCTCCGCGGCGGGCGCCTCTTCCCCTTCGAACTCGGCGTAGTTCAGCTCCCAGTCGCCTGGCAACGGCTCCGCGCCGATCACGAGGCCCGGGTTGATGCCGCTCACGTAGAGGTCGGACTCATCGTACTCGGCCTCGTCGAGCCCTTGGAGGGTGAAGCCGACCGTGGATTTCTTCACGCTGTCGATCCGCTTGAGTTCCCAGGTGATCTTCCCATCCTCTCGGACCTCGGACGGCTCCGGGTCGAACGACTTCGGCGCGATGCCGCGAGGCAGGAGCAAGTGGAGGTTCAGCTTCTTCCCCGCGTCCGTGAAGTTGTGCACGTTGATCGTGACCGTGTGCCGCTTCAGCTTGGGATCGTACGCGATGTCCTCGTCCATCCAGACGACGCCCATGATCTTCGTGATCGTCGCGTCCAGGACGGGGACCTTCTTGTTCACGATCTTCGCGGACTTGTCCGCGATCCGCGGCAGGATGAGCTGGACAATCTCGAACTTCTCCTTCGTCTTCGCGCGGTGGGCCTTCTTCGTCAGGTGCGTCTTGAGGCGACGCCCGCATTCCTTGACCGCGAGGTCGAGTTCCGTCAGGATCTCTTCGATCGGAGCGACCGCTTCCTTCGCTTCCGAAGCAAAGGGCACTTTCGTCGAGCAGAGGTGAACGAGGACGATTGCCGGGCCGAACGGCACGCCTTGACCCCCGCGTTGTTCGAGTCCGTACCGTCTCCAGTCGACGGCCATCACGGCCTGCGTGAGCGCGCAGCCGCCCGCCTGGTAGAGGAGCGGCACCCGGTTCGCGAATCGGAGGATTTCCGCGGGCTGGTCCGGCGGCAGCTCCCCGCCATACACAATTCCCACTTCGATCTGGAACGGGTTGCCCGCATAGACGGCCGGGTCCCTCGTGAGCGGAGGCGCATAGAACTCGGGTCGAAGGGTGCCGAGGACGTTCTTCAATCCCTTCTTGATGAGACGCTCCCCGATCGGGCTGAGGCAATCCGTCGGAGGGGCCATGAGCTTCGCGGTCTGCATCGCCTCGTGCAACGCCTTCGACTCTTCGAGATGCAGGCTCTTCGGCTTCACCTCCGGATCGAGGCCCGCCGCATCGCACATTTCCTTCGCGACCCGCGAGGAAACCCGCGAGAACTCTTCCTCCAGGAACGCCGACAGCTTGTACGACTTCGTCTCCTTCATCATCTGCATCAGGGTGCCGAGTTCGATCCCGTGCGGATGGGGAAGGATCTCATTCGTCTTCGGCGGGAGGTCTTCCGTCGCGCGCTCGTAGACGATCGATTCTCCATCGGGGGCTTTGTACGAAATCCGCGCGTGGGGATTGACGATCGCCGTGGCCTTCAGATACTCTGGAATCGACTGTTTTCCCGCGACGTACCGGCCTCTGAGCGGGATCTCGACGCGGGTGCCGTGGGCCTTCTCCCAGATGACGAAGTCTTCCGAGATGAGGTTCGGTCGGTTCTTCTTCGTGTCGAGGATCAGCTCGATCTCGTAGGCGACGTCGTCCTCGGCGGTCTTCGATCGGATCCGGGTCGGCTTCCCGGTCGTGAGCTGGCCGTACATGACGGCGCCCGAGATTCCGAGGCCCATTTGGCCTCTCGATTGCCGGCGGGCATGGAACCGGGAGCCGTACAGGAGGCGGCCGAAGACGTTGGGGACCTGTTTTTTCACGATCCCGGGCCCGTTGTCTTCCACGACGACGACGAACTCGTCCTTGTCGACCTTGTTGACCTCGACGAGAATTTCAGGGAGGATCTCGGCCTCTTCGCAGGCGTCGGCGCTATTTTCCCAGGCCTCTTTGACGACCGTCAGCAGGGCTTTCGTCGGCGAATCGTAGCCGAGGATCTGCTTGTTTCGCTCGAAGAACTCGGAGACGCTGATCTCCCGCTGCTTCTTCGCGAGCTCTTCGGCGATGGACGTCGAGGGCATGCAATCACGGGGGAGGAGTCAGGAGGAGGCCCGGGGTCCCATCCCGTGGCCCCGCATGTTTGGGAGTTCCATTTAAGGTTTCCTGACGGAGCGTTCGCGGGTGATTCTATGGAGAGAGAACAGATGAAGCGGCTGCCCGGGGGTGGGCGAAAGTGCTCGATGGCGGAGTGCGTCACTCCTCGAAAACCGCGCCACACTTCGGGCACTTCTCGTCGTCTTCGCCGACGTCGGCACCGCAGTTCGTGCATGTGTAGGCGGCGGCTTTCGCGGCCTTCTCCGAAAGTTCCGACTTCGGCTTCCCGGCTGGCTCCTCTTTGGTACCGGGCTTCTCTTTGGGAATCTCGAGCGTCTTGCCAAGCTCCCGCGTCCGGAGCTGCCGCGTCCGGGCGGTGTACCACCACAGGAACAGGATGAGGTAGTAGAAGGTGAGCGGGAGGAGCATGGATGTCCCGGTGAAGTACAGGATGAGGCCGTAGAACGCCCCCCATGGCGCCGTGAGCGGCCCGAAGTCGACGTTCGAGACCGTCCAGTTTAGCGGGTTCGTAATGTTATTCGTCACAGCGAAACCGTACACATAGATCGCATTAGTCAGGCTTTGCTGGGTTTGGTACCAGGTGCCGTTCCTCGGGTTTCTCGTGGCGTTCCCCGGGCTCGGCGTCATCTGGACCGGCGGTTGATCGACGAACGAGATTCCCGAGATGATCGTGAGGTTCAGCCAGACCGTGTAGTTGTCGGGAGTGGCGTTGACGGTCGTCCTCAGTTTCACTCGGAACGTGAACGTCGCCGAAGGATCGGCGCGATACGGGGCGACGGTCCCGTTGGATAAAGCCATCGTCGGGCTCGAGCCGCCGCCATCGGGGAAACTCTGGCGGGGAATCGCTTGGTTCTCGGAGACGAGCATCTGCGTCCCGATGGCGGTCGCCACGAGGATTGAGATGAGGAAGACGGGCAGCGCGTTCACCGCGAGGCGCCGGACCTTCCGCTCCCCGAACCAGTATGGGAAGAGGAACACGATGAGCGGCATCAGGATGACGACGAGGCAGGTGAGCGCGCTCGTTGCGAGGAAGTACATCAGGGAGACAACGAGGCCCAGGAGGACGATGTACGTGACCCGGAACCAGGGGGTCTTGCGGAACGCGCGGAACAGGTTCACCAGCCGGAGGGCGAAGGTGTCCTCGGAAGCCACGAAACCGTCCGATGCGGCCTTTTTGATAAATAGTTATGCCGCGACTCCGGAGGCCACGGTTCCCGCCTCCGAGTTCCACGGCCGAGGGTTCTTATATGTTCGTCAAAATAGCGCGGGACTTCCTCGGGTAGGCGGCGGATGAAGAAGCTCGTCGTGGCGATTGGCGGGAATGCGCTCGCGCCCGCGAGTGACTCTGCGGATGCGGCGGCCCAGCGCCGACGAATCGAAGCCACGTGCGCACGGCTCGCGGACCTCATTCAGGCGGGCCACGATGTCGTCCTGACGCATGGGAACGGACCGCAGGTCGGAAACATCCTCCTGCAGAACGAGGAGACCCGCCACTTGGTGCCCGCGATGCCGCTTGACATCTGCGGCGCGGAGAGCCAGGCGCAGATCGGCTATGTCTTGGCGCAATCGTTGCGCAACGAGTTTGCGTCCCGTAAGGTTGAACGCGACGTCGTCTGCGTCGTGACCCAAGTGCTCGTCGACGCAAAGGATCCCGCCTTCGCGAACCCGACGAAACCGATCGGACCCTACTATACGCGGGAAGACGAGATCATCGTCAAGAAGGCGAAAGGCTGGAAGATGGTGTACGACCAACGGGGCGGCTGGCGCCGCGTCGTGCCCTCCCCGCGGCCCATTGACGTCGTCGAGAAAGACGTCCTCCGGAGACTCGTGGGCAACGGCGACGGACGGGTCGTCATCGCGGCGGGTGGTGGAGGCATCCCGGTCGTCCGGAGGGACGGCAAGTTGGTCGGCGTGGAGGCGGTGATTGACAAGGATCTCGCGGCCGCGGTGCTCGCCGGGTCGATCGGGTGGAAGCACCTCGTGATCGCGACGGACGTCCCGCGGGTCGCCCTCGACTTCGGCAAGCCGAGCCAGCGGTTCCTCGATCGGCTCACGGCCTCCGAGGCGAGGAAGTACCTTGCACAAGGGGAGTTCCCCCCGGGCAGCATGGGGCCGAAGATCGAGGCGGTCGTCGAGTTCTTGGAGGCCGGAGGCGAACACGCGGTGATCACGGACCTCGAACATCTCGGGCCCGCGGTCGAGGGGAAAGCCGGGACCCGGATCGAGAAGAAGTGAGCGCGGAAGGATTTTGCCCGCGCAGGCCGTTCGCCGGGTACGATGGCAAAGGTCCCGAAGCGATGGTACGAGGACTTCTTCGGGTCCGATTACCTGATCCGATACGTCCATCCGGAGACGCCGGCCCAAGTCGACGCGATCGACAAGATCCTGCACCTCCGGAAAGGCGGGCGCATCCTGGACGTCGGGTGCGGCGCCGGCCGCCATTCGGTCGGCCTCGCGCAGCGCGGGTACCACGTCACCGGATTCGACCTCTCCGCGCCCCTCCTGGCCAAGGCTCGGAAAGCCGCGCGCGGCGCCGGCGTCAAGCCCACCTTCGTCCAAGGGGACATGCGTCGTCTGCGATTCCGGGGCGCCTTCGATGCGGCGATCTCGATGTTCACATCCTTCGGGTTTTTTGATCGGCAAGAAGAGGATCGCGAAGTCCTACGGGGAATCGCTCGAGCCCTCCGGCCGCGCGGCAAGTTCCTGATGGAGCTGTTCAATCGCGACAGCCTCGTGGGGCGGATGCCGTCGCAGAGCTGGCAGGCGCGCGACGACGGGACGGTCGTCCTTGAAGACGCATCGTTCGACCTGCTCCGGGGGCGTTTTGAGACCCGCCAGGTGATCATCGATCGGAAGGGAACGCGGGAGTTCACCGCGTCGGTCCGTGCGTACACCCTGGCGGAGCTCAGGGAGATGCTCGACGGGGTCGGCCTGTTCGTCCATCGGGTGCTCGGCGGCTTGGACTTGTCACCGTACACGGCTCGGTCGTGGCGGATGGTCTTGTATGCGGTCAAAGGCCTCGAGGCCGAAGGCATCCGCACTGTGTGGTAGGAGAGACGCTTTTGACGCTGCTCTCCCATGTCCCCGCGGTGACGCGATGGCGAAAGCGGTGTCCGGTCCACTGACCGGTGCGAAGCTCGAGACGGTCTTCGTGTGGGTCCGCGATTTCAAGCGGATGCGAGCGTTCTATCACGAAACGCTCGGCTTGCCGATTGCCTACGAGAACCCCCATTTCGTCGACCTCCGCTCGGGGGATTGTTCAATCGCCCTCCACTCGGAACGCGAGACGCACGCCCGGAGCGACAGCTGGCACATGGAGTTCCTCGTGAGGGACATCGACGCCGCGGTGAGCGAACTCTCGCGTCGAGGCGTCGACGTGGCCCCGATCCGCGCCGAGAGCTTCGGTCGGACTACGACATTCCGGGACCCGGAAGGAAACGAGATCGGGCTCGAGGAACCCGCGAAGCGCGGGCGTTGAAAAGTTTTTAGCGGTCCGACCCGCTCGGTTTCACATCGCATGGCGATTGAAGACCAGATCAAGGCCGTCGAGGACGAGATTCAGAAGACGCCCTACAACAAGGCGACCCAGCACCATATCGGGAAGCTGAAGGCGAAACTCGCACGGCTCAAGGACGAGCAGGAGACCCGGCGACTCAAATCCGGCGGCGGGGGACCGAGCTACGCGGTCAAGAAGAGCGGGAACGCGACGGTCGGCTTGGTCGGCTTCCCGTCCGTCGGCAAGTCGACGTTGCTGAATCAGATCACGGACGCGACGAGCGCGGTCGCCGCGTACGACTTCACGACCTTGGACGTGATCCCCGGGTTGCTCGAGCACCGGGGCGCGAAGATTCAGGTCCTCGACATGCCCGGGCTGATCCGAGGCGCGTCGAAAGGCCGCGGCCGCGGGCGGGAGGTCCTCTCCGTCGCCCGTGCGTGCGATCTGATCCTGTTGATGATCGACGTCTTCGAGACCCATGTCGACGTCCTCGTGGACGAGCTTCGGCTCGCGGGGATCCGGCTCAACGAGCGGCCCGCGGACGTCACGCTGACCAGGGGCCGCCGCGGAGGCCTCACGATCAACCCGACCGTTCGGCTGACGAAGCTCGACGAGGAGATGGTTGCGGACATCTGCCGGGAGTGGGGATACCTGAACGGCACGGTCGTTGTGCGCCAGGACATCACAGAGGACCAGCTGATTGACGTCCTCTCGGGGAACCGCGTGTACGTGCGGGCGTTCGTCCTCGTGAACAAGATCGATCTCGTCTCTTCCGACTACGTGAAGCAGCTCCAGTCGAAGTTGCCGGACTGGAAGCTCATCCCGATTTCCGCAGAGAAAGGAGTCGGTCTCACGCGCCTGAAGGACGAAATCTACGAGACCCTCCGCTTCATGCGGGTCTTCCTGAAGCCTCAAGGGAAAGAGGCCGACATGGCGGATCCGCTCATCGTGAAGGCCGGTTCCGACGTCGGCATGGTGTGCGATGCGATACATCGGGAATGGCGCAGCCGGTTTCGGTACGCGAACGTCTGGGGCCTGTCCGCGCAGTTCGCGGGGCAAAAGGTGGGACTCGACCACGGGCTACAGGATGCGGACATCCTCACGATCGTGCTGAAGAAAGGGTGAGGCTTGCGCGCCCGTTGAAGGCCGCATACGGGAAGCTATGGACTGGTATGCGGCCAGATATCGCGATCGGGGCGTTCCTTTGCCTGCTAAGTTCGCAGGACCATCCCAGTGAGGATTGTGTTCCTGGTCGACTTTAGGGTATCATCTGGCAACCACTCGACCGGCGTCGAGGCCGTCCGAAAGCTCGGACGCCTCCAGGCGGGTTCCCCACCGCCAGCCGTAGAAAATCAGCCCATATCCCATCGCCGTGGAACCCGAGGGGAAGGGCAGGAAGATCCACCAATACCCTTCTGGCGGCAGGCTGACCTGGGCGGAGGCGGCGAACAGGCCGACGAGTCCGACGGCTGCGGCCACCGCGAGGGCGAGGACGCCGATCCAGACGGTCTTTCGTGGCGTTCCAGCCGGGAGGAATCGGGAGTAACCCCAGAAAATGAACGCGTGACACAACACGACAGGCGCGAACACGGCCGGATGGAAGGGGAAGAGCGGAACGAGTGGGAACAGGAGAAAGAGCGAGGAGTACGTGTCCCGACCCAAACGAAGCAGGTACAACGGCCCCAGGTAAACGGCCGCGACGAAACTGAGCACGGACACGATCCAAGCCAGGCGTCCCCGGTTCAGACGTAGGGTCCCACCGCCATCGCTGAACCCGCTACTTGTGGCGGCAAAGAGGGTGACCCAGGCGAATAGATGGAGCCAGAGACCAACGACCACCAGGACGGTCCACCATAGTAACTCGCCATACGTTGGAGACCGCAAACCTGGATAGGATACCGCCGCAGCGAGGAGAAATGAGAAACTTCCCGCTCCCAAGAGCCACGCGGCGCGTTCGAACAAGGCTGAAGGCGGCTGCGATGCGGGCCCGTCCTGCCATTCCGCCAGTTTCAACGTTGCCCCCGCGATCACGATAGTTGTCCCCAGGAGGCCAACGTAACCCACCGAGACGGCAAGCGAACCGAACAGCGTGGAGAGCCCGACGATCCAGAGGAACGGAAGGCCTCCCACCGTCGCGAACCAGAGGGTGGCCACGGCCAGAATGCGTCCTTCGGGTCGCTTACGGGCGACATACAGGCCGAAGAGGAAGACGAGGCCGAACGACACGATGGTCAGGAGGGAAAAGAAAAACAGTCCGATGAGACCCGTCCCGATCAACGCGGTCGCGGCTCCCGCGCACATCAGGATCCCGGCGAGCCGATCGGATGCCACGGTACGGACCTCCTCGTTCAGGAAAGCCGATGCATTTTACGCAGATCGCTCTCAAATGGTTTGAGTTCGGGTGGGACTGCGACGCCTGGGATCTCCGCGTTCAGCGGCAGAGCCTGGTCTCGCTTTCTCTTCCACACGTCCTCGTTGAAGGCTACGATCTTGTCCCTGAAGTCCGCCCGCGAGGCGGGGATTCCGTCCCGAGGCAAGGGGAAGCGCTCCGCATGCACGCTCCCGCCGTACACGGACCGCCAAATCTTGTCCGTCGAGAACGGCGCGATCGGGGCGAGGAGCCGCACGAGGTCCCGCAGGCATGCGTGGAGCGTCCACCGGGCACCCGTGTCCCCTTCGTAGGCGCGGGCCTTGACCATCTCGACGTAGTGCGGCGCGAGCAGGTTCCAGAGGAACTCCCGGCATCGGTTCGAGGGCTGGAACAGGTTCAGATCCTCGTAGGCGCCGCGGCACGATTCGACGAGCCGGTTCAGCTCCGCGAGGATCCATTCGTCCGTGGGCTGGAGCTTGCCCGCATCTGGCTCGTCGAAGGAGGAGATGAATCGGGCGACGTTCCAGAGCTTCGTCACGAACTTCGCCGCGCCGCCGACCTTCGCCTCGTTGATGCGGAAGTCGTCTCCCGGGTTCGTCTCGCTCGCAACGAAAATCCGGATTGCGTCGGCCCCGTGTTTCTTAATCAGAGGCCAGGGGTCGATTACGTTTCCGATCGTGCGGTGCATCGCGTGCCCGCGCGTATCGAGGCCGAGGCCGTGGATGAACACCCGGTGGAACGGCTTCGACCGCCGAACGAGCCACGACTTGAGCATCGTGTAATAGAGCCATGTCCGGACGATCTCGCGGCCTTGCGGCCGAAGCGAGAGGGGGAAGTTCGCGGCGAAGAAGTTCGGGTCCCCGCCGTACCGAGTGAGGAACAGGTTCGACACGCTGGAGTCCATCCAGGTGTCGAACACGCGCTCCTCCCCGACGAAGTCCTTCGAACTGCACTTCGGGCACTTCGCGAACGGCGCGGGGTCCTTCCACGGGCGATAGTATTTCCCGGGAGGCGGCGCGAGCGTCTCCCCGCACTTCTTGCAGTACCATAGCGGGATCTCCGTGTGGTAATACCGCAGCCGGGAGATCGGCCAATCGATCGTCAGGCTGTCGATCCAGTCGAGGACAAGCTGTCGGTGCCGCGTCGGCCGGAACTCCATCTCGTGCGCGAGCCGACGGAGGTCGTCGCGGAACTCGAGCTGCTTCAGGTACCACGCGTCGGAGGAGAGGAACTCGATTGGGTTCAGGGTGCGCGAGCAGATTGGCGTCTTGTGCTGAACCGGCTCCAGCTTCTCGAGGAAACCGCCGGCCCGGAGTTGTTCGATTGCCTTCTCCCGGGCGGTTTCGACTTTTAGCCCTTTCAACGGTCCCGCGACTTCCGTCATTCTGCCGTGCTCATCGATCGCCTTCACGGGCTCGAGCCGCAGTTCGCGGAATAGCTGGAGGTCCACCATGTCGCCGTATGAGCAGATCATCGCGGCCCCGCTCCCGAACTCCGGCTTGGCCGTCGGATGAGCGAGGATTGGAACCTCGTGGCCGTATAGCGGAACCCGAGCCTTCTTCCCGCGGAGGCCGGCGAACCGCGCGTCTTCCGGATGGACGATTACCGCGCGGCACGACACGAGCAGCTCCGGCCGCGTCGTCGCGATCCGGATCTCCCCTCCCGATGTCAGCGGGAATTTCATCCAGACGAGGTTCGACGGCCGCTCCTCGTAGTCGATGTCGGCTTCGGCGAGGGGCGTTTCGCATACGGGGCACCAGAACGTCGGGCGCTCGCCGCGATAGAAGAGCCCTTTCGGCCAGAGCTCGAGGAAAATCGCCTGGCTGAAGGCGCGGTATTCGTCGGAATCCGTGTAGTACGTGTGCTCGAAGTCCGCCGACATGCCGACGCGGACCGCCAGCTCGAGGAGGCCGTTGCCAATCGCCTCGATCTCCTTGCGGCATTCCTGGATGAACGCCTCGCGGTCCCAGCGGTGGAGCGCCTTGCCCGTCTTCTTCTCGACCGTCCGCTCGATGTTGATACCGTTCCGGTCGAGGCCGAATGGGAACACCACAGCCCGGCCGAGCATCCGCTGCGCCCGGGCGATCATGTCGATCATCGCGTACGCCATCACGGCGCCGACGTGCCACGAGCCGCTCGGATACGGCGGCGGCGTGTCGATCACGTACGTCGACTGGCCACGCTCCGGGGCGAAGCGATACAGATCCGGCTCGGACCGCCACGCTTTCAGGACGTCTTCCTCGGAAGCCGGCTCCCACGTTTTCTCCCGGAGTTTCGGTTCGCCCATTGACGGCCGTCGAGAGTCGCGGAATCCATAAAAGGATTGTTCCGCGGCGAACGAGAGTTGTTCGACTGACCTCCCCGCGAAGAGCGAACGCTCGGACGAGCATACATCTCCTCAGAGGTACATTCCGTTTTCCCAGCCCATCGGGCGGAGCCGCCTCACTCGATGTACCGGAGCGCCTCGGCCGGCGGGATGCGAGACGCGCGGATCGCAGGCTCGGCGGTCGCCGCGACCGCCGCGACGGTAGTGAGTCCGATGATCAACGCGAGGTTGGGCCACGGCACGCTGAACACAACGATGTCCGCGAAGTACACAACGTAGATCTTGTACGCGAGGACGATCCCGAGTGCCACGCCGATCCCGATGCCCAAGACCGCGATGAGGGCGGTCTCCCCGAGGAACGTCGCGAGGACCATTCGTTGCGTGAAGCCGATCGCCCGTAACGCCCCGATCTGCGTGCGTCGCTCGACGACCGCCCGCAGCGTGATGACCGCAAGCCCCGCGATCCCGACGAGCATCCCGATCCCCAAGTACGCTTGCATTAGCGTGAGGACCTGCTGGGATGAGTCGAACTCCTCTCCGATCGCCTCGCGGATGTCGATCGTCTGCAGGCCGTACGCGAAGTAGACCCGCTCGAGGTCCGCCCGGAACGCCGCGATGTCGACACCAGCCGCCATCTGGAAGAAATACGCCGTGTACCGTTCCGCCGGCGGGAAGACGGTCCGGACGACGCTCTGGTCCACGAACACGCCGGACGTGAACTGCAACGCTTGGGCGAGGACGCCGACGATCGTCAGGTTCACGGACCGGCCCGCAACGTCGTAGGCTCGGATCTGGTCGCCCCGCGTCAGACGGAGGCGGCTCTCATCCGGCACGAACTGGTTCGGGCCCGCGGCCGTCCGGTCGACGATCGCCAGGGTGTGATTGTACCGCAGGGAGAGCCAGACCTGATCGCGGGTGGTGAGCGCCTCCCGCTGTCCGCTCGACTCGTTCACGTACGACGGCAGGAAGCTCGTGAACCCGTACTGGTTCGTCTGGATCAGGAAATTGTCGACGCCCCAGAGCGTGTAGTCGTACGACCGATTCCCGCCAATCGCCTCGACCTTCGCCGGCATGACGCTCGCGCTCGAGGTCCCGTTGTAGCCACCGGCGAAGAGTGCCTCACTGAAGTTCGCCCGGAGAGATTCGCGGAAGTTCGGGATCTCGCTGTACGTCGTCGTGTACGCGATGACGTCGTAGCCGCCGGATTGCTGCTGGACGAACGATTCGAGGCTCGACGCTTGGAGGCCCTGGAGCATCGAGATCAGGGTGACCATGAAGAGGATCAGCGCGAACATTGCGACGGTCATCCCCGTGCGGAACCGTTTGTCCATTGGATAGGAGACCGCCGTCTTCAGGACGGGCCGTCCCGCGCCGCGGTTCGCTCGTCGGAGGAGTGCCCGCAACGCCTCGCTCACGTTGAACACCGCGATCACGATCCCGGATCCGACCAGGATGACCCCCGTCATCACGAACGCGACGGACACGTTGTCCGTTTGTTGGTTGAGTAAGCCGACGGGCATGAGGATCCAGGCGAGGTTGAAGGCCGCGGCGAGCGTGAGCGCCCCGCGGGCCCAACCGCGGGAAGCCGCGGCGATCCCCAGGCCGATCGCGAGGACGGGCGGTCCCGGGATTTTCCCCATCCCCGTATCGGCCGTGAAGCCCCACGCAGTCAGGATCGCGCCGGCGAGAGCGATGAGGGCGCCGGCGATGAGGACCTCCCGCGATCGCTCTTTCGTCCCGGGCTCCGGCAGGTCCCGGATTGCCCGTACGATGTTCAGGCGGCTGACCCGCCACGAGGCGACGAGGATCGTAATCCATGTGAGCGCGGTCCCGGCGACGAACGCCGTGACGACGGACGTCGGGTCGAAGTGGAACGTGACGGCAACCTCGCCGTGGGGGACGACCTTGTCGAAGAAGTACACCATCACGTACCCGAGGCCGAGGCCCGCGAGGGCACCGAGTGCGGCGGCGACGACCGCGTAGAACGTCCCCTCGAGGGCGAACGTCGCCAACAAGTCCCCACGGAGGAACCCGACCGCGCGGGCGACTCCGAGCTCCGGCTTCCGTTCCTCGGCGAGCATGACGAAGATGTTCACGATGAGCAAGACGCCCGCGAGGATGCCGAACGCGCCCATGACGAGGAACAGGTCCGTCGCGTCCCGGCCGACCTGGACCGCTTGCGCGATATCGTCCGCCTTCACGGGGTCGACCTGCAAGCCCACGAGATGGTTCCTCGCGATGCTCAGCCGCAAGTCGTGCGTCACCTGGTCGGACGAGGCGACGCCGTCCGCGACCCCGCCGACGTTCGAGACCCGGATCAGGTTGATCGCCCCGCTCTCGTTGAACGCGGCTTGGGCGCGGCCCAGGTCCACGAAGAGGATTGCCCGGCGGCCGTACGCCGCCTTCCCGATGTCGCGCACGATCGCGGCCACGCTCGCGTGGACGATCGTCTGGTTCGTCGTGCCATAGAACAGGGTGAGGTCTTCGCCCGGCGTCGCGTTCAGGTCCGCGGCCGCGCGTTCGTTCGCGAAGACCTCGGTCGGCCCGAGCTCGTTCGTGTCGGTCGTCCGACCGTCGAGCCGCGTCAGTGGGCCGAACGCTCCCTCGCGGGACGCATTCAGTCCCAACACGGTGATTTGCTGGTTCCCCTTGTTCCCCGCGACGTTCCGGACCGGCATGACCTTCACGAGCGCGGGGGCGATCCCGTCGACCGGGCTGTGGGCCGCCGCGAGGTCCGAGGCGATCTGCGTCGCGTTCGATTCGGCAAAGGAGAAGAGCTGGCCGTTGAACGCGTTCGAGACGAGCTCGTCGACCGCGCCGAGCCGCACGTATACGTCCTGGAGGAAGATGTAGCTCAGGGTGTCGCCGACGACGAGACTGGAGGAAATGATCGCGGTGCCGACGAGGAGGCCCGCGACGACGATCAGGACGCGCGACTTCCGGCGACCGATATTCCGCGCCGCGAGGCGGGCCAGGAGCGGCCGCAGGCCGACCACGATCGCCGCGAGGATGACCCCCACGAGGATGGCCCATGCGGACCAATCGGGGAGCGCCATTTCAGCCGCCCCGCGTCTCAGTCTCCTCGACGATCTGCCCGTTCCGCATCCGCAGGATCCGGTGGGCGCGCGAGCTGACGAGCGCATCGTGCGTCACGAGCACCAAGGTCTGCCCCGCCTCCCGGTTCAGGCGCACGAGCAGGTCCATGATCTGCGTCGACGTCTCGGAATCAAGGTTCCCGGTCGGCTCGTCGGCCCACACGATCGCGGGGTCGTTCACGAGAGCGCGCGCGATCGCGACGCGCTGTTGCTGGCCCGCGCTGAGCTGCGCGGGTTTGTGGTCCGCCCATCCGTCCAGTTCGACGGCGACCAGGAGGGCGAGCGCCTTCCGCCGCGCCTCCCGGGCCGGGACCTTCCCGACGAGCAGCGGCAGTTCGACGTTCTCGGCCGCCGTCAGCACGGGCAACAAGTTGTACGACTGGAACACGAATCCCATCCGGCGGGATCGGTAGCGGCTCTTCGCGTTGTCGTCCATCGAGGCGAGGGAGACGCCTTCGATGAAGACGTCGCCCGAGGTCAGGTCGTCGAGGCCGGAGAAGCAATTCAGGAGGGTCGTCTTCCCGCAGCCGGACGGTCCCATGATCGCGACCATCTCGCCGCGGGGGATCGCGAGGTTCACGCCGCGGAGTGCGTGGACCGTCACGGGACCGGAGTTGTACACCTTATGGGCGTCCACGCCCCGGATGATCGGCTCGACGGCCATGGGCTTCCGTTTCGATGAGCCGCGGCGTATTTAGGGTTTCCTTCCGACCCGTCGTTACTCCGGGTGGGCGACGAAGAAGTTCACGGTCCAGATGTCCTCGATCCCCGCGGGCGTCGTGAGCGGCCGGATGCGGGCCGCCAGCTCCGCGTCGAACGCCTTGCGGCCGTCGGCCGGCATCTCGCGCAGCTCGCGCTCATACCATCCGTAGGATCCGCCAAACCGGACGAGATCCTCGGGGTTCGCGAACCGCACCGGGAACTGTCGTTTCATCGACTCCCGTCGGTCGAATCCTTGGACGCGGAGCGCTTCGAGCACCGCGCGCGGGTCGCCCAGCGCTTTCGCCTCGGGATCCGACCGGACGAGCCGCACCGCCTCCCGGACTTGCGCGAGATCCGTCGATGGCGACCGCGTGCCGTGTTTCTCGAGCAGTTCCCGCAACGCGGCGAAGGACGGGTTCGGATCCGTCGGCCACTCGCTGAAGACGAACCGACCGGAGGGCTTCAGGACTCGATAGACTTCGTGGAACACGCGATCGTATCCGAGCGCAGGGACCCCGAGGTTGCTCGCCACGCCGTCGAAGAGCTTCCCGCGGTACACGATGTTGCGGGAGTCCAGCATCTCGAACCGGATGTTACGGATCCCGGCGTTCCCCGCGCGGTAGCTCGCGACGGAAATCGCGCCGTCCGCGAGGTCGATCGCGACGACGCCTTGCGGGAGCACACGCGGAGCGAGGAGGCATGCGAGGAGCCCGGTCCCCGTGCCGACGTCGAGGAACAGTTCATTCGCCTTCGGGTCCACGAGGCGGACGACCTCCTGGGCGATCGCTTCAAACCGCGGCGCCACGTTCTGGTCATACGCTTCCGCCATTCGGCTATACTCATCGACCCAGACGAGGGTCGCCTCGTTCGCGTTCACGGGCGCGCCGCGAACCCGCGAGCCGCGATAAAGACTTCGCGTGCCGCAAGGGTTTATGCCCGCGACGCAGGTTCCGTCCTCCGTGGCCGAGCTCGTCCCGCGTTTCAAGGAGGAACAGGTCTTCATCCTCCAAGCGTTCATCGTCCATTCGGTGCGGGAGAGCGGCCGAAAGGGCGTCGTCGTCGGGCTGAGCGGCGGGGTCGACTCGGCACTCGTCGTGAAACTGTGCGCGGATGCGATTGGCCCGGGACGGGTCTTGGCCGTCGGAATGCCCGATGGGAAGGGCGGCAAAGATCTCCGAGACGCGCGCAAGTGGGCGAAGGCGCTCGGGATCGAATTCCGGGTGGTCGGAATCGGCCCGGTCGTCACCGCCTTGGAGAAGCGGCTCAACGCCTTCGCGGCGGATGTGATTGCGCGGGGAAATCTCCGAGCGAGAGCGCGCATGGCCGTCCTCTATTTCATCGCGAACACCGAGGACCGCATTGTGATGGGCACCGGGAACAAGAGCGAGGCTCTCACGGGGTACTTTTCCAAGTGGGGGGACGGCGGTGTCGATTTCCTTCCCATCGGCGACCTGTACAAGACGCAGGTGAAGGAGATGGCCCGCTACGTCGGCGTGCCGCCTGAGATTGTAGAGAAAGTACCGACGGCCGGCCTGTGGCCGGGGCAGACCGACGAGGGCGAGCTCGGCATCTCCTACGCCGAGCTGGATCGGATTCTGCTGGGGATTGAGTTGCAACTGGAGCCCGAGGCGATTTCGGAGAAAGCGGCGGTGCCGCTCGACCATGTGAAGTACGTGCTGGGCCTCGTGGCGAAGAGCGTCCACAAGCGGAAGATGCCGCTAATCCCGAAGGTCGGAATACGCACGATTGGACTGGACTGGCGGGAGTAATCGCTGCCGTTCGTCGTACGCCGCAAGGAAGCGGGTGCGGTCATCGACGTCGAACACGATCTCACGGGCGGAAAGTCCGAAAGCCTGCCAGAAGCGCCGTGGTTTGCGGAGCCGACACGCCACGAGGTTCACCCGGCCGCCGGTCACGAACAGCATAGGCTGGCCGAACGGCCGGTTGATTCCGAGCGGAACGCGTTGGCGCTCGACATCGCTGGCCGACGTGAGCGCCTCGATCTCCGAGAACCGGACCACTGCACGGAAGTACCAACCTTGTCGCAAGATCAACCGCGACCGCGTGATCCAGTGTTGGGTCAGCAACGGCGAGAGGATGAACAGAAGACCATACGCTGCCAAGACGATCGCAAGGAGGACGATTGGCAGAAGCGGCGCCGCGGACGTGAAGAGGCCGAAGAAAGCGGCAACGACCGCGGAAGCCGCGGCGAGCAAGGCGGCGCGGCTCACGATGAGGGTTCGCCCGTACCCGAACGCGAGGCGCTTCTCCACGGGCCCGGGACGCGCCTTCGTGGGGATAAGCGTACTGCTCACGGTGCGGGCCCCGTCAGGATGAAGTTAATCCACTTGCCACCGTTATGCGTCGACGACCTCCGAACCTCGTGTCGTTCCCAGCGTGAACTTTTAACCCGGTCTCGACGGGTGCTATCATAAGCGAGCGTGAATAAAAATCGGACCGTTGTCCCGCATGGATTGTCGCACCTTGGAATCGGAAACCTTTTTGTGGGGTCCCCCAGATACCGGCCCCTCGTCCGCAATTCGTCGCGCTTTGCGCGTGCGAGGACGAAACCTTCTCGCTGTTAGGGGGAGCGGGATCATATGGAAGAAAGCATCTTCCAACCGTACCTTGGAACCCGAACGATCTTCAAGATGGACCGGGAGATCCTACGGCCCTCGTACCTCCCGGAACGTCTGCCGCACCGGGAGAGCCACATCGGGCAGCTCGCGCAGATCCTCGCGACCGCGCTGAGGGGCGAGCGGCCCAGCAACATCCTCATCTTCGGCAAGACCGGGACCGGGAAGACGGCGGTCGTCAAGTACATCGAGAACGAGTTCCGCAAGGCGGACGGCGCGCGGATGGTCCAATACCTGTACCTGAACTGCGAGATTGTCGACACCCCGTACGGCGTGCTCCAATCGATCGGCAACAAGTTCATCGAGAATTTCCATCAGCGGATTCCGTTCACCGGCCTTTCGACGGACCGCGTGTACAGCCTGCTCTTGGAGAAACTCGACGAAGAGAAGCGCGTCGTGATCGTCGCCTTGGACGAGATCGACAAGCTCGTCCAGAAGAATGGGGACGACATCCTGTACCAGCTGCTGAAGATCAACGACGACCTGTCAAAAGCCCGCGTTTCGTTGATCGGGATTTCGAACGAACTGACGTTCACGGAGTACCTCGACCCCCGCGTGCGTTCTCGTCTTGCGGACGAGAAGATGGTGTTCCCACCGTACAACGCGGACGAGCTCCACGACATCCTCTCGGAGAGGTCTCGGCTCGCGTTCGAGAACGGGACCGCCGCGGATGGCGTCCTGCAGCTCATCGCCGCCCTCGCGGCGCAGGAGCACGGGGATGCCCGGAGGGCGCTCGACCTCCTCCGGGTGAGCGCGGAGCTCGCGGAGCGCCAGGGGGACGGACACATCACGGAGGAACACGTCCAGCGGGCGAAGAACAAGATCGAGCTCGACACGGTGATCGAGGCGGTGAAGAGCCTCCCGACGCAGTCGAAGCTGATACTCCTAGGCATCCTCCTGAACGAGGAGATTGGGAACACGAAGCTCACGACGGGCGAAGTCTACACGACGTACCGCGACCTGTCGCGGAAGACGGGCGTGACGCCGCTCACTCAGCGGCGCGTGACCGACTTAATCTCGGAGCTCGACATGCTCGGTCTCGTCCATGCGCGCGTGCGTTCGTTCGGGCGGGGCGGTCGGACGAAGGAAATCCAGGCTTCGGTCCCTCCTCTCGACGTGAAGAAGGTGCTGGAGAAGGACGAGATCCTCGGGGAGGTTCGCGGCTACCGACTCAAAGTTCAGACGACTCTTCTCTAGGCGGTTTCCTCCGGCCACGCTTCGGGTTCTCGGAGGATCCTTCGGCGTCCTCGCGTGGAGTTCTCTTCTCCGGTTTCGTCTTGGCGCGCCGCCACGGCCACCGGATCTCCGGGAGTCGGGGTGAAACGTATTTCTTCCATCCCCGGACCGCGTACTCGAGGATGAACGGGAACGCGAAGAGGACGACGAGGCTCACCGCGAGGCTGTCCCAGCTGTTCTTCGGGGCCTCGGGGTCGCCCCATCCGTTGCAACACGTGATTGTCGGCTGGAGCGTCAGCTTGAGGAGCCCGAACCAGGGGAGTTCCCCTCGCGCGCGCCCGATGATGTCCCTCTGGACGGGGAGCCATTGCCGGTCGTACGGAGTGCCGGCACACGGGTCGAACGGTGGCGTCGCGCACGAGATGAACGCGGCGTTGTAGTCCCCCATCGTGATGTACCCGGACCGCGGGGCGAAGAACAGGAAGTTCGTGAAGTCAAACCTGATGCCGAGGTTTTGGCGGAAGCCCATCCGATGCATCGTGAGGGTCCTCAGGTACAGTCCCGAGCAGGTGGGCGGGCACGTGATCGGCCCGGAATCGGTGGTGGCCTCCCAGCCGGTGAGTTGGGAGAGCCTGTCCACGTCCGCGGTTGCGTAGGTGTTGTTGTTGTGGAGCGTGACGTACATGATCGCCCGGTGAATCACCGGCGTCGGATCGGACCCATGGCGGAAGATGATGACGTCCCCGTAGTCGCCGTACGTGGCGTAGCCGCTCGCGCGGCCCTCCAGGTACGTGACGACGTCTGCCCGATTGGGCGCGGCCTGTTGGAACACCATGTCGCCCGTGTCGATGACGCCGAAGTACGATTCCGTCCCGGAGTGCTGCATCGATTGGCTTTCCACGACGACGAGCGGCGGCCAGACGCCGGTGTAGACGTAAATCCCAACCAGGACGATGACCACGATGATCCCCGCGACGAGGAGGTCCCGGACGAGCCCCTTCCAAAGGCCTTCGGACTCCTCGTCATCCTCGGCGTCGCGCACCTCGCGGGGCATCGCGGCCGGGCCAAGGGGGGAATGCCGTATAAACTCCACGCGGCGAGGTGCTACAAGTCGAACGTCGCAATCGATCGGCGCACGGGATATGCGACGTTGTAGACGCGCAGCGGAGTTGCGTGATCACCGAAGTCGTCGAGCCGGTCGAACTTCGGCCGGAGGTCCGCCTCGGGGATGCCCTTGTGGATGTGCCCATGGATCACGAGGTTCGGTCGCCGGCGGACGAGGACGGGCTCGAGCGCCCGGCACCCCAGCTCGGGACGCCACGCGTCCTTCTCGTCGCCCATCGTGACGTACGTCGGCGGGTAGTGGGTGAGGAGGATCCGCGGGTCGGTTCCGGCGAGGAGCGTGTCGAGGAGGACGATTCGCCGCCGATACGTGTCCGCCATATGCGGGAGGTTCTTCCGTTGCCACCACGTGGGCCGGTCGAGGGAGCCCGTGCTCCCGACGATCCGTCCGGACCCATGTTGCGTCTCGAACGTCACGGCCTCGTCGCGCAGGAACCGCACGCCGTAGCGGTCCGAGAACCGCTCGATGTACTCTGGGATCGAGTCTTCATATTCGTTGTTCCCGAACACCGCATACATCGGAGCGCCAGTCCGGGACCGAATCGTCTCGAGGACGCGGCCGTACGCCTCGCGATCGTTCCGGTCCGTGAGGTCCCCTGCGAGAAGGAAGAGGTCCACCGGGCCCAGCCGGTCGAGGTCGGACGCTACCATCTCCCGGTGCTCGTCCCCGTGGACGTCCCCGACCGCCGCGATCCGCATCCGTCCGTCGAACGCCCGAAGCGTCGATGAACCTTTCCGCGATCAGAACGCTCGGAGGACAGCCTGGCCCGTCGCAAGGTCGACGATCGGCAGGCGAGCGGGCATCGGCTCGATGTTCCGCATCTTCTGGTACGGCGTCTGGGCTTGCCACGTTGATGCATTCACGAGGACGACCCCTCGATACTGGTCGACTCCGGCGGCGTGCACATGGCCCGTCGCGAAGATGTCCGGGACGTCCGCGATGATCAGGTGGTCCTCCGCCTCGGGGGCGATCGGCGTCTTGCCACCGTAGATCGGCGCGAGGTGCCGCATCCGCAGCATCGCTTTCATTGCATCGAGGGGCCGCTGGTAGCTCATCCCCGGGATCGCGGACACGAGGTCGTCCATGCTGCGGCCGTGGTACGCGAGGACGCGGACCCCTTCAATGCTGAGCAGACTTGGGTTGCCGGCGAAGATCACGCTCGAATCAAACAGCTTCTGGATCGAGGTCGGGAACGCGGGCTGCGGTTCCGCGGGGCGGACGGCATCGTGGTTGCCAGGGAGCATGATGACCGTCAGGCGGTCCGGGAGGGCCGCGATCATCCGGGCGAGCGCCTCGTACTGACCGTAGATGTCTTCGATTGCGAGTTCCTCGTCTTGCCGGGGGTATACGCCGATCCCGTCGACCACGTCGCCAATCACGATGAGATAGCGGATCGACCGAGCGACCTCGTCGTCCCCCGCGAGCCACTCGGACACTTTCGACCACTTGTCGTCGAGGAACGTCCGGCTCCCGACGTGGATGTCGGACATGAACGCCGCACGTACGTGGTCGCGCGCGCCCCGGAACGGCCGGGAGGTCGGGATGTCGGGCCGCACGACGGATTTCGCGATCAGGAGCCCGCGGTCGTTGACGACTCCGACGACGCCGACGACTTCGTCCATCACGATCGGATCCTTGGCCAGGGCCGAGTCCGCGGGGAGGAGGACCGCAATCTGGTCCGTGTCGTCTTCGATCTCGAAGACCCGGTGTCCGTTCTTCGTCGTCCGGACGTCGGCGACCATGCCGATGATCCCGACTTCCCGCGTCGAGCGGCGGGCCTTCATGATATCTTGGGCGCCCCCCAGCTCGCGGCGGGCCCGCACCATGTTCCGCAGGACATGGAACCGGTGTCGGAAGTAGCGGGTGAAATCGGCCAAGGTGCCTTCGCACGTCGATCGGCCCGTGATGTCCCGGAGGATCCGGACATCGGGTTCGCGGTCGGCGGCCTCCTCCCCCGCGCGCGGGAACGAGGTGGTCACGGACGGGCTCGCGGAAACGGGCTCCGCCGCGGGCCGGACCATCAGACGGGTCGCAGCCTGGCGACCGATCACCCGCGCGCCCTGGACATCTCGAAGGGTGAGGACCAGCGGCGCCTCCGGGCGTGTTTCGAGGAACGCCTCGACACATCCAACCGGATCATTTTGGGCGAGGAGGAAGTCGACGGCGTCAGGCTCGAGGAGCGTTCCGTGACGGCTTACGAACGCCAAAAGCTCCTCGCGCATCCGGGCCCGATTACGATCGGCCGGACAAATAACCTTCGTCGCGCGGCGGAGACGTCCCGAGAAAATTAAAGGCCGGGCGGTGAATCCGGTGCGTGCTCCGGGTTCGCGTCGAAACGCCGTGCCGTCCGACGGAGAGCCTCGAGAAGGTGACCCGTGCCGTGCGGAACCTGTTCCCCGATTTGCGGATGGAGTCGGCCGCGGATCGGGTCGTCGGGGTCACGGACCGCCTCGATCGCTTTCGAGAGCAGATTCGGACCCAGCGAATCCGGGATACCGCAAGGGGCCAGCTCCTGGCGGGTCGCCGCGGGGACCGGACGATCGTGAGTTTGAGCAAGCAGGCGGCTTTTGTCGGCATTGTGAATTTCGCGGCGTCGACAGCACTCGGGGACATTCGTGTTGAGATCGAATCCGACGACCTCGCCGCGGTGATCGACTACGTCGCGGAGAGCACCCGGTCGAAGGATCAAGCCGTGCGCCCGCATCGCGTGCAGGTGAACCGGCCGGAGTCGTAGCGGGCCTCGACCCACGCACAGTACGGGCACTGGAATCGGACGGGCGGATAGCCGTACGGCGGAGGGACGTAGGACGGCGTGTAGTCCCTCGGGATCCGGCTGCGATTCGGGACCGCGACCGCGGCGATGGGATTCGGCGGAGGCGCCGACCACATTTGCGGCGGCATCGAGGGTCCGGGTGCGCCGGGGCTCGCGGCGGCCTGCGGAACCGCCGAGCCGTAGTCGGGTGGGGGCGCAGGCACCGGAGCCGCGGGGGCCCGAGGCCGGAATCGATCAATCAGGCTCCGCAGGTGCCGCCACGCGTCGATCGCGTACCAGGCGAAGAAGCCCGAACCGGCGACGGCGAGCCCGATGACGATGAGGTTTATGAGGATCAGGAGCGCCTGGCCTCCGACACCTTCGAAATACAACATGAATGCATAGTCATTCACGAAATGGGCGAGGATCGCCACGCCGATTCCGTGGCGGAGGAACAGGTAGCCAAACCCGAGACCCGCGACCGTCGCGGGAACGACTTTCCAGAACCCCCAGCTCGGCGCATGGGCGAGGCCGAAGACCGCGGAGCTCGCGAAGAGGAGGGCCCATGCGGCCGCGAGCGCTTCTTTCGGCGAGTCGTTGCGGACCACGCCGCCGATCAGGTACCGCCATGCCCCAGCGATGTGTCGAGCCGCGGACCCCGGTCCGTTGCCCGCGGTCCCGCGGTTCACTTCGATGATTCGTACGATCAGGGAACCGAGGGCCATCGGGAGGCCGATTAACAGGAGACGGAACGCGAATTCTTCGTAGACGCCCGCGTTCGCGAACTCGTAGAGGAAGACCCACGCGTTCTGCGGGGTGATGTTAATCGGGTTCGTCGGCTCATATCCGAAGAGAATCAGCAGATAGATCACGGCGAGCTGGAAGAAAGTGATCGCCATCCACACCTGGGCGACCGCGATCCACGCACTGCGGCTCTTTAGCCGCCTGCCGATCGCCTCGAGCGGCGCCCTGAATGCGGCCCAACCGTCCTTCCGATCCCGAGCTAGGTAGTAGCCTCCGGCGAGGAGGATCGCGCCGACGAGGAATCCGTAGTACGTGGTGAACACGGTCCTGTCTTGCGAGCGGACGACGACGAAAGGCGAGGGAGCGGGAATGTAGATCACGACGCCGGCGTCCGTTGTCCACGCGAGTCGGACGTTGTCGAACCCGACGTTCACCGGGCCCGACGTCGCGTTCGCGACGAATGCGACTTGCAGGTAGTACATGCCCGAATCCCCGAGATTCGCGTCCGCGTAGAACTTCGGAGTGGTCGTCCACGCGGTCGGTCCGGAGAAATGAACGGCCCCGATGGCCGTGTTGGGGTCCGGGTCGGGCGGCAAGCCGGTGAGCGGCCCGATCACGGAGATGAAGAGCCATCCGGACGTCAAGCCGCCCGAGACCTCCATGTCGAGTCGGACGACCCCCGTGTACGGCACGGAGCCACCCACTTGGAACGATTGCATCCAATATCCACGGGCGCCCGAGCTCGGCAGACCCATCTGGAGGTAGCCGCCCGGATTCCCTCCCGTCGACTGGTACGACAACGACGAACCGGTTCCCCATGCGTTGGGGGTCCAATTCCCGTTGAAGTCGAGGGTGCTGTTCACGGTCCCTCCGGACTGGATCCCCTGGATCCCGGGGACCACGGACGCCGGACTGTACACGAGCGCCGCGAAGTCCGTGATCGCGAACGCGATGAAGCTGACGAGCGCCAAGGTCCATAAGACGGAGAGAATCGATCTCCCGCCGGAGGGACTCGGCGGAGCCCGATACGCCCACGCCGCCGTCGGAAGGCCGCACCGCGGACAGAAGTTCCCTATGACGGGAGTGCCACACCGGGGGCACGGCCATCCGGTCGGGGCTGGAGGGGCGGCGACCGTCGGCGCACCGCATCGAGGACAGAAGCGGCCTTCGGATATTGCGCCGCAGCGCCCGCACTGCATGCGGGCGCGTCTGAGGACCCCGCGCTATTTAATGCTGCGGTCCAAGATTGCGGAATCGGTTCTCGACATGCGAGGACCCGCGCGAGGATGCATTGCGCAATCGCGCGCCGCGAGGATTTATATCTCCCACGTCGGTTTCGCGCCTCTCCGTATCCGACGGGCGGAGGGTTCCTGCGAACGGGGGCGGGCGGAATGGAATACGATGACCGGAGCCGGCGAAACGCGGACGTGCAGTTCGAGACGATTCGAGCCGAGAAGGTGAACTTCGGGCGGAACAATTTCCTCGAGGTGGCCCGGAAGCGGGCCACCACCTCCGACGGCGCGAAGGAGTTCATCTCCGTCTCTCGCGGATACTATCTCCCGGACAAGACGGAACGATTCAAGCGGTCCCTCACGATTCCCGACGATTCGGAAGTCCGAGCTTTCGTGGCCGAAAAAATCCGTTCGATGTGAACGGACGCCTTCGTCCGAGGTTTGGTCAACGAAATCAGACCGCGGGGTTTATGTCGCGGGCCCCCCATCCGAGTCAGCCCTTTTGCACGCGCATTAGGGGGGAGTATCATCGGACCGGCGCTGCAGCGCGGCCAGGGCTATCTCGCGCTCGAAGAGGAACCCGTCGCGGCTTCTTTCGTCCGCCTCCTCGCCGAGTCGCACACTCCCTTCCTCTGGATCACCGCCCGGCGGGTTTCGTCCCGGGTCGATGGTGGAGACCTCCTTCGCGTCACGACCATCCATGACGGGATTGGCACGGCGGACCCGCGGCGGCTGCAAGACCTCCGGACCGCGGCGACGACGTTCTTCGACGAGCGAGGACCCGGCGTCCTCGTCGTGGACTGCCTCGACTCCCTAGTCGTGCATTCGGGCGTCGAGCGGGTGCTCCGGTTCGTCGACGATCTTCATGAGGAGACCGCGACGCGGAATGCGGGGTTCGTCGTCTTCGCGGATCCTCGGAGCATGAACCCGCGCATGATTGCATGGCTCGAGCGGGAACTCGATCCGTTTCCGAGGACCGCGGCGAATCCTTCCGTCGAGGACCACTTGATTGCGTAAGGGGTCACGGCCCGAAAATCAGTCCCATCCCCGATGCGGCCTCCTCGTCTTGGGCCCGGAACCGGCGGTACACACGCTCGGCGTCGACTCCGTCCATCGGACGCGCGACGTCTTTCAGAAGATCGATTGCGTGGGCGAGAGCCGCGTCGGTTCCCTCGACGATGACGTACCGGTCGTCCCCGGGCATTCCAAGGCTCTTCGCGTCTCGCGCCGTCACGCTCTGTCGGCTGACGACGTCGTCCTTCCACAGGATATCGGCCCGAGGGGCTTGAGCCGCGGGGAGACGGAACACCCGGTACACATGGAGGCGCACCGCGGCCTCTCTATTAAAGGTTCATTCGTCGTAGCGTGCGCGGGTGAAGGGAAGGATCAGGAGGAAGGCGCCGATGATGAAGACGGCCAAGCCGGTCAACGGATCGAACCTCCACGCGGCCGCGATTCCTGCGGCGACGAACGCGAGGCCCAGTGCCGCCAGGTAGGTCCGTGCGGACGTCACAGGCGCCGCACGGGAGAGGCGCGTTAAAGGAGTTTTGAGGCCCCCGGCCGCGTGATAACGAGCGGCAAACTTTCTTATGACGTGGGTCTGAATGGAACCGCGGTGCCGAGCCGAGACGAGATTGACGAGACCCAGATCCTCGCGGCCCTGTTGGGCGTCGCCGAGATGGCGGGGGACCTGACGGACCCCGAGGAGCTCCTCGCGGCGATCGTCCGGATCACGCCGGGGCTCGTCCGGGTCGACCGATGCGCGGTCCTCGGGTACGACAAGCGGACCCGCGAGTTCCACACGTTGGCATCGTTCGGCCCCGGCGGGAAGCCGACGCCGTTCGCGGGCCTGCGCATCCAGGTCGCGGACATCCCGCGCCTCGCCCACCGGATCGTGTCCCTCAAACTCCCCGCCCTGCTCAAAGAATCGTCGAAGGAGGGGATGCTCCCTCCGTTCCTCCAGAAGCGGCTCGGGGTGAGCGCCGGTCTCGTCGTCCCGCTCGCGTGCCGCGGTCGGTTCCTGGGAGCCCTTTGGCTCGATGATACCCGCGCCTCCCATCTGTTCACGTCCACGGAAATCAACGTGGTCCAGGGGATCGCGACGGAGCTCGCGGCCGCCCTCAACATGGCGGAACTGGTCGGCAAGCTCGATCTCGAGCGCCAGCGTTTCGAGGCGCTCGTGGGCGCGCTGACGGACGGCCTCCTGATCGTAGACCGCGAGTTCCGAATGGTCTACGTCGACGCCGGGGCGGAAACGCTCCTGGGCTGGCAGAGTTCCGAGATCCGGGGCCGGCGCTTCTACGAGGTGTTCGAAATTACGGAGGCCGAGGCGAGCGTCGCCTGGACGAAGGATCGGGGGGGACCCGCGCCGACGGCGAAGGCCCTGAGCCTGCGAGCCCGGAACGGAGTCCAGATACCCTGTACGGTCCAGCCGATCCTTGTCCGCGATTCGACGGGAGATGTGATCCAGATTCTGTACGCGCTGCGGAGGGCGCCCGGGGCGAAAACCTACGCGGACCGGCTGATGGAGTCTCTCGTCGAGGTCCCCACGACACGGCCGGCGCCTCCGGAGTAGAGCAGGAGCCGGATCTCCGCTTTCGTGAACCGGCTGTGGGCGGACAACGTCGCTTCGTCCCCTTCGCGGATCGCCCGCAAGTATAGTGGACATCCCTTCGTCAGGAGGAAGACCCGTCGCAGCGCCTCCTCCTCGATCGTCGGGTTGCCGAGCATCGCGCGGCATCCTTCGAGGCCGAGTCCCTTCAGGTGGCGCTCCGCGACGAGCCCGGCGTCGATGTCGGCCCTCGAGTAGAAGCGACAGTAGGCGGGCGTCGATTCCTGCGCGAGGACGAGGAGCTTGCCCTTGCCCCGCGCGCTTCGAACGAACGTCGCGAGCGCGTCGACGACCGCGTCTTCGACGTCTCCGTACCCGTCGACGACGAGGAGTTTCGTGGTTCCCGCCGAGATGCGGCCGATCGCCGCCGCGACGGAGTCCGACCGGTCGGGGTCCGATGCTCGGACGCCGGTCGTGTGCGCGAGCCCCTCCGCGAACGTTTCCAGGTCGGCGCCCGGTTCGATTTCGAGCCACACCGAATGGGGCACGGTCTCCGCGAACGCCCAGCCGAGCGCCGTCTTCCCCATCCCCCGCGAACCATACACGACGGCGACGGGGGCGCCGCCGGCGAGCCAGCGCCCCAGGAACGCGAGGTCGGGTCCCCGCTCCAGAAGGGTTGGCCGCTCAAGGTCCGTCACCCGCGGTTGCAGCTGGCCGCGTGCGTCGATCGCGGCGAGCGCGGGGAGCACCTGCAGCCCGAGCGTCCGCCGGGCCTCGCCCAACGTCGTCGTGCGCCCGTCGACCTCGACGGATGTCGCGTCGACCTCACTGAGGATTTGGCGGGCGCGCCGGACCCCGGCTTCTGTGAGCGCATACACCCGGACCTTCCGCGTCCGTCCGCGCAGCCGCGTGTCGTGGGCGTCGAGGAGCCCCTCGGCCTGGAGAGCTTTCAGGGTCCGTGGGACATGGCTGCGGAGCAGGCGGGCACCTTCCGCGATCCCGGCCTGGGTCCCCTCCCGTCCCAGTTCGTGAACGTTCCAGAACGGGTGGAGGTGGAGGAGGACGCGCTCTGCCGCGGTGAGCTCCACGAGCGTTCCGATGCGGTCCCGTTTACTTAAGAGTGAGGCCCGTGATTCTCAAGATGTCGCGGCGTGGTAACTGCCTGAACCCGAAGGGTGCAAAAACGTAACGGATTGTGCAGCTCTGACAACGGGCGGCAAGAAGGACTTAGATACGGCTCGTCCATATCGAACCCGCCTTCTGTACTCGGGTAGGGGGAGGGCAATGTCCCTGGGGGGGCGACGTCGATGAAGCGCCTGCTGGCGCTCGTGGCAGTCGGGCTTGTTGTGTTCGGTATCGTGGCGAGTGCGGTGGTCGTATCAAGTCCGTTGCCAAGTCGACCCGCCAAGACCGGAGCGGGACCGACTCTTCGGGCCCTGAGTCGGGATACGGGCAAAGGTCGCGGATCCTCGGCTCCGACACCCGACTCGGGGGGTATCGTGATCGCGAACATTACGGTCGGGTCCTTTCCCCAGGGCGCAGCCTATGATAGAAGGAACGGGTTCGTCTACGTGGCGAACGCGGGCTCGAACAACGTCAGCGTGATCAACGGGACGACCGTCGTGGCGACGGTTTCGGTCGCGCTTAGTCCCACTGCCGTGGGATACGATAGCGAGAACGGGTACGTCTACGTGGCGGACGCTGGCGCGAACAAAGTGAGCGTGATCGACGGGACGACCGTCGTGGCGACGGTTTCGGTCGGGGGTACTCCTGAGGGCGTGGGATACGATAGCGAGAACGGGTTCGTCTACGTGGCGAACGCGGGCTCGAACAACGTCAGCGTGATCAACGGGACGACCGTCGTGGCGACGGTTTCGGTCGGGGGTACTCCTGAGGGCGTGGGATACGATAGAAGGAACGGGTTCGTCTACGTGGCGAACTATGGCTCGAACACCGTGAGCGTGATCAACCGGACAACCGTCGTGGCGACGGTTTCGGTCGGGAGTTATCCCGATGCCGTCGGGTTTGACAGCGGGAACGGGTTCGTCTACGTGGCGAACTCAGGCTCGAACAACGTCAGCGTGATCAACGGGACGACGGTCGTGGCGACCGTCGCGGTCGGAAGCTCTCCCGATGGCGTGGGGTACGACAGTGGGAACAAGTACGTCTACGTCGCGAACGGGTATCCCTCGGACAACGTTAGCGTACTCTCCGGGACGACGGTCGTGGGGGCGATTCCGGTCAGAAACCACCCCGTCGGCGTAGTGTATGACAGCGGGAACGGGTACGTCTACGTGGCGAACGTGGTTGCGAACACCGTGAGCGTGATCTCCGCGACACCTCCCATCCCGCACTTCCTCGTGACGTTCGCGGAGGCGGGGCTGCCACCAGGCACTTCGTGGTCCGTCGCGTTGGCCGGGAAGACCAATACGTCCAGCGCGACAACGATCAAATTCTGAGAGCCGAATGGGACGTACCCTTACGCGGTAGGGATTGTCCCCGGCTACATTGCCTCCCCCTCCTCAGGATCGGTCCCGGTGAACGGGGCGCCTCTGAACGTCGCCATCTCCTTCACGGCGGTTACGTATGTAGTGACGTTCGCGGAGGCGGGGCTACCCCCAGGCACTTCGTGGTCCGTCACTCTCAGCGAAACGACCCACGCGTCAATGACGAGTACGATCGCGTTCTCGGAGGCGAACGGGACGTTCGCATACACGGTAGGCCACGTGGCCGGCTACACCGCCTCCCCCTCCTCAGGATCGGTCACGGTGAACGGAGCCGATGTGAGCACGCCGGTCACATTCACGGCGGTGCCTCCGCCTACGTATCCGGTGAGTTTCATCGAGACGGGGCTCCCGATGGGTACGTCGTGGTCGGTGACCCTGGATGGTGTTCCCCGTACGTCGGGCATGAGTACGATTACGTTCTCGGAACCCAACGGGACCTACGCGTACTCGGTGGGATCCGTGTGGGGCTACATTGCCTCGCCTCCGTCGGGGTCCGTGATTGTGAACGGCGCGGGCGTGAGTACGTCGATCACGTTTACCGTCGCCCCTCCGCCGGAGTACGATGTGACGTTCGCGGAGGCGGGGCTGCCCCCAGGCACTTCGTGGTCCGTCGCGTTGGCCGGGAAGACCAATACGTCCACGGCGAGAACGATCGTGTTCTCCGAGCCGAACGGCACCGTCTCGTTCACCGTGGGCTCGGTGACGGGGTACACATCGAACCCTGCCTTCGGCACGATCGCGGTGCACGGGCAGGCGATATCCACGGCCATCACGTTCTCGCCCACCTCAGTCGGGCCGACCATCGACTCATTCGTCGTCTCTGCATCAACGATTACCACCGGAGAGAGCGTGACGTTCACAGCCACGGCGAGCGGAGGAACGGCTCCGCGGACATATGCTTACACGGGGCTGCCGGCCGGCTGCGCCTCCGCGGATACGTCCGCGTTGATGTGCACGCCCACGGCGACGGGGACTTTCACAATCACCGTCGCGGTGACGGACTCCATAGGTCGCAGCGCGACCGCGACGGTATCGCTGACGGTCAATCCTCCCGTCAACACGATCCTAGGCCTGCCCGCAGCGGAAGGCTACGCGATCTTCGGTGCAATAGCCGTGGCGACGGTCGCCGGAGTCGCCGTAGTTGCCGTTCGATCGAGACGAAAACGGAGGACTCGTCCGGGGGTCCGGCCACCCCCGCCTCCGCCTTGACGGTAGCTGTGGCAGATGCAACTCCGTGCAGGAAAGAGTAGAGGCTTGAGCCGGAAACCTAGCTCTTACAAATGCGGGGCTCACGTGGTTCTCTTCTTCCTCCTGTGCCACGTTTGGCGCAGGCACGTTCCAATCTGCAGCCCCGTTTACCTAAGAGTGAGGCCCGTGATTCTCAAGATGTCGCGGCGTGGTAACTACCGCGAACACTTTATATAGCGTCCGCTCGGCTGCAATTCCATTCTCCCCGCCCACCGG
>Ga0099828_10000141_pt1 | contig 39034 bp, 35 predicted proteins | sample CZO8metaG_2_FD_79338 | JGI IMG/M metagenome (GOLD analysis project Ga0099828, IMG submission 79338) | Vadose zone soil microbial communities from the Eel River Critical Zone Observatory, Northern California, USA - CZOApr15con2H1.8 metaG | ecosystem: Environmental > Terrestrial > Soil > Vadose... | reverse complement strand
TGTTTCTGCCTCTTTCGGCAATCCTGCAGGCGATTCGCCCTGCGTAAAAGAGAGAGCGCCGCCACCGATCGCGTCTACCCGGACCAGGGGCCCTCAACGCTGTTGCCATTGCGTTTGGTAATCCGGACCACGCGAGTCGGGTGGCTGTGTCGGCTTGGCCATCTGGACGGGCAGGGAGATCGGGAAGTCGACACCGACTAATACCGCTTGCCCATCGCCTAACTCGGGAACAAAGGTCATCGCTGACCGATCCGCGTCGCTCGAGGCCCTCTCCACCAGGTCCCTATCCTTGTCATTTCTGAGCCGATGGATAATCAGGGTGCCCATCTGGCTCAAGATGCCCTCGGGTATGTCGCGCGGGCGCTGCGTGGCAATGCAGATGTTGAGAGACGACTTTCTTCCCTCTTTCGCGATCAACTCGAAGGAGTCCAACGGATACCGCGTATCCTCTTCGCCCAGGGTCTTGTTGAGGAAATGATGCGCCTCGTCCAAAAACACAAGCAGCGGACATTCTCGAAACTTGCCGCTGCGCGCCATCTCCAGCAGGTGTCGCCCAAGGGCGTTTGCCACGATCTCCCGTGCGTCGTGGGAGAAGGGAAGATGTTTCAACGAAATGCGCAGCACGTTGGCGGCTGGATCGGCGGTGAACGAGTCCAGCTCATCAAAGACCACTCTTTTGTTCCCGGGCTGGAACATGCAGGCCAGCTCGGGTGCCTGCAACATATCCTCGATCCGTGTGATCAGAGTAACGCAATTGCTGCGCTCTAACTCGTTCGGGCCTCCCCAATGGCGATCATCGGGACTGGAAGAAAATCCGCCCGACGGAAACACACACTCGGCATCAATTTGCGCGGGCAATTTGGAGATGTCGAAGTTCGCTCGCGGATCTTCGATCTCGGTCGCTCGAGACATATAGGCGGTCTCGAATGGAGCCTTGAGCCTCCCGGCTTTGATGACCACACCCCTGACCGCGAGTTGCGGAACTTTCGCTAACTTAAGGCTCTTGATCGCTGCCCGTAATTTGGGCCCCTGAGTCGGGCCGGCCGGTTTGAACAGCGCAAAGAGATCTGATTCGGTCAGAGCGTTAAAGGGCATCACCAGCTCGTCGGAGGATTCCTGTCCTGTGGAATCGTTCCCGACATGAAAGTGGCGTACGCCTGACTTCAACGTCTCAAATTCGCCGGTGGCGTCGAACAGCACCACCTTCGCCGAGTAGCGAGTGGCCTCTTCGATGAGCCGGGCAAAAGTCCAACTCTTACCGGCGCCGGTTGCGCCCAAAACCGCACAGTGCCGACCAAACAGACGCTCTGGAGTCAGTCTGATCTCGGTGCCATCTGCCAGTGACCCGACGTTGAGCATGATGGGTTCGGACGCGGCTTCCCGCAACTGGCTGGTTTCGAATAGCCAGCGTAAGAGCTCGGGAGGCGCTGAGTAGACCTCGCTCCCCGGATGTGGAAGCCGGGTCAGGCCGCGATTGCCGCCTACGCCATCCGGGGTCACCGTCGTCAAAAGCTCGATCACACCTGTGCCGCGCGTTTCAGATTCCTGATTGGATTCGAGTCGATTTGTCACGCTCGTGATACGGGCGAATAGCAGGAACTGTTCGCATTCAATCACGACAAATCGGCCCACCTCGGCCGAATCCGAGGCGGCGCCCGAAAGGATCATCCGCGCGGTGGTTTGTCCAACCTCACAGATCGTCCCTATGCAGCGATGCGGATCTAAAGGATTTACAGGCGGGGTTCTCATCATAGAAATGTACCCGGATCGCTAAGGCCGGAGTCCCTCGCGATCGGAATCACTCTCGCGATCTCAGCAGCCCGTTGTGCCATAGCTAGCGCGCCGACCAGGTCTCGATCTATGAGCGCGCGGAAGCCGGCCGTTCAACTCCTCCACCAGGAGCAAGCCGGCGTCCGAAGAGACGCTCTTGGCCCCTGGAAGTCCACCTCAACCTGCCATTGAACGCGGGCTGAAAGGGTTCACCTTGCATCGGATCTACCTCCACACCGCACCGATCCCTCCAAACCGCGCCTATCAAAGGCATCTCAAGCACCCTATACAATTGGTAGTCCACTTGGAAGACGGAAATCCCGGACTGACCTTTGCTGCCCGCGCCGTCGCACGTTGGAAAGATACGTACGCCGAAGGCCGGCCGCTACGATTCTCAGGCCGTCGACTATGACGGAACCCGGCCGATTGGATCGCGTCTTGCGCCGACAATACAGCGCCGCCGCCTATTCCAGCGGAATTGGTGGAGCAACCTCAACTGAAACTGGTCTTCGATGATATATACCAGCGGGAACATGATGGCGGGCGTCAAACAGATTTTTAAGTTCCGCTTGTTGCTCGCGGAAGTTCGGCCCACGGTTTGCGTTTGCATCAATCCCCCTCTAAGATGACTAGCATGACCAAGTTGACCATGAAGTCTCATGCCGGTGATCGTGCGACATGGCCGGTGGCCGAGGCCAAAGCGCGATTCAGCGAGATGATTGACCGCGCGTTGAGGGATGGCCCGCAGACCATCACGCGCAAGGGCAAGCAAGCCGTGGTCGTTGTATCTGCCGAGGAGTGGCAGCGAAAAACCAGGCGCACGGGCAATCTGGCCGAGTTCTTCGCCGCCTCGCCGCTGCGTGGCTCAGGGCTCAAGGTCAAACGGACCAAGGACGGTCCCCGGGCCGTCGAGCTGTGAACTTTCTCCTCGACACCAACGTGATTTCGGAATGGGTGAAGCCGGAGCCGGACCGCAATGTTGTTGCTTGGCTGGCCGAGGCTGATGAGGACCGGGTGTTCGTCAGCGTGATGTCGTTCGCGGAGATCCGTCGCGGAATCGAGCTGATGGTCGCCGGGCGTCGGCGCGAACGCCTGGCGCAGTGGCTAGGCCAAGAGTTGCCGCTGCGATTCGAGGACCGGATCCTGGCCGTCGATCCGGAAGTCGCCGGCATCTGGGGCGTGGTCATGGCCCGGAGTGAGAGTAAGGGCCACGCGATCGGCTCGATGGACGCCTTTGTTGCCGCGACCGCCGAGGCGCATGATCTCACGTTGGTGACACGCAACATTAGGGACTTCGAACATTTAGGGATTTCTTTAGTGGATCCCTGGCAACCGCGTCCATAGCACTTATCGACCCATAAGATCTCGGCGCGCAACATGAGCCGCAAGGAACGAGGGATTTACCGATTCGACATGAAAAAAGCACTGCCAAAATTCAAAAGCGAAGACGCCGAGCGCGAGTTCTGGGCCCAACACGATTCACCGAGTTCATCGACTGGCGCAAGGGCAAGCGTCTGATTCTGCCGAGGCTGAAACCGTCGTCGCAAACGATTTCGCTGAGGCTGCCAAAGCCGATGCTTGAGAGGCTGAAGCTGCTGGCGAACAAGCGTGATGTGCCTTATCAACCCTGCTCAAGGTGTTTGTTGCGGAGAGACTCGCCGCCGAGTTCGAGAGGTTGGACGCCACAGAATCGCGCTGATCAAGGAGCCGGCCTGCGAACAGGAGCGGCTGTGGAAAAGGCAGCATTGAAACGCAAGACTCGCGTTAACGTCGAGCTGACTGAAGGCTGAAACGCCCGCAACCTGACGGGACTTGAGGAGAACAGCTATGACAACAAAAGTGAGCCACGTGCCCAAAGGCGCCAATGTCATCTCGCCCTACCTGGTGGTCCGCAAAGCGGCCGAGATGCTCGACTTCTACAAGAAGGTGTTTAGCGCCACCGAGACCCTGCGCCTTAACCAACCCGACGGCAGAATCGGCCACGCGGAGATTACGATTGGCGGCGCATCGATCATGCTCGCCGACGAATTCCCGGAGAGGGGGATCGTTAGCCCGCTCACGATCGGCCCCGCGCGCTCACCGGTGGGGATTCATGTGTACGTCGAAGATATCGATGCCGTTTACAAGAAGGCGCTCGCGGCAGGCGCGACCTCGTTACGGGAGCCGGCGAACCAGTTTTACGGCGATCGCAACGCTCAGGTGATCGATCCGTCGGGGCATCTGTGGGACATCTCCACCCACATCGAGGATGTCTCAGCCGAGGAAATACAGAAGCGGTTGGCTGCGATGCCACAGCCGGAGAGGTAACAGGGAAACCCAGACAGTCGGGTAGCCGAACGGCACTCCGCTTGGGCTGGCACCGTATCAAAAATGGCGGCCCGGTCATTCCCGTGGGAAGTGTGAAACCTTCCAAAGGTTCACGTGCTCGATGGCCGTAAGCTCAGCTGTGGGAATGTTGCCATCTTTGTGGCTCTGGCCCGTACGGCTGCGTGATGATCTCCAGCAGATGGCCGCTCGGATGGCGAAAATATACCCCACGTCCGCCGTACAGATGATTGATCTCGCCGGGACCGGCCAAGTCGAAATCCGCGTAGAATTCGACGCCCGCTTCGCGGATCCGCTGGAGCGCCGCATCAAACTCAGACTCACTAACCAGAAACGCGTAATGCTGTGGGCGGAAGTCGCTGCTATCGGAGAAATCCAGCGTGACGCCATTGCTGGTGATCACCGGCAGGAAATGCGCCCACTGCGGTCCGACTTCCAGCCCCAGGATACCAGCAAGAAAACGGGCCGCCTTTTCTTTGTCGCGCACGGGGATAATGAGGTGATTTAGTTGCGCTATCATTTTGTTCGCCTTCGCCACTCGCTGTGCGAATGTCCTGGATTGACTCGAACCTGCCTTTGCGGACGTGAGCTGTCAAGGTTGAATGGCCGCCTTTTTCGCTGAAACTCCGATCCGACCTGAGTAAATATGAGTTACGTCGCAAAATGATCGCGCGAAGAGGGCCGTGGTGCCCCGGCCGGGAATCGAACCCGGATTGCCGTATGTCGCCAAGCGGAATCACTCAAAGTCCACACTGGTCGCACGAAACAAACAATTGAGACCGCTGACATTTGGCTCCGATTTGTGCAGTTTCGCCCTAGTTTGCGGCGAGTGTTGGTCAAATTTAGCCCAAGTGTTATTCGCGATCCCACGCGGACTCGTGGTCAGAGCCGATCCGTCAGGCCAGGAATGAGTGCTCAAAGTGCTGTTCAATTATAAGATCTATGTCGGTGCGCTAGACGAAAAAAAGCCGGAGAGCAGACCACCGATCGGGCTTCCGCAGATCTGCCTTTAACGAAATAAGGGGAGGGGAAGTGCTCTATATTCCAGAAAGTTAAACCCCACGTCTGACGTCGATGTTTAGTCTTCGATCAACAGCTTCAGTTTGCTAAGCCGCACGATGGCGGCGATTATTGAAACGTCGCATCGTTCAACCACGAGATTGATTAAACCGCTACCGGCCGGAGACTTCGCTGGAAATGGGAGATGCGCGCGAAATGTACGGGCGTATTCCGCAGACCAGGTGCGAAGTGCGCTCGCCGGCATCAGAATTGCGCCGCTGACCCATCCGGCCTGCCACTCCGTCCAGTCATTCTCTGGAGCGTTGATGATGTTCTCTCGATAGCAGGAAATTTAACCGGGAGTTCGATTTCGGATTTCGATTTACCATCGCACCAACACCAAGTGGTCCGCGAACGCGAGTTCGAGCCCGAACCGGAGTGCAAAGCGCTTCCCACGGTGCCGGGGCGGGCCGGTTCTACCCCGCGCCTTCACTAAACGCTCGGAGGTAGGGAGGAGGGTCTGAAACCGGCTTTTTTTTCGAATGAGGTATCACGTTACCGAAATTTGCTGCGCTCTGCGGGCCCGTTGTCCCACATCGCACCGTCCACCGAAACGTATCGATGAAGGCGATGCCGTCCCGCGCGTCACTGCGGTATGGTCCGCAGCAGAGCCACGGGGTTGCCAAAAGCGGCGCCCCAAAAATCGATGACGGAGGACCGCCCGATGAAAAGCTACTACGTAGGTCCTCGATGTGCACAGCCGAGAGAGCGTCTTCGTGGTCGAGGATGAGATGGGTGAGATCGTCGCGCGGGCTCGGGAGATCCTAACCGCATCGAGAGAGCTGAGGGACCACTGGGTGCAGTTCCCTTCCGACTGAGCCGCCTCTAGAGGGTCGCGGTAAGGGATCAACTGATCGCGAACCTCCTCGCCGCGGGGAAGGACCTGTCGGCGGGCTTGGAGGGAACCTCCGAGAGCGGGCGTTATGTCGCATCACGGCCTTTGTGTTGGCCTACGACCACCGGTTGTCGTCGCTTGGGCGCTACACTGACGGCTGTGCTTTCGGCGGCGACCTGACTCGCGTCGGCGAGGGTCGCGAACGCGCCGGGTCCGACGCGATAGATCGCGAAGCTGAGCGCGATCAGCGCCGGATACGCAGCCTCGAGCAGCAGGCGGTTGAGGCGGTGCAGAAGCGGACCCGATGCCCCCACCGCGAGGAGTTGCTGAGCCTCGTCTGGCAGCGTGATTGCGACGAAGCGGTCGGGACTGTAAAGCCAATCATCCGAAAGCTCGCGATCAAGGTCTTCAATCAGCGCGGCCATCAGATTGCTCGAAGGCGCGCCGCCGGCGTATGCGTCGATCAACTGCACGGTCGAAGGAGCGAAACCTCCGCGCAGATATCCGGTAAGTGGCTCCGCCTGATGTTGCGAGTTCAAGTGCGTTGTCAGCACGCCGGGGTCGAGAAAATCGGGCATCTGCAAGCGCGACACATCGTCAGGCGACGGCTGGAGTATCGGCCGTTTGTACTCGCCGCCCCCATATCGGCGCTGAAGCCGTAGTAGTAAGTCACCGTGACACCCTGACGCGGAAGTTGACCGGCGGGAAAGACGATTCGCCCGAGTACCGGGTCGACCACGATGGTGTTGCGCTGCGCGCGATAGCACCAATCGCTCAGATCAGCCGGTATCACCATCTCGGGCGGAATCGGCTGCATTTGCACGCCTTGTGGGCCAATCGGGCGCATAGACGGCAATGCTCTTACCTTCGCCGTAGTAGGCTACCGAAGCTTCGGTCTGGAGGGGCCGCAACTGCACGATTTTCTGCAGTGCCAGGCGCGGGATCTGCACGGGGAGGTTAATCTCCATGGCGACCTGGTCCGGGGGCTGCGGGTTGTTGAAGAGTGTCATGGCCGAGGATGCTGAAGCTGTAGCATTGGTCTTCGACACAACAAGCTGACGGCTGGCCTTGTCAGGAAAGCAGACAATAAGCGGTTAGCCGATTGGCTACCATGCGACTTACGGCGCCAAAAGGGGGTCGGCCATTAGCAGGAGGATCTGAGTGGACTAGCGCACTTGGAACTCTTCGCTGATTTCTTCTCCCGATTCGTTGACTACGACATAGTCGAAGTCGCTTTTTATGTTCCGCGCCTTAAAAAGATCGCGGAGTTGCTCGAGCTTTTGCCTCGTTTCGTCCAGACCCGCGCCCGTATGTCCCTGGAAAAGAAAGTTCCGTTGGCCTGGCTGCGTGCTGTTCTCCGCGAACACATAGATGTTGTCACCCTCGTAAACGATATGTTCGCCGAAGATCTTGACCCTGGTCTTGAGATCGTCGGCGTGAAGCCATTCGGCGAGTGTGCTGCGCACAATCTCGGAATCCGTCGTGTAGATTTCTCCGTAAAAGCTTGTACGATTCATAGTTTCCCAGTTATTTGCTAACGGGTAAGTCCGGCTGAAGTTCGAAAAGCGCTCCCTTGCTCAGTACCGAGACCGTCTCAATGTTGAGATCCGCGTACTTGCCGGCTATATGATCCCGAACAGTCTTGATGCTGCCCAGTACGTCGGAATGGGAGTTAAAGATGCCATTTGTGAAGGCCCGCGCGAAGCCTTTAGCCTGATTATTATAAATCGTCCCAGGGTTCCCATCAATATCAGCTACTATTTGCGCCAGTTCGGCATGGGCCTTGCCCGTGAGCGAGATGGGGACGTTATTTTTTCTGATTCTGCCGCTGAAGCGATCGATCAGGAGCTTATCAAAAATAGCTTGGTCGAGGAAAATGGCAATATCAACGTCATTGGCTGTCGGCTTGCGCAGAGCTGAACCCTGAATTCTCACGTCATCGGCGGGAAGACGAGCGGCCTGCACTTCGGCAATCAGATCGGCGCTGAATCTCTGGAACGCGCCAAGATCCGCAAACTTGAACTGGAACCCCCGTTTGCTGACGATGTTGGCCCAGTTATTCATCTGCTGAATGAGGTCGGCCGCGATGATCGGTTTTCCAGTCCTTGATCCGACATAAATGAAATCTTCAATCATTCTGTCCGAAAGACCGAGTTCCTTGCCCTTATTTATGATCGCCTCCAATTCGGCGTCGGTATAGCTCAACTGGAAGTCCGGCTGCGAAGCAATCCTGGCCTTAATGCGCTTGATGATGGCGTCCTTGATAGAGGCGATAACTTCCTTATGCGCTTCCTGCGCGGCCTCCTCTAGCTTCTGCTTCGTGATTTTCTCCTGTTCGGCCTGAACAAACTGCTTGGCGTGCTCCTCGGTCAGCGAGCCTTCTATTTTGTCCGCTGCTACCTTCAAATCGTCGTGATTTTTGGCCGCATCGACGTCCTTCAGGAAGTCGTCGATTTTGGAAGTGTACTCCTCGGCGAGGCGGTCGATCTCCGCTGGCACTTCGGTCTTAAGCGCATTGACGAGCCTGGTGCGGTAGCCTTCGATGGCGGCGCGGCCTTCTGGCGTTTTCAGGAGTTCGCGGAAGTTGACCTTCTGCTCTGGCGGGAGCTTTGATTGGTCCAGAAAACTGCCGCCGCCGGTTTCCAGTTTGTCCACAAATTGCTCGGTGCTAAGCTTGCTCAACTCGTCGCCAGCGCCAATAGCTTTCCGCTTGGCTGCCTCCGCCACCTTGCCCACCTCCGTTTTCAGCGAGCCCATTTCCGCCGTGATCTTGGGTTTGATTTCGTAAATGGATCCCTTGAGTCGAACTCGCTCGCGGAAATTTTTGATCGACGTGGAGATCTTTTTCACGGTCTCCGGGAACAATGCTTTAGCGGTGAAGTGCAGGACTGCCGCGACTACAATGAGCGCGAGGCCCACAATTACGTTCGTTCTGGCCGCGGCGGCTAATTCCACGTTGCGTTTGAATTCTTCGGGAGTCTTGGCTTGCGATGCTGCCTTGATCCTTAGCTCGGATTCCGCGAGTGAGAGGGTAAGCGTCGCGCCTAGAAGAACCCCTGCCGCCGCCGCGATCGTAGCCAACTCGCCAATACCCGTGAACCATGAGGCGACGTAGATGACGCCCGCGAGCGCGAGCAGCCATCCAGAAAGTTTCGCTCCGGCACCAGTACCGGCGGCCCACCGGGCCCAAGTGTTTGCGTCTCCACTAGCGGCTTCCTGGAGATCTTTGCCAATCGCGCTGAAGGTCTCGCCGGTGTTGAGCAGAAGCGCGGACTTGGCGAAGTCCTTCGCCGTCTGGCCCGGGTGCTCCTTCATGTACCTCAACTGGGCCTCGGTCAGCTCGCTCGTCATTCTCCGAGCCAGGGCGTACCGGTCGGATTCCGACATTGTGGCGATGGATGCCTCGTCCAGCCCCTTCCACTTCTCGTCGAGGGTCTCCTTGATATCCTTCTCTTTCCCGCCAACGCGCTGTTGAAGTTGCTGATCGAGCGCCTTCTTCAGCTCTTCGCGGCGGGCCAAAAACAGGTCGACTGACTTCTCGAACAGGTCCAGATCCGCTGTTGCTCTGATCGTGAGCAACTTATAAGCGGCGAGATCCTCAGGCGTAAACAACTTGAGTTTTTCGGCAATCCGCAGTAGGTGCTGATAGTCCACCGGCCGATAGGAGCTCTCGGGGCCTAGCAGCTCCTTCATTGCCTTTGGAAGTGCTTCGAGCGTGGCCTTGTCTTTGAGAACGTCCGCGAGAGCCTGTTCCCACATCCGGCTCTTGCCTTCCTCGTCTGGTTTGATCTGCCTGCCGGGCCTGTCGCCGGAGCGCTCGGAATATCGCTTGTTCGCCTCTGCGGTGATCTCCTGCTTCTGCTCCCCTTGAAATCCCGCGTAGGTCTTCTTGCTCTGTTCCCGCTGCTGTTTCAGTGCTGGGTCGGTTTTACTTTCAACGCTGGACCTGGAAACCTTCAGGGTTATCTGCTTCCCACGAATCGTGGCGAGGTCCGGCGGGCTTCCCTCCCAATGCCATGCCGTTTGCTTGTCCTCGCCAAATACATACATGTCGAACAGGCGAAAGAGTTCCTCCTCCGAACGCACACTGTCAGGCACATGAAAGGTAAAGGTAATGAACTCACTCGTGGTGCCATTCTTGCGCTGGATCAGCCCGCCCGTGGCTCCGGCACCCTGTTGCACAACGTGAGCGAGTTCATGGGCAAGGAGACGCTGGCCCGCGAGCGAACTCGGATCGTACTTTCCTGGCCCGAAATAAATGTCCGCACCGTGTGAAAATGCCAGGGCATTCAAATCACGGTTCATCGCGGCGGAGGCGCCGTCTGTATGGATTCTGACCTGCGAAAAGTCCGCGCCGATCTGCTGTTCCATATAGGCACGTAGGGCCACATCCATTGCCTGCCCGCCCGATGATGCTGAGGCCAGGGCACTTTCGATGTCGTCGGCATGAGTCGTCTTTGCAACGAACGCCAAGACCGTACCCTGACTCTGATCGCCTGTGGCCCTTTGCTGAACGACAGGAGCACGCAAACCGGAAAGCATGAATGCTGACGGACTCTCGATCGTCTCCGCCACCCGTTCCGCTTCGGCTTCCAGGGGATCGTCGGGAGCGCCAATCTTCACCCGATGCGACGATTTGGCAGCGATCGCCCGTTCTTGCCCCGAGCTCTGCTGGATGACGTGGACTAACTCGTGGGCTAATAGCTTTCGACCCTCCGCCGTATTGGGTGAGTATTGCCTCGAACCAAAGACGATATCGCGCCCCAAAGTGTAGGCGCTGGCAAGGATCTCCCGCGCAGATGCTGCCGCCTTTGTGTCGGTGTGAATCCTTACATCGCCGAAGTTCCGGCCCAGGCGCCGTTCCATGAAAGCTCGTGTTCTTGTGTCCAGCGGCTGACCCGGATCCAACTCGGAGACAAGTCTCTCGGTGGCTTGCGCTTCACCTATCGCGCCCAAGCTCGGGGCGTTAGGTGGTGCTGCAGTTTCGTTGCGGGTGTGCTCGGGACGCACGCCCGACAAGCGCTGTTGGAGCCCGCCGCTCGCAGGAGGAGTGCGCGCAACCGGCTCGCGCATACTTTGGATCGTGTCCGTAACACGGTCCGCTTCATGCTCCGGCGGATTATTGGGCTCACCAACAACCAGTTTCGGATGGATGGAGTACTCTTTTCGTGATGTTCCCAGCCGGGGGGCGAGCGCGTCCGACTCGGACCGCCGGGCAACCTGAGTTCCTACCACTCTTTGACGGTCAAAACCCTCATTATGCCTCGTCTCGAACAGCTTTCTGGCGGTCGTCGCAAACCTAAATTCGCCAGATGATATCGACGAGTGCGAAGCCAAGCGCGAGAAGTCCTGAACCGTGTTAGTTTCCACAAACTGGACACTCGGCGAGTCTGCCGGTTCCTCGGGGCGCTTCGACTCGCTCCTTTCTATTGGCGGCGCGCCCTGCTTAAAACCGGGTCTTCGATAATCCGCGGAATTTGTTGAACGTTCGGCGTGATGACGATTATCGCGACAGTGAGTGCATTCGCCCCCGGCGATCGTATGCTGACCGCAGGCGCACTGACGCTGGAGCAAGCCGTCGGCCTGCGGTCCGATTGCTGGCGTTGTAACCGCCTCTCTAGTCGCCAAAGTCCGTTCGCTCACCTTGCCCTTCCTTGCAACGGTCCAGGGACCTCGGCGTTACGCCGACCGACTGGTCCTGGGCAGCGCTCCCACCGGAGTGGCCCATTTGCGACAGGCGAACATCCGCGCGCAAGGTATTCCCGGGATCTCATGGCGGCTGTTCCGGAGGACAGACAGCCACCGGCTTTATAATGCAGCGGCAGTCGGTGAGATTAGCGCCTGGCCCTCGGCGTGCCAGCGGCGCGAAATGGTGGTGCGTGCCGCGTGGAGGTAATTCCGCGCCGATGGGATTTTTGCTCAGATCAAGCCGCTCGCTGCCATCGGCATTCAATTCGTGGGGCCAGTCGATGTCACCGGTCGCCGTGCGCGCCGGAATCAGCCAGTAATCGCCGGCGTGGTAGTCGCCACCTTTGGCGAACCAGATTTGCACGTCATCTTCGACATCGGTCCACCGCTCTTTGAGGCCATCATCCGTATCGACGTGCTCGACTAAGGGTATCGCGCCTCGCAATGTGGCGTCTCCAGCCTGATCCCACCGCCGCAGGATCTTGTTGACGCCGGCGTTATTAATCGAGGTGGTGCCGTCAAGGGTTACGACCAGCGAGTCGCGATCGATTCCGGAGACCTTCAACAACGGTGCAACGATATTGTGCAGGACACTGTCTTCGTCGAGGACTTCGACCCAGTTACCTTCCTTAAGACCCGACCTCTCGTCCCGGCCCAGCGTCGCGAGCGTAACGCGAGTCTGGGTCGCTCCGGCAAGCGCAATATCGAGTATCCGGAAGATCACGGAACCATTCTCGCGTGACCATTTGATGGTGGCGGCCGGCGCCGTTCCGATTCCGTCAGCCTTTCCGCCTTGGTGAACCTCGATGCGATAGAGTTGGTTTTCAGGTCCGCGGTAAACGGCGTCCGGCGGAATAACGCACAACTCCGTCTGCGGCTGATCCTGCCGGGCGCGCGCCCGCATCCTGCCTGTGCCGATTTGTGGCATTCCATTGGTCGCGCTGCAGGCGGGGGCGTTGGCACTATCCATGGGCTTGAGCACCTTGACCTGCCATATGATCTGCGACCGCGCGGCGGTGTCGGGTCCGCCCAAAGCAACCTCGCGGATATGTCCATCTTCGACATAAGTGATGAGCCGCTCCCACACGTCGAGATAGAGGAGATATGCGTCCGCTTTCAGCTCGTCGAGCGACGCCGAACTATAACCGGGTTGTTCGGTGTAAAGGATCGGCGCCTCGTTCTCGACCAGGATGCCGTCCACGTAGTAGTCGCCGGCACCGATCACGATGTCTCCGTTCTTGACCGCGTTGGCCAGCACGGTCCTGCGGCTGTCATCTATACCCGTGATCTTGGATGCGTCGGTGAAGACTTCGAATCCTTGGGTACTGGACGGCGCGCCGTGCGGACCGATGAGGTCGCGGGCGAGCGCGCGGATGGAGTGCAGCACTATCGCCGATTGCTCGTTCCAATCGGCATCGAGTTGCACGCGGCCCTGCTGCAACATCACGCGGCTGTAGTGCTTACTCGATTTGAAAGTGTCGCGAGTAAAATCGCCTCTCATGGTGGTCTCCTAGTCTGCGAAGAGAATTCCCGTTTCCATCGCGGCGGGAGTGTATTCGGCGAGTCGAGCGGCAAGATTGGCGGTCCGCTGCGGCTCGAAGAGGTCGTGAAAGGCGCCCATTTCGGACTCGTCATCGGCGCCCCGCTTGATCTCGTTCGCACATTCGTGGGCGAGTTGACAGTAGTCGGGCTTCCCGTAGCGGATGCTATTGAAGATCGGGCGCGCTCTTGCGATTTCGCGCGCCTTGCTAGCGGTTGGCTCGGTTGTCGGAAGGGGTGGAACCCATTCGTCGACCGCCGCAGCAGCAAGCTCCGGCTGGCAATGGTAGCGGGCCGGCGTGCGCGATCCGGGCGTAACGTAACAGAACCGCACGCATCCCTCCTGCTTGCGCGCGACTCGAAGTTCACTCATGAAAATAGAATTCTCTGCGAGCCCGATCGCGTGCACGTTGGTTTGCCCGAGGACCGTCGTGCGGATTATTGAGACCCGCGCAAATGCGAGTGGCAGCGTCGGTGCTCCAATCGCCGCTCGGTCAATGTGCGTAGCGTCGACGATGCTGTCGCTGATGTAGATCTCGTTGGGATCGGTCGCGGTTTCGTTCGCCACGACTTCGATCGGGCCGATAATCGTATGACTGATGTTGACCTTGGCGCTGCTGCTGATGAGCTCCAGGCTCGGTTCGCCGGGCCGGTGTGGCTCACAATCGCAGTCAAGACCCAGGCCTGGAACCAGTGTGCAATGCCGGATTGTGACGTCGCACATATCGCCCGCGGCAATGCCTTCGGAGTCCGCAGGGTCAGGCCCGTTGACCAGGATTCCGTGGCCGATAACCAGGAGACCGTCGAGAATGAAACGGCTGTTGCGCGCCCCTGAAACGGTCAGCGCGCTCACCCTTCCTGGCAGGTGCTCGGGCAGTGACATTACGGGGCGCGTGCGCTCGGCAGCACGAATCTGCAACGATTGATAGGCGCCAAGCACGACGTTTAGAGGCTCCGCATAGACGCTCGAGTCGGTGAACTCGACAATGCCGTAGCGAGGCTTGTCGTTCTCCCATCGCTGAAGTGCGTCGCCGAGCGTGGCGAGGGCGTCAGGGCCAACGCGATAAATCGCATAACTCAGCGCAATCAACTGCTGGTAAGCGGCTTCCAGAAGCAGGCGGTTGAGCCGATGCAGCAGCGGGCCGACTGCGCCGGCCGACAACAGTCGCTGAGCCTCGTCGGGCAGCGTGATACCGAGGAAGCGTTCATTGTTATAGAGAGCATCATCGGAGAGTTCTCGATTGAGGTCCTCGATCAGCGCGTCCATCAACTCGCCTGAGGGCGCTCCGCCTCCGTATGCGTCGATGAGTTCAAGCGTGGCCGGTGCAAAACGGCCGCGCAAATAGCCTGCGAGCGGTTCCGCCTGATGCTGGAAGCGGCTGACCAGATTCACAGGATCGAGAAAGTCAGGCATCTGGAAGAACGACATGTCGTCGGATGATGGCTGGATCAAAGAGCGCTTGTACTCGCCACCGCCCATGTCGGCGCTAAAGCCATAGTAGTAAGTCACCGATACGCCGTGCCGGGGGAGTTGACCGGCGGGGAATACGATTCGCCCCAGCACCGGATCCACTGCGACGGTGTTGCGCTCGGCGCGATAGCGCCAATTACTCAGGTCGGCAGGTATCACCATGTTGCGCGGAATCGGCTGTATCGCGCCCCTAGCGGGCCAGTCGGGCGCGTATATCGCGATGCTCTTCTCCGCGCCGTAATAGGCCGCGGAGGCCCGGGTCTCGAGGGGCCGCAGCTGCGCGATCTCCTGTAATGCCAACCGCCGGATCGGCACCGGCAAGTTGATCTCGGCGGAAACATGCTCCAGGTCGCGCCGCGACTTGGTGAACAGCGGGGTATCATGACCAATTACGCTAAAGCTGAAGCATTGGTCCTCGATGCAGCAGGCCAACGACTTGGTGACCGAGTATGGTTTAAGCCGCCACACAAACACTCCCACGCTTGGAATGTTGTAGCGTCCGATCTCACGATGTGAATTGATGCGACGAACGTCAACCGTGTGCGCGCTCGTGTCGAACGGTCCGTCCACCAGGTCGAGAGGGTTCGGGTCGTGGACATCTATGATAAGACCGCGATCGGAATGCCGGTGGTCGAGATGCTGTGTCCATCCTAGCAGCCGGTAGAACTCCACCGCACGTGCCGGCCAACCGGCGACATCGTAAGCGAGTTCCTGCAGAACGACGAGCGTGCCCTTGCGGCGGCGCAGCGCGATCGTGTTGGCAACCTCACGCCGGGGAATCAAGATCCGGTTGTCGCCCGCACCCTCGACCGTATTCGGCGGCTGCGGGTCGCCGGCATCGTGGACCGGCCGGTAGCCGATCAGATCGCCGATGTACGGCACGGCCCAATCGTCGCAGGTCTCAATGAACCAGTTAGCGTAGAGGCGGGTGATATCGTCGTCGAGGACGTTGGCCTGCTCGTTGATGATCGCCAGTAACGCGCGCAGCGGATAGCCCTGCTCCGCGTCGCGCATCCGGTGGACGGCGGGCAGCAATTCATGCAAGCGATTGACCGAGCCGCTCATGCTTTCAACTCCTGCAGAATCAGTGTGTCGGGGACATCGGGCATCAGATACGCAATCTGTGCAGGTAAGATCCGGTGTTGATTATCAACGCGGGCGGGACTCACCGTGATGCGATCGTCACGTTGGAGCTGCGCAGCCTGCTGCTGCGTGAAACTTGCCGTCGCCGCTGACTCCGAAATCGCAGTGAAGGCGTCCACTTTAACGTAGGCGACGCCGGGCGCTTGTTGAATGACGGCAGTTGCTGCGGCCAGCAGGGCGTCTTGCCCGAGGTCGCGCTTTTCGAAACTGAACGCGTCGAGCAGCTTCGCCCGGATCTTGGGTTCCTGGAGATCCCAGCTATAGTCGGGCGCCATGAGGACCTTGGCACTTATTACGATTGCCAGGCGGTCGCGAACGTCGACCCTGATCGGCAAGAATGGATCGCCGTAGAGATGAAGCGCAGCGACGAGATTACGGTATAGGTCTGACGTCGTACTGATGGGAATATCGCCTGCGCCGGCGATTGTGACCTGAACAAGGCGGCGGAAGCCGTCGCTCAATTCCACGGCCGCGGTCTTCCCCACGCCGGCAAACGTGCGCGAGAAATCGGCGTAGTCCTGCACCGAAACCAGGCGGTCCAGCGCCATCACCGCCATCGGGACATTGCCGCGCGCCTGATCGCGAGTCTCGGCGTCGGCGCCGCCGGTCGCCGGCATGGGGTTGATGACCGTTTTGGCGCCGAGCGGCCGCGTCGCGATGAGACTGATCTGCTGCGCCTTCACGTTCCCGGCCGCACCGATCTGTTGGCGATACACTGCGGTCAGATTGTGCTGTCCGGTTGGCGGACGGGCTCCCGAAGTTCCTGTGCCGAAAATCACACTTGTCTTCGCGTTATCGTCTGTGCGGGTGATGTAGACGCGGTCATTCGGCCCCAGCCCCGCCAGGCTGTCAACTTCGTGCCACAGCACGTCGTTAACCCGCACCCGCAGTGTGCTGCTGATCCCTGAAATCGTCGGAGCCGAAACATAAGTGAGGGGCGCCTGGCTGAGTTTGAATAGCTGCATGCTCTGGCTGGCGTCGCCATTGCCAAGCGTTTCCTGCCGCGTCTCGCCGTTGGTCGCGCGAATGACGTTGCCGTAGATGGTGACTGTATCGCGCTTGTAACTATACGCGAGTCCCGGAACGTTGCCGCTGCCGTCGGGCACCGGCGCGCTGTTGGCGATATGGATGAAGGTATGGATCCGGTCACCCGGGAGATCGCCATCGTTTGGTATCTTGGCCACCGACTGCTTGACCCCCGCGAGCATCACGAGTTCGGCCGCCTTAATCCCTGCTATCGGTTTACGCGATGAATCGAGGACATCGGTACGATCGCCGGTTACGATGAGCCAGCGTCCTGGCTGCAGATCACGGTAGAGCTCGCCAAGTTCGATATCGGCACCCTTGATATCGTCGGTGACCGGCGCCTCGGCAAGGTCGAGTCTCTCGCTGTGCGCATAGACACGGGTGGTGCGCACTGTGGTAAACGGTTCTTTCGTCAGATCCTTAATCCACGGGTCCACAAGGTTGACAAGCGTTGTCTGCCCGCTCAGGCCGTAAGCAGCCAACGAGCGCTGGACGATGCTGTACCCTGAAGGCTTGATGATAGTTGGCAACTGGTTCGGCCTTTCGATCACGACATAAGAGTCCGGCGCGATATCGTACTTATTGTCCAGATAAAGTTTCTTTTCCTCGTGGTGTTCCGGCGTTACGACGGGTTCCGCGGGCTCCGCCGCAGCGACGGCAATCACGCCGATCGGCTGGGGCGGTGGGGGTTGGGCCGGTGTTTTCCACGGGTCGGTGTTCCACGGGTCGGTGATCTTCCACTCTTCCATGTCGGGAAAGTTGTGATCTTTGTAGCCGTTGAAGCGCAGCGGCGAATTGTGTCCGAACGGCGCGGCCGACACCCGCAGTGCATAAACGATGATGCCGGTCGAGCGGCGAGGCGGGATGTTCCGCCATGCGACGTATAGCCCGTCGGTGAAAGCCGGTTGCAGCGCGACCAGCAGGCGCGGCGTAGCATCGGCCTCGGCTGCGAAGGTCTGCTTGATATCGCGCGGCAACTGCTGCGCGCCAGCCGGCGTCAGTGACGGCGGGACCCTCAGGCCTCCTGTTATCGCAACCAGCGGGTTTCGCTTTTCGATTGCGGCTGCTTCCGCGGCCGTCGGCGGCGCCCCTCCAGACCCGGACCCACCACCGAGACGCGCGTTGAGAGCACGCAGTTCGCTGATCTGCTCACGGATCCACGGCGCGAGGTTGGTATAATTATTCTGCACCGCGCTGCGAAACTCCTGTTCGAGCGCCGGGAGCGCGACAGTTTGAAGATGAGCCGCGACCGCGTCCGGCTCGCCGCCGGCCAGGCTCGTGATCCGCTCGATGATCTCGAGCACCCGACGGGTCATGGCAGCGTTGGGGGCGACCGCGAAGCTCTCCACCGCGCGGTAACGGTCGGCGAACGCTTGGATTTCGTTGGCCACTTGAGGAGTCGAGAGCCCGGCTGTGGCGGCTGCACTTGTTGGCGTTCGCAGCCATACGGTGGTGCGGTCGTTGGCGGTATCGACATCCACCCGCGCTACCCGCATCAATTTCAAACCCTCACCGAGATCAACCAGCAGCGGGTCCTCAGGATTGAGTCTCAGGTTCGCGCCCTTGAGAAACAGCCCGTTGCTCAGGATGGAGTCGGGAGTCTGCGGCTGTGTCATCCGTGGCGGCAGTGTATTCCAATCGAATCGCGCTTCGACGGGATCCGCAGTCTCGAACGCCTGCATCTGCTCTCCCGGACCCGGTATACTGTTCGAGCGCGTGCCGACCGGAATCGTCACCGGCACCGAACCCTGTTCAATGGTGTAGGCAAGGTAGACAGTGGAAGCGACGCCCGGCCGCAGCGCATAGCCCACCAGGCGTGCGAGTTCGAGGATCGATCGTCGTTCGAGCGCGGTGCGCAGGTAACCCTCATTCGCGATCCGCTCCTGGTAGAACGTCAAGACATCTCCAAGGATCGCCCATGCGTCGAGCAGTGCGATCGCCGGATCGCTTTTTTCTCTGGTCGTCAGGCGCGCAAGCTCAGGGTAGTCGGCGCTCGCCACCCGCGCCTGCATCGTCTCGAAGAATGCGGCATAGGTGCCGGCTCGGTATTGGATCGCGCTTAGCCACGGTCGGTTGGCTATGGAAAGGGGCGTGACGACGCGCGGTCCGATACAGCAGTCGCACGGCTGAGTCGCGCACGCACAACGCGGATTCCTGGCTGGCAGATTCACCGTCCGCCTCTCATGATCAGTTGAAGCTTGCCGTTTTCGGGGAAGTTCGGGTCGTTATCGAGTTGCGCGATCTCCGTGGTGGCCAGTGGCAAGACGCCGTTCTCGATCTCATGATTCGGGGGCGCATCGAGACGCTGAAATCGCCGCACCTTCACCGTCTCGACCCCCTCCACCGCCATCGCCGCTGCCACGATCTGTGAAAGGTAGATACCTTCGCCGAAAGTCAGCCGGTCCGGATGAAAGAAGCCGAAATTGCCGTGGGCTAGACGACGACTGCTGAAGACATCCAGGAGTACGGCTTCGACCTGTCCGCGCGCGTAATGCGGCAACACACAGACTTCCATCGCGAGCCAGATCGGAACGTACACGGCAGGCGCGACCGCGACGTCATGACCCATCCGGCGGTAGCGTTCTAAGCGGCCATCGACTTCCGCGAGCAGTGCTGGCGTCGGGCTCTCTGTATGCAGCGGATCCACCGCCACGTGCGCTTCGTACCAACTGCCGGTCCATTCAAGCTCCGTCGCCGCACGCTGAAGCGCGGGATCCTGACCCGCGAGTAATGTATAGTCGTCGGCAGTTATCGCCCGCTCGAGCTTTTTGCGAAACGCACCCGACGCGAACAATTTGACTTCCGCGATCGGCTCCGGGTCCGTGCCGCCGACGGCCGGCATCGGATTACGCGGCGCTAGCGTTGCGTCGCTCAGGCGCTCATCGCCGCGCAGTACGAGGCGGTTGATGGTTTCGCGGCCAACATTGCCAGCCGTCCCATTGCCAACACGGTATTTCGCATCGAAGATTGTGCCGCCGTCCGGCTGACGGCCGAGTTCCCCGTCGCCGAAACGCAAATTGCCGAACCCGTCGTCGTCCATCTCGACTACAAAGGCGCGATCGTCGCCACCCCTTTCGAGCAAATCGTAGAGCGGCGTCCATTCGACCGCCGAATCCGTTCCTGTTACGGTGGTTTCGACGAGCACCACCTGGGGCAACGCCGCGCGCGAATCCTGCGCGGTGGCGGCACTGGCTGATGCGGCCGGGTCGGGCGGTTCGCGGAAGGAGAGCGGTCCGTTGCGAAGTTTCGGTTTGAATGGAAGCGACGTTGCCGTGCTTTCGACCACAGTTCCGTCGCATCCGCATTCGCCCTCCGAGTCGCCGGGCTGCACGGGGCCCAGCGGCTCGTGCACCGAGCGTCCGTGGTCGACCAGAATCACGTTGCCACGCGCGACACTGACATTATCGATCCGGCGGCAATCCGGTGCGGGCAACCGCGCGGAGACGCACAACGAAAACGATAGCGCGTCCTCCGGGGCCCATTCGATTTCGATCAACGGTTGATTGTTGATGACCGGATCGATGTTGGAGGTGACTTTCGTCAGCCGCACGGCCCATCGATGGGCCGGATCCGCGTCCGCCGGTTCGCCGGTGGTTGGACCAAGCACCTCCTCGAAGATAAGAATGCCGCCCGGTGCGAGCTTCGGTGGCGGTTGCGAATTTGCTGCAGCGACTGCCGTAGCTGCTTTCCCCGCCGTCGTATCTGCGGCGCTGCCGCCCACCGTTGTGGATTGCCGCGGGTCGATCAACGTGGCACGAGTCGCGCCGGCGGGAATGCAACATTCGTTGTCACCCCAGGTGTAAAAATCGATTTCGGAGAAAACCGCGTAGAAGGAAATCTGTTGCTGGGTCGCCGCCAAAATTGGCTCGAACACTTCGTAATCGCTTTGCGGAAACGGTTCGAGGTCGGTCTCGCTCAGTACGCCGCCCGCCGGGAGTTGCAGAAAACCCGTGATGAAATAGAAGCTTCCGGCAGCGAATGTCTCATCAACTCGCGTCGCCACTGTCACCCATGCACGTGCGTTGCAGCCCTCGTGCATCCGGTAATCGACCAGTCGTGCATGACGGCGTACCGAGATGCGCAGGCGCGCCGTGTCGAGGTACGCCTCGGTCGCAACCGCGTCTTGGTAGTAGCTCAAGTAATCCGCGGCGTAGGCGAGGAGTTCGACCAGGGTCACGCCAATGTCGGGCACAAGGACCTCGTTCCAGTCCGGCATCGTGAGCGCGAGACGATCCAGGATTAGCTGGCGGAAGCTCGCGTAGTCTTTCGCTAGATAGTTTATTTCGGGCGCCGGCTGCACTTCGGGAGGGCAAACCTCCGCCACCTTGCAATCGAGATCGCTCGGACATCCGGCCTTGAAGCTGAAGGGAACGCAAGTGTAACGCGGATCAAAGCCGCGATAGGGACGGTATTTCGCGTTATCATACGGTTCGCCTCCTGCGCTCGCCGTAGCTGCGAGGATACGGCTGGCGATTCGCGGATCGCCCTGCCTTCCGGCATCGGTAGGCGCCACCTTTTCAACGATGCACAGGCAGTAGGTCGAGAAGTCTCCCGGTTCGTCGACTTCGACTCTCAGGCAATCGTCGAGTTCGAGATCGTGAGCGCGATCGATCGTGATCCTGAGCACCTTGATGTCGCGGATGCGGCGGCCGCCCTCGATCAGGATATTGTCGACGGTGAGATGTTCGGGAACATCGCCGAAGAAGTGCACGCATAGCGAAAGCTGGTTGTCCGCAACTTCGACGTAGTCGATGCCGTTCCAGTTCGGATTGTCGAACAGCAGCTTTCGCCGTAGATCCTCGCTGCAGACAAGCTCCGCGGTGAACATTATGCGGTCCCCCTCGTGAATGTCTGCTGGCGCACCTCGCCCGTTGCCCGAATAGCGTAGGTGATGGCGACCGTCAGCGTGGCGTCCTGGCTGGTGACGTCTAGCGCGCGCACTTCGATGATGTCGCCGAGCCAGCGATCGATTGCCGCCTGAACCGAAAACTGGAGAGCGCTCGCGAGCTCTTCGCTGTTTGGCGCGAAGATTAACTGCATGATCCCACTGCCCAAGTCGGGACGGTTCACCCGTTCACCGGGGCTCGTGAAGAGCAATTGTTCTATCATGTCGCGGATGTGATCGCCCTCGCTGGTCGAGGCAGTCCTGCCGCGATTGTCGAAATGAAACGGGTAGTCGACATTCATGAGGCGATTACGCGCACCTGGATGGTGCTCACGGTCGGCGGACCCTGTGGGATCTGCTCAACGCTCTGACAAATACCGGCGCCGACCCCGGGTCCGGGCGGCGTCTGCAGCAACACGGGACTCCCGGCCACCAGAATCCGCGTCGACGGCATGCTCCATTGCACCTTGACGCACGGCTGCGGCTTGGGCACTGGAGGAATCTGGAACGGACAGCCGGCGACAACAATCTGGTTGGTCGTTATCGCTACCGGCTGCGCGCTGACGGTGACCCGCGGCTGTGTCGGCGCGGTGGTCGCGGGCGCCATGTGCGTGCATTGCATTACTGCGCCTACATGCAAGATTAGTCCGGGCATTTGCTTGCTCCCTTTGCTCCCCCTCAGGTCAGGATCGTCAACGCCCCTACGTTGAAATCGATCTGCTTGCCGACCATTGCGATGGTCGCGCCCTTGCCGTTCGACAAGTAGATGCCGCTGTCGTTGACTACGATCATCGCACCGCTGAACGAGCGTAGGACGATCCCGCCGGTGGCCGGCGACGGCGGCATGTCGCTGATCATGATCATGTGCTGGGCCAGCGATTGAATGACGATATTGGGATCGGCGGGGTTCCCCAGAAGAGCAAACTTCGGAATGTCGGCGGTTGAGCCCCAGCGGCATCCGGTCCAAATCGGCTTGTCGGGATCGCCGTGCTCGAACTCCACCCAAACGCCTGCACCGATCGGCGGCACCATGTAGACCCCCATTGGCGGTCCGGTCGGCCCGGCCAGCGGAACGCACGGTTCGGCCCAGGTCGTCGGCAGCACTGAGAGCACGTCGGGTACCACCAATTGGAGTCGCCCGCGGGCCTCCGGATCGATGTTTTGCAGCACCGTTCCCTGATATTTGCCCCAGTATTTTTCTTCTGTCGAATCGCTCACGGCAACACCTTCGGTGTGTTCGAGATCAACCCGTCACGCGAGAGCGTGAAGTTCTCTTTGTAATCTCCGCGCTTGATGCTGTGGGTGACCGTATCGACGTAGTACAGTCCGTCGTAGGCTAGCCCCGCGCCGCGTACGCCGACCATCATGCGCGATCGCAGGACGTGGCCGTAGCGCAGCACGTCGAGCGAGCCAGTCGCGCTAATCGCTTCCGCGTTGTTCATCAAGTAGCCGACGATCCTTTGCAGCGCCGTTTGTGGATTTTCGGATGCAAGATTCTTCGAAAATTCGACTCTTGCCGGCGGCGTCGGACGCAACCCCATGGGCGGTTTGAAGATATTAATGTTCGGCACCGGAAGCGGCAGCGGAATCTTATGGGTGATCGGATCCATGATGGTGACGATGCGAACTCTCTTCGCCAGCCCGTCCAACGAAAAGCTCAGCGACTCGACGTTGGTGTGCGCATCCATGTTGATGTTCAGCGCCGGCTGGGGAATCGGCAGGCGGATGTCAGGCCCAAAATACGCGATGCTCTGACCGGGAAGCGGTCCCGGTTCCACGTAGAACACGTAACCGGCCTGGCTCGCGAGTCTCTTGATGTACGCGCGGTCGGTCACCGTCTGGTACCGGATTTTTTCTATCGGCGTTTCAATCGTTGGGAAGGCAGGCGGAATGACTATCGGAACCACTCCGAAGGTGAGGTACGGCGCGAGCACCGTATAAATCTTCGCTGTATCAGGCATCGGCAGCGGCCGCTTGATTTCGATGACGTCCATCAGGACACTGAGGTCTTCGCCGGTGACGGTGAGCGTTGATTGGCCCGGTTCATTGCTCGGCGTCAGTTCCTGGCGCGTGACCATGCCGTCCATCAGAACGTTGGGAAACCCGCCGAGGGTCACGATGACGATCACGCGGGTAGTGATCGGGTCGAAATAACCGGCCGGAAGCAGCGTCGTCAGCAACGGCGACTTCTTGCTCACCGCGAAGGTGAGTTGAAAGCCGCTGCGGTCCTTGCCGCTCGTCACCTGGACACTGGTGAGCGCGTCGGTGACCGGCTTGGGCGCAGGAATTGCCAGCGCCGGGCCGATCATCAGCGTGAGATGGATTCCCTTAAGCATTCGGCGGAATCCCTGGTATCCCTTCTGGCAGGGTGATGCGGATCACGCGGCCGATAGTCGCCACCAGATCGTCCGGCCGCCGCGCCCGATTCGCGTCGCATACCCGCCAGAACTGCAACGGATCGTCCATGAATTGCGCGGTTACATTGTCGAGACGATCGCCTTGCCTGACCCGGTAGGTCTGCAGCAGTGCGAAGCGCTCGGGCTGCGGCACGAAGCGGCGCGTGAGGTAGACAATTGGCCTGCCATCGACCGGTTCGATCGTTGCGGTGTCGAGCCCGTAATAACGACTGGTAGGCGGATAAAGAATCTGGTTCATGGGTTACCCTTGATACCGAGGGCATCGAGTGAACCCGCAACCATCGTTGCGAGCTGCTCCTTTTGCTGCAGGTAACTCATGAAGAGATTGCCACCCTTGTTGTCAAAGCCAAGATCGTCGACCGTCAGCACGCGCATCCCGAGGCTTACCTTGGCGCGGATTGGATTGAGCGCCGGGTCAAAGGCTTCCTCGGTGATGGCGAGGTCGGTGATGCGCACCGGCACGATGCGGTTCTTGCTCCAAACGAACAGCGTCAACGCGGCCTCAACCGGCGCGATCTCGATATTGCCCGAGGAGGCAGACGAGTTGTTCGTCAGCAGCGTCTGGCTGGAGGGATAAACCATCGTCTCTAGCGCCGCGAGTTGTGGATGGATGCCCAGTTTGATTGCTTGGCTATCGCCCGCAGCGAGCTGATCGGTGGCGTCGATTTCCGCCTCCAGCTTGATCGATTCGATCGGCGGACCTTTGAGCCGCAGCACCTCGATATGGTCGCCCGACTCCTGTCCGCCACCTTTGATTTGCAGCGTGCGCGTGAGCGAATCGGGGTTGTACTGCAGCGTTATCACACGCAGCAGTTGCGAGGTCGCGGGGTCAAGAAGGACCAGGCCTCCGCGTATGGTAACGGGAGAGATCGCCATGGCTAAAACTCGAACGAGACGTCCTTGTCAAAGAGTTTCTGGGTCACGCATATGAGCGTGTCTGATCTCTGAAAGCCGTCGTTCCCGCACGCGTAGTTGCACGTCATTTGCGTTTCGGGTCCACCAGCGGCGATGTCGTTTGACGCTTCCGGGACGGTTCCGAATCGGCGCGCTCTCATGATCGGAGACCTAACGCGTGCGAAGCGCGCCGCAGAGGTTATCGGCAATCTGGCGGCCGAGCCGCGCCGGCGCGGTTCCAGGTTCCATCGTGAGCGGTTGCGTGCGCATCCGGGTGAGGAGACCGCCTGCAAGCGACGCGCCGTAACCGCCGGTATTCAATTGCGCGACGATCTCGGCTCGCAGCGCGGCTTCAAGGCACGGGATATTGCGGCCTGAAATCGGCAATCCGCGCAGCACGATTCGATCGATATGGAAGTTGACGTTCAAGCGCTGCCTCCGGACGACTCCGGCAAACGGAATTCGGCTTCGCTGATCGGTTTTTCGAGCTTGCGGAATTCAGCACGCGCGGAGGTCAGCACATGCTGCATGGTGACGTGCGTGCCGGATTGAGCCGCGATGAAGGCGGCGTTGAGCGCAATATTGAGTATGCTGCCGCCGGTAAGGTTGAGCCGCGCCAACCGCTGGTAGTCGAGCGGCGCGGTACGCGTTTGCGAGGGAAAGACCTTCTGCCAGATGGCGAGGCGCTGGGCCGGCCCGGGAAACGGGAAATTCACAACGAAGCGCAAGCGGCGCATAAAAGCCGGATCCAGCGAGCTCTTCGTGTTGGTCGCGAGCACCGCGAGACTGCGGTACGCCTCCATCCGCTGCAGCAGATAATTGATCTCGATATTTGCGTAACGGTCGTGGCTGTCCTTGACCTCGCTGCGCTTGCCAAACAGCGCGTCGGCTTCGTCGAAAAAGAGGATGGCCCCGCCGTCCTCGGCCGCATCGAACAAACGACGCAGATTTTTCTCGGTTTCACCGATGTACTTGCTGACGACCGCCGAGAGGTCGATGCGATAAAGCAGCAGTCCTAATTCCTTCGCGATCGCCTCCGCCGCCATGGTCTTGCCAGTGCCACTGTCGCCTGCGAACAGCACACTGATACCGAGTCCGCGGTTCATCCGATCGCGAAAGCCCCAATCGTCGTAAACCACGGAGCGGCGCTCGACCTGATCGGCGATCTGACGAAGCAGCGACTTCTCGGCGTCGGGTAATTCGATGTCGTTCCATGCAGCCTTGGGCTCGATCACCTGCGCGAGTTGGTCGAGCGCGGGCCGTGCGCGGCTGACACAAACCCGCCAGAGGGTATCCGGGAGGCGGGTACGGTCGGACATGCTCGCCGTGAGCGCCGCGGCCGCAGCTTCGCGGATCGTCGAGGCGTTGAAGTTGAAGTGGCCGGATGGACGGGCCGCGACCGCCGCAGCGGTGTCCCCCGCTTCAGCCAGGGCCTCGAGCCATATGGCGCGCTGCTCCGACGGCGTCGGCTTGGCTACGTCGAACGCGGCAACTTCGCGGCCGAGGTCGGGCCACGGCTCGCGCATATCCATAATGACCACGCTGGTGCCGCGGGTTATGAGCCTCACCGCCGCACCAGCCTGCGCGGTTGAGCGATCGGCCTGCGACGCATCGAGATACAAGCCGACTGGCAGCAACGCAGTTTCGCGCTCCCATAGCCTCAAAAATGCCTCATGGTCGTTAGTCGAAAGCGGTATAACGTCGGCGGACAGCCGATAGAGGGTGAGTCCTAGGGTAGTAACGGCCCGCTGTGCGACCATCATCTTACTTGCACTGTCGTTGCCGATAAGTTGAAAGACTGGCAGACGGCGTGCCCCGGCGGAGGCCCGCAGCCGCGCAGCGATCGCGTCGGCAACAGTTTGCTGCGAAGTCGGCAGCGCAGGAGAGTCGGGCTGCAGCGGCATCAAGAGCGGCGCCAGACGGTCGTCGAGATAGTTGACGCCTTTGACGTAGTTGACGACACGCTCGTCGGCCTTTAACGCGCTGGTAACGAGCGGCTGAGCGCCAGGCTGGTTGATTTCGATAAGTCGCCAAAAGCGCAGCGGCCGTTCGGGCGACATCACCTCCCATGCCGGCTCATCGAATAGCGCCAGCGCAAGCGCGAAGGTGGGATAGGGCTTGGAGGAATCATGTTGGGCGCGGCCACACAGCGTGCCGATTCCCGTATCGAGTTCCATCGCGATGCAGAGCAGCAGAACATTGCGCTCGAACTCGCTGAGTCCGAGACGCCGCGCGAGAGTGATCAGTGCAGGCGGGTGCTCGGCGGTTTCGGCTTCGGCGAGTTCGGCCGGCCGCGCAGTCGTATCGATTGAAGTAGGGTGCGCGGGCGGCGCTTTCGGCGCTGTTATAGGCTTGGCCGATTCCTCGACGCGGTGGCTTAGCCATGAGCGCCGCCGCACGACAGCGGGTACGACGGCTGGGGGTGCGGCCGCAGCCGGATGTGCTGACGCACCGGTGTCCGCCTCGGCGGTGGCAAGACGATCGAGGCGCTGACGCAGCCATCCTAACGCGACCGCCAAGTAACTATTGTTGGCTTCCTGCCATTCCCCGAGGCTGTTCATGCGACTGTCACTTGTTGCGCAGGATCAAAACTGGCGAGCGGCGGCGTGCCGCTGTAAACCACCGCGATGCTGTCGACGCCATCGACGCGCAGGCGAACGAGATATTTACCCACGGTCGCATTTGGCACCGTGAAATCGACGGCCGAGGGCTGCGACGGATCGGCCGGCGTTGTAATCGAATCGGGCCAGATCTGCTTGTCGCCGAAGAGCAGCAGAACCGCCTGTCCATCGGCGAGCCGCGGCGCGCACGTAACCGTAAGCGGGAAGCTTCCAGCCGCGGCGTTGTTGGGCGACACCGTAATTTGCGGAGCGAGCATGAACGGCACGGCGTTGCTCACGATCGGCGGCATTCCGCTATGCACAACCACTAGCGACACGGTGTAGAAACCTGGTACCCAGCGCGTGAACGCAGTCGGATCCTCAGGCTGGCTCCTTAGGTGCACATCGAGTTGACCCGGGGCCGGCCCAACACTGGGCGTGAGCACCACCGGAGCGGGCAGGTGCGGGTTGGCGAATCGCGCCGACGCGTCAACGGTCGACAGCTGGGTGCCGGTTAGGATGATATCCTCGCCGAGGCGCGCCGCCGGCTGTGAGAGCGGGGGTGTGATTCCTGAAAGGGTCGGCGCCGCACCGGCGACAACGGACGGTCCTCGGCCGGCGTCGCCGCGCTTAATCACTGGCGGCGCCGAACTGACGGGCAGCCGGCTGTCGATCAGGATTACGGTGATTTCATAGTTGACCGAGAGCCGGTATTGCGTCTGCAAAGCGGTCCACAATTTCGACATCTCGTCGAGCGGTGTGGTGAGCGGCGAGATGCGAAGGCGCTCGAACTGGCTGCCGAGGTCGTTGTTCGCCAGCGCCAACGCGATTTCGTCACGCCCGAGCACCGGATGGTCATGCAGCACGCTCATCGCGCTGCCGAGCACGCGATGACTGACCGATTCGTTGTCGCCGTCACCGCGCCCATAAGCCGTGATGAGATAGTGCAGGTTTAATGCGAGCGGCGGCGAGGCGCTCTCGCCCGGACGCACCTGTCGCGGTAAGTCCATATTGCGCCAAGCCCCGTTGATCATCGTTTGGTAGAGAAACAGGTTGATCTGGGAACTCGTGACACCTTTACGCGCGGCGTCCGGCGGTTGCGTCGTCACCTGAAGGTCGCCGAGGTCTCCGTCGCGCTGCGGCATCTGCGTGAGCAGGAGGTTCCGGATGGTGGCCGTGGTGGCAGCTATCGCAAGCGAGTTACTCATGCTCAATTTAGGCGCTGCTTCAAATACTCTTCGAGGCCCATCGGCGCCCGGCGGTTACGATCGGTCCGCGGCTGGTCGGAAGACGTGGCCTTCTCGACCGCACGCACCTCAACCACACCGATGGTGACGTTGATGACCGGCTCTGGTAACGGTGTTGGCGGCACCGCGATACGTGCGGTGTCGCGCGCCGCCGGCTGGCGCGTCGGCAGAGGCGGCATCTGTACCGGTTTCGGCATCATCACACTCGTCGCGACAGCCGGCACCGCGAGCTGAATGGAATTTTCTGGGGGAATCGCGGCCGCAAGCATATCGCCGCTCTCTTTTCGCGAAACCCGAGCCGCGGCCGGAATTTTTTTCTTCTCATGGACGCGAAACTCAAGTACGGTATGGGGCAGTTGAGTCGGTTGCGCGCCAGACCTGACTATCGGCACGTCATGCTCGGGCTCGTCGCTATCTGTGTGGGGCGGAGTCGCCATCATCGCGGGCTGCACAAACGATTCGCGCTTGCGCAGCGGTGCGTTCGACGATTCCACGTTGTCGCCGACGGCAATTTTGGAGGCGATCGGCGATGCGATAATTTGCGGAGACTTGGGTGTCGAGCGAGGCGTCATTGCCAGTTGGGGAGCTATACCGATGCGCTCGCGGAATACCTCTACTCGTGTCTTCTGCACAACCCGAGCGCCGTCCCGAGGAGCCCGCAAGATCGCATCAGCGGCGTCGCGACGCCAGGCCGCCGCGGGCCCGTCGAGCACGGTCTCACTCGTCGGACCCGGACTTGCGACCGGTTCGAACAACAACGGTAAACGCGGCAAGAGCATGCTCGCGCGGCCCGTGGCGCGTTCAACGAGGCTGGCGAAGAAGTCATTGCGAGAAGTTCGAGCCGTATCGCTCATTGCAGATTCAATTCTAAGTAAATTTGCCGCCGGGTCGGGCTGAGCGCCAAGATGTCCCGCTCACGCCAACCGTAAGCGCGAGCGAGCGCGTGAACGTCCCGTAGCGTACGCTGCGCCCACGCCTGAACCTCTTTCCAAAGAGCCATGGTGATGTCGAACGGTGAATTCCATTCGTGAGCGCAGGCCGGGCATATGAGCGAGAATTGCAAATCTGCGCCCGGGTCGGCTTGTGAGAGCTTTTCCCCGAGCGCGGCGATTACACTTTCCGGTAGCGTGCGTGGTAGCGCGTTCACACCTTCGACATCGCGCACAGCAATCACGCACCGGGACAAAAGCTCGAGCCGCGCTTCTGCCGGGTCGTCAGGCAAATCGAGCAGGTCACCGGCTGGCAAGCAAGCGAAACGCGATCTGGTAGCCGTCGATGGTCAGCGTCTGTTCGCCGATCGCGGGCGCTTCCAATCCGAGGTCGCCGAGGCACAACTCGGTCTCGAGCGTCTCGTTGCACGCCGGACAGGGCGCGATAAGTTTGATCGCGGAGCCGAAGAACCGCTCGCGCAATTCCCTTAGCAACGCATCGCGCCGGCCGAGCGAAAGACCCGCGAGTTCGTCGCCACTCGACTCCGGACAGGCCGCCGCCAGCAGCAAGAGGGCCTTGCGCGGTAGCGGCAGGTCGACGCCTTGTTCCCACAAGGCGAGCAACTGTGCTGCGTTCGGGATGCCCATACCTGTCAGGCAGCGGGATCCGTAAAGGTTGGTTCGGTTGGCTCTGTTACGGCTTTATCCCGCTGCCAGCCTTCGTTCTCGAGCTTGATATGCTGGATCGCGACGGCGTTCGCGTTGGCGTCAAGGTCGGGTACAGCCTGATATTCTGATACCCAGGAACGGAAAATGTTGTAAGTAATCGCGAGTTGCCCAGCCTCGTTGTAAATCTCCAGGATGATGTCCTTGCGGAAGTCTTTGAGCGACACTTCCGCGCCGAGGCCCGCACCGAAGTCCCATACCTTGTTCGCCCACTTCTCAAACTCGGTATCGTGGGTAACGCCGCGTTCGAGGGTGATGGCGTCATATTCCGTCCGGCCCGGAGACTTGCGGCTACTGCTCGGGTCGCCGCCGTCGCGATGCTTGACTACTTCGGTGGTGCGCTTCAATCCGGTTACTTTGCTAACTCCGGCGACGTAGCGGCCATCCCATTTCACGCGGAATTTGAAATTCTTGTAGGGGTCGAACCGCTGCGCATTGACGCTGAACTGGGCCATGACCTCCTCCTCAAGTCTGGAGCTGTCCAGCTATTTGCTGGAGCTTGATGATCACGAATTCCGCCGGCTTCAGGGGTGCGAAGCCGACCACGATATTGACCACGCCGCGATTGATATCGCTTTGCGTGGTGGTTTCGCTGTCGCACTTCACGAAGTAGGCTGCTTGTGGCGTCTTGCCCTGGAAAGCGCCTTGGCGAAACAGGTCGTGCATAAAGACGCCGACGTTGAGCCGGATTTGTGCCCATAGCGGCTCGTCGTTCGGTTCGAACACGACCCATTGCGTGCCGCGGTAGAGGCTTTCCTCGATAAATAACGCCGTCCGCCGTATAGGTACGTACTTCCATTCCGAGCCGCGTTCGTCGTTGCCCTGGAGCGTGCGCGATCCCCATACGACCGTACCGTAGACCGGAAAATTGCGGATGCAGTTGACGGCGACCGGATTGAGCACACCGTTTTCATCGTTCGTAAGCGTGGTGCGTACGCCGCTCGCACCGCTGAGGCTGGCTTCGGTACCGGCCGGCGCTTTCCATACGCCGCGGCTGCTGTCAGTTCGTGAATAGATGCCGGCGATGAAACCGCATGGCGGAAACTCTTTAGCACGATTCTGCTGCAGGGGATCCGGCGCGATCAGCCACGGGAAGTACAAGGCGGCGTTGATCGCGTCGGCGCCGGTGAGGCTACCGTCGAGGTTCTGCACGCTGGCGACAGTTGCGCCCTGTGCGCAATCAGCGATAAGGAAGGCGCGGCGTACGTGGCAGAACTGCTCGAGAGACGACAGTGTCGCGGCAGTCGTTTCTCCTGGCACGCAGAGCAGATTGAAGAGGTCGACGCGGTCCAGATAAAAGACGCCACCGGTTTTGCTCGGAGGGATCAGCGCGCTCTCGAACGCCGCGTTCGCGTTGTTGGGGACAAGCACGTCACCGTCCAATCCGCCGGTCAGCTTGGCCGAATCGGGTACGGCGCCCGAGGCGGTGTCGGCCGGTGGATCCGTCGCGCCGCCCACTATCGACGCGATGATTAGCTGCGATTCCGCCTTGAGCACGTTGACGACATAACGCGGGTCGTCTGTATGCATCGAAAGATTTTCGAACGACTCGATTGTGATACCTGCGGGGTCAAGCTTCCAATTGACGACCGAGAGCCGGAAGTTGGTGGGTTTGTCGGTGCGTTTCTTGGTGACGATCGCATAGTCGTTGGCCCACAGACCAGGATTCGATGCGGTGATCGTCAGCTTGCCGTCGAGTGTGACTGCAGCCGGTGCGGCCGCAGCCGGCGCTCCCGCAGCCGGCGCTCCCGCACCGGCTGCGGGAGCGGCTTGAATGAGGCGAACGATGTACGCTTTTTGACCGCCGTTGGCGAAGAATTGGTTGACCGCGTAGCCGAGCAGACTTCGGTTGTCGAGGCCGCCAAAAGTCCGCGCAAAGTCCGCAAAGCTCAGAACGAGTGTGGCGCTGTCGGTCGGTCCCTTCGGCGCCCAACCGGCGAACGCGGTGATCGATGTCGCCACGCCGGTGATAGTGTGAACGCCACTCGGAATCTCTTCGATATAAACGCCCGGATAACTCACAGCCACTGGCATTGTGTAATCTCCTTTTGTCAGCGCTCGTGGTGGCAGCTCAACCAGCGGCTCCGAATCACCTGCTTCAGGTCCCCTTCTTCCTGCGCGGCTTGCGCTCGTCGTCTCCCGCCAGAAAAGTCGCGGCCGCCGGCGTCTCCGCCGAATTGAGGCCTAAGATATTGTCCGGCACCGGCCACCGAGGTCTTGACGATGGAACCGTGATCGACCAGCCAGTCGAGCGCAAGACCCGCGTCTCCTCGATTTTGCGACGGACCGGCTCGTCAACCATGCGCCGAAGCCTCCACGCATGCTCGGATCATTCGCAACCGCGTCTCTTTCCACGCGATTCTCCTCGCGGTGCGGAACTGGATTTCCCCCTTACAAATTGTTCGGCCTCACTGCGCCTGCTCTCGTTCAAGTGATAGAGCCTTCCTGCAGTTTCTGTGCGTTCTGCTAGCAGTAGTCCCTTTCCTACGAGATAAGACAGCGCCGTTTCGGTCATTCGGACGCTTTGATGAACCTGCTCATCGAGGAGGCGCCATCGAGCTATACCCTCTAAGCTGTCTGCTGCTCTTGGGTTGCGAAGGAAGTAGTTGACAATCTGCTTTGCCACACTTCTCTCATCACCTGTACATCGTTGAGTCACTCGTCCACCGGATCGACTTTGACGGCAGCAAGGAAAATGCCACAGTGCCGCTGCGCACTCGCTTGAGAGGTGCTGCGATTTTTTCAATCGAGCCGAAGCTAGGAATACTGCGTCCGGGTCGAATCAAGCCCAGCGGGGACGCCGGATCGCTGGGAGGGCGAACGCGATGACCAGCAAAATTCTGGGATTCTTCGAGTGGGTCGGGATTGACCCGCGACCGGGTCACATCCGACCCACCCCTCCGTAACGCATGGCCATTCGAAGTAGAACGCGGCCAATTGTTTGAGTGAGACTCATGCGCGGACTGCTGGGCGAGATGGCCGAGCGGCTTCGAATGCTCACGATCACATTCGCAGTACGACCAGCGGATTGCGCGGTTCTGTCAGCAGGACGAACGGTGTCGGCGGTTGGTCCAGGTCGAAGGCGTCGGTCCGCTGGTGGCGACGGCTATGGTCGGGGCGATAGGTAGCGTGCGGCAATTCAAGAACGGCCGCGAGCTAAGCGTCTGGCTCGGGCTGGTGCCGCGCGAGCACTCGAGCGGCAACTGCATCGTGTTGCTCCGGATCAGCAAGCGCGGCAATTGTTACCTGCGCACGCTTCTCATCCACGGTGGTCGGGCCGCGGTAAGTGTAGCCGAGCGTGATGCGCGTTCCATCTGGGCGAGTCGGCTCAAGCTCAGACGCGGGCCCAATGTGGCGGCAGTGGCGATGGCCAGCAGAAACCCTCGGTTGATCTGGGCGCTGCTCGCACGCAACGAGAGCGACCGGCTACCGACGTACGCAAGCACAGCCGCAATAGTGAGACCGCGATGCCGACGACATGAACTGGAAGCCGATATCGAGCGTCGGCTCGAGCAGCACCAGTTGGGCAAATTACTGACCACCATCGAAGGCATCGGACCGCAAACCGCCGCCTGCATCATGGCCTAGCTCGGCGATTCCGGCCCGCTTCGGCAAATGTCAAAGCGCTTGCCAGTTACGTGGGTGCAATCCCCCGGCTGCACCAGTCGGGCAAGTGAAGGCATGCTTCCGCTCGGTATAAACGCAGCCGACAATATACAACTGAGATGGTGGCGTTGCTTTTGCTTTTCGAGAGATCCATGTTATCAGCCTAGTAACCGATCGGATGCCTCCGAGACGATGTTGGATTGCGGAGGAGCGGTGTGAGCCTTGGCTATACAAAGGGGGTATATGCCTCATCGGTTGCTCGTCATCCAATCGCACTCGTCGTTGTCGCTAGAAGTGTGCCTCCACCCGGCCGTTCAAGACATCATTTGCGAACGAATCGAGTGGGGTCCGGAGCTGTGTGATCGCGTCCGAGAAAAAAATCCCGATCTGGTCATTGTTGTGGCAGTATCAGCCACGGAGCAAGCGGCGAGCCTAATGGTCGTGCTGCAGAGAGAGCCGCTCATAACACCAGTGCTCGCGATCATCCCCAGCGACGCTAGTGACGAATTGATTGGCTTGGCTTCACGAGTTCTCGACGATTTCGTTTTCGCTCCAGTGCGTTCTCTCGAACTTCAACACCGAATGGCGCGGATTATCGGCGACCGATGGTTTGCCGCAAGCGACGTCGACGAACGCTTGATTCGAGAGCTTACACTCGCTGGATTGATTGGGCGAAACTCAGCTTTTCTGCGCGCGGTTGGCAAGATTCCACTGGCCGCCCGCATTAAGGGTCCGGTTCTGATCACCGGTGAGACCGGCACCGGGAAGGAGTTGTGTGCGCGAGCTATCCACGCCCTGGGTCCTCGCCGCGAGCGCAATTATATACCGGTCGATTGTGCAACTGTGCCTGAGGAGCTATTCGAGAGCGAATTGTTCGGTCATGTTCGCGGCGCCTTTACTGACGCGCGCAGCGATCACAAAGGGCTCGTCAACCTCGCCAACGGCGGCACCCTATTCCTGGACGAGATCGACTCGCTTTCACTCTCAGCCCAATCGAAGCTGCTGCGTCTTTTACAGGAGCGCTCTTACCGGCCACTAGGTAGCGGACGCCCGGTCAGCGTCGATGCAAACATCGTTGCCGCGACCAACATCGATCTTCGCCACATGGTGCGAATCGGAAGGTTCAGGGCGGATCTGTTTTTTCGGCTGAATGTGCTGCAACTGAACCTGGTGCCACTGCGACAGCGGCGCGATGATATAGAGCTGCTCGCGCGTCATTTTGTTAAGCAGGCGTGTGCAGAGAATGGAATCGCCGTTAAGTCGCTAAGTCCGGCAACATTGAGACGACTTAGTCAGTACGATTGGCCCGGTAATGTCCGCGAACTTTATAACGTGATTCAGCGGGCTGTTGTGTTTTCCCGAAGTTCTGAAATCTTACCGTCAGACATTATAGACACAGAAGAACCGGCGGATCAGGATAGCGAACCGGGATACGACAGCTTTCGCCAGGCACGCACACGCGCAATCGAATCGTTCGAGAGGAGATACGTGGAGCAACTGATGCGTGAGTCTGGAGGCAATGTCTCGCGTGCCGCGCAGCTCGCACGCAAGGAACGGCGTGCCTTTGGTCGTCTGGTCAAGCGGTACGGAGTCAAGCGTCCCAATCTCTGAGTGTGGCTTTTTAACCTCAAAGCGAAAAAAAACTTATCGGGAGAGATCGACCGATTGAAGAAAAAGGCCCTCTCGTGCGTTGTATAGAGTGCGAAGCGCAACTCCAGGCGAGACACCGCACCAACAACCCGATGCAACTCGGCCAGAACATCGCACAATCGGTGTATGGAGGAATCGGTCGTGAATAAAGCAACGGTTAATCAGCATTCCAAAATGGCAGCTTTTTTATTGCCTGCGCAAGGCATACTTCAGCGCAAGTGCGCCTGCGGCAATCACACTGTTGCAGGTGGGGAGTGTGCGGAGTGTGGGAAGCAGAAGACTGGATTACAGCGGAAGCTTGCTATTGGCTCAATTAGTGATCCGCTGGAACGGGAAGCCGATCGGGTTGCGGATCAAATTGTGGCCAGTAGAGCAGCGTCTTCATCGGTTTCATCCTTGGCCTTTGGGCGATTACAACGCGAAGCGGTCCCCAAGGAAAAAACCAATGAAGAGAAATACAAGGAAGGCCTTGAAAAACTGGGTGAAGCTTTCTTGAAAACGCCTTTGGGCAAGGAGCTTCTGGAGAAGATAAAGCAGGATGCCCTGGTCAGGGGGGCGACCGAGTTTGGCAAAGATTTCATTTCAACGTGGCCAGGCAAGATTGTTACTGGCGCGGCGGCGACCGGTGCCGTGGCGGCATTAGCCGCCGCACACAAAGAGTTGCCCGCGCAGATTCCTGAGATACCGTTGGATGTATTGACCCCCGGTCTCAGTGTGCAACTGACATACAAGGGGCCGGTAGATAAGCCGACCGAGGCCATGATCACGTTCAAATTCACTGAGCAGGCACCGAAGGGTAGCGCTGACAAAAAGCCCATGAGCGCGACAGATAAATTCCGTGCTGACACGGCTAGATTAGCTGCTGAAAATGCTATTTTCAGGGCTGGCATGACTTACAGTCCGGGTTCGCCCGAAGACTTACAGCAGAAAGCCGAGCAGGAGGCGATTAGAAAAGCCGTCTTGAAATCCTCAGGCGGCCCAGATATCGAAGTTGCCCTTAAAAAGTATCCCTGGCTGGCAACACCCGAAGCGAAGAGCGGCTTGCAGCTGACGATGCCAAAGCCCTCCGTAATCCAACCGCCATCGCTGTTCGGTAACGAGTTCAAACTCAAACTGCCTGGCGAGCAAAAGAAAAAACAAGACGAACCAGAATTGCAAAAGAAACTGAGCATCGGCGCAAGTAATGAACCGCTGGAACCAGAAGCTGATCGGGTTGCTCAGCAAATAATGGCAGCGGCAGCTAATCCTGCCATCAGCGGAATAACTCCGAGCATCCAACGCTATGGAGGGCAACGGTCAGGGCAGTTGAGAGAAGTTCCAGGAAGTGTAGAACAGGTTCTTGGCAGCTCTGGCGAGCCACTGAATGTTTCCTTGCGGAAAGACATGGAATCGCGTTTTGGTCATGATTTTTCTCGAGTGCGCGTGCACTCCGGCGCTGCGGCCGAGCAGTCGGCGAGGGATGCGAGCGCCGATGCGTACACCGTGGGACACCACATTGTGTTCGATTCGGGTCGGTTCGCCCCTGGGACGCACGAGGGACGGCGATTGATTGCCCACGAGCTGACGCACGTGGTGCAGCAAGGCAGGCTCAGATGGAATTCATGATGGACAAAAGCGGTGAGAAACATGATCCGTCAGGTATTGCAAACGTACAGACCCACCAACTGAGCGGATCGATCAAACAGGCAAGTTCGTCAGTACAACGGCAAGGCCCAGCCAAGAACACGCCCATTACGGCGAGAACGGTGTTTCCCTATCCCGAAAAAGTCGCTGGTTGGTGAATGGCGTGCTCTCTGACGAGATGGTCGATACGGCGGCTCGATATGCCAGGGGCGATCCGGATCAGGTGTTGCCTATGCGAGTCCTTCGCGCCACCAACAAACAAGTCGCAACGGTGCCAACAGCAAACGATAATGTTGTTCGAAGCAGTGATTCCCAGTGTTAAAGTTCTTGCAGAAGGTAACGATCCGAACAAATCGTCAATAACGTGGCACTAAGGTTCCGTCGTCAGCGCGATGGAAAATTCACATTCGAACTGGAAGTCGGCGCCAAGATCCTTTTCAACCAAGACAACAAGATTGTCGAGGAGATCAGCCAAAAGGCGGCGGCAACGCGTCGTGAGCGGCGTCAGTAAGTTACCCTGGGCGGGGCGGCAGTCGCGGGCTAAACTGGACCCTGTGTTGGCTACTTCCTGGCGGATCAGCTTCAACCCACCTGCAAAGACCGGTGGTGTCGTGCAGGTTTCCTTTGCATGTCGACGTCGAATATGCTCCTCCCAAGTCCTTGTTGGCAGGCGTTTCCAAGGCGTCGAAATTGCCTTTGCCCACGAAGGTTCCCGTGAATGTGCGGGTTGTGGGTGGGGTGGCGGGGAGAGCGATCGAAGGAACTGCGTCCGGGGGCGGAAAGCCTCCACTGCTGCCTCCTTTCGGTCCAACGATAGGCGGAGGTATCGGAATTGGAGGAAAGACGTTCCGCGTCGAACTTGATGTTCAGCATCTTGAGAATGTTGTCCGCTCTAGCTCCAATGTCGATTCAATTATCCTGGGCGCCGGTATTAAGTTTTGAAGGAATTCTCCTGGAAGTCGGGTAATTAACACCTCTTATAGGCGGGCTCATGGTTTGATGGATTGATGCTTTGATGCAATGCATAGCTTGTCTTTTCATTTCATCAGATGAAGGAAGCCATGACTACAGTTCGACAACAGAAGACAGCCCACCCCGCACCGGCCTACAAGCCGGTGCGGGGTGGGCTTTTGCTGCGCAAATGCGCATGCGGCAGCCATACCACGAGCGGTGGTGAATGCGGGGGCTGTATGGCCAATCGGATAGGTTTGCGACGCAAGGCTGCAGATCTGGGCAAGCCATCCGAGGTGCCGCCCATTGTGCATGAGGTGTTGCGTTCGCGGGGTCAGCCGCTGGACCCAGCGACGCGCGCCTTCATGGAACCACGTTTCGGCTATGATTTTAGTCAGGTGCGGGTGCATACGGACGTGCGGGCAGCAGAGTCAGCGCGCGCCGTGAACGCACTGGCCTACACGGTGGGACGGGATATCGTCTTCGGCATCAGCCACGTAGCTTCGAACACGCGCGAAGGCAGAGAGTTGATTGCCCATGAGCTCACGCATGTGCTGCAACAAAGCCAAAACGCAGCGCTTCATACGCCGCAGTCCTTCGGCGGCTACGAGCAAGGGCCCGCGGAGACTGAGGCCGATCGCGTCGCGGAC
>Ga0099828_10000137_pt1 | contig 39558 bp, 38 predicted proteins | sample CZO8metaG_2_FD_79338 | JGI IMG/M metagenome (GOLD analysis project Ga0099828, IMG submission 79338) | Vadose zone soil microbial communities from the Eel River Critical Zone Observatory, Northern California, USA - CZOApr15con2H1.8 metaG | ecosystem: Environmental > Terrestrial > Soil > Vadose... | reverse complement strand
GTCTCCGGCCATCGGGTGTGCGTGCGCGCAGCTCAGTCCGTTTGACGGAGGCCTTCCAGTGAAATTGCTCAATTGCGTGGGAGGCGTGATGAGTCCACAGCTGGGGCATCTTGGAATAACGTACGCGGAGATCGCGCTCGGACTCGGGAGAAAGCAGCTTGCCCAGCAGCGGCCCGCCGAGCGGCTTGCTGAACCCAGCGCCTAGGATCCAAACGGTGCCCACTGGTCTCTCCTACCAAGCGCATCAGACCCCCCGCTAGCACGGACTGAAGGGAAGTGGACCAAACAAAGATCCTGGCGGAGGCTCAACGAGGACCACATGAGGCGAGACTCGGCTCCCTGGAAAGGATGCGAAGATAGTCAGGCTAAAAGCTACCTGAATCGGCCGAAGCGTTCCGCCAGCGCCTTGAGCAAATCCATCGGCGCGTCCCAACCGAACCTGCGAAACACTTCCCGCGACCACTGCAGGGCGTAGTCTGTTGGAGCACGGGTCAAGTCGCCTCTGTCAAACTCCCCTTCTAGCCGGAACTCTGGGATCAAGGAGATATGAGGGACCGGCGGAGGCATCATGTCGGCGCTCGGCTCTAGTTGCCGGTTCTTGAGGCCGAGCAGCATTACCCGGATGTACATTTGCTCATCGCCAGCCGGCGTTCCCGCGAGACGACCACCGAGGATAAACGTCTCCATCATCCGGTAGATCGTCCGTTCGATGCTGAGAAACTTTCCCGGTTGCCAGTCGCTTGTTGCTTGGATGAAGCCGTTCTTGGAACGCCAGTCTTCGGTAAGTCCGGCGAGATGATGAAGTTGGCCGCTCTGATAGAACTGCCACAGCTCGTGATACGCATCCCAGGACACCGCCTGCGCGATGTAGTCCTTCGCGACAGTAGTCGCGTTCGCCTCGTGGCTAAAGTGAGGGAAATCCCAGCCTCGAATTGATACGCGCGCGCCTCGGAGGATCTCTTCGAGGGAGATGATGTTCTCCACCCGCTTCTCTACATACTTCACCGGCCTAATGATGTCCTGCCAGTTTCCGCGGCTCTGGATCGTCTTCTTCACCTCCTCAAGGTCGGTCATTCGTCCTCCAGCTCGCCTTCGTACTTCTCTGAGTCGGACGGCAGGGCACGGGTGCTCGGGAGGAGGCCAACCGTGCGCATTAGAGCGATAGCCTTGCCGACCCCCTTCTCGATTGCCAGGTCTAAGAGCGCTCGCATGTCCTCTTGGGTCGCGATCTCCGAGGTTCCGACGTTGCGCGATGGTCGTACGTAGCAGGCGCCCTCACGAAGGATTTCCTTCCCGCCGCGCCCTGGATCGGTCCAGCCCTTCTTGCAGAGCAGCGGCTGGTCGCTGAATTCCCGGACGCGGATGACCACGCACCGCCGAGATATGGGATCGAACTCGATGTCTAAGCTGGCACTTGGGTCCGCGTAGGCGTTGATCGCCGCCTGGACGTTATCCCGTGCGTGCCATGTCGCCAACATGGCAGCGTCGAGGCCGACCGAGTTCAGTCGCCGCGACACCTCTTCCACGCCGACGATAACCAGCCCGCCGTCCCTGCGGTTCGCCATGCCCAGCACTGCGCGCGCGATCCGAGCGATGAACGCCTTGTCCGTCGCGCGACCCGGCCCCTTGTACTCGATGCGCTGCTTCTCTCCGAGCGCGAGTAGCCCGTCAAACTCCGCCTCCGTCATCCTTACATTGCTCCTACGCCGCTCTGGAAAGCGCCTCGCATGAACGTACTGCTCCGGCCGGACATTCGCCCAGCGCGAAACCCGAAGTGTGTATGAGTTCCCCGCCGCTGGATCTGCAGATTGTGGAATGACTCGCAGCAGCCACGTCTTCCCGCGTTACGATCATCTTGCACTCCATAGCGCTCGGCCGATCAGTCGACACTCGTTTATGCATCGTAAGCGCCGGTCCCCAACGATTAGGGTCGCGTGTGCGCGCGGCAACCTCGCTTGTGCCAGCGACTCCCTAGTTATCTCAGTCGTTACACACAGCGAGTAGCCAGCCCAAGATCGTATCGACCTTTGTGGCGTCCGGATGAAAGCGGTTCAGCGTAAGCCGTCCGTAGAAGCCGCCCTTCTTATCAACCATAACCGGCGGATCGGAAGCGTACTTACTGCATGCACTGTACATCGAAAACTTGGAGCCGTATTCCGAGAAATGATTGTGGATACTCTCAGACGAAAATTTACTGCCATTCGGCCCGAACTCATTGAATACAGAGTCGTAATCGTATTTGCTGCAGCTTAGACACCCCAAATACGTGCGGTGTCCCGCACCGCCGAAGATCATGATCTTCTCGTCGGCACGCGCTGCGGTCGGCAAGGCCAGCGCAACCGCGAGCACGAGAGCACGCATAGCAATGTTTCTCATGGGGTTCCCCCTTCGCCCTTGTATCTCTCCACCATCCATGGCGGCAAGACAGGAAGGTCGTGCCTAGTGGCGATAGTCCCTCAGGCTTGAATCTGGATACGCACTTAAGGTGCCCCGGTCGGAGAACCCCGGCGGTGCGATGCGCTTTCCCGAGATCACGACTGGCCCGATTTGGGTGATCACCGAAGTAAGTGAAAGACCGTAGTCGGTCGGTTGCGTCGACGGTTCCGTGTAGAATGCTTGGCATAGCGAACGAAAGACAAAGTCGCAGGGAACCAACTTAGCCAGGGGGAGGGGTATGCTACAGAAGTTCACCCCGTTCGTGGCAGTCACTATGGGTGTGGCCCACGCGGGCACCTTGGGGCAGATTAACCAGTTTAAGGTGACCGTTGGTGGCGTGGATCAGTATGCGGAGCGAGCTGGCTTTTCGACGGCTGGGATAATCAGCCTCGCCGAAGAGCGACTAAGAGGCTGCGGCGCTCCGATTTTCCAGCCAGACGCTGGTGTCTCGGCACCGGGCGTGCCGGCTATCTTGAACGTCTATTTCTTCATGTATGGACCATCTGACCAAAGCGACGCTGGTATGGCCCGTCTACACGGTTCAGTGCTCGTAACCGTAGACCAGACCGGCACCCTCTGGTCGGGTGAAAGGACCAGAGTCTCCACTTGGAAGGCCGTTTGGAATCTAACGGCCCATCAACTGGACCCCGAGGCCGACTGGAACAGTACCTTGGCCAAGCCCGTTGACCTACTTTGCAGTGAATACACGCGCGAGCGGGCCACGTGGCTCAAGGCCTGGGAGGAAGCAAAGAGAAATGCACCCACGTCGTCTCCAGCCGCAGTCGGTGCGCCAATTCGGCCCACCGTACCTTCGGCGAAGGAATGCGGCAACACGACCAAATTGCACATCGGCCTTGGAAAGGACCGCGTTCGCTCGCTTCTTGGCGACCCTGTCATTTCAACCATGGCGCAGTGTGGCGGTGCCCCGGGCGTTAAGCGGTGGGCCTGTGAAACTGTCACATACCGGTGCTTGCTGGGCCAAGAGTACCGATTCGTGGACGTGGTGTACGGCCTCGACAAGGCTCAGAGTTGGAGCTTTGAACCTTGAAGAGTAAGGCCAGCGTTGCCGATCACCGCGGAGATCCGATCGTGCATCGTTGGGGGGGAACCATGAACATCATCCGGCGCGCGGTTGGTCTGTCGATAGCAGCGGGGTTGGGGGCCTGCAGCGACCCAGGCGTCAGGACAGAGTTTCAGGAACTGCGGAAGAGAATCGAAGCGGCGGAAAAAAGCGCTACGACGCTCGACGGCTTCAACGTGAAGTTGAGATACGGACGCCGACAGCCCGGAGACTACGCGCAGTACGCGAACTGGGAGAAGTCCATCCAGACCAAAGAGATGCGGCTCACGGACACCCTGCGAAGTGGTGCGTGGAATCGAGTGGAGATGATCTTGGCTCCAGCGAAAGCAGATGAGACAGGCTTCTTGGGGCTTTCGATCGTGGTGGACCGGGTGAGCCTGCGGATGTAGACCCTGGCCTCGAAACCGCGGTCGACGGCGGCTCCGATGCTGACGGCGCCACTTACCCCGCGACTTCAACGCCGCCAGAGGCGCCGCGCACTTCAACACCAACACCGGTACGTTTCGCCGAGCCTGTCCTTCTAACCCCGGTGTGCCTCATCGCGAGTGCAATAGGATCCTCAAGCGTGAGCATGCGCGTTCCCCCTCTAGACCTTGAAGAGGTTTACAATGAGTGCGGCTTGTGCCTAAGGCGCCCAAGAGGGGGAACAACCCATGACCCGTGTGCGCTTTCTGCTGTACGCTTTGTCGGTCAGCTTGCTCATATCGATATTCGCTTGGCCATCCGTTGCAGATGCCCGGGGGCGCGGCGGAGGCGGTCATTCAACGGTACGCTCAGGAACAAACCACTCGACAAGTCGAACGAGCGGCAGTGTCAATGTTCGCGGGTATATGAAAAAGAACGGCACCTATGTTGCGCCACACAAGCGGTCCGCGCCGGATGGCAACTTCAACAACAATTGGAGCACGAAGGGAAACGTGAATCCCTACACAGGGAAAGAAGGAACAAAAGTTACACCGCCCAACGGGCGGTAGCTAAATTCCTCGGGCACAGGGATCGCGCCGCGAAGGCTTTTCCATTTGAAACTGATGAGCGTGACGAGGATCAAAGAGCGGCGGACTGTGGAAGTGGCGAGAACAGCTTGCGACAGCTGCGGTGAGGAGTTGCGCATGCAGTCCGTCGACGAGCAGCTTCCCATTCGCATTGACCACGCGGTGTTTTTCGAGGTCCGAGACGGCCGCATCGTTCTTGAGAGCGATCTGCACTTCTGCGCGAAGTGCTCTCCATACGCCCGCGCGAGGCTGCTCGAGAGTGCCCTGCGATAACTTCAGATTGCCGTCGCGCACGCGGGAATGGACCATCGTCGTCGCCGCGTGCGCCTTGGCCGGCGCGATCCTGATCGCCGCCGCAGCTTTGATGGACTACTGGGTCCAGCTACGAGATTCCCCGCGCATCCTCAGCGGGTTCCTGCCGAAGGACTTGCGCGGGTCGGAAGAGGATCGCGCCAAGATTCTGGAGCTGAAGGCTGAGGGCCGCAGCATCCGGCAGATCGCAGCGGCGATGAAGTGTCCGCGGGCAACGATAGCCAGAGCACTAGCGAGACGCGCAGCAGCAGCAGCCTTGGAAGGGCAACGCCGATGACGGCCACGCTTCTCGTGCCTGTCCTCGCGGCTGCCCATATGAGGACACGATCGAGGGCAGCAGGAGCATTGTGGACGCTGTTTATCAACGCCGCCACAGAGATCACGGCAAGAAGTAAATCGATCAGATCTTGGTCATCGTCAGATTGTAGGTGCTCCGGCAAGTGCCCAAGGTTGGATGATTGACCTGCACTGTCCCTGAGCCGGTCAGCTGAGTATTTGCAGTCTGCGTAAGCGTCACGGTCCAGGCCTGGGTTCCCCGGGAGTCAGTGGTTGGACAGTTGAACGCTGTATCGATGCGGCAGTGGTCGGTAGAGATTTGCTGGGTGATTGTGGTGCAAGCTTGGGGCGCTGGGGTTCCGGCAATCAGAGTTTCGTCTGGAATCGCTCCACAAGTGCCGTTTGTCTGGTCGTAATGAAGTCTCCAGGTTCCCGTCAGCGAGCCAATGGCACAGGTCACATGGTCTGAGCCGCCACAGCCAGCAAGAGCAGCAATCATCGAAACGACTACGAGCCAATGCCTCATGGAACGTCCCTCCCGAACCCAATCTAGACCCAGGGACGGGCGTGGCACCAGCTCGCAAAAGGGGAAAGGCCCATTGAGCCCGTTGGGGACCTCAAGCCGGGGCTGGGGCCGACGCGATGCCCAACTCTTTGCGAAGAATGTCCATGAATCCATCGTATGCCCTTTGTCCGCGTGCAGTTGCCGCGAGCACTCAACCGTGCGCAGACGTCTCGCGAGTGGCTGCTCTACCCGCGAGACCCGATGGAGAACGGTCGAGGATTCTCGGCCCGGTTCGGACCAAACGAGTTCCTCTCGGCTCCGATTTTTGCCCGAGATGCTCGCGCACCGGCCGCCGGTCCCGTTGGCGTGCGCGTCTAGCGATCGTAGAGCGACGGGAGGCTGGGTCATGGAAGCGTTCGAGCACATTGCCAAGGTGGCGCTAGAGGCAGAAGGGTTCGTGGTGAGCACCAACATCAAGTCCCCGTGAGGCGGCTCACGAAAAAGAGGGGGCGACCTGAGACGCAGGAGCACGGGTACGAGGTCGATCTCGTTGGTGCGAGACAGGATGCTCTCGTTCTGGCGTCAGTAAAGTCGTTCTTTGGATCGAAGGGAGTCGCGAAAACAGGGTTTCGGGGGCTCGATGACTCCAAACCCAAGCAGCAGACCAGCTACCTCATATTCAACGAGGCGGACGTGCGCGAGGGGATCATCAACCAGGCTGCTGAGCGCTACGGGTACGACCGCGCGGCCGTTCAGCTTCGCCTCTATGTTGGAAATTTCGCCAAGGGCCACGAGTTGGCCATTCGCCAGCACCTGAAAGCTCGTGTGCCTCCGGCGACGGTCGTTGGCCTCGCCGAGATCATCGAGCATGTTGAGCGCCAGGCGTCCTCCAAGACCTACCGCAACGATCCCGTCGTCGTCATGATGAAAGTGCTCAAGAAACTGGGGTGGTCCGCCCCTACGGCGAAGTCTGCTCGATAACTGGCCGCCGTTTTTGCATAAGTCTGCGAGCGCCAACTCTACCCCTCATCACCTCGTGACAAGAGAGGGACGCGCTGCACGTCACCAAAGTCCGAGACGATCCACACCTGACGAAAACGACAGCCGTGGTGAGCGAGGAGCTTTGCAAGATTGTCAAGTTGGTACGGCTCCAGCGCCATCCATTGAAATTGGACAACCAAGATGGTTTCCATTTCCTGGGCATATCTCTTGCGCATTTTCTGTTGGATTGACGTAAGCACCCACTCCACGGGATGGACCGGCAGTATCGGAAGTGGCAAAGCGTGTTGCCCATCCATGGGGATCGCGAAGCCCTGATCGAGGTGCGTACCGAATGCCGCGGGAGTGCCCGTCCTTTCGATCTCTTGGGCCGCTCGTTCTGCTTTCTTGTAGGCCACTAGTGACGGTGCACCCTTGCGCGGATCCTCGCCGGGTCGTCGCTGATATGCAGAGACAACCTCAACCGGTATTTTTTGCCCAGATCGTTCCAGGAGCCAAGCATCCGGCCAACATCCGAGTTCCTGCAACGCCCTTGTGCCTTGAGCTTCCGCAACTCGCTCGACAGAAGAGAACTCGATGGCTTTTTGGCGATTCCGAATGCTGGTGCTGGTTTGCATGGTTTGGCACTCGAAGTTATGCGCTCGCTGCTGTGAAGCCAAGTTCGAACGGCATCCCAAAGTTTGCCCGTTCCACTATGAGTGGCCCTGAAGTAGGCCTCACGAATGGTTTGACGGTTTGAACACTACAATGAAGTGGCGCCAGATCGTGGTTTTGAGAATGCGGTCGGGAATTCAGGCGGTCTGCTCAACTACTGAACCTCAGGGGTACGTGATGACGGCACAAATCGACGAGTTGCTCAAAGGCTTTGCAAAGGCTTCGACGGGGGCGTCACCCGACTCAATTGCCAACGTCGCTGCGGCCCTACGAACTAGATTTCCATCGGATTATGTCACTTTCATGCAGTAGTCCAACGGCGGAGAGAGATCTGTCGGTACCGGTGGCTATGTGGTGCTTTGGCCAATCGAATCGCTAACTGAGGCCAATGCGGGATACAAGACCGAAGAACTGTTTCCTGATCCGGCTTTTCTTGGATCAAATGGTGGCGGCGAAGCCATTGCTGTTCGACAGGGCACGAATGGCCCCGAGCTAGTTCTTGCCCCGTTTATCGGCGCAACAGACGATGTCCTCGTTGGAGGAAACTCACTTTGGGAGTTTCTCTCCGCGTTCGGGAGCGGAAAAATTTGGAAACGTAGGCGAGACTGACAAACTCGCCAAGGCTGTCCGGTTTACCAGGGGCAACTCCAAGCCCTTGATCGCCCATGATCAGCTTGGGTTGCGCACGACTCGCTATGGGCCGGCTTCTTGTCGAGCTGCGAAAAAAATGCGGAAGACCACTGGCCGGGCAAGGAAGCAGGAATAGGCTGAAAGGGATGGGTGCTTTGATGAACTTTTCTATCCAAGGACCCGCTAGTTATCGCAATTGGCGAGCATTTTTGGATCGTGCGCCTGGCCGTGGCGCAGTCTTCGAGGTTCCGATCTACTCCGACGCAACAGTTGTCGGCGCTATTTCGGAAGGCGCGGGGCCCTACTCAATTTTGAATGGGATACCCGCTGGACCGACCGATGCCAAGCTAGTGCTTCGTTTTGGGGTTCATCTGGATCCGACTGAAACTCGGGACATGACGAGCACTGACACGGCTGGCTACACAGGTGCCCATCTTGGGGACGAGATCGCAGCTTTGCTGTCATTGGAACTGGGCGTGCGACTCATGGCGGGTGATTCCACTCGAATGGAGCACGGAGATGGGGCTCCGCCCGTAATCTTAGGGGACAGCCGGCGTCCAGCGATGTTTTTGGTTCCGGCAAATAAACGCAGCATCGTACCTAGAGCACTCACGGAGAGCCGCCTGAAGATAGACCACCTTAGTACTCTGCCCAGGTTGGCGCCTGAAGACGCGACAGCACTGATACGTGCCGCGCGATCGTACCGAGACGGGATGTGGATTGCAGAGGTTGAGCCAGAACTGTCGTGGTTATTGCTGATTTCGGCTTTAGAAGTCGCTTCCACTCACCAGCAAATTGAACAGCATGATGCAGTGGATATTCTCAGACGGTCCAAGCCAAAATTGGTGAAGAGATACGAAAACAATCCTGAACTGCTACGGGACGTTGCCAATGAACTTGCCAGGGAGCTTCGAGCCACTGCACGCTTCCTCGAATTCATGAATCGCCACATTCCATCTCCACCAACCGATCGCCCCCCAGTAGAGTTTCAGCTGTCCTGGCCCGCAGATCTTTTTGACTGCATGAAGACCATTTACCACCACCGGTCGGAGGCTCTTCATGAGGGGATCCCTTTCCCTCCTCCTATGTGTCTGCCACCATATGAACCATCCGGGTGGGCGGCACCAAGTGAGAAAATACTGGGTTTAGCAGCGGCAACCATGGGGGGCGTCTGGCTGAAAGAGGAAATGCCTCTTTCACTTCACATTTTCGAATACATCGCCCGCAATGCGCTTCTGAAATGGTGGTCCGGCCTTTCAATCAAAGAAAGACCCCAGGCGCCTGACTGATCCAATTAGAAGCTGGTGCGCTGGGCCGATCTGATTGATCGGGCGGGCCGATTGGCTGGGGGCATGGCGTGCTGACAGAACCTGCTCACGCCACGTCGGTGTGACGTTAGAACGGATCGACCGCACGCGCGGCTATCCCCTAGTCGATTTCAACTGGAGGTTTGGGTTGCCTTTTCTAGTTCTCGCTTCAGCGAAACCGCTGTCGTGGTCACCAACGCAGCGGTGGCTTCGAAGTCGTGTGCCTCGTGCGAGGCACTGATGATGAGTCGTATGTCGTGTAGCTTTTTTCCAAGCTCCAGTTTTGACTTCGGCAGCATTTCCCGAGATAGCGTGCAAGCGACGCGCGACCAGTTGGCATGCTGTAACTCCAAAGTGACGCTGGTGTTCATGTCCTCCGCGATCGTCTGCACAAGGGCATCCACGTCCCCTTGGCGCAGCATACTCCCGGGCGTAATTATTCGTCCTTGTCCACTCGTCTGCCTCGGTGGAGCGCAAGCACCGAGCGCCTGGACCTGATGGACCACAAAGTCGCCGAGAGCGACTGCTGTGCGGTTATACGGTTCTACCGCGTTTTGGTAGTTCTTAAGTGCCAAGCGGACGCCATCGGGAAACTCACGGGCGTCGTCAGAGAGCAGAGCCTCGCCGATCAGAGGGCCATCTAGAATCACCGCCCCCTGTATCTTGGATTCCACGCTCGAAAGCTCGTGAAGGAGCGGATCGTACCACTTTGACTTGAGCATTTGCTGACGCGGCAATGCAGGCGGGGTTGCGACGTCCATCGCGAAGAGCGCACAAGCCCCAAGCGTAAATATTAGCGCGCCGACGGTGAGAATTGTGGCCCCAAAGCGGCTGAACTCATCCCTCCAAATCAAGAGGAGAAGCGGTGCCAGGACGCCGGCCACGAAGGACAGTGCCGTGAGCAAGAACAGCCATCCCGTATGAACCCTCTTGGTGAACAAATATTTTGAGCGAAGCAGACGTTGCAGATCGACGTCAGCCACGTAGCGTCTAATGGAATCAAGACGCGCATAGAGCTGAGTCGTACTGGTCACGACCGCGTTTACAAAGGCTTGTCCCTGTGCGGGGTCCTTGAGCCGTCCCGCGAACGCTTGCAGATCCTGGAGGTAGGTATTCAGCCGGAATCTAATGGTCTCCAAACCGGGTCCCAGTTGCTCTGACGACCGCCGCCGCTCGTCAAAACCGAAGCCGGAAAGCGAGAGAGGGAAGGGACTTTTCTCGGGGTCAGGCTGCTGCGCAGGCACGGGATAGAGAACGTCAACGGCTTGGCCCAGGGCCCAGAGCGCGGCTCTACCCTGCCACTCACCTTCGTAAGGGGAGCCGGCCTTGTCTATAGCGCGACTCATGATGGCGGCAAGGCGTGGGTCGCGGAGAAGAAGCTCAGTCGCGATCTCGTTCACAAGCTCTGCGCGCGTTTTGTTTGGGTGTGCTTCTCGGTAGAGAGCGTCAAAACTCGGGTGGTAGGAACGAGTTCACCGTCCAAGACATTCGCAATGCGAACACCGCTTCGCGGATTGCTGCGACATCCTGTTCTACCTTGGTGTCATATTGTGCGGCGCGGTCTTGGAGGAAAACGAAGTATGCGGCGACAGCGGCTGCGAGAATGGCCAGTAACGTCGTCACGGTGCTGACGAGCGTCGTATACAGTGATTGCACGGTGCGCCTCCAAGCAGCTAGTCATCTAAGAGAATTCCATTCGACTACCGCGATCTGGGCAGGTGCATGCGAGCGAGATAGGCCTCGCGTTCCACCTCTTCATCCGTCAAAGGCCGAAGCGCGCTCATGTCCACGCGCACCGAGTGGCCAATTCGCCGGACAGGAAGAAGGCCGTCCCTAGTATGCCGGCGAACCGTGCTCTCGCTCACCCTGAGCATTTGCGCCGCCTCTCGAATTGGAACCAACATGGGTGGAAGTGCACGGCGCAGCATTTCAATTTCGGCTGTGAGCCGACGCACTTCTACGCAAAGGGGCGCGAGCCTCGCATCGATTAGTGCAGCGATGGTCTCCTCGATCGTCACCGCTGCTTAGCCGCTTTCGGGATAGAGGAAAGCCATTCCCGGCTGCTTTTCCGCGACCCGCTCGATCATGCCTTGACCAGCTCGTAGTGAGAGCTATGCAGCGCGCCGCGGCGGTGGCGGACGTTGCGGATTTTGGCTCCGGTCTTCCGGGCGCGGTGGATCAGCGCGTTGATCGCCGTGCGGCTGTTCTGCATATTCTCGACCAAGGCGTCCATCGTTATCGGTCCACCTTTCAGGTAGGCGATGAATCGCTCGACCGCCGGCGTGCGTCGCTTGCGCAGGCGCTGCATCACCTTGCGCCGATACTCCGCCGTATCCCGTGGCGCCGAAGCGGGAGCCTTCCGGATCGGGCCGCGGCGACTGATGCCAATTATGGCGCCGGGGGGTGCCCCCTTTCGGTTGAGGAGGGCTGTCTTGACCTGTTGCAGGTTGTCTAGATCGACCGGATTGTCTGTGCCGAGCGGGCGGGAGCCCGGCGGGAGCTGAAAGACAGTCGAGCCGCGGGGCCCGGGCTTCTCGAATGCGTTGAAGCACTCGACGATTCGCTGGGCAAGTTCGAACTGTTCGACCTTGATCGTGTCTCCGAAAATTCTTCGCAGGACTGGCACTGGATCCATCTGTTCGCTCCTACGCCGCTCCACACGGCGTCCTTCGGGCTCCTGGCCCTCTGCGGACCAGGACTTGCAACAACTAGCTTGATAACAGTTTTTTCGCCAGCTCCGGCCGGCGGCGTGGGCCGGTGATATGCAACATCGTGCTGCAGGTGCCGGCGCGTTATACGGGTCTGACTAACCATGGACCGAATTTGAGTTAGACGGCATGCGTGCATCCATGAACGCATTCGAAGACCGCGGCTATGCAGTAGTTCCTGACGTCCTCGATGCTCGGCAGTGCGAGGTTCTAGCTGGCGAGATCGAGGGCGCTGGTCGCGATCGCTCGGGCTCGCGCAACCTGCTCAACTTGCCGCGCTGCCAACAGCTTGCTGTTTCCCTCAAGGCGCATGCCGGAATCGCCGCATTTCTTGAGGCGGCAACTGTCGCTGTGCAGTGCACGCTCTTCCAGAAAGCTCCACAGCGGAACTGGCTTGTCGCCTTGCACCAAGACCTCAGCATTCCTGTCGCGGAGCGCATCTTGCACCCGACGTGCACAGGCTGGTCCCAGAAGGAAGATGTACTCTACGTCCAACCGCCTGTGCCCGTGCTCGAGTCCCTTGTCGCGGTCCGTCTGCACCTTGACGACTCTGGCCCGGGAAGTGGCCCGCTCCGCGTGGTTCCGCACTCACATCGTCATGGGCGGCTGTCGGTTGAAGCGGCAAACGCGGCGCGGCGTGAGTATGGTGAGACAGAGTGCGTAGTCCAACGCGGCGGAGCTTTAGTGATGCGGCCTCTCTTGTTGCATGCATCGTCTAAGGCGCGAGGACAGTCGCGACGTCGCGTATTGCACTTCCTTTTTGGCCCTGCCGAACTACCGCATGGGCTGAGGTGGCATCGTACCGTCTAACCAACTGGACGCTGATTTCGCGCCGCGCGGAGCTTCGCGATGGAGGATACACCGGGCGCGCGCGGCCAGCGGACAAGTGTCGTCAGGCTTCTAGAGCCATGGTCTGCCCGGATCCTCCGCCGGTGGACTCGGCCTGAATCCGGTACCGGCTCGAAGGTCGGAGTCCAGGAGGGAAAGCCCGAGAGCGACCTTCCGACGTTCCTTAGTACGATCTTCGACTTCGGCGTCTGGTTGAGCGGCTGGTCGTTTCGTCGTCTTTGCTCTCTTCGTCCTCGTCGTCGTCGACTTCATCGTCATCAACTTCATCGTGATCGGCCAAGTTCGAGGCCTCGTCTTCAACGAATTCCTCAGTGGTGATGGTGCGTTTCACAAGCTTTTTCGCCATGTCAGTCTCCCTTTGCGGTTGAGGCTGCGAATGTAAAACTGACTCGTCGACATCGCGATGTGTGGCTTTGAAAAACGTGGGACACCTTGTCTCGCGTTGGGCTCGCTTTCTCAGTTTCCCGGCAAGTCGAAGCCGTTGCTCAACACTCAGGCTCAGTCCTTCGAGCCGTACCAACCGCGCCACTACCGCGGTCGCCGGCATTCCCGCTTCCTTCAGACGCGCGAGCGCAACGGCTTGCCGGTGCAACGACTGGCGAACCGTTTGGCGCGCCACGCGCTCTTCGTCGAGGGCGTCCCGAAGTTCGGCAATCAACTCTGGCGCGCTGGTCGGCACCTAACAGTCTAAACCCCCAGGAACCCGGCGGAGAGGATGGTCAGTTTCTCATCGAGAATTGTTGGCATTGAGCCCTTCCATTTTTTCGGTCTCGAGGAGATCGGCACGCAGCTCGTGAACGATGTTGGTCAGGCACTCCGAAGCCCGCGTCAGAACCTGACGGCGGGCTTGGAAGAACGCACGATCCTGAATCGCAAGCCGCGCCCCAAGGTCCGGGCTCGACGCGAGGCGCTCCCAAAGAATCTGACGAGTCGCATCCGGCTTCGAAAGCCCGGTCTCGTGCATGTAATGCTCGAGCGCGCGATTGAGATCGTTGTCGAGGGTCATCGTGTAGGTGCGGCCTTCGTTCCACCTCGCTCGAGCCATCAGGCGACCCTCTCGAGATCTTCGAGGACCTCGGCCACAGCGCGGCCGACCGATTGGCGGAGCTTGGTGACTGCGGCGCGGAAACCCTCGCGGTAGGAGGCCTTCAACACCGCGGGCTGTACGCTCTTGCCTTCCCGTAAGGCGGCGGAGATCAGGATTCGGAGGCCTTGAGCGATCGAGATGTGGTTGTCCGCGATGTATTGCTTGAACGCCTCGTAGGCGTCAGCGTCCAACCTGACGTTGATTCTATGGTCCCGGTTGAAGCCCAATCGCCCTCAGCACACACGTCCAGCCACAAGGTTGGTGGATGGTGTTGAACTGACGCCGAGCGAGGGCGCCTTTCTAAGACAGTGCTGCTTAGGCAACATGCATAAGGGATTCGGTTTCACGGTGTCAAGAATCCGCGCGAATGACGATCGCCGTGAAGGTGGGAGAAGGCCCCCCACTGGGACGGACGGTGGAAGGATGAAGAGACACTGCCGTGTCGAAGCTCAACTACGCGGCCTGCAAGTACGATCCAGACATCTTGCTGAAACGCAAAGGCGCCAACTGGCCGAATGTCTTTGACGTGCAGGTAGCTTGGCCCAGGCGTTTGGTTCTTCGGTTCTTGCCACTTAGGGGTTCTGGTTCTTCTGCCTTCGTGGTGGGTCTCAATGGAAAGCTGCTTATGCAGTGCGCTTAAGAGTCGACATACAAGAGCATGAGTGTTTTGCCGGCCAAGATCGCCGTATCCGCCATCGGAAGCGTGTCTCGATAGGTCAGCCTAAAAAACAGCTGCTTAGGGAAGAGGGGTCTGGCCAGATGGCACGACAACGATCTGAAAATAGTTGGTCCGGCCTAAGACTGCATAAGTGCTATTCCCATGGGGTCGCCGTCCGGGGTTGCCGGATTGAAGAAAGCATCAATCCTTTGATTGAGGTGAGTGGCAAGGGCTCGGCGTCCCATGATGTCGCGCCATTTTTGGCTTCGCCGGACGAGTAGGGTGGACCGGCTGGAGCGGGCGCGAAGGATTTCCGCGGACGATGGCATCGTGGGCCCGGATCGGCATCGAGCGGTTGTCAGCCAAACACCGGACCACGCCCGGGCTGGAGGGCGCGACGAATCTTTAGTGGAAGAAAGTTAACTTCAAGAAGGAAAAGTCCACTGGCCGATTTCTACGTTGGGCTCTCGCCGCTTACATGGGGCCCCCGCCGCGGGCGTCTCGGCAAGCGTCGCAGGTCATCTCCTTAAGATACCCCGACCTGATGGTCGGGGTCCCTCGGCCCTTGAAGCCACAGATCGGCTTTCCTTCTTCGCTCCGTAAGTGGACTCTAGGGTCCCCCTGAACGTGAATCAGTGGGACCAACCGCATCTCGTCTCCCGTCTCCATAATGAGCCTCGCTGTCTGCGCACCTCGCTCAGGAAGCAGCGGGTGTCATCTTCGCGCCGATTCCGCTACGATTGCACGCTTGACGGAGCAGCCCCGGCCAGCTGGAACAAAGCGCGTGGCGAACCGGCCTCGGCAGTGATCCTCGGGGCAGCGTCCGTCCTGATCGACTCGTTCTGGCAACCCGCACGGAAGTCGAAGCAGGAAAAGGTGAAATTGCAGGGGAAGTCATCCTGGATGCATGATTCGTCAGCGACCCAAATTTCGGAGGCAGCACGAACTCTCGTCTTGTCACAGCGCCTTGGCGGTGTGAGCACTGAGCAGTCTCCATGGGACGGCGGCCTTGAGCACTCATAAGAGGACCAAGAAAAAGGCTTTGCTACGCGAGAAACGACCAAGAAAAGAACGGGACCGTCGCGCCGGTTTACCGACCGGCTGGGTGAAAAACCTCCGCTTCAACCGCATCGAGACTCCGCACGACCATATCTACAACAATGTGTTGGCAACTGGTGAACTTGGAACTGCCGAGACCCCGGGAATGGTCAAGTGTCGTCTCCTTCACGGTAACGGCTACTCCCTGATCGTTCCCGACCAGTTGTTTGTAGGGGACGAGTGCAAACACTGGATTCAGCCTCTGGGCTTCCTGCCCAACGTTGTGGCCAAAGAGTCGAACGCGCGGCTCGAGTGTGCGCTTGCTATCGACATCTCCTTCGCGAACTCCGTTCGTGTGGTCTTTTCAGTCAATCAGCTCGTCCGAGGTTTTGAAGGTGGCGCACAACTGTACAAATGCAACATCTTGGGTCCGCCATCACTCGCCAGCTTTGCGACGGGCTCTGCCGAATGGATCGATGGGTTACCGTACCTCAGGCTGTTCCATCACACGACCGCCAAGGCCAAGCGGCAAATTCTTGATGCAGGGCATTTTCGCTCTGGGAGCTACAGTATTCAGGGAACCACCAAAACGTTGACGAACGTCAGCTACGCCTACTTCACACCGCTTGACACCATCCGATATGACAGCGACCTCAAAAAGATCGCGATGGCCCAAGGCGGAAAGCTGCATTTGTTGCGGGATGGATTCGAGCGTCCGAAACTGTTACCGCCTAACTTCTTGGCGATCTACAAGGAAGACATCCTCGAACTACCCGTTTATCCATGCAATCCATCAAAGCGCGAGGCAACGTTGGCAGTGTCTATCGATGCCTCGATTCTTGCACCCCAGCACATCTATCGCCACGAAGGTCGGATCGGGTTTTACGAAATGCCCCATTGCTTCATCCACCGCGTCGGAACTGAGCCAGGAAGAACAGTCGCTTTCGACGCTCAGGGACGGATACATCGGCAGTCCGGGCTCAAGGCGTTCGATTACGTTGTTGTCGGAGACTGCACCACTCTCGAGGGTTTGGCAGCGCCCTATGACGAGGAAAATACCCGTCACGTGATGAAGGTGCAGCGGCTCGCAGATCGCCATTCGATGCTCTCCTTTTGGTTCGAGCATGCGAACGAGCCACTGTTTGCAAACCTTGAGGTCGCCATGCAGGAGTTCGCCAAGAAATGACGAGAACCGCTACAGTTGGGGCCGCATCACAGCCGAAACGAAGAATGATAGGTTCGGCAACCATTGTGGAGATCGATGCGGCTAGGCAAGCTCTCTTAGAGCTTCACACGCTTGGGGTCCGATGGGCGGAATTGCCCGCGACTGCTGGGGACACGAAAGTATACGACGACCTGGGCGACACCCATGGTGGCGGCTTGGCTCTCTGGGGACGCGGCGAGGATGGCAAGGACTGCTTCCTCGCCCCCAACAGTTCGATTCAACGAGAGGCGACAACTATCCTGGCGCTGGGGGCAGGCTAAACGAGAGAAACGTCTCATAGAGACGTACGCCATCTGCGGTCTTCTCCCATCAAGTCAGCGGCTTTCGTCCCGATTTCCGATTGAGGATGTCTCGAAGTCTCGGTCGCACGGGATCACTCGACGCGAGGTTGACCCAATTCAGTGGACAAGTTGGTTGATTCATTGATCGAACGATGCTGGTTCCTGGCTCCGGTGGTGTAACAAAGATATTGCAGGAGCAGTTTGCAGTGAGTAGTCCCATGCCGAGGTGGGCACCTGCCTGATCTTGCCCCACTCAGACGCTTGCCTCTCGCAGAGAAGAGTAGGTCAGGTAGCACCTCCATAGCGGCGCGGACCATTTCGACCACGAGCCCGGGTCCCCTATATCTTGCTCGGAATGCTCGTTTCTCGGAGACTCGACTCAATGCCTTTCGATCCACCGCTATCTATCGATGAGGTCCAGAAAGTCTTTACAGGCACATTCACGATACTGGAGATGCTGGCTCCTGGCGGCCAGGGATATGTGTTTCGAGCATCAGGGCCGAGTGAGTCAGGCAAGTCCCCGGTCTCCGTCGCCTTGAAGATCTACTCTGAAGATCAGGCAGAAGAGAGGTCGCTTCGAGAGGTCACGGCACTGAAACAGTTGAGGTGCGAAAGAATTGTGAGATTCCACGCTGCCGGATCGTGCCGTGTAAGAGGAACCAACTGTCGGTACATCGCGACAGAGTTCGTCGAGGGGGAATCTCTGACGAGAGCCATCCTCAAAAGCCCGATTGCGATCCCGTACGTCGTGCGTATCGCCATCGATCTCGCGACCGCAATTGCCGCGTTGTGGGAAGTGCGAATCGTCCACCGAGATGTCAAGCCAGCGAACGTGATTCGAGTCCCGAGTGGGGCATCAGTCCTAATCGATCTTGGTATCGCGAGGCACCAATCCCTCAGTGCGATCACAACGATCGGCAAAGCGTGGGGTACGCCAGGTTACATGTCACCTGAGCAAGCTGAGGCGAAGCGCTCCCTCACATGCAAGTCGGACATATTCTCGCTTGGCGTGCTGCTGCAGGAGTCCCTTGTTGGAAGGCACCCAACTAACGGACAGCAGCACCTCTTGAAGGATGGGGGCGTGAGAACCGAACGTCTGCTCAAGAACCTCCCCGCACAACTCATTGCGATGATAAATGCCATGCTCAACCGCAGTGCTGTGTTCAGGCCAACTCCAGCCAAGGTTATCAAGGAACTAGAGAGACTGGCTCAATGATCGACTATTTTGCATGCGCTCGTTTCCAGATGGCCTTGCCGAGAGGTGTGGCAGGGGACCCAGACGGCGGTGTGATCTTCGCCGCGGGAATTCCGAGCCACACGCTTTCTCGGCGAAAGATTGACAAAACGTGTCCTCACCTCAAGAGACGTCTCTTCGATCCCCAGCTCTATCTCGCAGGCCTTGATGCCAGCATCTGTCCGGGAGCGTGCACCAACTTGATTAGCTACCGATGGTTCTCCGGCAACGGCAACAATCAATATGAGAGCAAGAAGCACACACAGTTGGAATGGAAGGCTGCAATCCGGAAGCGGATCGTGAACCTGTGGCCGGGCGCAATCCCAACTGAACCAGGAAGCGTTGATGCCGCAATTTCTGATGCCATTGCACTTCAGAACGCTCTTGAGTGCGAGGCGATCATCCTGCCCGCGCCGCTCACAACCGAGCCAACTCAGGACTACGGAGAATCGCTCGAGTGGATTGATCGCGGCCTGAGGATTGCGAGGGACTCAGCGCCGGGGTTCGATCGCCTGGTTACGATTGCGCTGTCTGACTCCTGCTTAAGAGGAAGCAATCCTAAGGCAAATACCATGCTAGACCTCGTCGTCGACCAGATCACAGCGCGGGAACCCGAGGGCGCGTACGTGGTTGTCGAGCAGGCTTCTGAAGAAGGGTACTACATCACACATTCCAATACCGTTGGCGCATTGCTTCAACTCGTTAAGGGTCTTCGAGATGGAGGAATCCGCCGAATCCATGTCAGCTTAGCCGGAACCACGGGATTCCTAACTTTGGGCGCGGGGGCAACGGACTGGTCGGCCGGCTGGTATCGTTCTACAAGACGACTGCGGCTCGTCGACTTTGAGGAACACGAGGGGCGGGCAGTTCCAACCTACTACTCGCATCCATTGGCTGGTGAGCTTCATCTCGAACGCGATCTCGATGCTGTCGTTGCCTCTGGTCTCTTTTCGGAGATCGAGGACCGGACTCCCGCAGCACAAGGCTTACTCCGGGCGGTTGCCCAGGGTAAGCCCGTCGCTGCCGTGCCGAACTGGCAGCACCGGATTGGCAACGTGACGGCCGCACGCGCCCACTTCAAGTCAGCGATGATCCGGGAGACTCATCGCGTGCGCGACTTGCCGGATTCGGCGAGGGCGACTCACATGAAGAGCTGGCTATCAAACGCTGTTGATCTGGCTGCGCGCGTGCGCGAGATAGGACCACTCAATGCCCGGTCGGCTAATCGCCATCAGCCTGCATGGCTGAAGGCCTTCGAGGAGTTCTTAGCGGCGACCTAAATTACGGGCTTCCAACCCGATGGTTTTTGAAATGGTCCAAAACCACTCGGGAGACGAGAGGCGCTGCCAACGAGCAGTGACCAGAATGCTTGTCCGACGGCGATCTACGCCTATCAAACCAACGCCCGTCGACCGACAACTTTGAAGCAGGCGCGACGTGCCTAAGGCCTTCGCGAGAGGCATGGCGACGTACACCCAATTTGCGAAACGCCTATAGGCGAGAGCTTGATCCAGGGCCTCCCGCCACCGTTCCAATTTGGATTCGATGGCAGTAACGGCCGTGTTCAATGACGATTTGGAGACCCGCAAAATGTGACCCGCCGTGGAACCAGCCGCAAGATGCAGGCGTTCGAGGCGATTAATTGATGCAATGATCTGCCCCTCGGTCGAGAAGAGCGCTTCGGCTAGGTCAGTAGTCGTTCGCGGGCGCGACCGGCGAAGTTCCGATAAAACCCAACAATCGAAAGCAGAAAGCCGCGCTTGGATTGCCTTCAGCGATCGGTTGCTCTTCGTCACCATCACCAGATCAGGGGTCACGTCCCCAATGGGCAGATTCACGTAGGTAGCGATCGATGCCTTCGAGGTCCCAAACGCGCGGGAGAGACGGCGCATCAAGAAGGCAGTGAGTTCAACTTCGTACGTGAAGCGCATACACATGGCTTCGATTTAGTCGACGTTCACAACTTGCACCGACCCTTTATCCGATTTTCGCCGGTAGTAGGAAACAGACGTTAAGGGGTCTGCGTCCGCTTTCGATTTGCCCCGATTCGCCGCTAGGCCAGGTCTTGACTTCGGAACTGAACCCAATCTAGAGGCCTGAAATTTCTTGGACGGCTCGGCTTACTCTTCCGTAGTCCAGAGGTTCTGATCCCCGAACAGTCGACCTTTTCCGTTGAAGACTTCTAACCGTTTCCCTTCGCCGCCTCGAGCCGGCACAGATGCTGGCTCCATTTGTGTGGCCAATAGTAGTTCGCGGTTCGGAATCGAGGACATGCACGGCTGATGACCATCGGGATTGAGGGACCGACGAGGGTAACCCAGTGACAAAGAATGATCGTGCGCGGCCCAATCGTCATAGCTTGTACCCAGACTGGAGCACGCTCGTTTATGCATTTGAGGGGACTAATCTGCAGTCGGCGCCAGAGAAACGCGAGCTTCTCGGGCTTGTCCATCAAGCGGCCGATGGGGCAAACCTTTGTCTCTCGTTCGCGCACCTGCTTGAACTCCTCCTCGGTGCCGATGCTGCTGAACGCCGACTTCGCGCGCAGTGGCTGGATAGTCTCAGGGTGGTCTGGCTTCACGATCTCGATGCGGTCAGGCAACTTGAGTTGGATCGTTTCCTACGGAAATCTGCGGGACACCCTGTCGGGCCGCTAAAGATTCCGGCAGCACCTTCCTTCCTCTCTACGTTTCCCCTGACAGTGGCAGCACTTCCCGAGGTACTCCGTCAAGGTGACGTCGCTAGCGTTGAGAGGCATCTCGGGGACGACGAGAGAATACGACGGCGGATCGACAAGTTGAGAGCCTTAGGTCCTACGTTTTACCAGCGACTGTTTGCCGATCGAAAACTCACCCAACGAAACCTCTCCGAGGACGAGCTTCGCACGGCTCTGAAGGCAAAGCTCGATGGAGCAGTAAAGGGCGAAGCCCTGGTACGTAATCAGCAACTTGCTACACGCGACCCGACTTACTGCATCAGGAAAGGCATCCTCTGGGTGCCGCCAGATGACGAGTTCGTCACGTCGGTGATGCGGCCCCTGGACGAGATTCGGAATGACCTGCCATCGGTTTTTGTATTCTTCCAGGCAATTTGGAATGCCGGTTCCATTGCGGGTCGGAAAGAGCACGTCAGTACGAAGTTCTTCAAGAGTAGCGATCGCGAAAGCGACGTCTTCGACTGGTGGCACTTACTCGGAGCGGCGTATTGCGACGTCTTCATTTGCGATGCCTACACGTCAACATGTCTTGGGGACGCTCGGGCCCGGCTCGGTCGGTCAAAGGAGATCGTCTACCGGAGCGGTGACGTCGGCAGGCTCATTCAAGACATCCGGGCTGCGCTTAGTGTGGATCTATAATCGCAAGCGCCCCCCTTGAATTAACGGCCTCGTAGCCCCCTGCCCCATCCAAAAGGGCGGAACGCGATGACATTGGTAGCCCCGCCCGTGCGACCAAAGAGCGAAACGTCCCCATCTCGCGAAGCGACAATCGCTAGTGCCAGGCCGGTTGGTTGGCTGTCACAAAAGAGAATTGCGGACCGATGACGGTTCCCGGGAAAATCGGAGAGTGATGCTGGCTTTAAGAGGCCGGCGTCCAAAGGGTCTCCGGTCGCAATGGTGACGTTATCCGAGGCATCACCTGTCCGAATCGTGGCGCCGAAACCCACTAAACGTAGTGAGTCCGTAATGATCGTAGCGCCATCGACGGCCGTGAGCTGCGCGACAAAGTCAATCGCCTCGTCGTGCCGCCGGCGCTGTTCCTCCCGCCAGATTGCGAACCGGCCCTCGGTCATTTCGCCGCGTGAGGCGTCACCGCTTTTCGCCTTCTCGTCGGCCTCGGCCGCGTTCTTGAGTATGTCGCACGATTCACCGTGATGCGTGTAGCTGGGGTGTAGATCTACTGAACTTGGCTTTCGACCCTCGTCAATTATCAGGATCGTTCCACCGTGACCGTGCTCAAGCATTCGCGTGGTGATTCGTTCAAACTCATGCGCAAGCCGACCGGTGAAGCGGGCTCCGTCGCGGAGCACGTCGGTGAGATTCTTCGGTACACCTTGGTGGACGCGCGCTTGACCCTGCGAGTACAGAAGCTTCGGCCGAGCTAAGAACTCGACAATGAACGCCCCTGTCTTGAATGTCGCGATCGTGAGGAAGTACGGCGAAAGGTGCTCGCGGTCCAAACCGCGGTGGATAATGCCCCATGCGCGAAGCTGGCCGTCCGAATCCGCCTCAATCCCGAGGTAGGAATTCCCGGGATCGACGGCGGGCGCCAGTTTGGCAATAGCCCGCGCGGTGAGGGGGACCGGTTGCCGGAAAGTGAATACAGCGAGCTGAGAATTCACTGCGCCTTGCGAACCGACGAATGCGAGGCGGAACTGCGTTCTCCGGCCTTCTTCTTCGAGGAGCGACGCGAGGAACGTCACGTCTAGTAAAGCTTCGATTTCTCGATGCGTGGGAATAGGCGCGACGGAGGGATCGAGACCCTTCGTAGTGCCCTCGATTTCCGTGAGCAACACCGAGGCGAGATCGCGCGGATACTGCGCTGATTCGAATGCCATGCCCCATTTTTGGGTCAAGCCTTGGTGAATGTCGACCCCGGTACTAAAGTCGTTGCGCTGAGCGATCATTCGTCTTCATCCAACCGGCGCAGCAGTTCGAGCAAACCCCTGCGAAGCGCCTTCGGGTCCGCAGAGCGAGTCCAGGCATCCCGAGCGTCGCCGAGCCCCTTGGCAATGGAGTCATGTGACAATGTGACGGTGGGCTCGGCCGAGGACCCGCATGGATCGGTCGACTCCGCATCAGATGGCCCAGAATCGGCGGCTTTACCTGGGACGATCGGCGAGGATCCGTCGCTCTTGTCGGGTTCGAGTCCCGCCCTGGGCATTCTAACTCTGCCGAGACTCCAAGAAGCAGAGGAGGGTTTTTGGGAGGAACACTGCGCGCTCGGCGAGTGCAGCTGCAATGAACCGCTGGTAAAGTCGCGCCTTTGATCTGAACCGAAGACTTGATCTGAACCGAAGAGTTGTTCGTCGACCGGGCTCAGTCAGACAATGGTTCCAAACGGCAATTTTGTCCCCCACCTGTCCCCCACTCTTCCTCCACTTTGGGACCATCCGGAACCACTTTTCCCTCTGAGAAATATCTTGCGCTCTGGCCAAAATGTGACTGTTAATCACCATGTCCGTGGTTCGAGTCCACGTCGGGGAGCTCATTCGATCGGCCCTACCAACTAAGGGGCGAACGCAGTTAACAGGGGCCCCGGGAGGCAACTCGCGGGGCTTCGGTTTGAAAGCGCCAGTGTTCGCGGGGTCCTGCACCTGTGCGCGTGAACCTCGAGCGTCCGGCGATGGGGACGCTGAGAACGCGTAGGGGATCGTGGCGGGACCCTAAGGATCGCAATCCTGCTCTCTGAAGCGGCGTCTGGGGGTAGAGAGCAGCCGAGAGCGGTTAACAGGTCCCGGGCGGTCAAGAGCACCTGGTTAGCAGTACATCCGCCCTGTCGACGAAGGCGCGGCACAGTTCACGCGCTGCTCTCCATCACCAATCCCGCATCGATCAACCCCAACCACTGCCGCGCGAGGTGATGCGCAAACGTCGGACCCTCGAGAAGCACCCCGCATTCGGTGTTCTGTTCCTGCGCTTGGCGCGTGAAGTTCGCGCTCGTGATGAGGGCGCACTCGCCGTCCACCACGACGCATTTGGCGTGCATGTTGAACCTCGGACGAGGCGTGAGGGCGCGCGCGTCATAGTAGACTCGCGGGCGTGGGTCACCGAAAGGCCACACCTGCTCCATGATCCCGCGAACCGCCTCATTTCCGTATGCCGCCGGGTTGGACAGAGGTTCGCTGGTCTGCTCGATGTGGATGAAGAAGCGCACATCGATACTCCGATCACGCATGGCGATCCACAATGGCACGAGAAGCGAGCTGCCTTTGGTGAAGTCGTAGCCCGCGAGGATGACCTGTCGCTGAGCTCGCTCGAAGAGCGCACGAAGGACGACGGCTGTGTCGCGCGCGGTGGCATTGGCGCGCTCGGGGCCGGTCCAGACGAGCTCGGGCGCGGGACTGGCCTTGGCACGACGTTCGGCGAGGACGACGTCAAGGACGCTGAGGGACGCGAGGGCAGTGTGCCCGGACAGTGCGCCCTCGAGGGCCTCGAGCTGATTGCGGATGCCATGGTCGAGGAGGCCGGCGCGCGTGACGGGCATCTTGAGCCGGTCGGTGGCGATGGCATCGCGCAAGCGCTCCAGCGTGGAGGTCGCAACCTCCGAGAGGTCGGCGTGCTCGGCGAGCTGCCTACTCACGGGCGCTCCTTGAAGAAGGCGAGCTCGGGGTCGTTTCCGATCGTCGGAACCAGTAGGGCGCGATCGAGAAAGCGGTTCTGCCACTCGCAGGAGCACTCCGCGATGTAGAGGCAGCCGTGACACGCGGCGCCCTCGCTTCGCCGATCACTCGAGGCGTGCGCGGGGTCATGCGCCGCGCACACCGGGTCGTTCGAGCAGAGCCGGCCGAGGTCCCATGCCTCGCGAAGGTGGTGTCGAACGTGGCGGCCTTCCTCGACGAGGCCACCGAGCGTTCCCTCGCTGCCGGTGGTTCCGGTGCCGAGGAGCACGGCGGCCATCGCCGGTTCGCCTGGTCGCGCGCCGGCTTGGGAATAGATGCGCTCACGGATCGCGCTCGCTGCGTAGCCGCACTCGAGGCTGATCGCCGTCAAGAGCAGATGCGACACCGTGTGCAGCAGGTAGAACCGAACGCCTGGGAACTCTCCCCGCCCTTCCGCCTCGTACGCCCGCATCAGCAGCCTCGCGCGATCGGCTACGGCAAGCCGACGCTCCCATGCTTGAACGGCGTCTTCGTCGAGCTCGAGGAAGATTCCCTCGCCGCGCACCTCCGCCGCAGGAAGCCACTTCTGGTTGCCAGTCGGGAGCATCAGCGCTGCGGGTTTGTGCTTCACCCTTTCGAAGTCGAACTCACCCTGTAGGTTGCTGCTGATCGAGTCGAGTCGGCTGAAGCTCACCTGCACGCGGATCTCGCGCATCTCGGGAATGACGATGAGTCCACGCACGCCCCGCGGAAGATCAATTCGCGACAACGGGACGCGAAACGCCGCAAACTGACAGCCGACGTCGGGCTCGTTGCCCGGCTGCTCGTCCGGTGCGCTCACGATGCGCTCGAACTCCACCGTACGGAGGGGCCGCTCAGTCTCCTCGGAGCGCTCGCTGCGGTGAGCGTCAATCGCCGCGAGAACAGCTGGTGGGTCGTAGCCCTTGAAGGCCCCGGCGAGAGTGTCCTGGAGCTCTATGAGAATTTGGAGTTGCTCAACATTCTTTACCTTCTGCACTAGCCTCCACACTTCGTCTTCCCGCACGCGACGACTAAGCGGGCTCTCTTCCGCAGGGGGTAGACGGAGCGCGCTAACCACTTGCGAGAAGTACGCATCGGATGCCGTCCGAACGAGAAGCTCGAGCTTCTGGTCGCAGTCCTCGTTGGCCGCCCGACCGCCGAGCCACGGTCGATCCCCATCGCAGGGATAGAGCGGCGCACGAGCCGACGACATCGACTGCGACGCGCCGCAGTTCATACATCGAATCCGGATGCGCGCGAGGTCGCCCGTGGCTCCCTCTTCGAGGCGCAGGTCGGGGCGGTCGCAGATACCTTCCTTCCGTTCCCGATGCGCAAAGGGGCGCCATGGAAAGTCCATCAGATGCCCGCGGACGCACGCAGCGACGAAGCGAACCGGCACGGCGCGCGAGACTTTGTTTCCCGCGCACTGATGGCGATAGCGGCTCTTGTGCAGCTCGAACTGATCGCCGGCACGCGCGAGCCTCTGGCAGCCCTGGCACACGAACCACTTCGGGAACTCGAGCGCACGTACCCCGACGGAAGGGGAAGCGGCTCGCATCTCGCCTTCGGGGGGCTTTCGAAAGTAGTCGCTGTTCGCGAGATCGAGGTCCGGGTGGAGCGCGCGAAGGCGGGGTAGAAGAGAACGTCGCAAACGCGCATCGTCGAGCGCGACCCATTTGCCATCGGGCCATGCCCAGTGGTCGAGACCTCCGATCACGACGGCCCGATCGACAAGGTCCACCATCGCGCCGGGGCCAAACGTCGTCACGAGCTGACTCTGACGGATCTGCCCGTCTGCTCTCGTGGGTGTCGCGCTCGTCTTGCCGCTGAGTTTTCGTCTCGGGCGCACCGCTATCTCTCGTCCAGTTGCTTGAAGCGGACCCACACGTGAACCGACGGCTCGACGTCACGCATCGAGGTCGGAACGAGAAATTCGCGCTCGTCCCGGTCGTTCGGCGCCTCGTCGGTCGCTGTGTAGAGGAGCCACTTGCCCGCTGCCTTCACCCCGTCGAGCTCGCTGTATTGTCTCGTCGCCGCTCCCTTCTTCGCCGCGTCGATGACACGCTCCCACGCATCGAGGAAGCTCTTGCCGCGACGCGAGACGTAGTCGGCCAGGCGCGCCTCGGCCTCACCATCACGGAAGTCTCGGTGGCCGCGAGCGCGACCGACGAGCTTCTCGAGTACTCGCTCGGCTGCGGGACGCTTGTCGTGAATCTCCATCACGCCGGTGGGAGGGCCCATGCGCTCGATGCTGTGGCGCACCATGGAGAGACAAGTGCCTACGAGTCCTCGGTCGAGTGTCTGATGACTGTACGGCGTGACGCTCGTCGCCTCGACCTCGCGGTAGAAGCTCTCGTGGTACGCATGAAAGCGCTCGTAGTGCGACCGGTCGCGGGGGCGCATCACGTGCAAACACGTCACGACGAGGCCGGGATACGCGCGGCCGACGCGGCTCGTCGCCTGGATGTACTCACTCGACGTCTTTGGCTGTCCGGCCACGACCATGAGGCCGAGCCGGTCGACGTCGAGGCCGACCGAGATCATGCTCGACGCGAGGACCACGTCGACGGGCTTTCCATCTTCGGAGACGTGCCGGGTCGCAAGGCGTGCTTTCGTTTCCTTCACCCTCTCGGTGCTCTCGCGTGAGGTGAGTTCTGCCGGCTCACGTAGCCGTCGGCTCGCTGCCCATGGATGCTCACCCGGATAGTCGTGCGGTCGCTTCTCCTCCGCGAAGCGCGCGACGCGATTGCGCACCTCGTCCTCGACCAAGCGCCGCATGCCGCCGAGCTCGCGCAAGCTATTGAAGTAGCCGACCAGCGTCATGTACGGATCGCCGGGCTGCTTGGGATCACCATTCGGATCGAAGACCTTCTGCGCTGATGCGAGCAGCGTCGCGTAGGTGCGCACCGAGACAGCGCGCAGGGCGCGTCCGGGCGCGCCAACTCCAACGTAGAGGCGTCCCGTCTTGTCCTTGAGCGACGCGGTTGCAGCGAAGAAGTTGTCACCCTCGTCGATCCCCCGCGGCGGAAAGAGCGCCATCTGTCGCCCAAAGAGGGCGCGAATCTGCTCTTTCGCGCGGCGGACCGTGGCGGTTGAGCACACAACCTTCGGCACGCGCGCAACACCGTCGACCTGCTTTTCGCAGAGGTAGTCGATCGCCGCCTCGTAGAGCCCCACCATGGTGCCGAGCGGACCGCTGATGAGGTGGAGCTCGTCTTGGATGATAAGCTCGGGCGGGAGCAGACCCTCCGGAAGCTTGGTCGCGTCCTTCGGGGCATCGTGCATTACGCCGTACGCCCGCCGTCCCTTGACGTGCGTCGCGCGCCCAAAGAGCATGCCGGCCTCGCCTCGCCACGGCATCATCGCGAACTTGTCGACCGTGGCGACCACGAAGTCGGGCAGCTCTTGATAAATCTGCTCGTCGACGAAGAGGACCGGGAGGCCTTGGCCGGAACGCTTCGCCTCCGTGAAGAGGCACTCGGTCCGCGCGCAGTACACCACGGCACGGGTGAACTTCGTCTTGCTTGGGTTCCCCTCTTCGTCGACAAGCTTGATGTTCTCGATGCGCACCGCCTCTCCGCACCAGGGGCACCTCGTCAATGGGAACGGCGACTCGTCGCGCGCGCTCGCGAAGTCGTTTAGAGCCGCGTGAACCTCTTTGAGGCGATTGGCTGTCGCTGCTCGACCCACCCAGAGCCCGACTGAGAAGCGCGCGTTGCCGAGCTTCTTTGGGTCGCGCCGGCGGAGCTCTTCGAGCGCGCAGATGAGCGTGGCGGCCCGCCCGAGCTGGTCAAGGGTCAGCAGGCGCAGCGTGTAACGGAGAATGACTGCGACACCGCGACCTTCGTCGGGACGGCTCTTGCCGCGCAGGCGTCGCAGAAGGAGCGTGAAGGCCACGAGACCGAGATACGCCTCAGTCTTTCCGCCTCCAGTCGGAAAGTAGATGAGGTCGGCGATGCGCCGGTCGCGGTGCCGCAGGTCCGTCAGGCCCAGCAGGCTCATCACCACGAACGCGAGTTGGAAAGGGTACCACTCAGGTCGCTTTCCGTCGACGTAGCGTCGGTCTTCGCGCTGGCCGTCCGCTTGCAGCGCGGCGACATGCATCGCCTGATTTGCAAGCAAAAACGCCTCGCACACGGTTGGGTCACTCTCGAGGAGCGCGATTCCGGCGGCGATGCGTGCCCGAGCCTCGTCGGCCTTCTTAACGAGCTGGTCGCGCGTTTCCTCGAGCACCGTCCGGTCGAGCGAGCGATACCGCTGCGTATCGAGCCAGCGCGAGTACTCCGCGGGTAACGCCGCAAGCGCGCGCGAGAGGCCCTTGCCGTCGAGCTTGGCGAGGTCCGCCATGCCGAGTGTAAGGCCATCGATTCTCCGGTGCTCCACGTCGGGGACCTCGTAACGAGGGAGCTGGGTCGTCACGAGGGTGCGGACCACGCCGTTCGGGTCGGGCTCGGGGGGAAGGATGCTCGTGTTGTGCCCGACGGCCCATTCCTTCCGGTCGCGGAAGAGAAGCGCGAGCACGCGCGGATCGTCCTCTCTCGCCGCGTCCTCGCCACGCCGATTCGGGCGCCAGAGGAAGCCGCGCTCGTAGTGAAGCGCGAGCCGCAGCTGGAATACAAACGATCGGTCGCGTTCCTGCTCGAGCATGGTGCGCTCGTTGACGACCCAGAGGCTCAGCACGCGCGCTTGGTCGCCGAGCCCTTCCATCGAGGTCGAGCGGAGCTCGCCGACGACCCGCAGTCCGACCGACTGCGGCACGGGAACACCCTTCGCGAGCAGTTTTGCGTCGAGCCTGACGGGAAAGCGAATCGGTCCGTGGGGGACACGCTTCCACCCGATCTTCTTCCGGTCCTCCGTGTCCTCTGCGATCTCGATGGGGTCGTAGTCGGCGTAGGTGAGTTCAACGTCGATTGAGTCCGCGCCGCTCGATGGCTCCCGCGGTAGATAGACGCTCAAGCCCATCGAGGCGGGAAAGCGGATCGGACGCGCCGGCTCGGGCTCTTCGGTTCCGGCGTCCTCGGCCTGGCTCTCACTGCCCGCAGCGAAGTCGCCGCCGTGAGACTCGAGGTCATCCTTCTCCGGAGCCCGCTGCGTCTGCGGCGCGAGGAAGCCGGTGAAGTACCAGCGAGAGGGTGGCATCGGGAGCACTTCAGCGGAGGCGTGCGCGTCGGCGCGGCCTACGCCGGGTGCGCCGAGCGAGAACGGTCCGATAAGGTCTGCTTCGAGAGCGGCAAGCAGGCTCCCACGAGCGTCCGCTGGCTTCATCGGTCTTCTCCTGGCGAGTCGTCGAAACCGAGCTCGGACTGCGCGTCGGTCGTCTCGCTCTTCGGCTTGCGGCCCTTGTTCACACCGCTCTTCGTCGACGGCACTCGATTGCCCTTGGTTGGCTTGGCAGCGCCGAGGCGCCTCTCCTCTTCGGCGCGCTCGGCATTGAGGACGAAGAGGCGGTCGACAACTGTGTCGTGGAATTGCTCGAGAGCAGAGTGGTCGTCGGAGGTCATTGAACAAAACGGCGGAACGATGATGTCGCCCCATCCGTAGGCATCGAGAACCGCACGATCCAGGTCTTCATGCCGCCGGCGCAACGCGAGAATGTGGGGCACGTCGCAGTTCGGATCCTTGAGCTGATTGTACGTCAGGGTAAGGCCCTGACCCGTATCGAACATGTACTGGGCGCGCTCGGCGTAGAGACGTTCACCGATGGTCTCGACCTGGGGAATGACCGCGCGCGGGTCGGGCCCGGGAAACGGGAAAGTCTCAAAACAGTCGCTCGCCGCGTACCGAAGGTCGGTCTTCATCGACGACGAAAGCAGGCGCGCCCAGGGCTCGTGCACACGGGATTGGATGACCGCAAAGGCAGTGAAGGCCGGAAGTGCGAATACGATGAGCTGCTCGCTGAAGATGCGGTCGGTGGGCTGCGCGCTTACGAGCAGGTGCTTGCTCACGCGCGCCGTGACGAAGCAACGCCTGAGTCCGGCTATCGCTTTGTACAGGGGGTCAGCGCGTAGGGTGTGTTGCCACCAGTACTTCTTGCCATGAATCCCGGGTCCATGCTCCTTTCCCTGGTCGCGCGCAGGCTTCACCTTCTCCCGGACGATTTCAAGTGCCGCCGGAAAGCCTTGCGCATATTCGAGCGGCTGTGAGCCAAAACAAATCACATAGCGGCTATGGCTGCCGTTGGAGCTGGTGTTCACCTCTTTCCCGCCAATAAAGGGACGAACGACTGCCTCTGAGACGGGTTCTCGCTCAAGGAGCGCATTCGCCTCCGCCGGGTCGAGCACAAAGCCATTACTTCCGAGGCTTGTTCCAAGAAACGATGCGCCCTCTTGGGCGGTGAGGCGAACCGGATCAGGTCGCTCGGGCTTTGACTGAAGCCGAGAGTTAATGAATGCGACTTCACGATCGTCGAGCAGTCGCTTCAGACTTGGTTGCCGCCTAACGACTCCGAAGGCGAGAACCAGAGTTGAGACAAACACTGCCGCAGCGCCGGGCCAGATGATGTCCGTCGTCACGTCGACGAGCTGACCGCCTAGCTGCAGCAAGGCCTGTAGGCCAGCTACACGTGTGTCACCCTCGCTGATGCTGTTGGTGACAACGAACCCGACGCTACCGTGCTTGCCAAGCAGGACTGCCGCTCGGCGCAGGAAATATGCGGATAAGTCAGTTGTCGTCGCGGCCTCTGGGCATGCACGCTTGAGCCATTGCACGTATGTAGGACTACCCGTGACCTCGGTTATCCCGGTACCTCCCATGAACGGTGGGTTTCCGACGAACGCATCTACAAAGGCGGCGTGGTTTACCTGTCCTCGTTCGAGGGGATCCTGTCTTTCGAGAAAGAACACCTCCGGAAGTTCCAAGTGCCAGTGAAACGGTGCGTGCTTCTCGCGAATTTCGCGCGACCACTCCTCAATCTCGGCTCGCCTTCCCTGGTCGCCACCAAGCCAGGTCTCGATTACAGCTAGCCGCTTCCGGCGCTCCTGCTCGCGCCCATTCGGTTTGTCCGCCGCGAAAAATGCGCCCACGCAGGCGTCGGCGACGAGCTTCACGCGCTCCATTGCGAGCTCGGCAAGCTCGAGAAGTCTCCGCTTCTCACTCTGCGCGAAGTCGCTCTCGTCGTCGGCGAGCGTCTGGATCGCCTCGCGGTGCTCGCGGACCTCCACCAGTGCGCTGTCGACCAGCAGCTTCACCATCGGGAGTTGCTTCTCCGGCGACCAGTGGAATGCGCGGATCTGGTCAGGGTCGAGTCCGACGAGTGAGTCACCGTGGCGCAGGACGTGATCGAGGAACGTGAATGACTTATCGGCACTCATAGTCTCAAGCCAGAGCGAGAGCTTGGCGAGCTCGACGGCCGCGGGGTTCTTGTCGACGCCGTAGAGACAGCGCTCGGCGACGAGCCGCTTGGCGTGAAGGAGCGGCTCACCGTGCTTCTCGATCATCGCGGGAAGCTCTCCGCTGCGGCGCCATGCCTCGACGGTCTGCTCGGCGAGGAAACGGCATGCCTCGACGAGGAACGCGCCCGAGCCCATCGCAGGGTCACATATCTTGAGTTCCAGGATGCGGTTCGCCGAGGGCGCCTCACCGAGACACGCAAGAATTGGCTCGAGGGTGCGCCGTACGACGCGTTCGGAAAGCGAGCGCGGCGTGTAGTGGCTGCCCGTACTCCGACGTGACTCCGTGGGCTGCAGCACGAGCTGCCCGAGCCGCGCGCGATTGCGAAGTTGGTTCTTCTTCCCCGAGAGCGCTGCGATTGCATCTGCTGCCGCGTCATCGTCATCGTGCTCCCACAGGGCCGCGAGTACGTTCTTGATCACGGCAGCGGAAAGATCGCAGCGGTCTTCGAGCAGCTTTTTCTGTTCGGTCTTGCTGGCGCTTCGCAACTCTTCGAGTTCGACCCATACGCCGCTCTTGCCCAGACGTACGGCTGGCCCCGCGATCCGGAGGACGCGATAGCCCATGAGCGACTCGTACACGGCGCCGATCTGCTCAACGGAGAGGTCCCGATAGCTGAGACGCTGTCCGTCCAAGACGATGAGGCCATGCAGCACATCGTGGATCGTCTTGTCGTCGATCGAGGGGAGCTGCACTTGCGCGCGGTCGTCTGCAAGGTTCACCGCGGCGGTCCAGTCTGGGAGGCCGCCCTCGAGGAAAGGGTATGCGCTCGGATCGAAGAGCTTGCCTTGGCGAGGAGGCAGATGAAGCGTGCCGTGGCGAACGCCGAAGTAGATTCCGCGAAAGAGCGTGGCAAGTGCGCCGTACGCGCCGAAGCGATGGTGCATCGATTCGGGGTGGGCTCCGGCGTCGCGTACGAGCCGCTCGTAGAGCGCGAGCACGCTCAGGTGCTCCGCGTAGAGCGGATGGTCAACCGGCAAGAGGCTTCGGTCCTCGGCGTAGAGAAGAAACACGAGTCGCAGGACCACATTGAGCACGCCTTCATGCACGTAGCCCGCTTCCATCGCGAAGCGCATCCAGTCGACACGGTTGCCCGTGCAGTCGCGTGCGGCCGCGGCCTCGAAGCCCGCGAGAAGAGACTCAACGGCATCGAAGACTTGCTCGGCGAGCTTCTCGGTGACGTCGGCCTGGCGGCGACGACTCTCGGCAAGGAGGCCTTCGAAATTGAAGCGTGGGTCGGCGCCATAGGTACGCCGCGCATGGAGGAGAAGCTCGAGGGCCAGCGCGATGGGACGACCAGCCGGGTCGGCGAGATCGTCCATGCGGAACGTGAGGTGCGAGGTGGTCTCGCCAGGAGGAGCGTAGAGGAGCCGCAATGCGCGGCGGTTGGAGACGAAGCCGATGGCAATGCCCGTGTGGCGAAGGAGCCGCTCGAGCTTCGCGGTCGGCGGGTAACGCCAGGGCCCGGTCACCTCTTCGGGGCTATCGAGATCGAGGGCAGATGCATCAGGGGCGTCGTCAGCGAGGTCCCAGACAAGCGCGAGGAACGGACTCCTGCCTGTCACCGAATTGGAGGCTGGCTCGGTCGCGGGCTTCGCGAACTCAGCGAAGGGATCGTCTGACGGTGGCGCTGGCGCACGAGCGATGGCAAAGCTCGCGCGCACCTCCTGTCGGGAGTGGGGCGCGTAGAAGGTCGCCAGTGCATCACGGCCCACCAGCATCCCCGGTGCGTCGTAACCGAGGAACGCCTCGAAGAACTGACGCACGTTCTTGAGCGCGAGCGTCCCCGATGGAAGCTCCGCGAGTTGCGACCGAACCTGCGCCGTGATCTCGGGACGCGCCGCGGGTGCGATCTGCGCCTCTGCGAGCACCGGCACCGAGAACACGAGACCTTCGTTGGGCTGGGCGAGCCCGAGCCACGTCTCGTGGAAAATGCGGTCCGCGTCCCGCGCGCTCACGTCCAGCTCCTTGGCCAGCTCACGACCACGCCCACCGGCGTAAGGCGTGTGATGCGGACTTCGTAGAGGGCTTCGATGGCGGCAGGCTCTCGCTCTATGTCCGCAGCGATGGCCTTGTCGCGCCGGTCCATGTGCTCGAGGTCGAGCGTGAGCTGGCGTTGCTGCTCGCGCGCATCGGCCGAGTCACCGAGCCCTTCGAAAAGGTCGCGCTGGGTGAGGGATCGCATCGTCTTCTGTATCGCACGCCTCTGGCGGTCAAGGAGCGTGCGCATGCCGTCGGCCTCGGCACGCGCCCGCGCGGCAAGGCCGTTCTTAGCGGCCACTCCACGTGCGTCAGCCTCGTCCTCGAGCAGGCGCCAGAGCGAGGTCATGAGTGCCTCGGCGGACGAGGCAATCGACGTGGCGTTCCGACCCTTGGGGGCAGGTGCACCGGAGGCGAGACGCGCCTCAGTGGCCTTCACGAGCGCCGTCGTCGTCTCGCGGTCAGCGCGCGGAGTCAACAAGCGTGCGCCTTCGACGCTGCCATCCCAGGGCGCTGCGACCGCCACGATCTCATCGTGGAGGCGCACGGCACCCAGGCCGAAGAGCGTGAGGCGCGCGTATCCGATCGCGTGCGGTTCGCCCGCTTCCGGATCGATCACGGCAGTGACGCGCCGCAGATCGTGCGCGGAGAAGCCCTGTGCGAGAAAACGATCCAGGATACGCTTGGTGAACGGATGGGCGAGGTGGAGCTGCTCGAGGTCGCCCGTGAGGCGCGTGACCGGCGAGAACGTGACCGGGAGCGGCGAACGCTTGCGCCAGTCGTAGAACGACTCATCGCGAGGACGCGGCGGCCTTAGTGTGTCGAGCGTCACATCCCATGAGCGGTCGAGCTCGGGTAGGCGAAAGCGATGCTTATCTTCGTGCGTCCCGTCTTCGATCAGGCCGTTCGTGCCTGCGAGCCGAAGCCCCACGTCGACGATGCGGCGAAGTGCATCGGGGCTCACCTCGAGGGCGCGCCGCGAGGCGTCGTAGCGTCGGCCGGCGCGGACGATCTCCTCGCGAAGAAGCTTCTCGTCCTTGCGGGCTTCCTCCAGCTCGTCTTCTACGGTTCGGGTCGACCGGCCTTTGCCGATGACCTCGAGTTTCGCGGCGGTGCCCTCACGGATACCGCGCGCCAGAACCTCTTCCATCTCCTCGAGCAGGACGCCGCTAAGGGAACCCAGCTCGCGCTGTACGGTGTCGATTTTCCGGACGAGCGTTTCCAGCACGCGGTCTTCGGGCCGTGCGGGGTAGAGGAAGTAGTGGCATCGCACTTCGGGCTGAGGCTGCAGGGTGCGGTCGATGCGACCGTTGCGTTGCTCGAGGCGGCCGGGGTTCCAGGGCAAGTCGATGTGGAAGAGGTCAGCGCAGTGCGCTTGAAGGTTGATGCCTTCGCGCGCGGCGTCGGTGGCCACCAGGATGCGCAGCGGCTCTACGTCAGGCGATGCGTTGAAGCGGCGTTGGATGTCTTCTCGCGCCTCGTTGCCGAGGCCACCGGAGAAACTCGCGATGCGGTCCTCGGCTCGGTCCGTGTGGGCGACGGCTTCGCGGAGGAGGTCGAGAAGATAGCGTTTAGTGTCAGCCCATTCGGTGAAGAGGATGACGCGTCGATTCGACCACTCGCGCGACGCCTCACGGTCGGCGTCGCGACCGATCGCGGGGCAGAGATGCTTGCGCATCCACGCCAGGAGCGCGCGGACCTTAGCATCTGGAGCGCGGCGGGCTCGCTCCGCGGTAGCGCGAAGCGACTTGAGCAGAGCGGTGGCTTCTTCTGTACGTGTAGGCAGACACGCGCTCTCCGCTTCGAGCACAGCGTCGTCCTCGGCTTGAAGAGCTTCGTCCGTCGGGCCGAAGAGATCAGGGTCTGACTCAGGTTCGGGGAGCTCGAGCTGGGACACCACCCCGACCTTGGGCCCGCCTTGTCCCTGCACCGCGAGTGCGTGAACCTCGAGACTCTTCGCGAACGCCTCCGGGCTCGAGAGGAGGCGCTGCTGAAGGCGAATAAACGGGAGGCGGCCGACGCCTTTCTCGGGGGCACAGAGCTTGGTGTAGCGAGCGAGCGTTCGCGCAAGCTCGAGGTCGACGGCTTCGCCCGGCCCGAGATCGGCGGTGGGCGCGGCTTTTCCATCCGAGCGCATCACGCGGGCCGACCACCGCCCTGCCTCGTGCGCGAGGTTGATCTGCACGAGAATGCGATCGGGCACGCTCTCGATGCCGAGCTTTTTGAGGTCGCGCTTGAGGCGGCGGACCATGACAGGCGCGAGATCGCTCTTGCCCTCGACGGGCACACCACGCGTGAAGCGAATTGGGTCTAGGATCTCGAGGAGCGCACTGAAGCTGTTCGAGTGACCGTTGTGAGGAGTGGCCGACAGGAACAGGCGATTGTCGAAGCGGGGGGCGAGGTCACGGATGGTGGTCGTGATCTCGCTGTCGACAGCGTAACGGCTGCGCGTTGCCGGGGCCGCCACGTGCGCTTCGTCGAGCACGAGCAGGCTCTTCCGCGCGCGGTCGCCGAGGAGCTGCAAAAGTGGCTCGCGGTACTGGGGACGCCGAATCAGCGCGTGGGAGACGATGAAGCGATGATGCGTAGCCCACGGGTTCACGCCGAAGCCGCGCTGCCTGCGTCGATGGGCGACGAACTCGCGGGTCATGACATCGAAGTGCAAACCAAAGCGCCGCCGCATCTCGCCCTGCCACTGGAGACAGATGGAAGCTGGGCAACTGATGAGAACGAAGTGGGCCTGCTGACGCAGGATGAGTTCCTGCATCACGAGCCCGGCCTCGATGGTCTTTCCGAGCCCGACGTCGTCTGCAATGAACAGGTTCGCGCGCGGCAACTCGAGCGCCTTCATGAGCGGCGTGAGCTGATGCGCCATATGCTCGATGCCTGCGCGAAACGGCGCTTGGAAGCGGGTGGCGTCGGCCGCGCTCACCGCATTCCAGCGCAGCGCATGTAGGTACGCGCCGAAGTGCTCGGGCGCGTCGAGTCGATCCACTAGACCAAGGCCGCGCTTCCCCGGCTCGATGGTCTGCGCACCGAGCTCCAGGTCCCAGAGCACTTCGAGACGCCGACCTGGATCGTCGTCGTCGAGGCAGACCAGTGCGATCCGAGCCGACTCGTTGGGCTCTCCTTCATCGACGGATTCCACAAGCCACTGGCGGTGACGAGCTCGGACGATCTGCCCCGCACGCGGAACCCCGTTGTGGTGATGGACACGAGCCGGAGGAAGCGATTGGGCCGGATCGATGCCTGCCGATGCGAGCAGGGCCTCGATGAGTTCACGACGTGCTGAGGATTCGGACGGAAGCCCATGTGCCTTGCACGTTGAGGCGAGTTCCTCGCGTCCGAATTCGCGCAGGACGGCGGGCAAGTGTCCCTCGAGCTGCGCGCCTAGCGTTTGCGCAAGTTGCTTCTTTGTCGCCGATGTACTCCGCAGACGAACACCAAACACGCGCGCGAGGTCGAGGATGCGCTGCTGCGTGAGCGCGCAGAGTGTCGAGGCTGGCGTGGGAGTTGTCGGCGTCATCCCCGTCCCCGCGCACGTTCCTCATCCGCCCCGTCCGACCGCACCCACTGATCGATCTCAGTCAGCTTGAACTTCCAGAGGCGTCCGATCTTGTGGGCGGGAAGACCACGGTGCCCGATCCAGCGATAGACGGAGTCCTTCGCGACCCCGAGGTGTTTGGCGACGTCATCGACCGAGGCCCAAGGCTCCGGCATGGGCTTCGCTCCGCTGCTCGATACGTTCCGGCCCACTTGAAGATGGTACGCGAGCCGAGCTTCGCCGACAAGAGCAGATTATAGTCGGGCAAAGTCGAGTATGGGTATGGGGCCGCCGCGCTGGCGGTTGTCCCGGCTACGTCAAAGACCACGTAGTGCCGCTGTGCAAGGGTGGGCGAGACAGCGTCCAGAACATCCACTGGCAAACGACGGCGGACGCGAAGGCGAAAGACCGCATCGAGTGTCGCTAGCGGACTCAGTATCGCGTTTTTGGTTCGCTCGAAGCCAGACGATCGGCTGGTAGTTACGGTGGGTGTGACGCGGGTGCTGTGCGAATCAAGCTGGCTTGATGTCTGGGATACAATCCCGCCATGGTCCATGCTCACTGGAGTGCAGTGCTCTTGGTTATGGCCACCGGCTGCGCCGTATTCAAAACGACTATGATTCGAATGGAACCCGTACCTGTGGTCGGTCAAGACGTACGATTCAAGAACGGCACTCCGATCGTGTCTTCACCCGGAGCTCGCTTCGACGTGGTCATTTCGCCGAAGGCCGGGCCGACCGGGCGCTATGAGCTTACCAATCGAGTCGGTTTGATAGTCGGCGTTTACAATCACAGCGATCGACGGATCGAGGTCTGGGAGTCAAACCTCGTCGCAACCGGTAACCGCACTCCCGCGCGGGTGTTGCGAGCCACGGAAATCGAAGACTCGGTCATCGCGGATTCCAAATGGGCCATGTTCGAAAACACTGTCGATGGTGAGTTTCAGCAGATCGTGGCGCGGAGAGCCGGTGTAAGTACTTATTCCGGGAATACGACAACGTCGTTCTCCGGCACGATGGGACGGGTGGGGGAAATTCGGCCCGTCACGGTCGAGGGCGATTCCCGCTCCCGCACCGAAGGAACATCCTTCAGCGAGGGCGCTGCTATGGCGGCGCAACGCCAGGCTGCTCTGGATACTGCCGCAAAGGCCGGCGCCATTCGCGCCCAGACGCGCACCGACCTCGCGCGAGTGGCTATGGTTTTCCAGCGCAACACGATCGACCCGAACGATAGGTACATCGGCGCCGTGATCATCGAGCCACCTCGCAAGACGGCATGCCGCATTGTCGTCACGAAAGCCGAGGAGGGCAAACCCGAAGTGACTCGCCCCGGTCCGTGTAGGCTCCGAATTGCGATTACGGTTGACAGCGAAGTTCACGCGGTCGAATTCAACGAATTAGCGGACGAAGGGTAGATGCGAGGAATAGATCGGCTCGTTCCTCAGCCTTTTACCCGCGAGCCGTTAGCGCATGGCCAAAATTTGGTGGAACGTAGATCCGCACTCACTCGAAAGGCGATCGACTGTGAAATTCCGGACCTCGCTCGGCTAGCGCGTGAGCTCCGTTTCGATGAGGGTTTGAACGGGCGTGTAAACGTCCACCCCCTCTTGGTCCGTCTCGATCGACACCACCAACGCGTAACGCGCCTTCCGCTCGCAGATATCGGCATCTCGCGGATGGAACCGCCACCAGCCGTTCACTGGGTACACGACGATCGCGCCTTTGTCGGCGAGCTTCGCCGCAGTACCGGTCCACACGTCCGAGTGAATCGAGCCGCGCGTTCGCAAGCGCCGCCCTAGTCGCCATTCATCGAAATCGCTGCCCGGGGCGAAGGGCGTGTCGTCGTCGCGCGCCGCAGCATTGACGCGCGCAACGAGGTCCTCGGGAGTCTGGCCGGGAGTGGTGACATCGAACCGGAGCCCAAACGACGGGTACCTGGCTGCATCAAAGATCTTCGTCCGCGCGTTACCGGCGACGCCTCGCTTCCCCGGGTTCGGCTCTACGAAGTACGAGAGCGTGACACGCACTCGCATCT